>OJNH01000020.1_pt1 | contig 130773 bp, 152 predicted proteins | sample 1597361 | NCBI WGS metagenome assembly OJNH01 (sample SAMEA2452136, study PRJEB22498) | human gut metagenome | biome: human feces; feature: human gut; material: feces | place: Australia | collected 2012
ACGCGGTACGCATACAGCCGTTGGCACCGCTCAGGCTGAACAGACCCGGAACGTGCTCGGCGATCCACTCACCCGTTACCGACTCGCCGTGCTGCCGCATCAGCTCCACGGCGGTTTTAGCGCGATTCTCGTTCTCCAAAGTCTCCTTGCTCTTTGCGCGCGGAGCGTTCTTTGCGTTCTCCGCTCGCTTGTCCGCGCTTGCGGCCATTGCATCAATCTTTGCAAGACGATCTGCATCTTCGCAACCATGCTCGCGCAGAAAATCAGCGCAAAAGTGCAGCATTTCGCGGTTCGTGTACTTAGTAGTAGCCATAGTGTTTTCCTTTCGTTATAGGTTTCTCAAGATTCTTGCGGGGCGGCTCCTCCTCTCGTCTTGCCTTGCCCCTCCTGACAACAAGTATATTACGCCCATGCGGGTGGTCTGTCAACAACTTTTTGCGGGATTGATTATCCTACTTTTAGAATAATCATTATTCTTTTTTGAGGATAGTGTAGCCTAGTCTTTCCCCGAACTTGCCCAGGTTGACGCTCGGGGTATTGCCTTGCCCGTCCCTGTACTGATAATAATACACGATAGCCCGCCGCACGTCAACAACTTTTTTGAACGATTTTAAAGCGATTCTAGGCCGTGTTTTCATGCGGGACGGGTTAGGATACCAAAAGAACTAAAATAGGGCGTCATACGGCTTTAGAACGTCCCATAGGGGCATTTTAGCAGGTAGGATAGGAGATAAAATACCATAGGCCGCACACTCATGCCCCATTATTTCCCGTCTTTTGGACGTGAGCGTTAGCGAACGGATAGAGCGTAGCGATAGCCATAGTAGGCACAAAAAAGCCCCTCATGCGAGGGGCTAGCAGTTAATTAAAGCGCTTCGGCATCTTCTTTTTACGCTTCAAGCACGCAAGCAAAATAGTGAGCTCGTCTTGCGCATCAGATAGCGCGGTGTGTTCCTCGGTGTAGTCGTGTTCGCCCGTCACATACTGATAGACGGCTTCGGCGGTAACGCGTGGCTTACCCGTTTTTGTGAGCAGTTCGCGCCCCTCGCACCATGCGCGATACTTTTTAGTTGCGCAAATCGTGGATTGAGCATAGCGCATAATATCGCGCCACCTTACGCCATAAGGTAAAGCCCACTCGCAAAACCCGTTGGACGCTTGCGCAACGCTGCTATTGAGCGCGTCCGCATCAAAGCGGGCATTATACGCCCAAACGTCGCGAACGTCATAGGTGCGGAGATCGCCGCGCAACGTCTTAAGCGCGTCCCGCATCGTCATAAGTTTGCAGCCGTTCGCAAGTTCAGTGTAATACTGCGGCAGTTTGTCGGCGTAGTAGGCGGAACGCATAAGCGCCGCATCATTAAACGTATCGGCGATGATGATTCTATTCTGATAGTAAACCGCACCGCCCGCGTCCGCTACCACGTAGCCCAGATCGTACACGCTAGCGCCCACGCCAAACCGCGCGGCGTTTTCCTTGCCAGTATTAGTGGCTTCCGTATCCAAGACAATGAACTTTTTCACGGTTACTACCTCTTAAAGAATTCCGAACATGTAGCGGGCTACGGCAAAAAAGACAATCGCAAAAATAAACGCGTTGATCGTTCTTCCGATCAGGCCGCCAACTAGCGCACCGATAACAACCTGACCCGCATCGTCATAGCGAGATTCAAGTATTGCGCCTGCGTCCAAACCTGCGCGGAGTTTTCCTTGCCAGTTTGGCACGCCCGCCAAATCTGCTATCGTTTGGTCGAGGTCGAAATAAATCGCTTGCATTCTAACTCCTAGAGGCTAATGGCAACGATACTACCCACGATAGGCAACAGTGCGCAGAACGCGCCCAGCGCTACGCGTTCCCACGTGGGCATGTAGAGCATTCTTTCGTCGGCGGTAAGGTCATTACGCTTCATTGTAGCACTCCGTTCTTTCGTCCTTCCGATAGGTACTATTCTAGTCGTCTTGCCCCTGCGTTGCAAGTAGTAAAATGCAATAGAATTAAGTAATTTTACCCCTTGCGCGAAACCTGGAAACGAGTATAATAATAGGCGTAAGGAGGTGATCGAGTTGGACATACTAGGGACCGAGGGTCGATCCTCCACAGGCTAGGCTTCCTGTCGGACGGAGTTCCAGAAGTGTAGTTTCAGGTTGTGGAGGGAAAATTTTTTCTAAAGTTTCTCTTGACTAACTCGGCTCACGTGTGTTATAATTTTCTGTCCTTGCTCGGGGCTTTGGTACTATCATAGCCCATACTAAAGGGGTAGGTTTGCGCCTACCCCTTATTTATTTTACCACTCCCCCTCTTCATAGCCGTGTACCTTCGCGACATGCCGGGCTGCGTCTGCTAATACGTCATCAGGCAGGTAGTTTATTAGTTCCTCTACTACTAGATCGCCACCACAGCAAACCTACATGTCCTCCATCATGCTACGCCCAGTCATTACAGCTCACCCTCCCCACTGTCAAAGGAATAATCGTAATCGCGGGCGATGCTCTCCATCACTTCCACCAGGTCATCGTTTGGCAGATACTCCGCCAGGGCATCGAGTACCACCCATTCGCCCAGGTAGTCCGCCAAGTCGCACATCATATTGTAGCCGTTCATTGTATCCCCTTTCCTAGTAGGTATCTCTTAGCATAAAGAAGTATATCATAGTCTAACTATTTAGTGCCAGTTAGAGCACCTCGTAAACGTTGCAGTGCATTGCTCCCTGCATCAGCCCCTCGCCGCCATCGGCTCCATAGCGGATATACCTGTGGGCGCACGCCCAGTCGGCCAGGATGAACTGTGCATAGTTAGCGACCTCGGCAGGTGCATGGAAGGTATCAAGAATGCCTGTCTGCGTGAACGTATCGCCAGGTTTGAGAGTGGCGATAGCATCCTTGAACCACTCTTCAGCCTTCGACCTGCGCACCTTGCGCCCCAGCGACTCGTCACTCACGCGGCAAACCATCCATTTTGCCCACTCGCGTGCGTCCTCGCTCATGTTGCTATCATCAATAGCGGCAAGCACGTCTTTGCGAAGGGTAGCAGCAGTGTTCGCCTCCTCAACAGTAGGAGTCCAACGGTCGCGATTGTTGCCTCGCCAGTAAGTCATGATAGTTCCTTCCTCTAAGGGTTTCCTTCCGTCGCTCCCTTGCGACACTGATATAATACCATGGATGCAAGGCTACGCAAGCGAGAATGTGCGTCTCCATAGAACGCACACATGTTACGCCTGGGCATGGTCGTAACACTGCGGCACTTTAGCACAGTGGAGTGTAGCATAAACAGTCGAGGTGGGGGGGGTGCATTTGGGAATCTCCACAGAAAAAACATAATTCGGCGTTTCCCCGAGCACATTCCCCGCCAAAGTCAATTTTCCAAAAAATTTACGAGAACATCCGCTTATCAAAGAAATCATCACGAGCTAGCAGGTCCCGCATATCTTCCACTTGGAAGTAGTCTAGGAGAAATTGTTTAGCTTGTTTTTCCACAAGCTCTCTTAGTTCTTGCATTTTCGCAGAGCGGTATTCAAAATCTTCTTTGTCGATTGCCATATTTATAGCTACATATACTGAACTCCTGACATAAGTAATAAAATTATATCCTATAACATGGTCATTGTAGACATCATAGAATACTACGCCATCGTTATTTATTGCATAACTAATAATTGCTCCACCAGCAGTATTCCTAACAACAATCTTCAGACCATTATACTTGTCAAGAAAATTATCATACTCAAATTCAAACATAAACCTATCCTAACGCTAGTACATTTTTTGCCATTGCTCGGCTACCATCTCTAAAATAAACCATCTTGGGAGTAGTGCTAACTACATATTTCTTCTCTCCATTATACTCAACGCATGTGTCTGGCCGCACAACCTTGCCATTTCTATCCTGCGGAGTCGCTACTTTACCTTTGCCCGCACCCTTCCTACCTTTATCTGCTCTCTTGGATTGCACTTCTGGGATTTTATAAGAATAGGAGTCCCTACCTAGCTTATCTTTTTCAAATAGGTCATATGTACTTCTAACCATATATTGAAAACTTCTATTCCGCATATGCGTGCAAAAACTACTTACAAATCCCATCTTTAATGTCCTCCAATGTCTGATCTAGAAGAGTTCCAAAGAATGTAATTAGATAAACAAACCAAATTAAAAACAGATATTCTTCAGGAGTGGTTAGCATAAATAATATACTTGCGACTATACCAAATACTATAGCAATAATATAATTCATTCCTTCCTCCTTTCGATAAATATATTATACCATATATCATTTTATTTATCAAGAAAACATTTCATGGATAGGTTTTGGGCAAGAAAGTGTAATTTACTTAAAAGATTTTTAAAATATTTTAAGAAAAGGTATTGACATGGGTGTGCGCGCAATGCTATAATCTAAGAATAATACAACTTACTTTATAGAAAGGTAAAAATATTGAAACTTGATTATAGCTTAAAAACTCCAGAAGAAAGAATTGCATATGTAAATAAACTTCTAGAGACTACTCCCAGCGAACAACTTAGACCACAATACCTCACTTACATGAGTGATTATATTCTATTCGTAGCAGATAAAAACCAAACTAAGAAGGAATACAAAGAAACCCATCCAATAGTAACAAAGAACAGAGAGGTTACTATTAATAAGCGTCAAGTATCCTTTGAAGAAATTATCTCCACTCTAGAAAATGGGGAAGATGGTTTATATGCGCGAATCACGAATGATAAAAATCAAATCATGGATAGAAAAGAAAAAATCACCTCAGAAGATAAAGAAGAAATTCCTGGATTGCGGGAAAATTTAGAATTGATTGAAAAACTAAAGAAGCAATTTGATGCAGCAACAGGCCAGAAACGATATTCGCTAAAGAAGCAAATCATTGAGACTTGGCAGCAAATCTACATTCTAAAAGCTTCTGCAAAGTCAAGCCCTGTATCAGGAAGAGTTTCCAATCAAATCAAAAACATGGCGCACGTGTCTTTAGACGAAGAAGTTTATCTAGATGAAAATGATATGCCGCGCTCAACAGGATTGATTACATTATTTAATCCTGCGCATATATCATTTCTTCTATGCTACTATTCCCAACTAAAGCAGGAATGTGCGGAAGACTTAATGTCAGACATGCATTACTTACTCTTGGATTTAGAAGATTTAGTATATAAGACTTTGCGGGACGAGCCAATTCTATTTGATTTAGTCATTTGGAAGATTGATGGCCGCACTAACGAAGAAATCCAAAAGCTAATGGAATCCCACTATGGAATTCAACACAACGAACAATACTTTTCAACACTGTGGCGCAAACGAACCCCTAAGATGCTTGCAGAACAAGCGTCCAAGGATTGGCTAGTTTGGTATTTCACAAATGTTGAATATGGTGTATGGAAAAAGTGCGGAAGGTGCGGGGAAACGAAGTTAGCGCATCCACTATTCTTCTCTAAGAATACTTCTGATGATGGTTTCTATAGTATTTGTAAGGATTGCCGCAAAAAGAAGTAGGGAGGTGGCAAATGCCTACCTGGCAAGACAAAACATGTATTAAATGCGGGAAGACCAAAAAGGAAACTTCCTTCTTTAAAATGAAGTCTGGGGAGCGTTGTGACTGGTGCAAAGACTGTTTAACAATGCATATCGACAATCGCAAACCTGATACTTTTAAATGGATTCTTGAAATGTTTGATGTACCCTATATTGAATCTGTATGGGTAGAACAAACAAATAAACAATATCAGAAGAATCCAGGTAAGTTTGGTCCAGCATCAGTAATTGGTCAGTATATCCGCACTATGAATATGGCACAATATGCGGACTATCACTATAGCGATAGCGACCAAATTAACAATAGAGAACGATTGGCAGCGCAAGGTATCCAACAAGCTAAAGATATTGACCCAGACTATGAAGAAAATTTGCGAAAAAAGTATGAAGCTGGAGAAATCACTAAGGCCGCATACGAAACCTTGTCTCTTGGAAATGCTGGCCCGCACTTAAATAATGATATTCCAGACCATACATATACCTATGAAGATGAAAATGGCGAGGAAACTTTAAAAGTAGATGTTCCAGAATTCCGCAAAGACATTCAAACAGACTATGAAAATAAAATTGTAGATGAATTAACAGATGCGGATATGCAATATTTGCTTGTAAAGTGGGGAATTACATATACTCCAACAGAATGGGTTAAACTAGAGAATACCTATCAAAAGTATGCGGCAGAATATGAATTGAATGTTGACCGCGAAGAATCTTTGATTCAAATCTGCAAAGTCCATTTAAAGATGGATAAGGCATTAGATGTAGAAGATTATCAAGGATACCAGAAACTTGCTACAGTATATGAGCAGCTTCGCAAATCTGCTAAATTCACTGAAGCTCAGAATAAAGAAGAACAGACTAGAGACATTGACTCTATTGGAGAGTTAGTAGCGTTTGTTGAACGTGAGGGCGGAGCAATTCCAGAATATGATGACCCAATCGAATATCCGCAAGACAAAGTTGATTTTACAATTAAAGACATGAAAAACTATGTAAATCGACTTGTTAAAGAAGAACTTGGTCTTGGTGATTTGATTGAATCTTATATTGAAAATCTAAAGAAGAAGAAAGATAATTCTGTAGAAGAAATTATGAATTCTTCATTTGATAGTGCGCAAGAAGCAGTAACAGAAGAAGAAGCTAAATCATTTCAAGACTTCCTAATGGAGGAAATTGAGAATGAAAGTTTTAGACTTGCGGAAGGTGATTTTCTATGAGTTTAAAGAACTTGATGAAAACCACTACGCAAATGCCTAAGACTCGGAAAGTAGAAATTGATAAGAATAAAGTTAGAAGTAATCTAGAGCAATATCAAAAGATTATTGCCTATTGGAGAAAATATCCTGATAAGTTTATTGATTATCTTTGCAGTTTGAATCCAGAGAATAGTTTTAAATTCTATTTCTTTCAACGTATGTATTTGCGGATAGTCATGCGTTATAAAACTGTATACGCAGTATTTAGTCGTGGTTTTTCTAAATCGTTTCTCGCGGTTATGTCCTTGATGATAAAAGCAGTATTATACCCAAGAGCCAAATTAGCAACCGTGGCTGATGGAAAAGGTCAATCCGCGCAGATTCTATCATCTAAAATGCAAGAGATTTGTCAATTAATTCCCGCACTGGCAAATGAAATTATGTGGGACACGCGTGGCAAGATTTCACAGACTTCCCAAACGAAAGACAGTGTTATCTTTTCTTTTAAGAACAATTCTATTATCCAAAATGTCGCTATGACAGAAACTACTCGTGGTAGTCGTTTCCAAGGACTTTTGGTAGAAGAGTGCGCGAAAATTGACCAAGACAAATTAACTGAAATTATTATGCCTACACTTGTTATCAGCCGTCAAGTCAATGGTGAAGTTGACCCCAATGAAGTATTGAACCAAAGTGCGGTTTTTGTTACGTCTGCGGGATATAAAGATACGTATTCATATGATAAATTGATTCAAACATTATGTGAAATGGTAGGTGACCCAAAGAATGCATTTATTCTTGGCGGAGACTGGAAAATTCCAGTAGTAGAAGGATTGCAACCCGCAAACTTCATTCAGTCCCAAGAGATGGATAATTCAATGGACGAAGCAGGCTTTGACCGAGAATATAATTCTATTTGGGCTGGCAATATTGAAGGTGCATTCTTTAATACTAATAAGTTTGACCAATGTAGAGTGTTAAAAATTGCTGAAGAAAATTATAATAAGGGGATTGCGGCAAAAGGGTATTATCTTCTTGGTGTTGACGTTGGCCGATTTGGCTGCACAACTGAGGTTGTAGTTATTAAAGCTACCCCGCAACCAACTGGAGTTTTTGCAAAACAAATTGTTAATATTTATACTTTTGAAGAAGACCATTTTGGTATGCAAGCAATTAAAATTAAAAGACTGTTTAATCAATACAAATGCAATATTGCGGTTATCGACGGTAATGGCTTGGGCGCAGGACTTGTAGACTTCTTAGTTATAGACCAAGAGGATTATGATACTGGAGAGACTTTGTGGAACTGGGGAGTTTACAATGATGACGATAGAATCTATAAGAAGTATGAAACTCCAGACACAATTCATAATGCCATGTATATTATGAAAGCTGACCAGGCGCTGAACTCTGAAATGTATGCCTATTGTCAGACACAACTTCTTTCTGGAAAATTAAGATTTTTAATTGATGAAAATATTGCTAAGAATAAATTGATGGCCCAAGCGCAAGGCAAGAAAATGTCTGCGGCACAGCGCGCTGATTATCTGCGGCCATATGTTGAAACTAGTATTCTAAAATCACAGATGGCTAACTTGGTTCAAGAAAATGAAGGTGCTAAAATTATCCTTAAACAATCTTCCCACAAGATTAAGAAGGACAAATTTTCCGCACTTATCTATGGACTCTATTGGTGCAAGCTCCAAGAGGACAAAAATCATAAGCGCAAAGGCCGCAATATTAAAGATTTCATGTTTTTCACTAAAAATAATTAAAAATTCTAGGGCAAAAAGTAATTATTTGATTTTCTGTATTTTCATATGTAATAGTAATATTGTAGGTAAGGATTATTATGCGTAGTTCAAGTTTAGAAAATAAGATATACGATATTTTAATGGACGCAGACTTACCTTTTGAAGAAGAGTATGAATTTCCTGATTTGGTTGTCTCTAGTGGACGTGCTTTAAGATTTGATTTTGCAGTATTTGATGATACTGGCGAACTTGATTTCCTAATTGAAGCGCAAGGTAGACAACATTATGTCCCTGTTGCTAAGTGGGGCGGCAGAAAAGGAAATAATCGACAAAAGTATAATGACAGTTTGAAAAAGAAATACTGTTTAGAGCATAATATAAAATTAGTTACTATTCCTTACTATGATGAAGCTAGGTTAAACTACAATTATATCATGCGGGCTGCGGGCTATTAAAAGGAGGTGAAACTTGGCGAGATTCAAGGATAAAGATGAACGAGACTTTAGACTTTATAAGTCTACTCCGAATCAAAAAACCTCTTTAGCATTTAATAAAATTAAAGTGGGTAAGAGTTCTTTGAAAGACGATGTAACTCTTGATCCTGATTTTTGGTATAAAAATAATAGACCTATCCGCAAAGAAGATGTGGATAGAGCTATTTCTACTAATTCTGTAAAAGAATTAAGACGAATTTCTAATTACTTTTTTAATACCAGCGGTATTTATTCCCGCCTATGTCGTTATATGGCATTCCTTTATAAATATGACTGGTTTATTACGCCTGTAGTCAAAGATGATTCATTAAAGCCCGATAAAATTATTGAGGGCTGGTATAAATCTTCTGCACTCTTGGAAAACTCTAAGCTAAAAAGAGTGTTTGGGGAAATTGCATTAAAGGTAATTAGAAATGGCTGTTACTATGGCTATAGATTAGACCAGAAAACAGCGACATTCCTTCAGGAACTCCCTGTTGATTATTGCCGTTCTAGATATGAATGGAATGGCAGACCAGCAGTTGAGTTTAATATAAAATATTTTAACGACGCTTTTAGTGATATTAACTATCGACTAAAAGTGCTTAAAATGTTTCCAAAAGAATTCCAGAAAGCCTATTTGGATTATGTAAATGGAACGCTTCCAAAAGATTATCAAGGTGATGATTCTGGATGGTTTTTACTTGATCCAGAAAAATCAGTAAAGTTTAATCTTAGCAATAGTGACGCACCACTGTTTGCGGCAGTTATTCCTTCCTTGATGGACTTGGAGGATGCGCAAGATTTAGATAAGAAAAAGATGGCACAGCAACTATTGAGGATTATCATTCAAAAGATGCCTATTGACAAAAACGGTGACTTAATCTTCGATGTTGAAGAAGCCCAAGCTCTACATAGCAATGCAGTTGCAATGTTAGCAGATGCTATTGGTGTTGATGTATTAACAACGTTTGCGGACGTAAATGTTGCGGATATGTCAGATAAAAGCAACGTATCATCTGTTGACCTCTTGGAACGCGTAGAGCGAACTGTTTATAATAATGCGGGCGTTAGTCAGATGCAATTTAATACAAGTGGTAACTTGGCGCTTGAGAAATCAATTGCAAATGATGAAGCAACAATGACCAATTTACTATTGCAGTTTGAAGAGTATGCGGAAAGTCTTTTGAAACCATTTAACAAAAATGTTAAACGTTTGCAATATAAAGTGCAGATTCTTCCTACAACAGTTTATAACTATAAGGATTTAGCTAAGCTTTATAAAGAACAAACGATGATTGGTTTTTCAAAGCTTTTGCCGCAAGTTGCTCTTGGGCAATCTCAAACTTCTGTTATTGCCATTGCTTATTTTGAAAATGAGTTAATGAATCTAGATGAACTATTTGTAGCTCCTTCAATGTCTTCTACACAGTCTGGTTCTTCTAGTAGTGGCAATGCAGAATCTGGAAATGAGCCTTCTGCGGGCAGTGAGGGCGGACGTCCTGAACTACCTGATGAAGAAAAATCAGAAAAAACAATTCAGAATAGAGAAAGTCAGTCATAGGGGGTTTATTTTGAATCATAATCGTTCAGTTGCTACGATTGATGCTCCCGAGTTTATCAATCTAGAACCTGATGCTATAAACCCTGGTATTTCTCGATGTGAAATTAAAGTGTTTTATCTTGGTGAGAATAGAAATCATTCTTACATTGATAAAAACGTTGCCATTCAAATGGCAAATTCTTTGCCAGGTACGCCAATTGTAGGGGCTTATCGTAAAGATATTGAAGACTTTGGCGACCACGGCGAAGTAATTCATATTGAGGATGGGGAAGTTACATTCGCTTGTAAGACTGTCCCCTATGGTTTTGTTGCCCCAGACGCAGAAGTGTGGTTCCAAAAGTTCATTGATACAGATGAATTTGGAAATGACATTGAGCGTGAGTACCTAATGACCACTGGCTATCTATGGACAGACCAATATCCAGAAGTAATGAGTTGCATTACCGAAGGAAAAGGTCAGTCTATGGAGCTTGATGGCGAAACAATGAAAGGTCACTGGGCAACAAACAATAATACTGGGATTGAATTTTTCATTATTAATGATGCAATCTTTACAAAGCTTTGCATCTTAGGTGACGACGTTGAACCTTGTTTTGAAGGTGCGTCTGTTACTAGTCCAGAAGTAAGTAAGAACTTTACTAAGGATGAAAATTTTTCACGCACACTTTTCAGCATGATGAATGAGTTAAAATTCGCACTACAAAACAAAGGAGGGTCGGATATGCCTGAAGACATTGAGCAGGTCGAAGTAGAAGAAACTGCGGAAGATGTAGTTGAAGAAGTCGAAGAGACTGAAGAAGCTGCTGAAGAAGTAGAGGATTCTGCTGAAGATTCTGCGGAAGATGAGGGCGAGGATTCTGACGAAGAGTTTGCTTGTGGTGGCAACAAGAAGAAAAAGTATGATGACGAAGAGGACGATGAAGAGTTCGCTTGCGGCACCAAGAAAAAGAAGTATGAGGATAAGGACGAAGAGGAAGAGGATGCTCCTGCCGAGGATGGCAAGGAAGACGCTCCTGCTGACGATTCCGAAGATGACAAGAAAAAGAAGAATCCTCCTGCTAAGAATTCACTTGATGAAGTTGCTGAACTACAGCAGACTATTGCTGATATGCGGGAAGAGCTAAACTCTCTCCGCGAGTTTAAACTACAGCAAGAGAATCTAAAGAAAGATGCTCTTATTAATAAATACCATATGCTCAGCGATGAAGATAAGGCTGAGGTAATTGCTCATAAGTCTGAATATACTTGTGAGGAAATTGAAGAAAAGCTTGCATTAATTTATGTTAAGAAGAATGTTGACTTCTCTACCCTCGATGGCAAACCAGAAGTCGAAGAAGAGGAAGTTTCTCCACTTCTTTCATTCTCTCTAGATAATGAGACTGCGGGGTTCGTTCCTCCAATGGTGGATGCACTCCGTCAAGCAAAACAAAACATGTAAAGGATTTTTATAATGGGAGTAATTTATAAAGCTACCAATCTTGTGAATGGTAAGATTTATATCGGTCAGACCATAGACTTTAAAAGAAGAAAAAGAAAACATCTCAGTGATTCTAAAAAAAATGATTTTAAGGACACAAGTGTTTTTCATAAAGCGATTAGAAAGTATGGAGAAAGTAATTTCTCTTGGGAAATTATAGAAGAAGTTCCTTCAGAAGAACTAAAAGAAAAAGAAATATATTGGATTCAATTTTTTGATAGCTATATAGAACACAATAAAGGTTATAATATGACTTTGGGTGGAGATAACGCTGACGGTTTAGTAAATTGGATAAAAAATAATCCAGATAAAGCTAGACAAAATGCTTTAAATAGTTTGATTAAAGCTCAAGAATCTAACAAATTACATCCTGAGCGACATAGAGAGCATTTAAAACAAGCGAGAAAGAAAAGTAATGAAGCTGTTAGTAAAAAAGTTCTATGCGTTGAACAACAGATAGTCTTTAAAAGCATTTCTGATGCTGAGAAATGGAGTTTATCTTTGAAAAATCCTAATGGTAAAAAAGCTAGTCATCAACACATTTCAAAAGTTTGCAAAGGTGCCCGACACACTGCGGGTGGTTATCATTGGAGATATGTTGACTAGTTTAACTTATATTCTGTTTGAATAAAAGGAGGAAAGCTTAAATGGCTGTAACAATTGAAAGGGTTGGACATGGCTATGTCGAGCCTAATCACCTCTCCGCTCCTCGTAACGGACAGGTTTATGCACAGCTTCCCGCAGCAGAGGACATTGAGGTCCTAGAGAATGGCATGTTTGTCAAGTATGACTATGCTGCTGGCGAGTGCAATTTTGATGGCGAAGGCCCTTGGATGATGGTCTTCAATGAAGAGAAGCTATATGACGAGCGTCATCAGATGCATCGTGATTATGCTATGCAGAAGAGTGACTTCTATGATGGTGTTATGACTCCTCGCGTTTTTGCGATGGTTCCTGGCGATATTTTCACCACAAACGCTGTCAAGGAAGCTGAGTACACTGTTGGTGACAAGCTAAAGGTTGGCGCTGATGGTCGTCTAGAAGCTGGTGCTGCTCCTGCTGGCGAGCACTCTTTCAAGGTTGTAAAAGAAACTACAATGCCAGACCTACAGTCTGGTGTTAAGATTCAGGTAATTGCGTAAAGGAGGGGAGACAGATAATGGAATTTAAAGATCTACGTAATCTAGCATTCGCAGCTGCTAAGGCTGGCAAGAATGCTCCTGTTGCCTACTCCTTTACTCAGGATGGTAAGACTGAGAACTTCAGCTCTGTCGAAGTAAATGAAGCTCTTCGCAACGAACTTGAGAAGATGCTTGGTAACGGCAACAACCGTTATGCTAACTATCGTGATAACAAGAATGTTATCTTCCGTCTAATTGAAGAGACTATTGACGAAGTTCTTCCTGCTAAGGTTGAGCAGCAGTATATGGACTTTGCGGATGTTCGCGTTCTCGCCCAGGGCGACAAGGCTATCTTCCGTAAGCGTATTACTGAAGCTTCTCGCAAGCGTGCTAAGGGCTTTGTTACTAAAGTCGGTCTAGCTGGTCGTTATGAAACCTTTATGCTAGATGGTACTGAAATCGAAGTCCAAATGAGTGCTATCGGCGCTGCTTGCCGTATCGGCTTTGAGGAATTCCTTGATGGCCGCATTCAGTTCTCTGAACTAACTGACGTTATCCTTGAGGGTATGGATGAATACATTTACAAGGAGATTGCTAAGGCTCTAGAGTCTGCTGTTGCTTCTCTACCTACCCCCAACAAGGCTGAGGTCGCGGGCTTTGATGAAGCTACCATGGATGAACTTCTAGCTATTGCTGACTCCTATGGTCATGCTTCCATCTACTGCACTCAGGAATTTGCGGCTAAGATGGTTCCTGCTGAGGGCTGGGTTTCTGCCGACATGAAGAATACTCTCTGGGACCGTGGCTACCTTGCCAACTATAAGGGTCACCAGGTAATCATTCTTCCTCAGTCCATGGTCGATGAAACCAACACAGAGAAGGTAGTCGATCCTGCTCAGGCTTACATCATTCCTGTTGGAACTGATAAGCCTGTTAAGCTTGCTTTCGAAGGTCCTACCTGCGTTCGTGAAACTAGCGAGAATGATGATTGGTCAACTGATCTACAGACTTACAAGAAGTTCGGCATTGCTACATTCCTAAATCACTGGATGTGCAGCTATCGTAACACTGAGCTTAAGAAAGCTACTCGTTGAGAAGTTCCGGTTCCTGACCCTGAACCAGAACCTCCTGAAACTGAAGTAGAGGTTGGAGACATTGATTCTCTAACCTCTGCTATTACCAATCCAGAGGTTCAGACTATTACATTAACAAAGGATATAGCGGCACCCTCAACGATGACTATTCCAACGGCAAAGACAATTGATGGTGGCGGTAAGACTTTAACGTTTTCAAACGTCGGACAGAATCTAGTTCTCTTGGGAGACGGTTCTGAACTTAAGAATATTAATATCAATAATACCGCAATGACAGAAAGTTGGAACAGTACGTATGGTGTACAGTGTTATAACGGCACTTATACGTTTTCTAATATTAAAGCTTCTGGCGGAAACGCTGGTATTCTAGTAAAAGGTGCAACAGTAACTTTAGGTGAAAATATTGACGTTTCAGGCAATCATTTTGGCGGCATTGAAGTTTCTAAGGGTAAGGCCGCAGGTTTGTCTGATGCAAAACTAATTATCACATCACCAATCACTAATACCACAGAAGTATATGGTCAACCTACCGTCTGGATTGATGGTGAAGGAGCTACTGTAGAAGATTCAACTGGTATGACACAGAATAGTGAAGTAAAAGAAGGTCAAGTACAATATTATATTGACGCAGAGAATGCTGTAAAGCCAGAAGAGTCTGGAGAAGAAGGTCAGTAGTTAGAACCGACCATTAAATGATTCGGGAGGGTATAAATTTTTATGCCCTCCCTTTTTTAATAAAGAGATAAAAGGAGATAAAATGAGTGATACTGAAATGATTCAGGTGCGAAATCTGACTGACCACATTGTGGTAATTCCTGACAAAGAAATGCATCGTAGATATAGTTTTCAACCAGAAGAAGTTAAGAATTTTGACAAGGATACTCTTCGTAGACTAAACTATCTTCCTGGTGTAACTTATCTATTTAGAAACTGCCTATCTGTGCGGGACGAAGGTCTTGCAAAGGAGTTCGGTGTTTCTTCTGATACTTTTGAGCATGAATATAAGTGGACACGCGAAGATATTGATAAATGTCTAACTTCGGGTTCTTTAGATGAATTGCTAGATGCGTTAGATTTCGCCCCTGAAGGAATTGTTGACACAATTGTTCAGAGGGCTGTCGAGCTAAAAGTCAACGATGTTTCTAAGCGTAAAGCTATTCTAGAAAAGACTGGCAAAAATGTTGACAGTATGATTAACCTATCCGAGCAGTATAATGCTGCTATGGGTATTGAAGAAAAAGAAGAGACTCCTCGCAAGCGTAGAAGTGCAGAGGAAGCTCCAAAGACCAATTCTCGTAGAGTTCAAAGTTAAAGATAGGAGGTGCGGCGAATGCCAATAACGCCTCTAACAAGAATTGAGCCAATTAATACAACTTTTCAGGAAATGTATGATTTCTTCCTAGCAGGCATCACTGATGATATGTTCATGGAAATGACAAAAGAAGATACTGAAGCTATGCTAGAAGAAATTTTGATTGCGGCACTTCCGCACTTTGAATTTCCTCGATGGGCAGACCCTTTTGATTTAGATTTAGAAAACAAATGTTTTACAACACATTTAAATATTGAAGAAATGCGCATTATCAGAGAATATATGATAATGGAATGGCTAGGTTTCCAACTAGCTAACGTAGACCTTGTGCGGCAAAAGTATAGTGGAAGCGATTTTAGTTTCACTTCTCAGGCTTCACATATGAAGCAGCTTTTGGAGTTAAAGAAAGACCATGAGCGTGAAGGTTTCCATCTACAGCGTTTATACTGTAGACGTAAGAAGGATGCGAATGGCCGCATGAGAACTACTTTTAGACAAATCATGGAGCCAATGTAAGATGTATGTAATATATGATGATAGTTTAAATATTGACTCCAGTGTTGTTAAATATAATTTAAAACGAATTCTAAATCAAATATATAGATTGCTTCCTTTGCGGGAAGGGGGTGAAGATTGGCAAAAACCTTTGGCAACTCTTTTAATTGAATTAGTGGGACTATTACACTTATTCCCAGATTTAAGCGAAGGATTAAAAATTATCAGTAAACTTCAAGGTATGCTTGAACTTGGCAATGACCTTGAATTTTATGACTATAGAAGAACAATATTTGAATGTTGTTCTATGATTAGTTCTTTAGAGCAAAAGATTTAGGTCAAAAACGAATAATTAAAAACTTCCAATTTTTATATATAATGTAAAGATTTTAGGAGGTTTTTAATTATGCATACTGATTATAAGGTTTATTGTTATTATTCTCCTAGTGATAAATATTATGTTGGACAAACAAGAAAAAGTCTAAATGAAAGAGCTAATCAAGGAAAAGGTTATAGGTCTAGCAAAAAGTTCTATAGAGCTATCCTAAAGTATGGTTGGGATTGGTTCTCTAAGCATAGAATTATTTTAAAAAGCGACCTTACAAAAAAAGAAGCTGATTATTGGGAGCGATATTATATTCAAGAGTTTAATTCTATTGATAATGGATATAATATTCAAACAGGAGGAGAATTTAATCCAGCTGAAGTATTATCAATTCCAGTTGTAGGAATAAATTGTAAAACGAAAGAAGTTCGATTTTATAATTCTTCTGTTATTGCTGCGAGAGAGCTAGGGATGAATAATAAAAATATTTCATCTTGCTTGAATAATGTGAACAATGGAAAAACTTCAGGCGGGTATGTTTGGGTATTTAAAAAAGATTGGGACAATTCCTCAGAAGAGGAAAAAGAATATTGGTTCTCAATTAAACCTTATCAACATGTCCACTCAAGAAGGAAAGTATATTGTTCTACAACAGATATTGTTTATGATTCTATAAAAGACGCAGCAGACAGCACTGGATGCTTTTCTAGTGGAATTGTTAAATGTTGTAAAGGTCAACAAAAATATACTACAAAAAACGGAGTCTTCTATTATTGGAGATATGCAGAGGAGGAGAATTAATTTGTCTATTCAAACTTTGGCTGCTAGGATCCAATATTTAGGAGGGGACCAGCTCTCTAGAATAAATAAACAAAAATTAAACTCATTGAATTGGGCTTTAAAAAACGACTATAATTCTAGAACTATAAAAACAGAATTAGGAGCTGCTTGGCAGTGTTTAATAACTAACAACTCTTCTGGATTAAAGTCTGACTATGATAAAAAATATATATCAATTGACTTTGCTAGCGGTTTAGAGCCAGGAGATACGTTTGAGGTCCTTGATGATAATACTCATTGGATGATCTATTTGCCGACACTGACTGAGACAGCTTATCTGAGGGCAGAAATTATTCGTTGCCGATATACTTATGAAGTGAATGGTAAAGAATATTGGATTTACTTCCAAGGCCCAACAGAGACAGATTTGCGCTGGTTCCAAAAGAATCAAATCAATGTTAATGAATTGAATCTCTCTGGTACTATCTATATTAAAAATGACGAAAATACCAAAGAACATTTTAAGCGTTTTACTAAAATGAAACTTGATGGGCATGAGTGGGAAGTTCAAGTAACAGATTCTATTTCAGTCCCAGGTATTATCGAACTTGAAGTTCAAGAATATTATGATAATACAATCGAAGAGCTTCCAAAGATTGAGCAGAACCCCGATATTTCAATTGACCCTGCTCCAACCATTATTGGAAAGACTTTAGTAAAGCCAGATTCTATTGTTGGATATATGATTGACCCATTATATTACAATCCAAAGTATGAATGGGAAGTTAAAGATAATCCAAGAGTAGAAATAGAAAGTGTTAAAGAGGATGGTCGCATTTGTGAAGTTAAAATTCATGCAGGAACGGTTAAACCATTTACTTTGGAATATGGCGATCAAGCATTAATTGTAAATGTCGATTGGGAAAAACCAATTATCCAAGGCCCGCAAGTAGTGTATCCTTATGATACTCATAAGTATTGGCTAAAGCATGATACAGGTTCATTCTCTATTGAAGCTATGTCTGACGTAGCTAAAATTATTGATTGCGGTGATGATTGGTGCGAAGTCGAAATTACCACTGGCCGCAAGGGAGAGTTTACTTTATTCTGTCTCTTGGAAAATGGAGAAGAGACTAGTTTAGAAGTAGAAATTAAATCATTATAAGGGAGGTAGGATGAAAAAAACAGCATCTAATCTATTGAAGAGTAATTATAAATCTACCTTCCTTTCTATTAATAAAGACCAAGAAACTATTTGGCGAAAGCTTTTAGTCGAGTCTAAGCCTTATAGTGACCAATTAAAACGATTACTTATTATCAATACTCCAGATTGTTTAGATAGAAATCAAGTACAATATCAAACTACAATTGATAAATATACTATTAAAGATATGCGGAACGAACAGTTTATTAAAACTATTCCTAAACTATCTTTTGGAGAGCATGAAGAAGTAAAATCATATATCATGCTTGAATTTGATGATTTTGTACCAACTAGCAATCCAAGATATAGAGATTGTGTTATTAGTTTTTCAATCATCTCACATCTCGACTATTGGGATATGGAAGATTATCAATTGCGTCCTTGGATGATTGCGGGATATATTGATGGTATCTTAAATGAATCACACCTATCTGGGATTGGTACTTTGCAGTTTCTTGGAGCTAGTCAATTAGTGCTAAATGAATATCTGGGCGGAGTATTACTCAGATATGTAGCAACCCACAGCGAAGCTGATGATTCGGAGAATAGAGATAATGATTATCCAGCACCTATTGATTTAACTAATCTGTAGGTGATTATATATGGCGATAAAAGGAGATTTGGCACAGATATATGCGGGATGGCCTATTAAAGTAAATAACTGTAATATTGCAGTGTCCCAGCCATCTGTTAAAGATATTTGTGCTTTTGGAGAAGATAACTTCTTAATGGGTGTGCAGATATTTACAGGCATTGAACGAACAGTTTCACCCATTAAAGAGGGCAATTCTCGATTAGCAATGCTTGAAGATTTTCAAGTATTGATGGTAATATTAAATGAAGATGATAACTTAAAAAGAGATATGTTAGAATTCTTTAAGTTAATCTTTCCAGAATATAATGTTCGTTTTGATCCCGGATGTATATCATTCTTAATTGGAGACAGTAAACGGATAGTTGGACAGATTAATCCAATGAATTTTGAAGAATTCAAAAACACTTTACAAATGCTTTTTCTTCCAAAAGGTAGTGAATCTACGCAAGATTATAATCCTGCAAATGATGCGGCAGCACGAATCGCGGAAAAATTAAAACGTGGTAATCAAATTAGACAGCAACTTGCCTTAGAAGAAGATAAAGGTACAGGAAGTTTGTTTACAAACTATGTTTCAATTCTGTCTGTTGGAATGAATATATCTCTAGAATCTTTGTTTAATTATACGCCATTCCAGTTATATGATACGTTTATTCGATATGGCAAGAAGGTTGCTTTTGATTTATATCAAAAGATTGCTACTACTCCGATGATGGACGTTAGTAAAATGAAAGAACCTGATAACTGGATGGATAATTTATACTGATATAACGCGGGAAACCGCTTTATATATAAATGTTGAAATACTTAGTGCGTGAGGTATTTCTAACAAGGAAAAAGATGTATACAGATTTTTTCTATTATTGTAAGGAGAGAAAATACATGAATAGATTCGGTATTCGCGAAATCTGTGATGTTGTTTTCAAGCCTCTAACCTCTGTAGACATTGGAAACCAACACTTTGATGCATATCAGCCAGTGCTCTATATCGACACTGCCAAGACTTCTAGTCTTGAGGGTGCGGCTACTACTGTATATGCACAGGGTCAATGACGGCTCCCTTTATTCGTAAGAATAAAGTGAAAACCGCTCTAATTGCTGGGACCTCTTACAATTTTGGATTACGATTGTAAGAAAATCAGCAGCAAAGCAACTATATTTTAGTTGAATGTTCAACGACTAGTCGAAAGACGTAGGCCGCAAGCGATTGGCGGTCGAAATGGGCGGATTCCTGAAAAGGAATAAGATATAGTCTAATCTATACGGTGACGTATAGCAGTTTCTTAGAAAACGCATTTAGTCTAGCGAACTAAATGGAATGTATATGGGTCAAGGTAATCCTCGTCTAATTGGTTGGGATGGTGAGAAGACTCTTACCTTCACTCTAGAAGATGCTCTAATGTCTCCTATCAGCTTCAGCATCCTTTCTGGTGCTGGTGTTGTAAAGGGTCGCGACGCTGACGCAGGCAAGGGTGTCGACGCTCAGAAGGTATACGTCCATACTAACTATGATATGGTTGCGGAAAAGGTTGGCGAGCAGATTGTTGTTAAGCTAAGCGATGAAGACCGCAATGGTGCTACTCTAGTAGTTTCTAAGGAAGCTCCTGTTTATCCTATCACTCTTGACTCTGCTGGTGCTCAGGCTGAATATCTATCTGCTGTTACCGAGAAGCAAGTTATGATTCTTAGCGAAGATGGTGCTTCTCTTAAAGCTGCTACCATTAATGGCGTTGGCGAAGTTCAGGCCGATGGTAAGACAATTTGCTTTGTTATTGGTTCTGACGAGCCAGGCGATCCCCGTCAGGACGAACCTGTAAAGGTTGGCGATACTGTCCGCATTGACTGCTATGAAGTCCATACTGAGGGCGCTTATGAAATGCAGATTGACGCTGAGACATTCGCTGGTTACTACTACATTGAAGCTTCTACGCTATTCCGCGATGAAGAAACTGGTTCTGACCTACCTGCTGAGTTCGTAATTCCTCGTGGTAAGATTCAGTCCAACTTCACATTCACAATGGCTAATAGCGGTGATCCTTCAACCTTTACTTTCACGATTGACTGCTTCCCTGCTTATACTAAGTTCAATCGTAAGAAGAAGGTAATGGCTATTCTTCAGGTTCTTGATAACGATGCTGCTACACACAACTATCGCACTAAGGGTGTAATGGGTCATGAGAACCGCACTTCTGACGAAGATGTTGATAAGTGGTATAGCAAGTCTATCTTCAATGCTGAAGGTGATGTCGAAAATGCTAAGGGTAAAGTTTATACTGTAAACTGCGAAGAAGCAACTTTTGCTCCTGGAGTCTAAAAAATAATTGAAAGGGGTATTCCTGCGGGAGTACCCCTTTTTTGGTGTATAAGGAGGTGATATATGCTTTATCTCCATTATTGGTTTGCACATTCAGGATACGATGCTAGATTATATAGTGAGCAAGCAAACAAAACAACTCTTAGACGACAGCTAAAAGAATATAAAAACATTCGTAGAAGTAATATGACTGCGGGGAGCACAAATCCTCAAGCTCAAGAAATTATGTCTTTACTAGAAAATAATTTGAGTGGTCAAGATTTGTCTCAAGAGATTGCTGCACAATTACAGGGTAATACAATTTTTACTTCATCTACACAAAGTGGTATCGGAGACTATTCTTTTCAACAATTGGGTACTCTTGGCAGTAAAATTACCTCTGGAGCAGTTTCTTCTGCTTCATTGGGGCAACAGTTAGTTTCTCAATTAAGTAATTGTCAAACAACATCTCAAAAAGCTCTAGATAATATGATTGATTTCCTCTCCAGAGCTTATCCTAATGTAATAAATTATGCTGTAAACTTATATGCTTCAACTAAACAGAATATTTCTAGTTCAGAGCTATTAAAAAGAGTTCTTACTGCTAAATCTGATTTAGTAGAAATATCTCCTACAGAGAATTTTTCAGAAGCAGAGCAGAATATAATAAAAACCTACGCAAGAATTCAAGCCGCTATAGATTTAATTCCTTCTCTTGGAACAACTTCCACAAAAGGTTTAACTTACTCAACTAGTAAGGGAAGTGCGGCAAAAGGTGCTAACATTAAAAGCACTAATCATTTAATTGCTGTTTTAGTTGGCAAAATTGGAGGAAACCTTTCACACTTAGGAGGTTTTGCATATGAAGTGGCAGCTACTAGGGCTTTAGAAGTTGCAATTAAAAAGGGAGCTGCTGTAACCACAGAGGTGTTTTCAGCTTTAACAGGCGGGAGTAAAGTAACACCAGTTTATACAAACGCGTCTGGTAAGTTTTTATCTGTTAATGTTTCTCAAAAAATAGACCAGGAATTAAAAAATCTTGCAAAAAAAGATTTCCCTACAATAACTTTCAACAAAAATGATGCTTCTTTTGTATTAACAGACGATGGTCTTATTTTAAATTTTGGAGGAAGTATAAAAAAGCTACCTCAACCAGCTTCAGGGCAAATAAAAAATAAATTAGCTAAATTACAAACTTCTAAAAATTTACAGACCTTATTTAATAATGCAAGGAATAAAAACCATGATTTAAGTAAACATTATATTTATAGCCTTGCTTCTGGTAGAGAGAAAAAAGAGAATGAATTGGGCGATGATTATTCAGGGCCTAATACGCTAGCATCTGCTTGGCGCTCTTTAGTTGACTATGTTGTAACTTTAAACTTTATTGATTTTCTAGCAGGAAATGGCTCTAGATATAATAACAATGCATTATTTCTTTTAGAAAATAAACTTTGGGGAATTGAAGAAATATTGAATCGAGTTATAGACAATCCTAGTGCTATTGTATATGACGGGGGAAAACAACGGTATAGATTTTATCGTGATTTACCTTGGTATACCTGGGATGGAGGCACTTCTTCTATTGCAGATATGTATAGAAAGCAAATGGCGCAAAAACGTTCAGTTGCATGGGAGTCTGATTTAACATCTAAATTTAATTCTACTTTAGTAACTATAAAATTAAATGTAGCTGCGTTGTCTTTAATTTAATTGACATAATAAAAAATTTATGTTATAGTAAATTTGAAATATCGGAGATACAAGGAGGTATAAATCAATGGCCATTGATTTAACATTAGAAAAGGAACGTAGTCTATCCACACAGGACATGTATGATATTATTGCGTTCTCAACAGAAGCTGCGAATGATAATGGTTTTATGAACAGCTTTATCTTTAATCGTGCGCTCTATCTATTCGCGGCAATTATTCTTTATCCAGAGCAAAAGGAAGAGTTTAGTCATATCATTTCAGAGAATATTAATACTGCTTGGGATAAGCTTCTCCAAGAGGGTGTAATTGATAATATGGTTAAAGACTTCAAAACTGATTTGGATATGCTCGCGGAGTATGGTAAGACTTGGTTAGATGAATATACTGAGTATGCACACTCCGCACGAGGTCTACTTGATACTATTCAGATGTTTAGTGGAGATATTGTTAAAGCTGCGGCTGAACAGCTACAATCTGCAACTACACAGTCTGGTGTTAAAGAAGTTTTAGATATTGCAGATAAGTGGGGAATGAATAATCAGGTTGTAGATGAAAAGGAAGCATTGCCCGCAAGTCCCGATTCACTATTTGAATAGTGGTCATTTTAAAATAAACTAAAGAAGCCTACTTTGAATAAAAGTAGGCTTTATTTTTTTGCCTTGATTAAGAGATAAAATGATGCCTGTGATTATCACTGGCTCTTGGAAGAATATAAGGATGGTGAATTAGTTTGGCAAAGTATAGCAACGTTGTGTCCTATAATATCCAGACAACACTGGATGCTAGTGGTATTGCCAAATTGCAGGCGGAAATTAGAAATGTTGAGACAGAACTTCAAAGAATGGCAAATCAGAATTTGATTTCTGATAGGTCTTTAAGTGATGCTTCTGGAAAACTAAAACAATTAAGAACCTTGATTAGTTCTGCTTTTAATTCTAGTCTTGGTATGTTAGATATAACGAAATTTACTAATGGATTAAAATCTGCTAATCTTTCACTTGTAGATATGCAAAAGGCATTTAGCACCGCTGGCAGTGTTGGAGATGCAGCTTTTCTTAATACCCTTGGAAGATTGGGTAAGTTAGATACTGGCATCAAATCTGTTAGTAGAACTGCAGAGAAGTTATTTAATACTATTGGCAACACTGTCCGCTGGGGTGTTGTTGCTAGTGGCTTTCAAACTATTTTAAACAGTGCGCATCAAACTGTTCAGTATGTGCGGGATTTGGATACATCATTAACTAATATTATGATGGTTACCCAACAGTCCAAAGAGCAAATGAATGAGTTTGCTCAGTCTGCGAATGAAGCTGCTAAAGCACTAAGTAGTACAACTGTTAATATGACAGACGCTGCTTTAGTATTTGCACAGCAAGGTTTTAATACTGATATGTCATCTGCATTGGCAGAGCGTTCTACCCAGTTGGCTAATATCTCACAGCAGGATACACCTACCACCTCTGACCAGATTACTACTATCATGAACGCCTATGATTTTACAGGCGATTTAGCACAGATTGACGCGGCAATGGATTCTTGGGCTAATGTAGCTAATGTATCTGCAGCTGACGTTGAAGAATTAGCGACTGCTGCACAAAAGGCCGCATCTACGGCGAATACTACTGGTGTAACTTTAGACCAATTAAATGCACAGATTGCCACAATTGAATCTGTTACTCGTGAAGCACCAGAGAATATTGGTAATGCCCTAAAAACTATTTATTCGCGATTTGCTGACATTAGTATGGGCAACACTCTTGAAGACGGTGTTAACCTCGGCAACATTGCTGAGACTCTTGGAAAAGTTGGCGTAGAAGTTCTAAATGACGAAGGCCGCATGAATAATGTCGGCGATATTATGGAACAGTTGATGGAAGTTTGGTCTACTCTTGACCAAACACAACAAAATGCTATCTCAACCGTTATTGCTGGACGTTATCAGCTTTCAAGATTCCAAGCTTTGATGAACCGTTCTGACTTGTACCAAGATTATTTAGGTGCATCTGAGAATGCTGAAGGTACAGCAGACCAGATGCAAGAAATTTATGCTGATTCTATGGAAGGACGTTTAAATCAACTCCAGGCTACAGCTGAAGGTATCTTTAACGATATTTTTAATACTGATGATTTCTATGGAATGATTGATGCATTAACAACAGTTCTTGACTTAACTAATCAATGGGTTAATGCTATTGGCGGCGGTGGAGTTGCTTTACAGGGGCTTGGAGCAATTGCTACTAGAGTGTTTAGTGATAATATTGCTCAGAGTATTGGTAATTTTGTACAAAATAGAAATGTTACTAGACAACAACAGCAAAATAAAGACAATGCTTTAAATCAGCTTCGTCAAGCTGGTATAGAGGATGTAGATGCTGACAGAAACAAAGACGCTATTGATTTTATTACTACAGGATTAGCAAATGCCTCTAAAATGTCTGTTGAGCAACAAGAAGCATATAATAAAGCTGTAGAAACAACAATATCTCTAAAACAACAGCAGGCTGCTCAAGAAAATGAAATTTTACAGACTCAGATTTTGACAGACGCTGTGGCTTCTAAGGTTTTAGAAAAAGGAGAAGATAAAAGTCTAATATCTACTTCTTATGGAGAAGATGGGACTTTACAAGTTGACCAAACAGGTCTTGACTTAATCGTTCCTGAAACTGCTGAAAAAATGACATCTAGCACACAAGATATTAGAGACGAATTACAGAAGTTTACAAGAATGGCAGCGTCTGACTTAAATAGACTTCAAGCACAAATTATAGATTTTGGCTCTTCTGGAAATCAATCTGTAGATGATTTAGGTGATAGTTTTAATAGATTAACAAATTATCTTGTTCAAACAACTTTGAGTTTCGACAACACCACTCAAACAGGACAAGAGTTGCGTAAAATTTTGAATAATCTAAACGGCGCAATGGACCAACTCTCAACAGTTAAGTCTCCTGAAGAACAAGCACAGGCAATGGACGAACTTTCTACCGCAGCGAGAGAAGCATCTGCTCAAGTTAATAAAGTTTTTGCTGCTATGAAAAATGGTCAATTAGTTGATACAGATACTTTATATGGCAGAAGAAATGCTTTGTCTGAAACAGATGAAAAGATAAATCAGCAGGATGAAATTAACAGACAGCAAGGGCAAAGTTATAATGTTCAAGCTGATATTTCAAGTATTGTTGACGCTGCTGGAGCTGTCAGTCAATTAATGTTTAGTTGGCAATCTTTTCAATCTCTCGGAAGTTTATGGATGAATACAGATGTGGAACTAGGAGATAAAGTTCTTCAAACTGTAATGAATTTATCTATGAATTTACCTATGTTAATTTCTGGCTTTGCAGATTTGAATAGAATTGCGAATGATAAAGAATCTTTTAGCGCGCTAACAAACTCAATCCAAGAATCTATCGCTCGTAGAGAAGATGAAATTCAAAAGAAGCGTGAAGGAATTGTTACTAACACACAATTAGACGCAAGTGAAAAGAAGTTAACAGCTACACAAAAATTAACCAATGTTCAAATTGGCGCAACAACTGCTGGAATGGCTTTAATGAATACTGCGGCAAGAGGTGCTGCAGTTGGTGTGAGTGTTTTAAATAAAGCATTAACATTTCTTGGTGGACCTTGGGGAATGCTTATTATGGGCATTGCTACTGCCATTGGAACTATTGCCTCTATGGCAGGAGCCGCCAGTGAAGAAGCATATAATAACTCAAAACAAGCAGCTGAAGATGCAGTCAGTAGTTATAATGAGATTTCTCAATCAGTTCAATCATTTGACGCTTTATATGAGGAATATAAAAATACAGGTCAAGCATCTTCTGAATTTGTGGATTCTGCAAAGGCTGCGGCAGAAGCTTTAGATGTTCAAGGCGCAAGTGCTTTAATTGCCGCGGATAATTATCAGGTATTGGCTCAAAGAATTGCAGAAGCAGATGCTGCTGAGAGGGAATCTGCAAAAAGAGATATTGAAACTTTCTTAATTACTGAAAACTTACATTCCTTGAATGGTAATCCTTTAGGGGTTGGCAATGCTTCTGTTTACCAAGACTTTAGAAGCGTTCTTGGAAATCAAGGGGCTGCTACTGCAGGATATAGCGATTTACAAGAAATGGCAAAGGAAATCAGTGCTGCAGAAGATGAAGGGTCTGTAGGCAAAGCTATCGGAGCTGTTAGAGACACTTTAAGTGAGTATAATGACCAGCTTGATGATTTAGATAAGCAAATTGAAGAAGCTGAACAAAATGAGCAAGATACTTCTTCTCTAGAAACCCAAAAGAAACAAATTCAAGATAAAATTCAATCTCTAAATACTGAGCTTGAAAGAGAAGATGTTCAAGACTGGTTAACTAATCAAGAACAACTAGCAACTCTTAATGCTCAAGACTTAAATCTTGAAGGAATGGATTATCAACAGATTGTTGATGAATTTTTTGATTCCTCAAATGGAATGTCTGAATATCTTGAGTCTCTTGGAAGCTGGAGTGACCAACTTCAGTGGATGATTAATAACACCACTGATGAAACTGCCAAATTAAAGCTTCAATTGGAACAAGGATATTCAACTCTTTATGAAGGTTTGCAATCTAATATTGGTAGTACAATAGATGCTTATGGTATTGACTATACTCAGTTTGGAGTTGGAGATAAAGACCAATATATTCAGGCTGCCAGCGACCAAATGCTTAATCAGATTAGAGAGAGCGGATTAACGGAATCTGAACAGTTGCAATTTATTGCGTCAATTGACCCAGACGCATCTCTTGCAGAAATCCAATATCAGATTGATAACATTAATACTTCTGGTTCTTTGCCGAAACTTGCTTTTGAACCAACTTTAACTGATAGGTCAGATTTTTCTGAGGAAGATATTTCTGATATTTTAGAAGAAACTGATATGTCAGAATCTGCATTCCAAAGAATGAGCGCAGATACTTTTAACGAATCTGAGGGTTTTTCTTCTAGAGCACAAGAGATAGAAGATGAAATTAAAGCTTTAGAAGAATCTGGAGATACTTCAGAAGCAACTGCTAACAAAATTGCAGATTTGAGACAAGAATATGAAGATTTAGGCGATACTGCAGAGGATGTATCAGCTTATAACCTTCAAATGAATAAAGGCGTTGAAAAATTAACTGATAGTTGGGACGACCTCGGTTCAGTTTTACAAGATGAAACCGCGAAAGGTACTTCTGATTATTATAAAGCTCTTGGAGAATTAGACGAAATCATGTCTGACATTCTCAATATTGATGTTGGGGTATTAAGTAATGATTTCTATGAAAATGAAGATGCAATTAATGCAATGGCAAGAGCTGCTGAAGGTGATGCTTCAGCAATTGATGATTTAAGGCAACTCGCTTCACAGGACATTGTACAACATCTTGATATTCAAGGGGTTTCTCCAGAAGAAGCTGAGGGGCTTAGAGGTCAGCTTTCTTCGCTATTAACTGGATTACAAAATCAATTAGATGGAATGCCATTAGGTGCAACTGTTGATGCAGACACCTCTGCTTTTATTGGAAAATTAAATCAAATGCTCCAATTAGGGCAAATTACTGCAGAACAAGCAAGTAATATCTTAAGTTCTATTGGTATGGATGCTACCATTGGAAAGAAGACCCAAGAAGTTACTCAACAATACACTGCCTATTTTCCAAAATTTAAAGTAGAAAAAGACGAAGATGGAGTAATGACAGGGCTTGTGCCTGATGGCGTTACCCCTGTAGATTATACTGCCACTGAAACAGTAGAATATCCTTATATTGAAGGCGCTACTTATACTGGCGCTGGGGTTTCCACTGTAGGGCCTGTTTCAGGTGGTCGCAGTGGAGGAAGTGGTGGCGGCGGAGGCTCTAAAGGCGGTGGCGGCGGAGGTTCAGGAAAATCCTATGAACCAAAGAAAAAAGACCCCATCGAAGATGAACTAGACCGCTATGAACGCGTCAACACCATGTTAGAAGATGCGGAAAATCGCTATGACAGACTAAACGCTGACCGCGAACGCCTAACTGGTTTTGATATGGCTGACGCGATGGAGGAAGAAGTTGAACTTCTAAATCGTCAGATTGCCCTACATCGTGAAAAGCTAGAGATTCAAAAAGAAGAAGCCCAAGAACTTAGGGACGAACTTTCAAGCCAATATGGTATTACCTTTGACGCTGAAGGGTTCATTACTAATTATGCGGCGACACATGATAGACTAGTCAATGAAGTAAATAGTCTAATTAATCAGTATAATAATACTACCACAGAGGAAGGTCAGGAAGCTCTAGAAGAGCAAATTGAAGATGCTCAAGACGCTCTTGATGACTTCAATGAAACATATCAGCGCTATGATGAACTTTGGGCTGGAGATTTACAGGAAACTTTAAATACTCTAGAAGACTTAGAAGATCAAATCGAAGATATTCGTATTGAAATGATGAATACTTCGATTGAAGCTGTGGATAATCTCCAAGACCTCCAAGAGAGTTTGAATGAATTTAATAATACATTTGAACACTTTGGTGAAGATACTGGTTTGCGGGATGCTGAACTTGCAGCTTCAAACCTTGCTACCTATTTTGACATTGCCAATGAATCTGCAAGTAATCTATATGACACGTTAATTAAGCGGGCTAATGACAGACTAAATTCTGGTTTGTTATCTGACGATGAACGTCAAAGAATTCAGCAAGATATTGCAATGTGGGAGAATGCCCGCAAGCAAATCGGAGCTGGTTCTATGGAAGCTGGCGGTACTGGTTTATTTGATATGGCATTTAACAATGTTCGCATCATCCAAGAACAGATTCGTCAATATGAAGAGACTGGCACTTCTACAATCTTTGGAGAGAATTCCGCAGACCTTTATGACGCTGCTAAGGAAGCCTATGACCAGGCTACTGGGTTGTTAAGTGACTTTGAAGGACAATATGAAGATTTGCATGATGCAATCTTAACGATGATTGATGAAACTGCGGATAAGATTGAAAAACGCAGAGAGCAATATGAAAATATTACTGATGAATTAGACCATCAGCGAGAAATTATTGAGTTGATTCATGGTGATGAAGCCTATAATGAACTTAATATGATTTATGACGCTCAGAATCAAAACTACTTAGCTTCCATCAATGAAATGCAACAAACTCTTGACTATTGGAAAGAGTTGCGCGATCAAATGGAAGAAGGTTCAGAAGAGTGGGAAGCCATTAACGAACAGATAATGGATACCCAATCTGAACTAAATGATTTGGTTGAAGAATCCTTGGATAATCTCCAAGAGAAGTATGAAAATACTGTAAATAACATTCTAGACCAGTGGACTTCCAATGCTTTTGGTGGAACAGACCTTGATTGGGTTGCGGAAGAATGGGAGCTAATTAACAGAAATGCTGATTATTATCTAGATGATGTTAATGCGGCCTATGAAACCCAAAAACTTCAAGGTAAATATCTTGAAATGTTAGACCAAACTGATGATTTACATATTCAGCAAATGATTAGCGAGCAGATGAAGCAACAGCTTGATTATTTGCGGGAAAAGGATAAATTATCAGAGTATGATGTTGCTTATGCAAATGCTCAATTAGAAATTTTACAAAAGCGAATTGCTTTAGAAGAAGCACAGCGTAATAAGTCACAAATGCAGCTTCGTCGTGATAGCCAAGGTAATTACAGTTATGTATATACTGCGGACGAAGGCGATGTATCTGCCGCAGAAGGTGATTTACTTGATGCTCAAAATAATGCATATAATCTTTCCAAAGAACAAATGCAACAGACGCAAGCTGATTCACTTTCCGCACTCCAGGATGCACAGCAATTATTAAGTGACATTTGGACTAATGCTAACTTGACTCTTGACGAGAAAACTGAACGTACACAGACTGTTATTGATAGTCTGAAAGAATATCTTGCTGGAACTGCTGAACAATTGAGTGAATCTGAGAAGAATATTATTAATGATTTCATTGGTATGGCAGAGATGATGACCGATGAAAATGCGGGCAGAATTGAAGATGTTCTTGAACAAATAAAGGACGGAAATCTAGAAGCTTTCGACATTATTGATGATAGATGGTCTACCGCTCTAAGTAATTGGCTACTTAATCTTGATGACTTTAATATTTCAACAGATGATAGCTTTAGTCAGTTGATTGAGAATAGTGTAGAGTTCCAAGAGAATGTTGATTCTATTGCAAGTGAAGTCAATCAAGATTTCTCAGATATGGGCGACACTATCTCAAAGGTTACAGATCAAACTAAGGATCTTGCTTCAGCAACTTCTGATTTTATTAATCAACTAGAAAGCGATTCTGGTATTATCTTAAAATATGAAGATCAGCTTGAGTCTATGCGAGAAAAGATTGCTGATACAACCAATGAAATGCGAGCGTATCAACAGCAGGTTAATCAGTTACAATCTGATTTAACTGCGAAAGAGCAGGAAAATGCTAATCTCAGTGCTGAAATTGACACGCTACGTAAAGAAAATGAATCTTTGAAGAATCCTAGCGGTTCAGGTGGAGGCGGCGGAGGTAGTAGCTTTGGCGGTTCTGGATACTCCCAAAGTGATCTTGCCTGGGGCATTGCTCAAAACATTTGGACTTATGGATGGGCTGGTGGTTGGGGTAATGACCCAACTCGTAGCAGTAAATTAACTGGTGCATATGGTACTAGTTTTGCTAGACAAGTTCAAGATATTATTAACCAGAACCGGAGTTCAGGGAACTTAGTTAACTATGGCAGTGATAAATTTAGTTCCTATAGTTTGATTGGTTATGATACTGGTGGCTATACAGGTTCTTGGAGCGATGGAAATAGTGATGCTAAGAATGGCAAGTTAGCTTACCTGCATCAAAAAGAACTAGTTCTAAATGCCGCGGATACAGAAAACATTCTAAAGGCTGTTGATATTGTGCGGCAAATGGTACAAACTCTAAAGAGTTCAGCTGTTGCAGATACATTTAGCAATATTGCTAATAGCGTTTCTGCACAGCCTTCTGGAGAAACAGTTGAACAGAATGTTCACATTACAGCAGAATTCCCTGCCGCCAATAGTGCCGCAGAAATTGAATCTGCTCTACTTTCACTTAATGAAAGAGCTATTCAATATAGCTTTAGAAAGAAATAATCTGGGCATTTTATAATTAGATTTATCTCACAGTTTTGAAAATAATCAGAGCATAAATGAGATAAAAAGATTTTACTAGGGGTAGTATATATTTATGCTACCCCTATTTTTTATTGTGTAAAGGAGGGACAGTGACAAATCAAGTACAAGATGCAATATTAGATGCGATTGATACTCTTGTGAACAACCGCATAGACAAGATGCAAGTAGACAAAACTGTCACTGCCACTATTGTAAAATGTACTAACAGTATTACTGGCGAGTATCTTTGCTCTTATAATGGTGGTAATCTTTATGCGTATGCATTAGAAAATGCTAGTTATACTACAGGCTCTACTGTATACGTGCTTGTCCCACTTGGCGATTTTTCAAAGAAGAAAACCATCGTTAGTAAAGCGCAAGCTTTAGAGGATGATTCAAATATCTCTTTCGTATCTTCCGCACTTAGCAACTATAATCTATTAGGTAAGAATCCAGTAGAAGATAAAGATAACAATCTACCTATTGGAATGTCTTCCTATATAAAAGATAATTATGTGCTAGTGTATGATAGAGATAATAGAGAAGAATCATTAGTTGATTTTGATGACGATGAATTTTCCAATAGTCTAAAACAAGCGGAAGCTGTTTTAATTGAAGCTAGTTTTAAAACAAGATTAGACAACGCACACCGCGCAGGCAAAAGAGGATATTATGGTCTACAGTTTGTACTAGCTTTCTCTGATAAAGACCAAGTAGATGCAGATGGAAATCCCGCAGTTAAAGAATATGCGTATGTTATTGACACAAATAACATGAACGGTAATCCATTTTTGTTTACTGCATGGTCTGAACAATATTCAATCTTCGACATTGATATAGAAAACTTCTTATACGTTAAAAGTATAATGGTTTTCTGTAATGATTTCGTGGATGCGGATAATGTTCCGCAAGCAGAACTTTGGGGAGAAGATGTATTTGTCAAGAACATAGAAATCTATGGTTTAAAGACAATCTCCGCACAAAATGGAGATTATATAATGACGTTATCTTCTCCGCAAGGTATTACTTTTAAGAGTACAAGTCATGCAGATTCATTGGCTATTGTTGGTACAATGAAGAAGCAATTAGATGACCTAACCGACCAAGCTATGTGGTATTGGTTCGTGGAAGATACACGTATTATTCCAGGGGAAGATGGATACCAGATGTATGGTGGCTCTGGTTGGAGGTATCTAGAAGATAAAAATAATACATGCAATTTTTACACCTATGGCGATGAAAATAAAGGCTATGAGAATAAATATCTTTGTGTAGCAGTATACAAAGAAACAATGATACTTAAAGAAGAGTTTGTAATCTATAACGATTCTGTTAAGCGCGATTTAAGTATCACTTCTAATATGGGTGTGAAGTTTAGCTTTGACCGTGGCACTCCAACACTGACCTGTTTAGTTGATGGCAAAGAATCAGGATTTGAATCTGAGAAAGAAGGAGGAAGACCTGATTCGTGGTTTAAGTTCATTTGGTCTAGAGTTGATAAAGGTGCGGTAATTTCATTTGAATATACAGCGGAACAGCTCGAAGAACAAATCGCGCAATTAAAAAAGCAGTATGATGAGGGAATTATTTCTGGTATTGGATATACTGAATTACAGTCTATTCAATCTAATATCAATCTACTACAAAATAGAATTGATAATCAGTTAGTTGGCGCAACATTTGAACCTGGAAGCAATGTATTCACTTACGATGTGCGGCAAATTGAAACCAGTGCAGTCTTTAGATGCACTGTTTATACTAGAGACTCTAGCGTAAGTGATTTTTATAATATCGGCACAGCTGAAATTATTCTACAAAACGAAGGTGCGGCTGAGCCTAATAGCTATTATATCATCATTGAGAATGGTGAGCAGGTATTCCAGTATAGTGAATCTGGCGTATCTCCCGCAGACACTAGATATGAAAATCCACTAGAGGTTAAACCGCTTACTTGCCACTTCTATGATCCTGTTGGAATTGAAGTCAATAATAAAACATATCAAGTTAAATGGCAGGTTCCACTAGAAAACACAATGATTGTCACTCCTGGAGCAGAGAGTATGACAATTAATCCTGTAACTTCTAAAGTGGAATGGTGCACTTCTGAAATGTATCCGCTTGCCATTGAAGCAGATTATAACTATCAAGCATTAAACAACCAAATCAAATGTATTGTTACTTACTACGGTCAAGAATATACAGAATATACAAACTTCCTATTTACTAAGGTTGGAGAAAATGGCACTAATGGTACTGATATGGTTGCTAAGATTTCGCCAACATCAGATTCTCCAATCCTTGATATGGAACTTTTGGCATTAGAAATTAATGTTGCTAATGATGGAAAAGAATCCTATGCTTGGAATACTGGACAAGCTATTACAGATAAAGTATTAGACTTTTCACTATTCCAAAGAAATGAAGAAGTGACCGTTGGGGCTGTTGACTGGACAATTTCTGGTGGTACAGGAAACAACAATAAATACATGACTGTTTCCAATGGCATCGTCGGTTGGGATTCAACAAATGCCTTGTCCCGCAAGTTTAGAAATCAAATTGTTAAAGCTTCAACTAAAGTTAGTGTTTCAGATGAAAGTTTAAATAGAAACAATTCTGAGTATTATGCTTTCTATCCTGTTCCTGTAATTTATTATTATTCTAATTTACAAGGGCAATCTAAGCGCTATCATGTCAGTATTGATTCTACAAAAACACTAAGAAGTATTACTTATAATGCGGATGGCCGCAACCCCCTATATAATAAAAATCAAGGTATTTCTATCTCTCTTGGAGATATAGAGATTTCACAAAGCAATCCTAAGTATATTGTCTGGCGTGCGGAAGGTGGACAGCCACAAGGTAAATATTTAGATAATCCCCCAAACGCTGCGTTTAAATTAACATATGATAAAAACAGTAAAGACGGTTTGCGCGAATTGCTTCCTAGAACTATTGATGTTGAAGCAGACATAGAAAATGGTGTTGATGCTTATAGCTATACTGAATTATTAACAGAAGTATATATCTTGCCAGATGACGCTTATGATGGCGCATATGCTAATAATCTAGTTCATGGTTTAATCTATTCTAGTGAAGCTGCATATAATAATAACTCTACTCCAGAAGTAGAGATATACATTCCAATTTATATGTCACTCAATAGATTTGGTCTACAATCATTAAACGCTTGGGATGGTAATCATCTAGAGATTAATGAAGATGAAAATTATATCCTTGCCCCGCAAATCGGAGCAGGTGCCAAAGATGAAAATAATGCTTTTACTGGTATTGTAATGGGTGCTGCTCAGACCTATGACCAAGATGAAGCAGATATTGGACTCTTGGGATATAGCCACGGTAAACAATCAATCTTCTTGAATGCGGAAGATGGTAGTGCCGTTTTTGGATTACCAGAACAGCAAGCTACACAGAATAATGCATATACTGAAGGTAGAATTGAACTAATCCCTGGCGGAGATAGTAAAATTGGTATGTGGACTATTGGTTCACGAGCACTATATAATGTTAGTGATCCTACTACTGGTGGCAAAGTTCCTGATAATACTGCGGAAGGAATTGTAAATGGTGTAGGTAAACCCTATAGAGATTATCCTGTACAAGGTGCTCAAATTAGTGTTCCACCCAAAGCACAGGGCATTATTTTAAATGCTAATCCCGCTTATATGTCTATTAAAGGTAATCCTTTAAATAGACAGAATTCAGGAATTCAATTTGATGCAGCAAATACTACACTATTTGAGAATGACAGTTTAGAGGTGGAGGTTGATCCTACTAAAGACTCAGTATTTTCAATTTTTCGACATACAGATTACGAAAAAAATGAAGAAACTGGTAAATGGGAAAGAACTGGAAATTATAGACGTTATCCTCTAGTAGGCATCAATGAAAATGGTCAATTTTATACCAATGCTATTGAGGATGGAGAATCTTCAATGGGTATTGGTTTTGTTGGAGCTTTTAAAAATACTGCTGCTGCACAGAAATATGTAGGTGCGCAATTTGCTTATGACAGTACGAATCTATTTAAGTTTTTCATTGATACAGAAGCAGAAGGTTCTACAGAAACTAAGCCGTTACATATCTCTACTGGTACTAATGTTTCAGATAAAACCGCAGCCAGTAATGCTTTAGAGTATGCAAGGCCAATTAGGATATATGGTGATTCAATTACTTTATATGCTCCAGACCAGAGTAAACGAAATGTTGATACGTCAAGTCATAGAATTTCTATTTCTGATATAGAAGGATTTTTTGGACATGATGATTCATATATAAAAATTACTCGCTCTGGAAATAATATTGGGGCAAATTTTACATTCAATGACAAGTTTGATTTAAAAACTGCTCTAAATAGAGCATCTAATATTACTACTGGACAATTTACATTATCTACTCAGACTAGTACAATGTCCACTAATCCAGATATTAATTTTAAGTCAAAGCAAGATATTACAAATATTGTTGGACGAGATTTTAATGTAACTGCTTCAAAAGGGGATTTTTCCTTTGAAAGTCAATACTTCACAATGGAAACAGCCAATACTGGTTCTCCAACAAACTTTACAGTTACAAGCAAAGATAAGACTGTATATTTAAAATTAAATAGAGCAACCAAGAGTAACTTCTATTGCCAGTATGGTTTAGACTTTACAGATAAAACCGGTGGAATTACAATTAATACTAATTCTGCTAGGGGCGTTAAGATTAATGCTAATTCACCGAACAATAAAGCTGATGACGGTGTTACCTTCACCATGATTGGTCAAGATGGTGGTAGTGCTTCAATGTTTTCAATCCTGTCCCCAAATGGAAGCATTGCTTCTACAAACAAAGTTGAGACAACTGGTACAGCTAGGAACTTGATTGGTGTTACATTAACTCCAGGTATTTCTACTAAGTGGGGTTACTTTGTTGGCACTGTTAATGATACTAATGATACTATAGTCGCCAATAAAGACATTAGAAGTGTAAATGGGTGGCTCTACGGTGGAGATTTTGCTTTCAATACAAATCATTCTTATAGTTATTGGGATGGGACTGCAAGCGGGACACAATTATCTTCTTTCTTAAGCAATATTTATAGTTTATTAAATAATTTAAGAAGTAGAATGTCAACTGCGGAAAGAGATATTGATATAGCTCAAGCAAGAGCTGATAGTGCTTATAACCTTGCCAGCACTAAGGCAGACGCTTCCACTGTTTCTGATCTATCTGCTACAGTTCATGATAACTATGTTAAAATCAGAAATCATTATCACACTATCCCCTATGGTCGTGTTATTACTCAAGTCAACTACGACACATATCAATACGAGGGTATGGACATTTCTCATATTCGTTCTACAAGAACAGATCAAGTTAGGGCAGATGGTGGCCCAGTGTTCACTGCTTAATTTTATAGTATAAAGAGATAAAAGGAGACGATTTAATATGAACGAATTACAACTACGAATTCAAGTACAGGGAGCTGTTCAGGAGTATGTAGAGCAGCTCCTTTATCAGAATGGAGTTCCCGCGCACATTATCGAAGATGCTTTTTCTAAGGCTCTTGGATATATCAGAGAAAAATCTATGCAAGAATTTCTAGAAGCGGCGATGACTCCTTCTGTTCCAGAAGAGAAGGAGGAAACAGAGCAGGATGGCGACGAGTAATCTTGTAAGTAAACTCACCGTTAAAAGAGAAGATGGAACTCTAGACCCTGAGATAAAACAATTTGGTGTAACCTTTAAAAACGTTATTGATGACAGAGGGAGTAAAGGTAATTATACTCTTGCTCAGTTCTTTGATAACTATGATGCTTTTATGAAGAATAGTTTCTTTGTATATCGTGGCAACACTGAACCAGATAATACAAGGATTGCTTTGTGGATTGACACTTCCACAAACAATCAAGCTGGATTAGATTTAAGTTAACGGAAGGAGAAAGAGAGTATGGCTAATGTGTTAAATACACTTTATCCCCCAACGATTTCGACATTCCTCCCTGCGTTCGTAAACACAACGGAGGTTTTCATCTATTTCTCTCTTTCTCCTTATAATTCATCTTCCGAGATTAAAAGAGTTCATGTTTCTTTAACGAATCAATTAAATAATGAAAATGCTTTTAATAATCTAAGTGGAATTGTTTTTAAAGACTTAAAGTATGATGAATCTAGTAGGTTATATTATGTATCTATATCCCCAACAGAAGTAAAGAATAACACCTTTAACATCAACCAATTCTACAAAGTACAAATTAGATTTGATGGTTACAGCGGAAGTGATGCTCCTTCCGCTACTAGCACAGAAGCATTTATCCAAGAATACCTTTTGGCGCATCAAGACCTATTTTCAGAGTGGTCAAGTGTATGTTTGATTAAGCCAATTTTACAACCAAATATTCAAATTAAACCATTTGATTTGTATGCGGGCGATACCCCGCAATCATTCAACAAAGGTATTATTTCTATCTCTGGTAAGCTATTCTTCGGAGATGGAAGCGTTACTGAAACTGAAACTCTTCAATCATACAAAATTCAAATTCTAGAACCAGATAGTGAAGAAGTTGTTTTAGAATCTCCAACTATTTATACTGGAGACAATGTTGACCCTAATGATATTAATTACAAGATAGACTTGCAAGGATTAAACACAGATAACGATCAAGAGTTTGTCTTTAAGATTATCATTAGTACAAAAAATCAGTATATAACTTCTAAACAGTGGGATTTTCAAATTGCGGACTTTCTTGATGATTTTTCATTTGATCCAGAATTAACTGTAGAAATGGATAATGAAGAAGGTATTGCAACTTTACATGTTGTAAATGTCCAAACAGTATTTGGTACAATCTATATTAAGCGTGGTTCTAGTATTGACAATTTTGAAAACTGGGAAGATTTTTATATCGAAAAAGTAGCAGGAGATATTGATTTAACACTTGAAGATAATACTGTTAGTAGCTTAGTATGGTATAGATACTCTATTCAGATGGAAAATTCTGTGGGTGGATTAACTAGAGTATACCGCTCTGATGTATTCATGCCAGAATTCTATGATGCTATTATCTCTAGAGGAGAACAGCAATTTAAGATTCAATATAACTACAATATTTCAAGTTTTAAACCAGTAGTTAATAGAACAAAGATTGATACTTTGGGTGGCAGATTCCCTAAGTTTGCGGAAAATGCTATTTTGAATTATAAACAGTTCTCTATCAGCGGTTTAATCTCTTCTGAAGCAGACGCACATCAAAAATTCCTTAATAAGCGCGATTACTTTGATGACAATTACCAGCGTTATCAAGTATATAAAAGCGACATGGGAATTCAAGATTTGGTTAGAAATGATTATGACGATTATTTAACCGATTCTAACGTGCTAACTTCATTTTTAACAACAACACAAAATGACTGGTTGTGGGAGCGTGAATTTAGAGAAGAAGCTATGAAGTGGTTGAATGATGGAGAACCAAAACTTTATCGTTCAATGACTGAAGGCAATATGGCTGTGATGTTAACCGATATTAGTTTAACTCCAAATGCAACGCTTGGCCGCAGACTATGGACATTTACTGCAACTGTTTATGAAATTGCAGAAGCTGATTCTCTATCCACTCTTGACTCTCTTGGGATATTCGACGTAGTTAAACCTGATAATTTAACAACGGGTAGTGGAGAAGTTGATCCTGAGCCTGAATATGTTGAAGTTGTTAAGGTTGGTCAACTATACAATTATACTGTTACACATACTAATAGTGTTGTTTCAGAAATTCTTGATAGTCTCCGTACAGAGTATGGAGCTATTCCAGGCGGAGAAGATGGCGAAGTTGTTTACGATTCTGCTTCAGTATTAGCGGATAAACTTCCAGATGGATTATATCTGAAGAATGTAAAGATATTCTTTAACAACAAACCAAATCTCTACAGAACAGATAGTGCGGGAAACCTTAGAATTGTGTATGATCCTGCTACTGCTCAAGGAGATCAAACCTTAACTCTTGGATATACTTTTAGTTTCTCTACTGATACCAATAGCGAACCGCAAACAATCTTCGTTAACTCTAGAGGTTATTATCAAATTCCTGATAAATTAAACGTTACTGGATTATACTTTAGCAATATTGGTCAGAGTAATGATAGTGGTGTCCAGTATCCTGCGGATAATGTAACTGTTGAGTATGTAATGGTTTATAAAGAGCTAAATAATACTTCTACTATTGTTTCTGGACAAACAGTCGATAGAGTTGTTATTGGACAATATGAAGATGTGTTTGAATATGGAGAATATTTAGGCGAAAAGATTAGGGCTAAGTATTCCTTTGCACAAACAGGTCAGTATTACCAACAGATGCAATATTGGCGCGGAATTTGTCTTGATGTTGAACCATATGCTATCGCGCATATTCAATACTACAGAGACGATGAATATAATGACTATCTTGTGGGCGGAACTGGCGTATTGCACATGATTAAAAACGTTCCAGTCAAAAGCATGTGCTTTATGGGTCGCCGCATGACACAAAAAGCTTTCTCTAGACAAGAATATCTAGACGATTGGGAGTTTGTATTAGATTCTAAAGAATATGCGGCAATTGACGATATTTTAAAACCACAAAGAAATACCGTATATAATGTAAACAGTACATTAAAAATTTACTATAAAGATGATTGGTATGATTTCACACAGAACAGTGATGGTACTGGTGTAGCCCATGTTCCAATAGAGGGAATGATTAATTATCTAGGCAATGTCGTTCAATCTATTTATGCGTAGTTAGGAGGTATAATGCGGAAAAATTATCCTTATCTTCAGGATGCAGTTTATGAAGATGCAAATTCACAAATGCAACGCAGAAACTTTCTAGCTACTATTGATAACTTTGTAAATCAAAAAGTATACGTTAAAATCACTTTACTAAACTGGGAAGAAGAACCGATTAAAGAAATCGCGGGAGAGCTTACTTCTGGCACTATTTCTAAGGACGGTTCTTCTTCCGTTCGCCGCACATGCCAATTATCTGCCACAGTTAGTCGTGGTGAATATGATGTTGAAGATACAGAACTTGATTTTTCAATCAACAAAAAAGCGTTTATTGAAATTGGTGTAAAGAACTATAGTGATGAATATAAAGAATATCCTATATTGTGGTTCCCGCAAGGGGTATTCTTTATGTCATCCTTTGCAATTACTTCTAATGCTACCTCAAGCGTGAATATCAGTTTAACGCTAAAAGATAAAATGTGCGGGCTGAATGGTGAAGTTGGAGGAACATTCCAATCAACTGTTATCCTAGATGAAATGCAAACTCAATCACCTACTGGAGAAACAGTTTACGAAAAAGTTCTAATCTATGATTTAATCCAAGAGTTGGTAAATCATTGGGGCGGAGAAAGCCTAAACAATATTGTTATTGAAGATGTGCCGCTCAGAATTAAACGTGTAATGAAATGGACTGGCGATGTTCCGCTAGCTATGCGGCAAGCAGGTGATTCAACTGGTTTACAGTGGGTTGCATATCCACAAGGCGACATTCCAAAAGATGAACAGGATTATAACTGGACATATTATAGTAATGGTGAAGACGTAGGTTATATCTACGATGATTTCTACTATACATCTGAGTTGTCCGCAAATGCGGGCGAAACTGTTACTTCAGTTTTAGACAAGATTGTTCAATATCTTGGAAACTTTGAATACTTCTATGATGAATTTGGAGTGTTTCACTTTAGAGAGATTAAAAACTATTTAAATACTACGCAAGCTACAACATTAATCAATGATATGAATGCTAATGACTACTTAGTAGACATTGCAACTTCTAAAGACGTTTATACATTCTCAGATAACACTAATCTAGTAAGCATTAGCGCCAACCCGCAATATAATAATATTAAAAATGACTATGTTATTCATGGTTTGCGGAAAATGACTAGTTCAGATATTAGCTATGATGTATTCTATCATTTAGCCATTGACAACAAACCTCAACCTCTTGGAACAGATAGTAGGGGTACATATTACAACACATATCATGATTTGCTTCTATACACAGATGAACAAACTGATTTAACCCAGGCTGCGTTTCCTCTATTATATATGGTTACAGAGGGTGGCAGCACGCGTCCTGGAACTAAAGCAGACCTTCCTGTACCAGGAAACTTCAATGTTATCTATAGAGTGGTTGATACAAGTCAAAGTGACTTAGAAGAATCTATTGACGACTATAAAGACCAACAGCTTAGTGCGCAAGACAAAATTGCAGAGCTAAAAAAAGAATTAGAAAAATTAAACGCTAAGCTTAATGACTTGAATGCTAAGATTAAAAAATACACTTTAGTTTCCGATACTGCACAAGAAGAAATCGAAAGACTGTCTAAAGAGAATAGTGAAATTAAAAAACTATTAAATGAAAATACTGTAAAATATACAGAGCAAACTAAACAATTAAACGAAATGAAAAGTAGTCTGAGTGACTATAAACGTCAAAGACTAAATTTAGAAAACCAAATCAAAAACAATCAACAAAACCATCCAGAAGTAGATAATACAGAACTGCAATCACAGTTAAATAGTGTTATTGCTAGAATTACTGTTCTTAATGAAGATATTGCGAGTTTACAAATAGAGAACGACAATTTAAAAGCTACTATTGACTCTCAACGCAAAGAAACTGAGAAAAATGAAGAAACGATTTCTGAGTGGGAAGATAAACTAAATACTGTAAATGTCGAAAGCGGCAGCTTTGAAGAGTATGCGGCCTTGATTAGAGAGCGTAGCGAAGTTAAAAAACAGATTCAATCTAAAGAGCAAGAAGTTGCGCGAAATGAACAGAATATCAATGATTTAAATACTAGAATTGACCAAGCAGAAGAAGAAATCAAAGATAAAGCAGAAAATACTGACGTTACTGGCGGATATGCTTTCTATGTTTGGGACGATTCAGAGTATAGACAATTACCAGTAGTTAAGTATTATCCAACAGACGGAGATGGATATACGGTTTTTGATTGGCGTACAGAAATTTATCTGCAAGGTATGTTAGCCAAGAATAATGCTACTGATGCGGGAATGTATTATCATAACCTCCAGTTAGATTATACACAAGCCGCCAATGACAAAACCTGGATTGGTGATGTACTTCGCTATGGCCGCAAGAATAGAGTAGATACAGATTACTATTTCCAAGAACTTGAAGCCTTTTGGCCGCAAATGTATAATCTAGAGACACAAAAGTTTTATGCGGAAGAAAAGTCTGGAGATGAATTTTCAACTGCTTCGCTAGCTGATGGCGTATACTACTTAGATTTTATTGAGCCGCAGACTTCTGGACTGGGCGAGTTTTCTATTCAAAACATTGGTCGCCGCATGGATGTAGTTAATGATGAAGAAATTAACTGTTTATTCCAACCTTTAATTCCAGATGTTGTTTTCTTGAATCGTGATGATGAAGATACATTGGAGGATTTAAAGAAAGAGTGCTTAGATAAAGGGGAAGAGTGGACGCAAGTTAGTGGCGATGTATATTACGCGTTAGCAACTGGCGGATGGCGAAACGCAGCATTTGACCAGATTAAGTATGAATTATATCTACATACCAATTATCAAAAGACACTTTCTGTAACAGCGCTTCCCGCGTATTATCTTGAGCCGAATAGTAGAGTTACAATTAATGATAAATCAACCAACACGTATGGTTCATTTATACTTAAATCTCTATCAATTCCTCTTTCTCCTGGACAAACAATGTCAGGAAGTGCCGCAGAGTGCTTTGAACGATTTTAATTTAATGGGCAGAATGATTGAAACATTTTGCCCATTTTTTTATATGTATAAGAGTGTAATTTTAGGAGATAAAGGAGAGACAAATTGGCAGAGTATCAGATGGGACAGATACGTTACTCTGGTAGAAATTGTGTTAATCCTGTTTCTGCTACGACTAGTTACAAAAATATTAGTATGAGTGGAGGAACATCCGAAGGTTCTTCCTATCAAGACGTATTGATTACTCCTGGAACAGCTTTTATTAAAGATAGAGATTATTATCTATCAATTTCAATCCCACAAGACATGAACTATGACATGGAATTTGATTTAAAGCTAATTAAAAGTGAAGACAATCTTAATACAGTATATCAATATTTAAAGAAAGTTTCTATTGGTCGAGGTGGAACTGGTGAAAGCGTATATACTGTAGTTCTATATGAAAAATCAGATGGTACAGTAAATGCAATGCTACCATTGACATATCAACCTGGTGTTAAGAATACTAAAGATGCTATTTATTATAACGCAGCTAATGATAGGTATTATCTAGGTAATGGCAATACCACTTATACACAAACCTATGATTTTAATGATATTGCGGTCGTTGCTTCCTGGAGAGAAGAAGTTGGTGTAAACCACGGAGTCTTTGAAATGGTATTTAGACCTGTAGAAGACAATTTTACTGGGATTCTATTACAGATGACAAGAACTCCAGAAGATATGAACATTCAACGCGAAGATGGCACCTTTGGCCGCAGAGTTGATTTAGAGAATGTTAAATTTGTATTGTATGAACTTGAAAATCAAGTAGACAATATTAATAAAGACAGTACTCTTTCAAGGATTGGTATTTGGAGCCATCCTGGTCTTATGATGGCTATTAATGGTGAAGAAATTAAAGTTGGGCCAAGTGGGTACTATGAATTGGACGATGTAATTGATATTGAATCTATTGGTATAGTAGCTCCAGATAATGACTGGAGTAATAATTGGACTCTCGATTATGAGTATCAAATTGTTGATGAAGAGGAGGTATAACGCATGGACTCATTCTATGGGGGCAAACAAGGTGTAAGCTTTGTTTTACGCGCATCCTTCCCTTCTATTGATGCAATGGTACGAGCTTTTAAGCAGGGAAGTTCATATGACGCAGTTTGGTATGGTGAGCACTGTTTAATTGATACTCCAAATAAAAACCATAAAGACAATGGCAAAATCTATCGTCGTGGTCTTGAATATCAAAACGATATGGGCGGGGCTATTTACGTTGGTAAAATAGTTGGTCCTTCTAGTGGTGTTCCTTACTTTCAACTAATGACAATTCCAGAAGTCGAAGAAAAGACTAGGCTGGAATTAGGCGAATATGATTTCCGCCGTTATCCATATGGAAAAGATGACAATGGTTATTTACTAACTGATGGTATAGTAGCAGGGCCAAATAATGATGGCACTCCTGCAATCCAGACTTTTGAATTTAGTGCGGCAAATGCAGATGCGGAAAATGGTGGTTCATTAGTACCAGGTAAATCTGTGGTTGATGGAGAAGCCGTCTATAACGATACCATTAAATATACATGGTGCAATATCCGCAGAGATGTTACAGATGAAGATTCTGATGTTGACCCAGACTCTTTCTTCTATGTAGGTTTTCAATTTCCATATACAGTAATTGATTACTCCATCCATATGACTTCTCCGTATGACAGTAACGGCGATGTTTTAAAAGATGCTACAGAGATTGACCGTATAGATACCTATGAGCATCCATTCTACGAACATTGGGATTTAGGTTTACCAAAAGGTATCAAGGGTGATACGCTAAGAAACTTGCGGGTTATCATACCTACAAGTAATGATAAAAATAAAATCTACGCAGCAAGTGCTATTACTGTTAATCCTAAAACTGGAGAAAGCACTGTTGGTGCGGCTGGATATGATGGTATTGATGACGATATTGCGGCAGGTCGTCAGATTGTAGTATTCGATTACTATATCTATGATAAGAAGTTAAATCCAACGCCAATCATGATTTACCTTGGTGATTTTAATATCATCACCGCAATCAATGTTGATGACGAAGGTACATTAACTGTTGAATACACGCATGATGATGATACAGTATTCACTAAGAAGATTCGTTGGGTAAATGGTGTTGCATTAACAGAAGGTAATGGTACTGCGGGCGGACACATTACCTTTACATTCAATAATGACAATCCTGCCAAGACGCAGGAATTTGATATTAGTTGGATTAAGGGTATTGAAATCGAAGAAGATGGTTCTTTGATTTATAGTTACGCAGGAACACCAGAAGCTGCAAACATGCCTGAGAATGCCAATCCAGTTAAAGCAGACGGTACAACCGCTGACCCGAGCCGCACAGCAGGTTTCTATCGTGTAGAAGATTTTCTACAGTGGATTCATGATGTAAATCTAAATAATGAAACTGGTCACTTCTATGTTACCAACAACAGGGATGAAAGAATCTTTGAAACAGACTTAGACTGGATTAAAGATATTCGGTTTGCGGAAGATGGCTCTGTAACGTTAGTGCATACTTCTGAAGGTGACTTTACATATACAAACCTAATTAAGTGGATTGATAGTGTAACTTTAGACCAAGCAACTGGTAAATTTACAATTGATTGGAACTATGGAGAGAATTCTGTAACCCAGCTAGACTGGACAGATGATATTTATATCAACGAAGATGATGGTAATATCTATATTCATCACACTAACCAAGATTTAAATACTGATACTCCAACTGGAACTGCACCTTTTGGAAGAGCAGAGTTGCTTGATGCACAACTAAAGTTAATTACTAAAGCTAGTGTTACTGCGGATGGTATTGTTACTTTTACTTGCAACACTGGAGAAACAATTCAGTTAAATCAGGCTGGAACAGACTCTACAGCATTTAAGATTGAAGTAATTGAAAATGTTACGTTAAATACTGCGATTCGCGATGACAAACATATCTTTGTAAAATACAATACAGAGACTTCACCAACGCCTATTGGTGATCCAATTAACTTTATTGAAGATACTGTTGTGCGGTCATCTGACTGGCACCTATTAGTTCTTTATAATGACCCAGAACATCGTTATCCAAACAGACCTGGTGATGAAGAGCATGAGTTAGATGAAAATACACATCAAGACCAATATGGTATTGCGTGGTATAATTACGTTCATGGTAGCAATCAGCCGCAAACAAATCAAGACCCATATTGGGCCGCAGATATTTACTGGCGTGACATGGGGGCTATCAAAGACCAAGCTGGTTTATTAATTGGTATGAACGTTGATAGTTCACAAGTTGAAGAAGCTGGATATGACCCAAATCTTTCAGGTGTTGCATCTACAGAAGCTCAAGAAGGTAAATATGGCACTGGTGTGTGCGGCTATCTACAGAGTTTGTATCCTCTTGGATTAACAAGTGAAGAAAATACTCCATATAGTCAAAGTATGGAAGGTAAGATTGTTACCTATAGCCCACCCATTGGAACAGGCAACCCTGATAAACAGAACAAAGAATTCTATGCGTATGATTACAATCAGCGTAAATGGTTTTTCCTTGCAACATTAGATGACTCTGGTATGCGCGATGTGCTATTGGCGAACGAATCCGTAACTGATGCAGAAATAGACAAATTAACTACTAAGGGTATATTGTTCTATAAGGTTAATATGTATTATAATGATAATGCAATGCCTACCTATTGGGCACCAGAGAATACATCTTTGAATAGTAACTAAGGGGTGATTTGATTGAAGATAATTCAATACAAAGGCCCCTTTACAACTAGTGATAGAATCACTGTTGAACCAAAGTATGATATTAGTTACGTGCATATCGGTATTCAAATCCCGCACAGACAACCTGTAGAATATCCAAAAGACCAAGCGGTAACTACAGATATTAGAATGGGTGAAGATGCTACTTCAACCATTGCTTATAAAGTAAATGAAACTGGTATTTTGGAATTTGACGAAATCAATCAAAGCGGCTGGTATATTGCTTTTGACAAGGATTTACCAGCCGAGACAATTATTGATATTGCTTATCAAGAAGAAGAAGAGATATAAGGAGGTGGTAGGAGAAAATGCCAAATGGTGCTGACAAGAAATTAAACTTTGTGGCAAAAGTTTATGACCCAACAGCAAAAGAGTTTAAGCCTATTTACATTGCTCCAGATGCCACTGATAAAGTTCAGGGCGATGTAAAATTATCTGACGCTACAAATAGTACTTTGAATGCGGCAGAAGGTATGACGGCTGCTACTCCTGCCGCCGTTAAAGCTGCAAATGATAACGCAAATAATAAATTAGATAAAACAACAACTTCCGCACAAACAGTAAAGAGTGCAGTAACATTCAGTGGCCTAGTTACTGGCAGTGCGGGATTTAAAGGGAATTTAACAGGTAATGTTACTGGTAATGCAGATACTGCTACTGCATTAAAGACCGCAAGAACTATTTCTGTTAAATCTGGAAATCAATCCGCAGGCAGTGCTACTTTTAATGGGACTGGCAATGTTACAATTACTATCCCTACAATTGATGGTACAACTATTAGAGGTACTATTCCTCTAACTAGTATTCCGCAAGGAGCGTTGGATAGAGTTGTTAGTTATGCTAGTATTGCTGCGGCGGTTAGTGCATGGACTGGTGCCGCGGAGGGGTCAAAGCCTTTTGATATTGGCGACACTATTAGAGTCACGGGTGTTACACCCAATGTTATGTATGCGGTCACTGCTGACCCTTCAAAGACTGCTAGTTATGTTGAGTATGCGGCAGGCACAGCAACTAATGCTATTCACGCAGACGAAGCTGACACTGCGGATAAACTTACCACTGCCCGCACGATTAGGACTAATTTAGCTTCTACCTCTGCGGCAAGCTTTAATGGTACAGCAAATATTACTCCAGGTGTTACTGGAACATTACCTATTGCTAACGGTGGCACGGGTGGAACTACTGGTTATGCGGCAAATGCTAATATTTTTGCGAGTATGACAGAAGAAACTGATGCAGTGGCTGACGCAGACTGGATTATGGTTGCAACGCTTAGTACTGATAGCACAAATCAAGCTAAGGGTAGACTTAGAGTTAGAAAGGCATCGTCTGTTTATAGCTATATTAAAGGTAAAACAGATAGTTTATATGCCGCAAAATCACATACACATGCTAATGCAACCACAGCTGCCGCAGGTTTTCTACCAAAGCTAAGTGGTTCAACTACACAGTATCTGCGTGGCGATGGTACTTGGGCAACAGTTCAAGCAGGCGTAACAGGTGTTAAAGGTAATGCGGAAGCTAGCTATAGAACAGGCAATGTAAACCTAACTCCTGCGAATATCGGAGCTGCTGCCGCAAGTCATACACACGATTACCTACCTCTTGCGGGTGGTACATTAACTGGTAGATTAACAGCGAATGGTAAAATTTCTGCTCCTACTTCTGGGAGTTCTTGGATTTCAGGTATGACTGTAACCAATGCAACACTAGGAATTACAACCATTAACAGTGCTGCAGGTTATCATCCTGTTATTGCTTGTCAAACCCACCATGGGCATATCTGGAACTTAGGAACAATCGGAAATACAGTTGGCTTCTATGGCTTTAAGTCTGGCAGGACTGAGAACGCAACTGACTGGGCGTTCACCATAGATGTAATTACGGGCAATGTCACTGCCAGTCACAAGATTACAGCACCGGCTTTCGCAGGTGCTTTGGCTGGTAATGCAGCTACAGCAACCACTGCAACTCAAGCCAACTATTGGACCACTGCCCGCACTCTAACATTTACTGGCAATGTAACTGGTAGCGTTAGTGTCCGTGGTAATGCCGATATGTCTTGTTCATTAACCTTAGCAAATGATTCTGTAACCTCTGCTAAGATTGCGGCAAATGCTGTTACAGCTTCAGAAATTGCATCTGGTGCTGTTGGATTGTCAGAACTTTCTTCTGCTGTTGGAACTGTTGCTGTCCAGTCTGCAACTCCAACGGACAGTCATGTAAAACTTTGGATTAAAGTATAAAACTCTAATGGGCAAATTGTAATTACTATGATTTGCCCATTTTTATTATATATTAGTAATATAAATTACAAGGATAGAAAAGGAGTTTTATGGTATGAAATTTAAAAATATAATCCCAATGGTGCAAACCACTTAGGTATATTCTAGGGCTGCTGCGGATGCAACACAGATGCGATAGCATCATATTGTAGCAGTCTAAAAAATAGAAAAAACAGTATATTAGATTATTGAATTCTATTTACACCTCAGAAAGAATCGGGGTGTAAAATAGCTACATGGGTAAATTTACTCGATGTGATATATCCCGTTGGTGCAGTTTATTTTAGCAACAGCATCAACTTCTCCTACAAGCACGATAGGAGGAAGTTGGGCTAAAGTACATGATATAGTTGATGGAATTAACACTTGGGAGAAAATAGCTTAGAATTTATAATCTAATATCTTTTCAGTAATGTAAAGTATTGAAAGGATATTTTGTATTATGACTCTCAATAAAATCAACAATCGTTGGGGGGGCTATGTAAATAGCTCTATTCTTCAACGATTTAAAGGTGGTGGTCTAGAATGGCTACCACGTTAGCAAACATTAGCATAAAAGACGATTCAAGCTGGTACACCTATTTGGATTTGATTTACCCAGTAGGTAGCGTATATATTAGTTATACTAGCACCTCTCCAGCTACAAGGTTTGGTGGGTCATGGGCTTCTATCACTGGTCGTTTTCCTTACTTTAATGCGGGAACCACTGCCGATGGCAATAATACTACAACCTTAACGTATAAAGATATACCAAGACATGCGCATATGGCTAAATATGGTGCTGGTTGGGGAACTGGTTCGCAACCGGATGGTCTTGTGTGGAATAATAGTTTAAATAGTAGCTGGAATTGGTATACTCAGTTTGAAATTTATAAAGATGCCACCTTAACAGAGTTCCACAATAACGAATCTACTTCACATAGCAATATGCCTGCATATCAAACTTTCTATGCATGGAGAAGAACAGCATAATAAAATCATTGAAGAATAACTAATACAAGATTATCCTTAGAAAGGATAATCAATGGCAATAAAAGAATTGTCGAATGTTCAAATAAAATCAGGGAGCGATTGGTATAAACTATGTCCATTCCCTGTAGGATATATCTACATGGGTTATACTAGCACAAGCCCTGCTACGACCTATGGAGGTACTTGGTCTAGCATTTCTGGAGGTAGATACTTCAGAGCAGCTGCCGCGAATGATGCAAACGGCAGTAATACTATTAAAATAGAAAATATGCCAAGTCATAGTCATAAACTGCAAGAAGGAAGTCAAGAAAAATATACAGGCTGGACCGGACCAGGTGGAGATCGACTTATGTATGGCCAGATGGCTGCGGGAAGAACTATCTGGGAATTTATCAAGCAAGATACCACTTCAGTAGGGGGGGGGCAAGGCTTTTTATCCAACATATCAAAACGTATATGCTTGGAGACGTACCGCCTAAAGTCGATACGCTCCGAGGTTGTTTTACAACCGAAGGAGAAGAACAGCTTAACCTCTATCTCTTGGATGGAGGTGAGCGATAATGGCAACAACACTCGCTGATATCTCCATCAAAGATAGTTCTTCATGGCACACATATCTAAACCTTATCTACCCTGTTGGGTCGGTTTACTTTAGTTATACTTCAACATCGCCAGCAACTAGATTCGGAGGAACTTGGTCTAGTATTAGTAATAAGTTTATTTATACTGGTGGAGTAGGTACTGGCGGTTCTAGCTCCGTATCTCACTATCATACTTCAGGCGCTGGATATTTACATGCTTGTATTTCACCAAGATACCAAGGGGATGTCTGGTCCGCAGTATGCAGTTACCTCTGTCACCAAATATAACGGAGGTTTTAATGCTGATTGGGCTTTTAATACTGGAGAATTACTAGAAAGCGCAGTTTCAAAAGTTACTACTGCTGTACCTGTCGATGGTCAAACTAAAAATGCTTCTGTTTCAATTGTTCCGGTTTATCAACAATTATATTGTTGGCGACGTACAGCTTAATTAATAAATTATAGGGATACTTTTATAGTATCCCTATTTTTTTATTGGGCATTATCAAATCATCAGTATTTAGCAATTTTCATAATTTGTAGACTATGTAAAAGAGAAAGGAGTATTGATATTAATGGACGCAATGTCTAATCTTTTTCAACAATACTCCATTGAATCTATTATATTGATAATAGTAATGCTAGGTGTTGCTATTAAATTTGTTGGAGAATTAATAGAATGGTTTTATAACAAAACTAGAAAATTCTTTAATAAACAAAACGATAAAGATAAGGAACACGCAGAAATTACAGACGGAATTTCAACAGTAGATGAAAAGGTTTCTCAGTTGTTGGTCAACATTGGAGATTTGACTAATAGAGTCAAAGTGCTAGAAGAGCAGGGGGCTATTACAACAGAACGTCTCCAAGAGAACAGCAGAAATTATATCATAGACAAACATCACTACTTTTGTTATGATGTAAAAGCTATTGATGACTTAAATCTTCAAAGCTTAGAAAGAAGATACTTATACTACAAGGCTGCTGGCGGAAATTCTTATATTGATGGTTTAATGGAAGAAATTAGAGATTTACCAAAGGTAAATTTACAAAATAAACAAGTTGTTGAAGCTATACACCACAATGTTTAGATGAGAGGGGTGAAAATGCCGATAGAGTTAAAAGCATTCACAGTCAATATGAAGTCAATGGATCAAGATATTGACGACCCCATTATTGCGGGAGCTGGTGATGCTAATGGCCGCACATTCAGAGTAATTTTTACTCAAGAAGCTGCCGCACAATTTACAGAGTATTCTAAAGTATATTTGTCCTGGAAACATAAACAGGCCAAAATTGAAGGACTAAATGTTTTTACGCATGTAAAAGATGATCCGATGATTTGGGAAATTCATTGGCCGCAAACCATGTTGCGGGAAGGTGATGTACTTTGCTGCATCAAGTTAGTTGATGATGTTAGTATTGTTCAATCTACTAATTTTATAGTTCATGTCCTTTCTGATCCTACTTCTGGAGAGAACTTTGTAACTAGTGATGATTACAGTATATTTCAAACTGCTATCATCAATTTGAATTATATCTCCCAGAAGATGGTTCATCAAATGGAAGATCAGGAGAAAGAGTTTGCGGGATGGCGTGAAGATTTTGTTTCTATGAAAGGTGAAATTACTGCTGCCACGGATAAAGCAAATGAAGCCTATGAATTGGCACAGGATGTTTTAGAGCAAATTGTTCAGAAAGATACAGCAATTGGCATTCTAATGACAGAATACTAAATATATATCTATAACGCGTTATAAATCTATATTGAAGAAAGGGGAACAATGGCTGATAAAATCATCAGGTTTTATCATGGTGCTTCTTCGGGTATCCAAGGTAAAATTGACGATGGCACTATCAACGAAAGTGACATTGTAATTACTAGTGATACCGATGAAATTGTATACATTGATAAAACTAAAACTCAGAAGCCACTTGGTTCTTCCAAGAGCAAGCAAGAGTGGGAAGTACAACTTGGTTCTGGCGGAACTGTTGGTGGCCTAAAGACTGGTGACACTATCCCAGAAGGTACAACGATGGACGAACTGATTAAGCTTCTTACCCAGAAGTCTGTACCAGCTAGTTACGTACAACCTGGTGTTACATGCCGTGTATCCGCAGGTACATCCGCAGGCTCATACGAGGTGGGAACTCAAATCAATACTACCATTCAGGGTACGTTCACTCAGAATGATGCTGGTGCTTTAACTACTATTGAAATTCTAAAGAATGGTTCTAGTATTCTATCTCAGGCCGCTTCTCCAATTACTACTGAAGCTCAGACCTTCACTCTTGGAGAAGAAACTGTATCATTCACTGCTAAGGCTACATACGCCGCAGGTGAAATCAAGAATGACAACCTCGGTCAGCCTTCTCCAGAGGGACAGATTAAGGCTGGCTCCAAGACCTCTGCGGCAGTGTCTTTCGTTGGTAAGCGCAATCTATTCTATGGTACAGGTGTTGGAACTACTCCTTCTGTGACTTCTGAACTAGTTCGTGGGCTATCTAACAAGCAGCTTGGTCCTTCCAATGGCACTTCTTTCAACATTAATGTAGCTGCGGGACAACAGTATGTTGTAATTGCATATCCTGCCACTCTCCGCAAGATTACCAAGTGCTTCTACGTTGAGCAGAATACTGACCTTGCTGAGAACTTTACTGAACAGACTATCTCAGTTCAGGGTGCTAACGGTGCCGCTGGTGCGGACTATCGTGTCCTTGTTTATCAGATGGCCGTTCCTGCCGCCGCAGGCATGACTCTACAAGTTCAAATCTAATATGAGATTATATCATACGGGCGATAAGGTTGGAACAAGAGGAGCCACCTTTATACAAGAAGCGGATATTGATAAACCTGGAAGATATATAGAGTGTCTCTGTGCAACGGAAGAGTGTAATAATACTTTTATTGCTAGAGAGAGCTATGTTGCGAGAGATAGAACTGCTTTTTGCAACAAGTGTAGAAATAAATCTAAAGTAAAATATCAATATGCGTCTATTGGAGAGAAAATTGCTTCGGACGATAAAGCTCCAGTTTTGTTAGAGGTTTTTAAAGGAAATAATGGAAGAGAATACGGAGTTTATAGATGTTCTTGTTCAAAAACCTTTAAAAGAGAAAGATATGATGCCGAAGTCAATAAAAGATGGCGATGCCCAGAGTGCCATAAAAAAGAAAAATCTGAAAAAATGAGAAAATTCCATGTTGGAGATTTTATTGATAAAGAACAAAATATTTTTATGGGAAGAAGAAATAGAGCCAAGCTCTTCTGGAGATATTAGAGGAATTTTTCTTAATGTAAAAGAAAATAAACATTTTCAAGCAACATTACGACATGTTTTATATCATGACTGTAGATATGGAGAAAATTCGTCCCATAGAGAACAAGTTATTGAGTCAATTCTTCAGCAACTATCAATTGTATATATAAAAGAAAAAACTTTTGATGGATGTGTATCTCCTAAAGGAAGAAAGCTTAGATTTGATTTTTATCTACCATACTTAAATACAGTATTAGAAATAGATGGCGAACAACATTATCGACCTGTACCTCGATTTGGTGGGGAAGAGGGGTATAATTATTTAATAGAATGCGACAATATTAAAAATCAATATTGCGCAGAGAATAATATCAATTTAATTAGAATAAAATATGATGCTTTTCTCCACCATGAAATAAATGTTGACTATATTTCAGATATATTAAAAATAAAGGAGGTACTAAGATATAATGGCGATTCCAAGTAATCAGCTTGTAGTAGCTGCAAAAGTATATTCAAGAGCAGTTCCGCAACCTCTTGACGCTAGCAGTGTTTATGCTAGTCTTAGTGACGCGCAAACTTATGCGAAAAATCCTATCGCTTATGCTGGTCAAGTAATCACTGTTAAAGAAGGTGATGCTTATAACGCCTATATCCTCAATGGTGAAGCTGGTTCTTATACTCTAAGCAAAGTTGGCGTTGACGAGTCTGCTATCAAGAACTATGTTCAAGTAGTATCAGAACTTCCTGGAGAGGGGCAGGAGCAGGGTGTTATCTATATCAGCACCACAGATTCTAAGGGTTATATCTATGATGGCTCTGAGTTCAAAGTAATCTTTGAAGATATTACTAATGAAGAAGGTCAGGGTCTAAAAGAGCAACTAGAAGAGGTCAAAACCGATCTTGGAACAAAAGCTCCTGTAAATAACCCCGTCTTTACTGGCACAGTAACCCTTCCTGCCGATCCGTCTGGAGATATGGAAGCTGCTACAAAGCAGTATGTTGATCGTCTAGTTTCTGGACTAAATGATTTTACTGTTGGCGTTGTTGATGCTGATACTCCACTTCCTAGTTCTGGCTATTCTGTTGGACAGACATTCCGTGTTGCGGAAGCTGGTACATACGCGGGACAGGATTGTGAAGTTGGCGACCTAATCATTGTTATCAGCGATTATGCTGATAGTGCTAAGGATTCTGACTTCCTAGTTGTTCAGGCTAATGTTGATGGTGCTGTAACTGGTCCTGATGCTTCTACAGATGCCAATATCGTAGTATTTGACGGTATTACTGGTAAGAAAATCAAGGATTCTAGCGTAACAATTGCTAGTGTTTCTGACGCTATTGCTAAGGCTCACGAACACACTAACAAAACAATTCTAGATTCCTTTACATCTTCCCAGTCCGAGATTGAAAGCGCATATAAACAGTATGCGGACCAGAAGGTTGCCGCACTCGGAGATATTGTTACAAACGAAGAACTAACTAGCACTCTTGGAGATTACTACACTAAGACAGACGTTGACGGTCTACTAACTCCAATTACAACCAATCTAAACACTAAGGTTAGCAAAACTGACCTAGACGCCAAGATTGGTGATTTAGGTGAGGCTGCGAGTGTAAAGGATTATGTCGATAGTGCTGTTGGTGCTGGCAGGGCGGACGTAGCTGGAGAAATTGCGGAAGCTCTCGCGCAAGCTAAAGCATATACAGACGATAGACTTACTATCACAGAATTCTAGTAAAGGAGTCTAAGAATGGCGATTGTGAAATGCTATAACACAGTCAATTCTAAGCTTGTACAGTTGCCTGTATCAGATGGTAATCTTATCTTTGTAACTGACACACGCACCATTTACTTAGATATTAATGGGACAAGATTAGGATATACTGATATTACAGTCTTGTCCCAAGAGTCAGATAGAACATCTATCTTAGCTCCTGTTGAGGGTTTCTACTATGTAGAAGAAACTGATATATTTTGGAGATATAAGGAGGGTTGGAAACAGATTACTCCTGATAATCTCAACCCTCTATTCTTTGGAGCATATGAAGATTTTCCGCCCACAGGAAAAGATAATGTTCTGTATATCTCTGATGATGCAACTTACAAGTGGGATTCTTTGACTTCTCAATATATATGCATTGCTAACAAAACTGAATGGAAAAATATCTAAAGAAAGGAATTTGCTAAATGGCATTAGTGAATTTTCTAACGGGTTCGGCTGCTGATTTTCAGGGTCTAGACGTTAAAGACCAAGATACCCTATACTTTGTTACAGATGAACGCAGAATCTATAAGGGCAATGTTCCCTTCTCTGGTGGAATTTATCAAACTGTAGAAAAATTCCCCGGAACTGGTGTTGTAAACACTCTCTATGTAAATACTGCAACTGGTCAAGTTTCTTACTGGAATGGTACTGGTTATCAAACTGTAGTTCCTGCTACTGGAAAGACTATTTCTGGCGCAGGCAGTAATGACCAGCTAGCTACCACCAAGGCTGTAGTTGATTATGTCGCAGCCCAGTTAGCTGACCTAGATGTTGCTGCTCTAGAAGGACGTGTAGATACTCTCGAAGGAGAGATGGACACCGTTCAGGGACAAATCACAACAATTAATGGTGAGGGCAAAGGCTCTATCAAGAAGGCTCTCTCTGATGCTAAGGCTTATACTGATACAGAAGTTGCCAAGAAAGCTAATGTTCAGCACACTCATGCAATTGCAGATGTAACTGGTCTACAGACTGCTCTTAATGGTAAGGCTGCTAAGGCCGATACTCTTGCGGGCTATGGCATCGCTGATGCTTACACTCAGACTCAAACTGATTCTAAGATTGCTAAAGCAATTGCCGCTGCCCCACACCTAAAGCGCGCGATTGTTAAGGAACTTCCTGAAGTGGGTAGCGCTGACGCTAACACCCTCTATATGGTTCCTGCCGATGGCAGTGTTTCTGATCCAGGCGAGAAAACTTCTCATTACAATGAATATATGCTTATCAATGGAGCGTTTGAACTAATCGGTACTTCTCAGGTAGACCTAAGTGGTTATGCTACTGAGACTTTTGTAACCAACGCTATCAACGCTCTCGATGTTGCTGATGCTGCTGTTACGAATCGGTACGTTTCTCGGGTAGTTCAGACTGACGGCAAGATTGCTGTTACTCGCGCAGCACTTCCTGTTACTTCTGTAACTGAAGGTTCTGCTAACGGTACAATCGCAGTAAATGGTGCGAACGTAAATGTACACGGTCTAGGTACTGCCGCTTACACAAATGCTGCAAATTATGAAGCTGCTGGTGCTGCGGCTGCTGCTGTCGCTGCTCTTGATGTAAAAGACGCAGCGGTTGACAATCAGTATGTTAGCGCTGTCTCTCAGACAGATGGTAAGATTGTTGTTTCCCGCAAACAACTTCCTGCTAAGCCTGTAATTGCCGAAGGTGCTACTAACGGCACAATCTCCGTTGACAGGGTAGACGTTGCTGTTCATGGCCTAAAGTCTGCGGCCTACACAAAAGCTAGCGATTATGCTACTGCTGCTCAAGGTACAAAAGCTGACCAGGTATTTGCCGCACTTACTTGGGGAACTATCTAAACTGAATAAATAGGCGGGAGATAGGTTTTGGAAGTTCTTAGAGCAGACTTCCGCCTTCTCCCTTTTCTTAGAGGGAGAACAAATGGCATTATTTAAACCTTATAAAATAACTAGTGATAAACTAGCTGACCTACCTGTGCAGGAAGGCCAGATTGTTATTACTACAGATACTAAAAAGTTATATGTAGATGTTAGTGCTACTAAGCGTATAGGGGTCACTAGCGACGCAGATGTTGATACTTCTGATTTTGTTACCAAAGAGGATGCAGACGCAAGCTACGCCGCAATTAGTCACAACCATGATGATAGATACTATACTGAAAGTGAAGTAGATAGTAAACTAGCTGATAAAGCTAATGCCACTCACACCCATGCTATTGGAGATATAAATAACCTCCAAGAGACAATAGATGGTTTAGAAACTGATATTGCGGGCAAAGCTAATGCAGAACATACTCATGATGATAGATACTTCACAGAATCAGAAGTCACTGATAAGTTAGCAACCAAAGCTGACACTAGGCATAAACACGCAGCAAGCGATGTAACCAGTGGGACATTTGCACTTGATAGAATCCCTACTATTACAGATGCTAAGATTTCAGGCATGTCCGCAAGCAAGTTGACTGGCACTATTCCCACTGCTAACCTTCCAAGTTATGTTGACGATGTAGTTGAAGGTGCAACAACTGAGGATTTTCCTGAGACAGGCGAAGCTGGTAAAATCTATGTCGCTACCTCTACCAATAAAACATATCGTTGGAGTGGAAGTGGCTATGTAGAAATTTCTGCATCTCTAGCTCTTGGAACTACATCATCTACTGCATTCCGTGGTGACTATGGTAATGTTGCATACACCCATGCTACAGCTAAAGGTGCGGCATTTGGTAGTGGATTATATAAAATTACTACTAATGCGCAGGGTCATGTAACTGCGGCAACTGCTGTTACAAAAGCAGATATTACTGCCCTTGGAATTCCAGGTTCAGATACTAATACTAATACTACATATATACTGTCCAAGAGCGGTTCAACTATTACGCTAACTGGTAGTGATGGTAGCTCAACAAGCGTTACCGATGCTAATACCACCTATTCTCTTGGGAGTTTTGGAATCACAGCTACGGCAGCTGAACTAAATAAATTAGATGGTGTAACTACTACTGCAACTGAATTAAATTATGTAGATGGCGTAACTTCAAACATCCAAACACAATTAAATAGTAAGGCATCTTCTAGTCACACACATGCCAATGCTACAACGTCTGCGGCTGGCTTCTTGCCTAAATTGGGTGGAGGAACGACCAATTATTTAAGGGCAGATGGTACTTGGGCAAAGCCACCCGATACCAACACAGATACTACTTATACTTTAACTAAAAGCGGTTCTACGATTACTTTAACTGGTTCAGATGGTAAAGAAACGTCAGTTACAGACAGCAACACCACTTACAGTTTATCTTCTTTTGGAATTACTGCAACTGCCGCAGAGTTGAATAAATTAGATGGTGTAACTACTACAGCTACACAACTAAATTATTTGAATACACTGACAGGGAACGTTCAAACTCAATTGAACGACAAGGCTGCAAGCAGTCATACACACAGTTATCTTCCTTTAAGTGGCGGTACTCTAACTGGTAGATTAACAGCGGATGGTAAAATTTCTGCTCCTACTTCTGGGAGTTCTTGGATTTCAGGTATGACTGTAACCAATGCAACACTAGGAATTACAACCATTAACAGTGCTGCAGGTTATCATCCTGTTATTGCTTGTCAAACCCACCATGGGCATATCTGGAACTTAGGAACAATCGGAAATACAGTTGGCTTCTATGGCTTTAAGTCTGGCAGGACTGAGAACGCAACTGACTGGGCGTTCACCATAGATGTAATTACGGGCAATGTCACTGCCAGTCACAAGATTACAGCACCGGCTTTCGCAGGTGCTTTGGCTGGTAATGCAGCTACAGCAACCACTGCAACTCAAGCCAACTATTGGACCACTGCCCGCACTCTAACATTTACTGGCAATGTAACTGGTAGCGTTAGTGTCCGTGGTAATGCCGATATGTCTTGTTCATTAACCTTAGCAAATGATTCTGTAACCTCTGCTAAGATTGCGGCAAATGCTGTTACAGCTTCAGAAATTGCATCTGGTGCTGTTGGATTGTCAGAACTTTCTTCTGCTGTTGGAACTGTTGCTGTCCAGTCTGCAACTCCAACGGACAGTCATGTAAAACTTTGGGTTAAAGTATAAATTCAATGGGCAATTTTCTATGATTGATTTTTGCCCATTTTTATTATATATAGACTTAAAATTGGAAATAAAAGGAGTAGTTTAATGACAGAAGAAGAAATCAAAGAACCTAGAATCCTAAATGAAGATGATGAAGAAATCACAATGGACGATGTTGACCTGGAACTAGGTTATCTTCGCCCTGATCAGCTTCTAAAGGAACATCATGATGCTATTGAATTCCAAGAGGAACAGTGGCACTATGCTGTAACTTGCTATTACTTTGAAGATGGCTCTGAAATGAAAATCACTAGTGAAGATGACCCGCACATTGAACGCATTGATGCGGACAATGGTGTATTTGGCTTCATCCCGCAGAATGACGACGAAGAAGCTCTAGCTCTAAAAGGTATTGATCTAGAACAGAAGGTTGATAAAGAACAGGTTGATGCCAAGGAAGCTTGGGATGAATATGAAGATATTCGCCGATACATCCTTTATACCGCAGAAGAGCTAGAGGAAAAGAAGAAGCGCGAAGAGGAACAAGCTAAGCGTGAAACTTTCCTTGGCACTGGCCCCGAGCGTCTTGACACTGCGGAAACCAATATTGTTGATCTTTCAATTGCTGTTTCTGATATTTTTGTTAGCACAATGTCTATGTAAGGAGATGTATTATGGAAGTTTCTGAAAGCATGTATCGTATATTAAAAATGGCCGCGAAAGCAAAGATTCAGCGTGGCGAGGACGGCTATGAAGTTCTTAGCCAATATGACGGCAAAATGTCAAAAATTCAACTTGAGCGTATGACTCAAGAGCTAATTGAAGAAGGAATTCTTTAATTTATTTTTGAAAGAAGGTAAAATAGAATGGATGTTCTAGCTATGTTGCAGGAATACATGATTATCCCGATTGTAATTCTAGCACTGCTAACTGGTTATGTTCTAAAGCATTGTATCTCTGACGAAAAGTTTGAAAATCGTTGGATTCCAGTTGTAGTTACTATTGAGGGTATGATTGTATCCTTGCTAATCACTATTTTTGGCGGTGACCCAATCACTGCCAACGCTATCCTAATGGCAATCATTAGCGGCGGCATTTCTGGTGCTGCTTCCAGTGGTTTAAAGGATGGTTTCTCCGCATTCGTTGATGGAAAGAAAACAACTGAAGAGGAAGAGGTAACTCAGTAATGGATTGGAATAATGTAGTCGCAGACGAAACTAAACTTCTAACTGTCCATTATACCCCTGGCCGCACTCAGAAACTACGCGGTATTGTTCTACATCACAACGCTGGCAACCTAAGCATCCAGGATTGCTACAATGTTTGGCAATCTCGCGAAGCTTCTGCCCACTATCAAGTAGACATTAATGGCCGCATCGGTCAGCTAGTAAATGATGATGACACTGCATGGCACGCTGGTAGCGCCAATCCTTGGTCTATTGGTATTGAGCACGCCAACAATCAATTTGGGCCTTGGACAATTAGTGACGCTACTCTAGAAGCTGGTGCGCACCTAGTTGCCGCACTATGCAAATACTATGGTTTTGGTCGTCCTGAGTGGATGGTCAACGTTTTCCCGCACTCTTACTTTATGGCTACTGCTTGCCCTGGTGAAATTGCGGGAAGCCAGAACGCTGCTTATATGTCTCGCGCCCAAGAGTGGTATGATGCTATGGTAAATGGTACTGACGCTGGCGATGCTCCTAGCGGAACAGACCAGAATGCTCCTATGCCAGCTCCAGAACCTGTCCAACCAGAAGGCTCTGATGGTTTCCAGGGCGGAACCTATGTTTGCAATGTTGACACTCTAAACGTCCGCAATGCTCCTTCTCTATCTGGCGCTGTAGTTGCACAGTATACCTATGGACAAACAGTAGTTCTTGATAGTTGGTATACTGTTGCTGATGGTTATGTTTGGGGACGTTACACTGCCTATAGCGGCGCTATCCGTTATGTTGCGGTTGGTCCGCACACAGGCTCTCCTGAACCTAATGACTATCTAATTCTACAGGGTTCTGCTCCTAGTGGGTCTGGTGCATCTTCTGCCGTTCCTAATGGAACTTACACTTGTGTAGCTGACGTTCTAAATGTTCGTGACACTCCTAGTACTTCTGGTGCGGTTGTTGCTCAGTACAGCTACGGACAGACAGTATATCTAGATAACTGGTCCACTTCTGCGGACGGTTATATCTGGGGTCGTTATACATCTTACAGTGGCGCAACTCGCTATGTAGCAGTTCGTACCACTTCTGGTGAAGCTTATCTAACCCTATAAACAAATAAAGGCTACTCCTTTGGGAGTAGCCCTTTTTTTTATGCTCTTAATCAAAGACAATATCCTCTGAAAATTCTGCCGCGCGTGTATTTTGACTGGCCGAAACCATACTCGTGACTTCAAGCAATTGCGGGATTGGTAGCGTTGACATATAATAAGTTTGAAAATATTTCATATCATCAGAAAGCGGATTCTGTTCTGTTCTTTTCACAAATTCCCGCATATCCCAAGCATATAGCGTCGGCTTCATCTGATGTAACCATTCTGGAAAAGAATTGTTGCACAAGCTCAATAGCTTTTTGTTTTTGTTCTTCTCGTTTGCGGCCAAAGGAAATCCCGCACCTTTCTTTTAGAACGCTTCTCCAATGGCTTGGAGACAAAATGCTAAATTTAATATTGTTATTATAACACCAAATAATGATTGTTGCTTGCACGTATGCTAGTTTCTTATATGTTTCATTGTTATTCTGGTTTTGAATATCCTCAAAGAATAATTCATCAAATTCATATTCTCGATATAAATTATTCAATTCCCGCATAAACTCATTTAATCTTTGCTCTATTGGATGATGACTTGGAATAGTAAAACTACCATATTCCTTCAATTCATCATCTTCAAAGATTGCCCAACCCGTTGTCCGCATTGCTTGGTCTAAACTCAAGTAAATCATACTTCTTCACCTGAGATTTTGTTAATTGCATTCGTAAAGACCTTTGTAAACAAAACAACCGTTGTTAGCTTGCCAATTCCTCCTGGGACTGGAGTAATCTTAAAGTCATCAGGAAATGAATTAAAGTCAACATCGCCGCACACTTTTCCATTTTTATCGACGTTAATACCTACATCAATGATAATATTAGTATACAGATTACGATTTATATAATAGAAATCATCATTATAAGTAATTTCTTTAGGCTGTCCAATAGCAGAAATAATAATATCAAAGTTTTCAAGAGTTCTATTCTCTGGGGATTTAGTATGGAAGACTGTAACTGTCGCATTCTTTTGACAAAGAATTTCCGCAAGTGGTCTACCAACTCTTAATGAACGTCCAAGAACTGCTACTGTCTTCCCTGTTAAATCATCTAGTCCATTATATTCTAACATCTTATATGCGGCAACTGCGGCACATGGAGCTAGTCTATAGCTAATATTTGATGTGCTAGTCATCAATCGCCCCATAGTATTTGCAGAAAGACAATCAATATCTAATCTAGTAGGGATAGAATTATAGATCACCATATCTGCACTAGGAGAGTAGTGTGATAGAATAATAATCCCGCACATTGCAGGATTTTGTTTTAGTTGATTAATAGCATTTTGTGCCTCAACGGGGTTGTCGCATTCCCGCACATCTAAAGTAACATTATACTTTTCTACTTTCTTTTGGATAGAAGTGAAATAGCTTAAATCCTCTGCGGGGGCATTTGGTTTAATAATTACTCCAAGAGTAGGATTCAAGTGACGATTAGGGAGAATAACTTCATTCTCTAGTCGGTCAATGACAGGATTTGGAGATAAAATTGTTGCCATATTACCTCCTATGCTCCAGAACTTCCCCATCCACCTCTTGATTCAGCCTGAAGGTCATCGACTTCCTCAAAGATTAGTGTTGGCTGCTTCTTGTTAATTCTAAACTGACAAAGACGCGTTCCTGCGGGAATTGTTACATTTTGAGTAGCATATACAGGATAACCCCATTCATCATCATTGCCGCAATATGATTCATCAATAACTGCAAAATGATTAGTCTGGAGAATTCCCCAGCGCTTAAAGGTGGAAGAGCGAGGAACGATATTAGCTTCGTATCCTGCGGGAAGTTTTGCCGCAAATCCAAGCGGAATAATCTTAAAATCTCCCGCGTGCAGAGTTACATCTTCATAGGTGTAGAGGTCGCACCAATCTCCACGCTCTGTCATTTCAAGATGGGCCGCGCCTGGACGATATTTAATCTGGATAGTTTCTGCCACTAAAAATCCTCCTCTTCCTCGAATACTTCTGGGTCGCCACTATCTGATGGCATATAGCTAGCTGAGTAGTTAGGATATTCTACCTTGCTAAATGGATTCTCAGGGTCTTTTAGAGTATTAAAAATAAAAGTTGTTTTAACCTGGTAATAAGTATCCACAACTTCACCCTTCTCTTTCACTTCCTTTTCCATCCAAGAGAAAGAAGAAAGTGTATACCCTTCATCTGCGGCCTTCTTCTGCATTTCCTTGTGAAACTCTTCTACATCGCTCATAGTCTCTAGGCGAAATTCATTCTGTGATTTAATTAGCCACTTAATCATTTACATCTGTCCAATCTCTACGGTAATATTAGGAAATTCATTTTCTGCATTTGCCGCAAATGGCTCAATATAATCTTGCGGGCCAAGGAATGTAATCTTCCCTACTTCTGGATACTTCTCTACAACATCCATTAACGTTGGAATAATCTCATACCCCCAGCACATTACATCTTCTTGCTTTTCCTGTTTATCTTCATCTACAATAATCATCTTTGCTGCATCTTGCGGGAAAGCAGCTACAACAACACTAATCATATTTTTCTCTTTCTTTAATCGAGTCTAGCTTATTTAATATATAATCCTCATTTATCTTTTTAAAATCGGTATAAGGAATTCTAATTAAAAAAATTTTATTATCTTCACAGTAATTATCTTTTAGTTTATCTCTTTGTTTCGTTTCTTTTAATTTTTCTTCTGTATTCCATCCTAATGTTTGAAAGTGTTGAGTACCATCATATTCTATACAACAATTATAGTCAGGGAGATAGAAGTCAAATCTATAACGTTTATTGGTTTTAGGATTAACAAAATTTTTAAAAGTTTTTTGAGAAACAAAATTAATATGCAACTTTTCTAATAGATTTTTTATTTTATTCTCTCCTACAGAGTATCCACAACCACAAGATTGAACAGACCCATCTTTTAAATTACTGGTTGTTACCAATGTTAGATTTTTATCTTTACAGGAGCATTGACATAGCCAAAGTACGTGATTGGTTTTATCTCGTTTTCCACTATCTCTAAGAACAGTTAATCTACCAAATGTTTGACCTGTTAAATCTTTCAGATTATTTTTACCCATTTTTTGACGCTGTAAAGTATGTTGACAGCCACAACTTCTTGTATTTCCAGTTCTTACATTGTCAATTATTGCAGTGAAGCATTTTGGATTTTCCTTTGTTGAACAAAACGGGCATAAAAATTCTCCTTTATATTTCTTTTTAGAATCAGGAGGTAATTTTTTAACCAATAATATATTATATGGCCCTATTCTATCTCCAGCTTTGTATCTAGTCAATTTCTACTATCATCCAATCTGATGGAAAAAGATAATACATTCTTACCTCTCCATCTTTATGTTTTAACCAACATTCATACGCATCTTCAGAATGAATGTATTCAATAGATAAAATTTCTCCTCTTGATTGTAATAGTTTATTTAATTCATCTTTTGCTTTATCATAATTCATACTTGCAAAATAAAAAGTTGTAAAATCATAAATTTCTCGACACATTAAAGTAAAATACTTGCAAGGATACTTGGCGGAAAACCATACCCCAATATTAGTTAATTGCTTATTGATTTGCTCTTGGTCTGGTTCCATCTGAGCATATAGTTGTTTGTGAATATCATAGTTATCCAACTCAAAGGTTGGCTTTTCATCAAGAACAATTCTCTTCTTTACAGCCATATATCATTCCTTTCTTATCATTTATATTAATTATAACAAATTTTTAGAAAAAAGTCAAATAAAAAAAGGGAGTTACTAAAATAGTAACTCCCCTATATCTATATATCAAGTAAAACTACTTTGTTTTGTTTGTGGGATTCCTGCATGTTAATTACTCTTTGGTTTGTACTTCCCGCAAAAGGATACGTCAAATCTTTCTTATTCTCTTGGAATTGTCCATCAACTAAAACATCAATACTATTTAGGATATATCTTAAATATCTGCATTGAGTTGGAGTTGCTTCAGAATCTTCTCCAATAGTACAGTAACATCTGTTATAGAGATTTTCTATAGTATATCCTGTATATACCCAGATTTTAATGTCTGGTCGTTTACGCTTAATTAAATTAATTAACTCTGCTAAACGGAAAGAATTTTGTGGCTCTAATGGCTCTCCACCTAAAATACTGAATCTAGCAATATATTCTGGTTCAATTAGTTTTAGAATAGTCTCTTTGGTTTCTTGCGTATATTCTTTTCCACCACCAAAGCTCCAAGTTTCAGGATTGAAACAGTTTTTGCAATGGAAATGACATCCCTGGACAAATAACGATGCTCCAATACCTGTCCCATTTGATATATCCATAGAACGAATATTGGCAATTCTCATATTGAACACTCCTTAATTTTATTTTGTAAATATTCTGTGTCCAGTTTATCAAAATCTGTATAAGGAATTCTAATCAAAGGAATGCTTTTAGTCTTACAATATTCATTCTTTTGTTCATCTCGCTTTATTGTTTTCTCAAAATTCTCTTTTGTGTTCCAGCCATCTGTTTCTTCTTTATAGGAATAATGCTGTATTCCATCATATTCTAAACAGATATTACAATCTGATAAATAAAAATCAAAGAATAAAGGGCTTGGCCTCTTAGCTTGTTCGCTTTTTAAATCAGGAAAAGTTTTTTGTCTTTCAAAATTATAACCTAGCTCTTTAAGAATTTTATCTATTTTTTCTTCTCCTTGAGAAATATGTTTACCGCATCCTTTTGTTTTATTCTGAGACACATTTTCCATTAAAGCTATGAAAGGATCTCCGCAAACTGGGCATTTAAATTTGGCTCTCCGATAAGGTTTACCAGTTTTTGGGGCAATATAAGGCTCTTCCTCGCTTAAATAGATAACTCCACAATCTCCAATATAGTCTCCTGGTTTTCTTTCTATCCGATTCCATACTGGTAATTTTAATTCATTATATTTTTGAATAGTTTTTATAGAAGCTTCTAATGCTCTACATCCACAACTTTTTGTATGTCCATTTTTTGCATAAGCAATTCTTGTTATAAAAATAGTATGATTTTCACAATGTGGACATTCAAAATACGCCTGTCGCCTAGGTTTATTATTGCTCGGCTGAATATAAGGTTCAGCTTCTTTAATATATATTAGCCCATAGGGGCCAATTATTTGACCCCTATGATATTCAATTCTTTTTCCCATATTTAGACTTCTTTAATTGGATGGTCATCTATGTGTACATACCTAGAGGCAATCTCTTGAGTTTTTCCATCATTCCAGAAATTTGTTCCTATGTATCCGCAGGTTCTGGCAGCGACATTCATCTTTTCAGTATTTGTATTGCCGCAATTTGCACATTCCCACCAAGTATTACCATCGTTGTCTTTATGCACATCAATAGTTTGTGTCATTCCACATTCTTGGCAATAGGATGTTTTCATGTTAATTTCGCAATACATAATATTATTGTAAATATGCTCAATAACTGGATAAAGAGCTTCAATATTATTACTTAAATCAACACTTTCTACATAACTTAGACATCCTCCAGGAGAAAGTTTTTGAAATTCTCCTTCAACTGTAATTTTTTCAAATGGATTGATTTCTTTAAAACTTGGGATATGATAACTGTTTTCAAAATACTTTTTATTGCCAAACAGTTTTTCAAATTGCTCTGGATAACGCTCTCTAGTTTTAGTCGCGAATTTATAAGCCAACGATTCTGCGGGGCTGGAATAAACTGAATATCCAATATTTTCAGCCGCTTTCCATTCAGCACATTTATCATTTAACTTTTGAAGAACGGCTAAGGCAAAAGGTTTTCCCTTTTCACCTAGTTGGTCTTCTCCAGTCATAATCTTCACACATTCATATAGTCCAACAAAACCTAAAGAAATTGTAGCATAGTTATTGTGGACTAAATCATAAAGAGTATCGTCTGAACTCAGCCTAGCTAAAGCTCCATCCATCCAAAGGATTGGAGCCACAGACGCCTTTGTCTTAGAAAGTCTATTTGCTCTAGTCTGCAATCCCTTGTGAGCAATTTCAAGACGATGTCCATAAATTTCCCAGAATTTATCGAAGTCTCCATTTGCCGCGAAGGCAATATCGGGAAGATTAATACTTACAACTCCACAATTGAAACGCCCCCAATATTTAGGCTTCCCATCATAGTCTTTTGCTCTTGAGATATTATTAAAACCATTACCTGATTCATCTGGAGTTAAAAAACTACGGCAGCCCATGCAGGCGTAACAGTCTCCGCCCCCGTTGCCATTCACCTTTAATTGTTTCATGACTTTCTCGGAGATATAGTCTGGAGTTAATCTACAAGAAGAACATTTAATTGCTTCTTGAGTTACATACCAATATTTCGTTCCAGGCTTGTAATTATCTTCCTCAAGAACATAGAGTAGTTTAGGAAATGCCTGTGTCACAGGAATACCGTCTCTATTGGGCATACCTTCGATTCTTTGCCTAAAAAATTCTTTAATAAGTAAAATAAGTTCTTCTTTATATTCTTCAGTATCGTTCAAATACATAAATACTGAACAAAATGGTGCTTGGCCGTTAAGGGTAAACAGAGTAGATATTTGAAAATTAAATGTCTGGACAGAATCAGCAATTTCTTTATTCAAATCTTTTGTTGCTAACTCTTTTGCTTTTTCATCTGATAATCCACAATCTTTATACTTTTTAAGAAAAATATTATAAGAACTTCTTACAAAAGGCGCAATATGCGTTAAGTTAATAGATTCTCCGCCATAGGAATTGGCTGCTACTGCTGCCATAATTTGAGTGGTAATAGTCATTGCAGTAATTAAGCGATGCGGCTTATTAATCTTTACATTATTAATGACTGTGCCATTTTGTAGCATATCATTTAGATTAATAAGTTCACAATTGTGCAATGTTGATTGTGCCATATAATCCATATCATGTTGATGGACATAGCCTTTATCGTGAGCCTCAATAACATCTTTTGGAAAAATATAATTTCTAGCAATATCTGTAGAAACAATTCCTGCTAGGTAATCTCTTTGAACAGTGACTAAATCAGGATTTTTATTAGAATTTTCTTTTTCCCAATAATCGTTGGCCCCTTGAATCATAGAAAGAACTTCTTCATCATTGTGTTTTTGTCTAGCAAGCTCATGGTCATATCTATATCTAATATATGCTTTAGCTTCTTGCCTATATCCAAAATTTAGAAGTGTATCTTCAACTAAATCTTGAATATCTTCAATCTCAATTGGGTCTTCATCCCAATTATATAAATCATCATCAATACTGTTTAGGACATTAATATCTTCAAATTCTTCATCAAAATCTTGAAATGCTCCACTAATAGCAATAGAAATTTTCTCTAGGTCGTAGGGAACAATCTCGCCATTTCGCTTTTTTACTTGCATATTTTCACCTCTATCACTATATCTTGTTAGTATAATATATGAAAGTCACTATATATGCCTTATATCAAAATGCCCCAAGATTATTATGCAAAGTTTAGAATAATTACAACCGCACATACAAAAGCGAATAGATAGATTGTCCATTGCCAGAACAGATTCTTGATAAAATTGAAACGAACTGTCCACATACCAACTTTAGTCATCTTATCAGAATTATCATTAAAGTGCTGTAAATAAACAGTCGTTGTAATACTCCCTAGAAATCCAATAAAAGAAATAACTGCGAATACTGCAACAATCACAAACATCCAACAAAAAGTCATTCCATCACCATCTCTAAATATTTTTCAACTCTTAACAATTTATTATTCAAAGTTTCAAATTCACCTAAATGAATATGATGATTAAAACTCCAAACTAGATTATTTATATTCTCAAAATCTCTGTGGTCAACCCAGGCTCTGCGGAAAAATTCTAATTTCCATTTACACTCCCTATCGTGTGACCGCTGAAGTCTAGTTTTTAAACTAGCTTCTAAATACACAACAACAATTCTATAGTCTTTCTTGTATTCTAATAATGACCGCAAACCTTGGACATTAAACACTCCTATATTAATTTCATTTTCATTAATTGCAGATTTAGGAGTTCCGTAGTACCAACCTCTAAATTTTGTATACTCTAAATATTCTTTATTAATTGCTTTTTGTAGAAAAGTAATTTTATCTAGAAAATTATAATCTACGCCTTTTGTTTCATTATCTCTTAACTCTCTGGTTGTATCACTTATAATTAAGTTTGCGGCAATGTCTTGTCGATTCAAGTCATTATATAATAATTTCGCTAAAGTATCTTTGCCTGTAGCGCTTTTCCCGCAGATGGCTACTATAACTGGTTTTGACATATTATTCCTTTCTACTTCTGGAATATTATATCATATTTTTATAAAAAAGTCAAGGGGCGATATAACATCGCCCCGTTGTCTATTCTTCTCCGTATCGCTTATTAGTCATTTCTACAGAACCATCTTTGTTGATTTTTGTAATCTTCTCTAGCTGATGGAATTTGCTCTTTTTATAGGAGCGACAAACAAACATATTGTTTCGTCTAAAGCCACCCAACATTACCAGAGTACCTTTTTGAAACCAGCCTACTTCTACAATCTTTTTTGTTCCATCCTTTTGGACTTCACTAATGCGGCGATTGTACTTAGCGAAGTAATCACGATTCATCTTTACATCTACAACACCACTTCCAAGAGTGAGAATAGAGATAGATGAATGCATATCATCTTTAGCAATCACTGTTCCCATGATTCTGGTCTGTTTATAGATTGGAATATCTACTCCATTGCGGGAGAAGGTATAATCAACAACTGGCTCTTCCGGCAAATTCTTGAACTCTACAACTTCATATCTTCCCGCATCCACAGTCTTTAGTTCATGGTCATGATAGTACATTCCTAAACTATCCATTTCCCATTTCGCATAACTACCTGCCGCATATTTATCCCAGTTCTCTTGGAAGATATTCTGATTTAATTTTTCAAGAATCTCTTTTTGATGCTGTTTAAAATATTCCTTGGCAGGTTTCATTTGTTCTTCGTAAATCTTTTTCCAAGTTTTTTCATTGATTGCTAACTTCATATCATAAGGCTCAAGTAAATCAATATCAAAGTAATTACTATAAAACTTATAGTAATTATCTGATTTTAGAACATATACTCCATCAATTGCACAGTTCTTTTTTAGAGCTTTATTGAATACAAATACTCTCTTTTGGAATTCTAATTCTTGCGGAACAAGATTCTTTTCAATCAACATATTGAAATTCTGTAAAGTAATTCTTTTCTTAGTATCGCTAACTTCCCAGATATACTCTTTCATTATCTCCGCGCGTTCGCCAAACTGGTCAAATGCTCCACTTTTGATTAGTGATACCATTACTGTTTTGTTTGGTTTGACTTTTTCAAAAAAGTCTTTCCAACCTGTGTATGGCCTGTTGGAGATAATCTCTTGAATAATATCTCCACCGCAGCCGTTCAATGCTTTCATTCCATATAGAATAGTGTCTGATTCTTCGTCCGGCTCAAAAGCATAGCTAGAACGGTTTATATCAATTAGAGACACTTTGATACCTTTATCAATCATTTCTCCTACGGCTTTTGCAATTTTTCCGTAGTTTGTAGAAGCATCGTCTTCTAGACCTGCTTCTACTCGTAGACATGCAGAATTCCAATATACAACTGGAAAATAAGTTGCTAAATAGGCACACTGAACACCAATCATTGAATACGAAAGAGTATGTTCAGCATTGAATGCATAACCAAGCTGTTCAGAAAATAAAACTTCCCAAATATACCTGCCAAGTGCGGGACTTTTAGCCTTTTCAAGAACTTGCTTGTGTAGCTTGGGAATTTTATCCATCTTTTTCTTTCCAATAATAGACCTAGCCTCGTTAGTTGTCTCTAAATCAAAGCCAAATAATCTATCATCCATCATCATAAGCATCAAATCGTCTTGTAGAGGAAGTGTGCCATAGTATCCTGCGCAATACTCTTTGATGATAGATTGTTCTTTTTTGGTTAATCCATAGGAATCCATTTCTTTATCCCACTCTCTTGGATTATTTTTGATTCTAAAGTATCTATCTACAGGAGTTTCTGCCCCTTTTTCTTGAGCCATTAATCGAATTAAAGCATTAATAGCGGAGAGTTCTTTTACACTTCGAGGTTTAAGCTTTTTAATTGCTTGTGATCCAACCGTAGTATGAAATTGAAATAAAGAATAAATTTCTCCGCTATCTACAGCGTCCCAAATTTTAGAATCTTCTAGCGGCAAAACGTCAGGGTGAAGATATTTATTATATGCTTCTTTAAGAGTTAATTCTGATTCAATTTGACCATATTTTTGCAATAGTTGAATACATTGAGTAATTTTTTCCATTACATCGGTTACAAGACTGTCTATTTTGACTTTTCCCGCAGCCTCTGCCGCATGAAGTGACCATTGAGTAATTAAAGTGCCATCTGGAGCAGTCATAATTGCCCCATTATCAAATTCATATCCAGGATCATTAAAAATAACCCCTGATGCATGAATTGACCTATTGGATACAGTTCCTTCAAGTTTTTGGATAATTTCCAATAGTCCAGGATATTTATTTACAGCATTTAGAAAAGTTTTATTGGGTTTCAAATCTTTTGCTGGATTGCCCTCTACCATATCTTTGATAGTATAAGTAAACCCTCTATTGCTACCGATCAAAGAAGTCAGATATTGTGCCTCATCATTATCAATACCGTTTGGATACTCTGTTGATCTATATCCTCGACAAGCAGATAGTACAGATGCTCGACTTGACATTGTGGAGAAAGTACAAACTTGAACTAACCCCAACTCTCCACGCTCTTCTTTGATTTTTTCAAACCATTTAGGCCGCACAGTTGGGGGAAGATCAAAATCCAGATCAGGAAGCTGAATACGGCTTTTGTTCAAATAACGAAAATAATTATTTACTCCTTGTTCAATACAATCGTATTGCGTTAGTCCCATCAAGTAGTTATCTAAGCCTGCTCCCGAACTTCCGCGACCCACTCCCACACATCCGCCACACTCCCAAATTAGATCAAAGTAGTGTTGTAAGAAAATTGGATAACTAAAAATACAAGTATCTAATTGCTTGCCCACTTCAATTTGAATATCTGCTTCATTGTCTAGCTCTTGGAGGTAGGTATCGTTATATAAATCTTTTTCTTTTAGTTTATCAACACAATAATTTACCCAATATCTTTCTTGTTCATTTTCGCTGTTGTAAAGCTTATCAAGATGTTTATATTGAGTATGTTGTTCTTTTTTTGGATAATATTTTACTGGCACAGTAGGAACTTGTTGAGGATGTAATAAAGAGTAAAATTCTACTTTATCATACATCTCCATGCTGTTGCGGAATAATTGGTTACAATCACATCCAACAGGCTCCATATGTTTTCTAATTTCGTCATAAGATTGTAAATAAGTATATTGATAAAAACTATCAATATCTTCTCGTTCACCCTGCTTACTATTTAGTAAAGCTTTATGTGCAAGATAATCTTCTTGTGTAATTCTATGGCTATCATCTTGAATAGTAGCTTTTACATTAAACACATCACATAGTTGCAAAGTTTTTTTATTTACATATATTTGTTCTTCATATAATGCAGGAGCAATTTCTAAATAGAAGTTATCTCCAAACCATTCTTTACAGAACAAAATGTGTTTTACAATATTATCATGGGCTTGTTTGCGACGTTTTTTATCCCCAATTTGTTCTGCGTCTCGAATAGCTAAAAGATTTTGTCCTACAATCGACCCAATGCAAGCACTGGAAGAAATCAAATGACCCTTACCATATTTTTTGATAATTTCCGCTAATTCAGAATAAAGAAGTGGGACTCTCTGCATACCTCGATCATAAAAACTATTTATCCAAGCTACACTAGAAGCTTCTCTAAGAATATGATGACCAATTTCATCACAAGCAGTCAATAGAAAATGATAATATGGCTGATTTTTATCTCTTGTTTCTGTTAGATAAATTTCATTCCCAAGAGCAATTTTGAAGTTTGGGTATTGTTCTTGAAGTTCATGTGCATACTGGTTAATTTCAATGTGTGCGGATAAAGATTCATGGTCACTAATGCCAATCATATCAATACCCAGTTCTAAGGCTTTGTTTATCAACTCTTTTGGGTCACTCAAGGCATCCAAAAGACGTAAATTGCTATAAAAAGTATGGTTGTGTATGGATGCACGATGATTATGCATATAACTCCTTTAGTTTTTTCTGAAGATAGGTATAAGAAAGTTTATTATAATCTAAATAAGAAATTCTGAGAAGATTGATATTATTATCTTTGCAATATTTTGTTTTTATATTGTCTCTTTCTTGCCTTTCTTCAAAATTATCATGGCTATAAAAAGTCTTTCTAAAGTGTTGTTCTCCATCATACTCAATACAACAATTATAATCAGGAAGATAAAAATCAAATTTGAGCTTATATCCTGTCTGAGGGCTTACACAGTCTTCAAATATTTTTTGAGTTTCATACCTAAAATTATTTTTAGATAATATTTGCTTGATTTTTTCTTCGCCTTTAGATTGAATACAACCACAAGAATTTGTTCGACCTAATAACAAACTAGTTGTATCAACATAAGTAATTGTTTTTGCAGAACAATTACATTGACACTTCCAAATAATACGCCTATTACTATCTCTTTTTCCACTGTCTTCTAAAACAATCAATCGTCCAAACGTTTGTCCAATCAAATTATTTTTTCTTTTGCATCCACAACTATAAGTTGTTCCATCGGCAATGTGCTTATGGGATGCTAAAAATTTATTTCCATCAAAAGGACATTCAAACCAGCTATACCACTCTCCATGTGCATTTTTATGATCTTTTTTCAATAAAAGAATTTTATAAGGACCTATTCTATCTCCTTCTTTGCAAGCATTTTGTCTTCCCATTCTATATAACTCCTTTATAAGTGTCTACTATATTGTTATACTTGCAATATAGCATTGTCAAGTTTCTTATAAACATATTATAACACAAAAAAAGAGTAGCGTCAAGATGACGCTACCCCTAATAATTAGTCATGTGCGGAAGTATCCTCTTCAAGCAGTTCTGGTGTATATTCTTTAATCTTTTGGATTTGCTTTTCTACACAATTTACGATAAACGTATATTCAAGACTGCCAAAAATTTGAATTCCGTAGTTTACATATTCTGGCTTAGTCTTTAGATCTTCTAAAAGTTTATCAAGATCAATTTCTTTCTTTTCAATTAATGTATGTAAAAACATTTATTCTCCTTTTAAATAAATTCTGGATTTCCCATTTTAGAATAATAATCTTCTATAGCATCATTTAACATCCATATATCATAATCTTTTAAAGTAGAAGCAATTAATGAATCAATAAAGAAATCGTATTTTGCTTTACTTCTAATCAACTCATTATACCAAGATGTATCAATTCTTACATATTTACAATTCTCTTCTTTCATTAGATGCTCCACTGCTCTGCCATTGCTTTGGCAATTCCTTCATAAGTTTTACTCCTAAGCTTACCTCTATCTTTCCCAGGAGACATGTAATGAATTCTATGCTTTTCTTTGTCGGATAAATTTTCCATCAATTCCCGCACGTCATTAGTAGGCTCTAGAAGAGGAAGATTTTTCAACCACAAACAGGTGGCTTTAGTTTCAGGATGACCAAACATCCAAGGCTGAATAATCTGGTCAGGTTTTCTATATTTGGTACTCATTATTCCAACTGGATTTTCTATTGCTACTTTTGGAATGTGCGGCAAATCAGTAAACAGCATAAAAAAAATCAATACCTTGCTGTTGTCTCCCGTCTGCCTGTTTCTGTTTAAACCATCTTGCTCCACTAGAAGCCAAGTGAGTGCAGGGAGGGAAAGCAATTACTAAATCCCATGCCATCCCCAATACTTCTCTTACGTCTTGCTGCAAATGCCATTCTGGATGCCCACCACTACAAGGTTCAATATCACAAGAATATGCTTCATGTCCAAGTTTTCTAAATTCTTTACATACTGCTTGAGATTCTTCACAGGCACATAATATTCTCATTAGAAAATCCATTCTCTATTATTATCTTCACAGTAGAATCTATATTCTAATTCTTCTATCGTTCCATATTTTCCAAAAGAAACAGAGGCAATATGCCATTTATCACTCATTTAAAAAATCCATTCTTCTCGTAAGATATAATCTTCAATAATCAATTGCGGACTGACGTTTCCGTTCCATTCATTTTTATTAGGCTTACAAACACAAGTAAGCACCATGTTTTCTCCGCACATGTCTTCATATAGTTCTTCACTAGCTTTGAACTTTATCAGACTAACATCGCCAATTTGAATCTTTATTGTTGGGTGGCCTTTTTCTAATCCCATCAAAGTAACCATGCTTGGATTCAGGACAACATCTTCAATAGCAACTAAACTTTCAGGAATTTCCTGCCCATAGATATTCAAATCTGCTATATCTAAAATCTTATTACCATCTAATGTACGGGAATTCCATATATAATCCACCCAGTATACAGGAGTTTGGTCAATATCACTATATTGATTATTAAATTTCTCTAAGAAAGAACCAACATGGGATAATGCAATTCCTAATCCTGCAGCTCCTTGATGGCCTGCACAAAATTCAATTTCTTCTGTCTTTTCTAATTCATCTTTTAGATTTTGTATTGGAGATAAAGAATAATTCCGCATACTACCACGATAATATGGTTCATCATCATTTATTGTTTTACTGTAAGTAAGAATTGCCGCGGGTTTTTGATATTTAGCTTGAATTTTATTGGCGCACAAACCAGAGATATTTTTTTCTACTTCTCCTGGTTCGCATAAACAGAGGATAATAGCATTGTCTAAAAGATTTTCTTCTTCGATTTTATTCTCCAAAAGCTCCATTGATTCATCTTGGAGTTTTGTTTGTCTGCGCTTTACTCTTTCTGCGACAGTTACAGCTTCTTCATATAAAGGAACTTTTAAACCTTTTTCACCTCTCTTGGATGATTCAGTATCTTCAAAGGCATATTCCAAGAGCATAGAATCAAAAACTGTTTTCTTTTCTTCCATTGTACCACTGCGGACTACGGCGTTGATAAATGGAACTACATAGAAAGCCATAGAATAATAATTGATTCCATTCATCTTCTGGATTGAGTAATCATTTTTTTTAGTCATAGAGAAGAAAAATGGATTCTTAATATTAGAAAACCCAATATTGCACAGTGCTCTAATTTCTAATTGTCTATAATCTGCCATATCTCCGCAATCACCTAGAGCAGCCAAATCAATAAAATCATTTGCGTGCGGCTCGTCCGCATACAATTCATCAAAGGCTCTACAAAATTGCCAAGTAACTCCTGCGCCTGTTAGCGATTTGTTTGGATAATCGCAAATCTGAGGATTCACAGTAATAGCATAATCGTTGCTATACTCGCTTGCTTCGTGGTGGTCAAGGCAGATAACATCAATACCTTTTTCTTTTAGTTGCTTATGAATTTCTATATCATTACTCGCAGCGTCTGGACAAATTACTAATTTAGTATCTGACAATATTTCATCAAGAACATCTGATAGTCCATGCTCTTTTCCTTTGTGGAGGGTATGCGATAGATGAAGATGTGTCCAATCTGGATATAAAGTAAAAAGATAATTTGTTAGTATTGCGGCGCTGCTTAGGCCGTCTACGTCAGGGTCTACGACAACTTGGACTTTTTCATCATTTTTTACAGCATCATATACTCTATTGACCGCAGATTCCATTAAATCAAATAATCGCCAATCATTAATTTCATTCCAATCAGCATTTAACCATTCTTTTTGCTTCTCTATTGGAATTCCTCTGTTATAAAGAATCTGCTGCAAAGTAGAATATTCTGGAACAGTATCTTTATATAGTTTATAATTCATCTATAAATATCACAACCTTATTTTTATTATATAGTTAGAATCTGCGGACATTCTCTCCATGATGGAAGTATTTTTTGCAGCCTTCTAATATCTTTCCAACCACCTAAAAAATTATTATCTACAATAATTACACCCCAATAAGGAGTGTCTTTTATATCAAGCAAATCATAATCAATTTGTTTAATATCAGGTGCTGAAATTACAACATTAACCTCTCCTGCTGGAGAACCAAACCGGTTATATGAAAATATTTTATCTTTTTTAACTATTAGTATATCAACCATCGCTATTTACCTCAAACCATTTGCAACGCATTCCTTTAATCTTATGCAAGATACCAGATAAGTCATTATATAAAAACTTATCTTTTAGAGAACATTTGTAAAGAATACTTATATATGTGGGGCAAGCAACAGGAACTTTAGAAAGTGTTAAATATTTACAATATCTGCATCTAGGATGTTTAGAACGATAAGAAATTACTTTATTCTGCAAGGGAATTCCTACTTTTCATTTACACAAATTTCTTCCATAACTAATTTTTCTTCACTTTTACAAATAAAAGCAATACATTCATCTCTATCTATAAAGTATCTCATTGGAAGTTTGTCTGTACTATGTAATTTAATTACTCTATCTTTATCATATGGATTGGAAATATATCTAGGAATTATTTTACTAGCTGCATATATAATCATAATATAATCCTGTTTCTGAACAGATATAAAAATTTTTCCTTACCTTCATCTAACGGGCTAGAATGATAACCAAGTACATTACATTGGCTATCAAATAGAAAACTCATATTAACCATTGAACCAAACTTATTATATATCTTCATTAGTTTTTGTTCAACTTTTTCACGCTCTTCTGAATTAATCTCTTCAAAGTCTTTATCGAAAGCAATTACCACTTCTTTTACTCCACAGTCCAAAAGAAGTTGGAATTGATATTTAGATAACGAACTGCCGCACACAGCTACACAAATATTATTAGTTAATCCAAAATAACTAATATATTGCATTACTGATTTTTCAGATTCTACCACTACGGCTATTTCTTGCTCTTGGATATTTTCCTTCGCCCAATTTAAACCGTATAGAGAAAATGCCAGGGGGTGGTTGCATAAAGTGTATTTTTGTTCTTTGCTATCCCAATATTTCCAAGGTCTGTATTTACCCCATTGTTCATTCTCTTTAACTAAAGTTCTTTGTCTAATTCCAACACACCTATTATTTTCATCGAAGTGCGGGATTAGGATATTTCCTCCAAGAGGGTCATAATGAATTTGACAGTAATCGCAAACTTCTTTTGTTATCCCCTCTCGTTCCCAATTCAAGTATCTTGGTTGCGGCAAATATTTTATAGCGTTTATATCATATTCTGGCAGAACTAACTTCTGTTCTTTTTTCTGCTCTTCCTCTTGGATTCTTGCTTGCTGTTGAAAATATTTCCAATCTTCGGAATATTCTTGTTCGTCTACTTCTTCTAATTGACTCTGTAGATTCAGAAAATTAACTACAAAGTAAACAGCAGAGTTTAAATCTTTAAGGTGTTTAACTTTTTGAACTAATTCAAAAATGTCAAACGAACCACAGTGGGTATAACATTGGAATAGACCCATGCCATCGTTATCATAGTAATAAAGTTTTCTACTATCTCCATCATGACAGATTGTGCGAGCAACGAGATAATCTCCACGTTGTTCTGGCTCTGCTCCAAAATAATCAAGGAGGGTGATAATATCTTCAAGTTCAAGTTGTTCTTTTACATCTTCAACAGAGTAAGCCAACTATTCATCACCCTCCTTTTTTCTATCTAAGATTCCATCAATTAACTTAAAATTATAGTCTGTCGCAAATAGTGTTTGATACCTACAAGTTCCTTTATCAGCTCGCATCCAAAGAATTAATCTGTTATATTCTCCACGTCTATTTTTGTAGATAGAAAGTTTAAGATTTGGAACACCTAAATTTGGATTTGCTTTTACTAATCCTTCAATGTCTTGTAAATCTTCTGGAGTGGCATCAACCATAATAGCACCAACATCTACTCGGTTAGCAATTGACTTTGCTCCAGACAACATATTTTGGTCTAGAATTTTACTGTTCCTATATTCTCCATTGAGCTGAGTGCCAGACATAATAAAAACGTTATAGGTAGTTGCAATATCTTTTAGTTTTGAAGAAAGCAGAAAAAGAATTTGGTCTTCACGAATCTTCATACCACCACTAGCACGACTTACTTCTTCAATAATACGCATGGAGGATGTAATGTAGTCAAGAAAAACGTATCCAGTATGATGAACTCTAATATTTCTTTTAATACAATTTTCAATATCCTTTAAACTATAATCGGGGAAGTATTCGATATATAACTGAGAACGTCGAAGAATTTGTACTGCCATTTGAAGTCGTTGCTGCTCTTCAAAAGAAAGTTCATTGCGGATGATATGATTTTCTGGGACGCAGCCTATAAAAGACAGAGCCATTGTTTGAAGTTCTTCTTTATCAAGCTCTACAGAGATAAAAATGGTTGGGCAACACTCGCCAAGACTAACCCATTTATCTTGTTTTTCGTCAAAATATTCATCACAAGCAAGCGTACAAGCATCTGCCATTGCAGTTCGGGATTTCGTTTTGTTATCCTAAAGGCTTTTTATCCTTTAGTTCTTACGGTTTCCCGCAAGTCCAGCATATCTTTTCACCCAAATATTGGGGTCGGAGCCTCGTGGATGGATTATATTCTATTTCTAGGTTCACCATCTATGCGTTGCGGCTGGATTGCTTTTTAATTCAATCCTTCACCTCTGATTCCCATATCTATTGACTTAGGGTTCCAGATTTTTTCTCCGATAATAATTCTAAGGATTACTCCTTAGAACGGCAATTTGTAAGGGCTTTTATTTCTAAATACTTTTGATATTTTCTATCTAGATAAATCGTAGCATTTTCATAAAGTTGGTCAAGATAGTCAGTTACGTAAAATCCAGACCATTCAACAGTATAAACCTTTTCAGTATCTTTTTTATGTATTTTGGCTTGTCTCCACCCCATGGAGTTAATAATACCGTTTAACATATCTAATGTTCCTAAAATATTAATACGACCAGCATTGCGTCTTGTATTAATCATGACACTTCCATCACCATCTATATACCCTCTAATAAAATCTTTTTGAAGATATTGTGGAACTTGTTTTTCAGATGGAAAAGTAATTATTAAAGATTTTCTAGGAACGCATCCAAGACTTATTAAAGTTTCTTTTAGATGCTTATTTGTTATTTGGAATCTACATCTAATATCGTCTTGAAAAATATGTTTATCAACTGAAAAGTTAAGAAAATTTTTAAATTTCTCTAAATGTCCTATATCTGAGGACTTTAAACTTAGTTCTATTTCATTTCTATTAGAAGAAATAGAACCATCCGCGTAAAGGAATCCTAGCCAATAAGCCTTTTCTTCTGTATCTATCTTATCAAATACTGTATCATCAAATTTAGTTATATTTTGTTTGTTGATGATTTCATACCCCTCTTCTTTTAGAGAGTTACTAAGCGAGCGTCTATCTATTCCAACTTCTCCTGCGGCTTTTGTTAAACTAAAATTATGTTGTAGATAGAGCTCTTTAGCTTTTTCGTATTTTTCAAGATACTCTTTTGTTCTTGCTGGATTTGCTTTTAATATTTTCATACCTCCTAGTTTTTATTTCTATTAGATATGAAAATTAAAGTATTTAGATTATATTAAAATGCCCGTATATTACCAGTTCCCGTACTTCCGCTTCTTAAGTAAAAACATCCTTGCCTTGCTCCAAGAGTAATAGTAGAAAAATAATCGTCACATAGACGGTTGCCTTCAATTGGCTTTTGCTTTATCTGCATCAGCAAATCTTCAACGCCATCCCCAAGTTGACAAGATTCATCTTCATCATTGTCAATAACCATTTCCCGCACTCGTAAAACTTTATTGTCAATTTCATCTGCAAGTTCAGCTAATGTTTTTTCTTCTAAGTATTCTTCTTGATGCTTTTTCTTCTTATTATCTTCAATATTGTCTGGGTCATATATCCAACTAACATCTAAACCAATTTCATCGTATGTGCGGAGCAAGGTCATTTTCTTCAATCTTTGATAATAATAATCAAAGTTTTCAACATCCGCATTTAACCAAGCGTTGTGCATCCAATCTGCACCATTATTTGCCTGATAAATTCCATAGCTTTTAGGCTTATCTTTAAGATAGTTTTCAATTACTTTTCTAGTAATTTTTTCTGCCCCGTTATTCTGTAAATAATGCGCAGCTCCAAAGATTACTTTGTGAAGCTCATTACAAAAATCCTCTTCTCTAAAAGTGTATTTATCTTCTTGTTCTAGAAGTCTAGGATTATTTAGTATACATCCAATTACTTGAATAGCTGTAGGAGAATCATAGTATTTACTTCCCATAGTCTCCTTTCTATTCTAGGTTAAAGTAATGTTTACGTTTTGGAGGTTTAATTTGCGGAGCAACCATTGTAATTTCTTTAGGTTTGTCCCGTTCTTCAATTTCTTTTTGTAGAGCATCTTTATCTATATTGTCATATCTATGCTCTCTTTTATATTTAGTTTTCATATACTTAGAAGCATCGACATGGACATAGGGAACGATACCAATTCCACCCTTAGCGTCTGCGGGACTGTTTTGTTTTACATCATACCAATAGATTAATGTATTATAGATTTCTCTTTCACTAATTCCATTTTCTACATATGATTTGATTTGTTTTTCTACTTTAGTTTTAATGTAGGTATTCCCGCACACGTCTTTCATCTTTTGATGAATTAATGCTTTATACTTCTTTTTATCTTCTTGCTCTTGGATTTTCTTTTGATATTCATCATCACACGTTTTGTGGGCATATCTCCCATTAGAAGTTTTTACCCATTCAACTTTATCTCTATCAAATAACTCATTACAATATCTACATTTGACTTCTCTCGCCATTAAATCTCCTTACAGTTTAAGATAGATATATTATAGCATATAAATATTCTAAAGTCAAATAAAAAAGGAGAGTATTTCTACTCTCCTTAAAATTATTTTATAAGCCCTGGCCGATCAGGTCCTTTAGATCAAGAAGAATCAACTCAACTTGCTCTGCCTGTGCCGCAGTGCAATCGCTTACCTTCTTGCCAACACCTAGATACTTATTAGTGATTTCTACAATCTTAGGTGCCCACTTAGTTTTAAAATCGTCACCAGTAGCCTTTTGAATCTTATGAGTTAGCTCTTTGAACTCATCCATCATAGATTCAAAATCAAGCTGTTTTTCTTTTGTCTTTGGTGCTGATTCATCAGTAACAAACTGACCGCCATTTACTTTGGCTTCTTTGTCAATTGCATCTGCAAGAGCTTTAGATAACGATTCATAGTTGAAAGAAATTTCTGGCTCAATATACTTGAATCGGCTCTTACATTCAATTTCTCCATTTGGAGAACGAAGAGTCAGCATAACTTCAGAAGTGCCATCTTCATGTCTTACTTGGTGGGCATACCCTTGCAGGTCAGACATATTGCGAATAATTTCGTTATAGGAAGGAGCAAGAGAAGGAACAATCTGATTATATTCGCTACCGTCTTCTCGCTTGAACACCTTATCTTTGGCGTGAGAAATAAAGAACAGAGCATAGTTCATTTGAGTAATAGCTCTAAAGGTTTCTTCAAATTCTTTCTTCATAAGCTTGTATCCTCCACCCCAGGGAATATCTCCAAGCCTTTCTACCCCTTCTCGATTGCAAATATACTTTTCGCACAAATCTGCTGCAATATCAATAGTATCAATGCAAATGCTTTTGAAGGTTTCTTGGACAGCAGGCTTCTTTAGTTCTCGCACAACTTGTTTCATTTCTGACCAGCTCGTTACATCTTGAGCCATGACATTAGGTAGTGCGTTATATCCTCGCTCACAGGCGACTAGCAATGCTCTGTCCATCTGTGAAGCAAGTGTTGTTTTCCCTGTGCCGCCAGCTCCAAAAATATAAGTTATGTATCCTGATAAATCACGACTAACTTTATGTGGGGTTAGAGAGAGTAGGTCAATTGCCATCTATTCTTCCTCCTTGTAAAATTTATTATAATAAATAAGATATTTTCTATCAAGCCTAGTTTTTTCTGTGCTATTTTTATAAAGACAATCTAAAATTTGTTTTGCTTTTTTATTTCCTGTAACCTGTACCCTATAACAATGACTAGAAAAAGAAACTTTATTATTTATTCCTAAAATTCTATTAATTTGTTCAACACAAGTTTTATTGCCAGAACAAAAACTCAAAGAGATTTGTTGATGATTGTTAATTCTAATACACCCATCTCCATCAATTAGCCCTCTACAAAAATCAATTAAAAATTCTTGCGGAATTTTTTCTTCTGGAATTACAAAAGATAAACTTTTATTTTGGACTATATTATACTCTGAGAAAATGTTTTTGAGATTAACATCATTCAAATCCAAGTAACATGCTTTGCATTTTAAATTATTTGTATGGTATTTAATCTCTCCATTATATTCTGTAAAATTTTTAAATTTTATCAAATGGGATATATCTATTTCTTTTAAATCAATTCTTAGTCCACTATTTTGGACATATCCATCAGCTGCAATAAAACCTAACCAATAATATTTTTCAGGAGAATCAATAATAAAGCTATCTTTATTCCAAGAATATTTTTTATGCTTTCGACCTTTTCTCTTTGGGTCTTTATAGTCTAACCCATTATACAAATCATATGGGGATAAATTATAATCTTCACAAATTTGAATAACACTTTTATCCAAGTTATTATGATATTCATAAACAGCCTTATCTAATGAATTCATTAATCAAAGGCTCCTTTCTTTTTACTTTATACTAAAATGGGAATTCATCCATGTCGTCGTCGTCATCTTCCTCAACAATTGCTGTGGAAGTTGCTACAAAAGCGGATGCCGCACGATTACGATATTCTTCATCACGCTTCTTCTGCTCTGCTAGACGAGTCTCGCGCTCACGAACCTTTTCCTTTAGCTCTTCACGAGTAATGGTAGATTCATCATCCCACTCCATAGGTTCAGCAGAAGCACCAATTACATCCCAAGCGCGGATTGAACGAGTAGTTACATCTACTGTTGGAGCACCAAAAGCAGATTCAGTAACATGCTCAATCTTTACAATATTGGAAACAATATCGCCCCAAACCTTAGTAACCATTGGATACTCTTGGTCTAAGAAATACTTCATACCAGCTTCATTACGAATGGTTAGAGTGATTGGAAGAACGTCATTGCGGAAATTGAAGACATAGCCATTTAGATTAACATAGTTATCCTCTTCATTCTCCATTTCCCGCTCTGCCGCAGAAGAAATAATCATATCAGCTTCAAAGGTTGCTGCACGTTCTGCAATCTTCTCTGCGCCATTCATTAGATGGATAAAACTACCTTCGATTCGCTTATTGGAAACTAGCTCTCCATCACGGTCATACCAATCATTTACACCAATGTTTGCATCAATGCGGACAGTGGTTGCAGCCTTTCCAACATCCTTATAAGTAGTGCCGTTATTAATAATAGTCTCTAGCGTCTGGAAAGTTGGATTTGGACGCTCAGGCTTATCGCCACGAGCAGGATAAGTAGGAGCAACATACTGGAACCAAACAGTTACAACATTAGTAGCATCATCGTCAGTTGCAATATTTAGCTCACCCTGAATATATTCCTGACCAGGATTCTTAGAATTTTCACCAGTTACACGCTTCTGTAGTTCTCGACGGCCTTCGCCCTTATCATATACATACCCTTGAATCTTTACACTATTAGTCCACTTAGCCTTCATATAATCTCCTATTTAATCTATTTTCAACTTCTTAAAACATTATATCAAAAAATTTTTTAACTGTCAAATTCATTAGGGCTTGAATCTTTTTCAATTGGTACTACAACTACATCTTGCTTCTTTGGATATATGCCGCAAGAAAATTCCTCTTCACACCAGCCAACTTTATCACACTTACATTTCATAATTCTAGAGCAGAGAATATACCATTCTTCAGAATACTTTTTTAATGCTTGGATAATATCTCGCATAAGTTGACGATATTCGCTATAAGCTCTAGTACAAAGACGCTGTTCTGCCATCGACATTAGAGTGCGGGCATTCATCCTAACAGCAACAGTTGTTGTCATTCCAAGAGGAAGAATATTGGCTGCATCCTCTTTAGGAATACCATTGTCTATTAGAGTTTTATATGTATCTTGGATATTATTCATTGTATCCATGTATCTATCCAATAACCACTCTTTATTTCCATTTTCAATTCTAAATGGAATATAGTATTTAAAATCGCCTTCATTAATATACCGAGTGCTTGCCTGAGTGCGAGTTGGTGCTCCACCAATATGAGTATAAAATTCTCTAATAACCCTTGCAGAATAGCCGTCTAAAATAAACCATACATCACTATATTCAAGTACGCGCCCGTGTCCCGCAAGAATAGAATTCATACCTCGCTTATAATTCTTCTTAGAATCAGAAGTATCACTTCCATAGCAAGGCCCAATCATTTCTCCGATTAGCGTTATTGGATTTTTAGGCGTTACATCTTTAATAATAACTTGACCCATTAACTATTTCCTTTAGTAATATTTAAACCACATGTATCAGTTTGATACAGAGAAATATAGTATCTTTCCTTTTCGTTTAGTTTTTCCTTTTCACAACTTTCCAAAAGCTCGAAAGAGAAATTTTCAATTCCGTCTCTACGCATTGCTGCATATAGCAGATTACTAGAACTAACTGGGATTGCACCTACTCCGCACTTAACATGGTCAGTAAATCTAGTATGAACATCTACCGACTGTCCGATATAAGCTTCCTTAGTTAATTGATCTGTAATCTTATAAATCCCGCAGACCTTTTCAGTTCCTAGAATATTGGTAAGGAAATTATTCATCTTCTTTTGGATAAATGAAGACCAAATAACTTTACCAATTACTTGCGGGAATCGCATCTTAGGACGAATTTGATTTAGGTATTCAATATCATGAACTTCATCCTCTTGAAGTGGAAGATTGTATTTTTCAGGATTATCTTCAACTTCCTGCTCTCTCCGCAAAGCTTCAATAGTAGATTGCTTCTGGGACTTTAAAGATTCTAAATCTTTATTTAGAGTATCTACTTCTCTATCAATAACTTCTTTTTCAACAGACTTTGAATACTTGTATCTATCAAAATCTTCTTTATACTTTGCAATCCACTCTCTATATTGCGATTCTGCTTCTGACTTGAATTGCGAAACATACTCTACTTTTTCTTTATATTCTTTATCTAGCTTTTGGAGCTGTTCTTCTTTTTGTCTAACTTCTTTTAAAAGTTCATTATTTTGTTGCTTGATTTTATCATCTAAAGCTTTGGTTACTTCATACGATTTATTAGTTCCAGCTTTATACGCAATCCCGCAACCAACTAAACAAATAATAAAGAATACTATGCCCAATACTAACATCATTTCCATAAAGAAATAGGAGGTAACTTAAAGCAAATTACCTCCTTCTCCTTTTATCTCTTTTGGAACTTAGTTAGCAGCAGCCTTCTCAGGCTCGGGCTTCTCCTCACGAGGGTCGCAAGCAGCACCAGCAGGAGTTAGACGGATAACCTTCTTCTCGATGCCCTCTACAACCTCACGGAAAAGTAGCTCCTTCTTCTGTAGAGCATTAAGAACGCCAGTAATAGACTTGCTCTCAATACCAGTAGCAGCCGCAATATCGGGAGCAGTTAGATCAGCACCCTGATTTGCCTGTAGATAAGAAAGAACTGCCTGTGCCTTTTCTGAATGTACGAAACTCATACTCAAATCTCCTTTTGTCTCTTTACTTTATTTTACTTGCTATATTATACTTACTTTTATTTTAGTTGTCAAGAACTTTTTAAAATTTTTACCAGTTCTTTCTCAACTTTATTATATTATATAATTAAAATTTTATATTGTCAATTTATTTGAAAATTTCTTTCATCTTGCAGTCTCTTGGATTCTTATCATCAACCGCACGCATTCTTATAAAGCGAGGATGGCGAAGCGTATGATTCTCTTTATCCACAGACATTGCTTGTACTTCACACACTCTACCAATATACTTGTCAGGATGATTAGCAGAATGCTCTTTGATTTCATCTGTTAGTCCAGAAGCAACCTGACCTACTTTTTCAAGTTCTCCATCTTCATTATATGCAGACAACTCGAACGAACCTGTCCAGTTGTAATAGCACCCCTTAGTTACAGGAATCCAATGTTCATCTACTCTATTACCGCCTTTTTTGGGGTCAAATCTAACCTTTGCGCCATCATCTTTGCGCATCCAATAGGGCCAATATTCAAGTTGCTTACCAGTATATTCTTGCTCTGGTTCCAAAAGTCCGGTAATAACTAGGTCAATAGTATCTGTTTCTTCCTTCACTTTGAAACTAATATTTGGTCTACGCTTTCCTGGCAAGTACAATCCTGCTTCTGTGCGGAAAACCATACCTTCTTCCCCAGCTTCAAGCTGTTGGTATAAAATTTTCTCTAGGTCAAGATAAGTATTATCATAACATTCCGCCACTTTAATTTGCGGGATATGCGGAGTTTCAATATCAATATGCTTACAAAGATTGCTGTATCTGTGAGAATAATCTAGTTGATTTAGAACATAGTCTTCACCATTATACTTTACAATATCATGAATATAATAGTGGATATAGCCATATTCTCCTTCTTGACGCTCTATCGCCTTTTCCGGTAAGCAACCCATAATTTTAGTAGCATCATTAGATTTACCACCAGGATAATAAATTTCACCAATTAGATGTGTGCCATTAGGAAGATTTTCCATAGCCCACTCTGCAAGATGCGGGACATTGGCAATCTTCTCAGAATAAAATCCTGTGACTTTTGATTTAGAGCGACTAAATAGATATACTTGATTATTTTCTTTTACTAATTGATACCATGCTCCATCTTTTTTAGTTGTTGCAATAATCTTTTCTGTTTTTAAAACTTCTTGCCAATTCTTTGGAGCAGCCCCAACAAGCATTGCGGGATAAATTGCAGGATATTCCACTAAATAACCCCTTCTACTGTTAATTCCCAAGCATATGTTTGACATAATTCTATTAGCTTAGGCAAATTACAATTATCGCAATCTTGCGGAAGAAAATCACCAAAGTAAGCTTGTTTGCATTTATTACAGACTTCCTCTAAATCTTCTTTCTTAGCATACCTATATTTGCCAGTCCAACCACTAAGAGCCATATCTCTTACCTTTTCCACCTCGACCTTGTTTTGTAAGTGTCAGTTCGCCAATTGAAGTCTTTATAGTTTTATCTGTAGGTTCACAAATAATCATTTCCCGCACGCTATCTCCATCTGCTAGATTGATAGCTTTGACTCCTGCGGCGTTTCGTCCCATTGGCCGCACATCTTCAGCAGAGAATCTAATAAACATATTGTTCTCTGTTCCAAGAACGATATGATTTCCATTTGTCTCTTGGATGCCAACAACCTTACTATCATCTTTGAGTTTGATAGCTGTCATACCAGTTAGATTTCTAGTATTCCCCAGATAATCAACCTTACTTGCTTTCTTGATTATACCATTATTCAAAACAAAAGTCAAGTAAGGATGCTTTTCGTCAATGATAGAAGAAAATACATTGATAATCTTTTCTCCTGGCTGAAGCTTTATAATAGCTCCAATTGCAGTACCTTTATCCTTTATACTGCAAGACTTAATATCCTTCGGCGAGATTCTAAAGAAACGTCCTTGGTTACTAAACAATAGTACAAGGTCTTCTGTAGTGCATTTGAAACCTTTGAAATTTGATTTGCGATAGTTTGATACGGGTATACGCTGTAAATATCCAAGAGGATTGTAAGTAATAACAACATCTTCCACAGGCTCTGACTGTTTTGTTGTTCCATTGCTAGACTTCTTTGCGATAGTTTTTTGAATTACTTTAGTGCGACGTTTATCACCAAACTTATCTCTAAGTTCAGTAAGACGTTCAATCAATACTTGTTTGCGGGAGTCCTCAGAATTGACAATTTCCGCACACTTAGCCGCATATTCTTGCTTCTCTTGGAGTTCATCATTTAGTTTTACACCATCAAGCTTAGTAAGTCTTGCTAGCTTCATATCTAGAATAGACTTGGCTTGGTTTTCAGTAAAACTATATTTGTCCATCAGAGTATTTTTTGCTTCTGTTGGACTATCGCTTTCTCTAATAATATTTACAATATCATCGATATTGGCTAGTGCAGCAATTAATCCTTCAAGAATTTCAATTCTAGCATTAGTTTTATCTAAATCAAATTGAAATTCTTTCTGAATACACTCAAGATTGTGTTCGATATAACAATCTACAATTTGCCGCAAATTTAGAAGGATAGGTGTTTTGCTAATAATTCCATTTTGATTAGCATTATACTGTGAACGAAGAGGGGTATTTTGGAATAACTGTTCTACAATATTCTCAGGATTATATCCTTTTTGACATTCAATAACTAAAGCAATTTTCTTTTTATCGCTTTTATTCAGAATGTCACTAATACCTTCAATTGTTCCATCTTCAATTTTTTCTTTGATTGTTTCAATTACTGGCTCAATATAAACTTGATAAGGCATTTCATAAAATACAATTTCATTATTGTTGATTGTATAATTTGCTTCTAGAATTACTCTACCTTTGCCTGTTTTATTTATAGTAGATAATTCATCTTGATTGATAATTTTCCCGCCTGTTGGGAAATCAGGATAATATTCTTCTTCATCTAAAATATTTTCTTTTAGATATTTTAAAATCAAGTTTGCAGTCTCAGTAAAAGAATGTGGTAAAAATACATTGGCAACCGATACACCAATTCCCTGACATCCATTTACCAAGAGACGAGGAAAAATTGCTGGAAGAACTTGCGGCCACTGTTCATCTTCGCTAAAATTCCAAAGCATAGGTACATTATTTTTATCAATACCCTTTAACATTCCTTCTTCTGCGATTTTAGAAAGGCGGGCTTCTGTATACCTATCTGCGGCCAAAGCGTCTCCACCAAGAATAATATTGCCATTTGCGCCATGAAAATCTACTTCTGGCACATTATTCGTAAAAGGCTGAGACATTCTAGCAAAAGTTTCATAAATAGCTGTTGTACCATGCGGCCACCAGAGAGCTGCTACTCCCCCATCAATTTTAGCAGATTTGACATGCGGTTTATTAGACGTATAGCCTTTAGTGTACATTTCCCAAAGGCAAGCACGTTGTCCAGGTTTTAAACCATCTTTTACATTTGGAAATGCTCGGTTGGTATTTACATCATAGGAGGAATCAATAAAGTTTTGTTTTACTTCATCAAGAATATCAATTTGATTAGTCAATTCTCGCCTCCTCTAAATGTTCTGATAGAAATTTTACTCTTGGTTCAACTTTCTTACCATATAAATCTTCAAACATCATATCTGTTTTTCCAACATCTGAAACAGTTAGCTGGCATATATTTCTATTTTCTGGTTCAAGTAGGCAATGAGATAGTTCTTCACTATCTTGCTCACCCAAGCCTTTCATTCGGCCTAAGCTTTGAATATCTTTAGAGTGTTCTTTTTTATACTCTTCCAAAGCATCGTCATCCCGCAAATAAATATATTCATTTTTCTTTGTAGTTACCCTGTATAACGGAGGAACAGCAGAATATACATGTCCTTCAATAATCAAATCAGGGCAAATGTACCAAAGGATATTGAATAGCAGATTTTCAATGGCATATCCATCAAAATCAGCGTCTGCTGCTGCAATAATTTTACCATATCGCAATTTCTTTGCATCATATTTACATTTGCCGGTTTGCGTATTATAGTCTAATCCAAGAGCCTGCAGAAGATTATTAATTTCTTGATTTTTCACAATCTTATCAGGAGTTGTTTTTAAAACAGATAACATCTTCCCACGCACTCCATAGACAGCTTGTGTTTCACTATCTCTTGCCGCAACCAATCCACTTGCTGCACTTTTACCTTCACAAATAAATAATTCACACTTCTGCCTATCTTTACTCCAAGCATCAGAAAGAGTAGTTGGAAGCTTAAAAGCCTTATCCTTCTTTTCAGCTTTATTTTTTACAGCAGCTCTAGCTTTCTTAGCAGCTTCTGCGGCCTTTCGCGCAAGCAAAGCCTTATCAATAATAATCTTCGCATCTTCTGGATTGTTATCTAGCCATAGCTCTAGTTTCTCTCCAAGTACCTCTGAGATAAAGGTATTATCTTCAGTACTTGTAACTCTAACTTTTGTTTGACTATCATACCGTATATTTGGAGAAGCAAGATTAAATATGACAATCATGCCTTCCTGAATGTCATTACCAGAAAGATTGTCTTTTTTTAATAGGCCATTATCTTTTGCCCATTTATTAAAGATTCTAGTTATACAACTTTTAACTGCGGTAATAGGTGTCCCTGCTTCAACAATACTATAGTTACAAAAACAATTAAATGTAGATTTTGAACTACTTGTTGAAGTCATAACAAAATCTAAATATTGCCTATCTTTAGTTTCAGTAAAAGTAAAAGGTGTATCAAACAATGTTATTTCATCTCTAACTTTTTCTTCTAACAAAGATTTTAACCCAAGAGGATGATAATAACGTTTATCTTCAAAATAAATTTCTAGTCCAGCACAAACACAAGACATATTAAAAAATTCTTCGTTAAGTGCTTCTAAATTGGGCCTAGCATTTCTAAAGAATTCTTCACTAGGCTGAAACGAAACTTCCACTCCGTGCTTATCTTTATCAGTTTTTCCTGTCTTTCTAGAGTGGAATTTTCCTTCAATAAATTCTACAGTTTCATACTGACCATCACGACAAGTTGTTGCTTTTAGCCAATGACTAAGAAAGCATGTTAATGATGCCCCAATTCCAAAAGCTCCTGTTGAAGTTTTATATACTGCGGAATCTGATTTATCATATTTTCCACTAGTATTAATATCTCCATAGACCATTTCTAAGATTGTGCGGCCATCCTCTTTTTGTACATTCGGCAATATTCCCTGACCATTATCAAGAATAGTGATAGAATTATCGTCTTGATTATACCATACGTTAATTTTTGTGCAATTCCCTGCCAGAAATTCATCATAACAATTAGTAATAATTTCTCTTACTAGCTGTGTTGAATCTTCATTACTCCCAAGATAAGTATCGGGGCGAAGTCGCGTGAAAGATAATGGGTCTAATTTCTGGATACTATCTTCTGTATATTTACTCATTACCCTCCAATCTATTTAATAAATACTCTTCATCTAAATTTTTAAAATCTGTATATGGAATCCTAATTAATTTTATGCTATGTTCTTTACAATAATTATTTTTTATTCTATCACTATGTTGAATTTTAGCTAAATTCTCTTCTGTATTCCATCCGCCATTTGCAGAAAAATGAGTATACCCATCATATTCAATGCAAGTATTATAATCAGGCAAATAAAAATCAATTCTTAGCTTATATCCCGTCTCAGGATTGATTAAATCTTCAAATGTTTTTTCTCTTTTGAATCTAATTTTCAGATTATTAAGAATTTCTTTTACTCTATTTTCACCAGAAGATTTAGATGAACATCCACAACTTTGAGTACCATGTCGTTTATTGTTTCCATATAAACCACGACGCAATTCTCCAACAGTTACAGAAGTATCGTTGCCACAATCGCAATGGCATTTTCAATAAATTTCACCATTAGAGCCTTTTCTAGTTTTATCAATTTCAATAGCTGTTAGCATACCAAACTTTTGCCCAGTTAAATCTAGTATTCCTGCTTTATTCTTGGCAATAACACTCTCTCGTTGCAAACAACCACAAGATTTAGTATTTCTACTTCTTAACTTATGCATAGAAGTATATACTATAGTTTTATCTTCACATGAACATTGACACTTCCAAATCCAGCGATTATCATTATCTTTTTTGTCTGTTAATTCTAAAACTGTCAATCTGCTAAATTGTTCACCTGTTATATCTTCTATATAGGTTCCTTTTGCAGTTTTAATTTTCTTAGTGTACAATTTTATCCATCTCTTCTGGAGTAAGTGCCGCCATTAGAATTGCAGCCTTGTTTTCCAAACTAAGATCAGTAAAATAACTGTCCATTTTATCAGCCGCATTTTTTCTATATAGAGCAAGCTGTCGATTAGACTTATAGGTTTCTCCATCAATAGTATCTACAATATACTTTGTAGCTTTTTCTCCAGAAGGACGAGCAGCTCCATTGTACCAATTGACAACTTTTGCCACAGTATATGGAGAGACATTCTTACGAGCATCATAGAAAGCATTTTCTACAACTACATATCTTTGAATATCTTGCATCTTAATATTGTCTGGCACCATATAAGTATATTTAGTAGCATATTTATCATTACTAAAAACTACAGTTACATAACCATTCATATACAATTCCTTTCTACTATAAATATATTATACTATATTTATTGTAGATTGTCAAATAAAATAAAGCCCACTAGTTTTTTACCAGTGGGCTAAAATTATTTAATCTTCTGTGCGGAGTTTGCGGCGGAGGCGGAGAACTCTTTCAGTATTATCCTGATAATTCTCCCTCATAGCATCGTACCTATTAATATCAACTTCAATCTGTCCTTGTACGCTGTTTCGCAGGTCAACAAGGTCTTTATATAGATTGTAAGTAATTTCTTCAAAAACTTGCGGACGGTCTAATAGGTCAATAAGTTGATCCATTCCTACAAGACGTTGCTTCATCATTTTAATCTTTTCATGTAATGCCTGCATATCACATTTAAATTCTGCGAATCGACAACCATCCCACTCATTCATAATATCTTTGTCATCTTCATGACAATATGCAACATCTGTAAAAGTGCCATACTTTGTGTGCTTAGTTACCTCTGAATAGCCCAAGTCTGCATCATAAATGGATTCTAAAATCTTCCCGCGCATTATCGCACCACCTCAAAGATTTTATTATTTGCATTTCCAGCCTTGGTTGCCGTATAGACTCCTGTCATTTGATAGAGGTCTGACCACTTATCAATAGCCTTCTCAACTGCTTCCTCTGGGGTCTTGGCCGCATAATGCCCTAGAACTCGTTCACCAAATGCGACTCGCCACTTATTAGACATAATCCTCCAATCGTAGAAGTTTATTATTAACAATTGTAAATGTATCATCAAGTTCTTTATCATCATGAAAATGACCAAAGAACCAATGCTTAAAACTATTTCCATCCAGAAGATGTTTATAATAAATATCTAACCATTTTTCTGTAGTTTTATCTACGCTAGACTGGTCAATACTTGCCAGGAATAGATATTTAATTAATGGTTCTGCGGACATTGGCGCAGTATGCGAAATAACAAACTCAATATTATTACTATTTTCTACAGTCAATTTGTTTAGACGTTCAAATTGTAGATAAGTCAACTGCTCATTATATTCGTAAGGAAGATTGTATGCAATTCTATATCCTTTATCTACGGAATATGCACCAGGATAGAAGATAACGCAATGCCCATCTACATCATAGATTCCACCCGAATCATCAATATAATGGATATTTGGATATTTCTTTTGATACAGGGTAATTTCAAAGAATTTGTCAGAGAAGTCCCATCCATCTTGCGGGACAAGGCCATCCTTAGTTTCTACTGTATGATTTTTCCAGTAGGTATTATCATGATTTCCGCGCATGATTAACCAAGTGCCAGGAAATTCAGACATTACTTTTTTACAACTACCCATGTTGTACTTGCCATATTCAAGGGAAGCATCCCCGCACACAATAATAATATCTTCTTCTTTTGGATTTTCAATTTGGTCTATAGCATATTTATAGGCCATTTTATCTCCATGTTTATCCCCTGTTATATATACTGTCATACAATCTCCTGTTTTACTGCTTCTTTTAAAAGATTATATAGAATTTCATCTAAAATATATTCCGTGATTGGATTATTTTCATCTTTGAATTTTTCACAGAAACTATCTGTTATCTTCTTCGTATCTTCAATAGTCTTTTGCATTAACTCTCTTGCTCCTTCAACGGGGAGACTTGCTTGATTTCTTTTAATCGCCATTAAATATTCTGGATTATCAACGGTCAAGCATTCTTTATAAGAATATCCTTTAATAAATTTTTTGGCAAATTCGTTAATTCTAATTGCGTGACTTAGTTGCTTTCCATCATATCCATATTCTTCAATTAAATGAATTTTAGAAGGGTACGGTTTTTCAAGCGCATGAGCTTTCTCTAAGCTCATGCCATAAATACATTTTAGTGTACGAACGGGGTTCATATGAGCAATTTCTTCTGCTCGTCTACGAATCTCCAACCAATATTCTTTATATTTTTGATTTGAAATCCAATAGTCAGTAAATAAAATCTCGACAAAATTAATATTCTGCTTCTTTAAAATATGAAAGTAATGGGTCGTACTCTTCATATCTACGTGTTCTCCATTATCTTTCATTTCATAAACAGTATTCATTGGTTTCTTATTAAAAACCATATCTCTAAAGCTAGGAATAGTAAGCATTTTAGAATCTACATCAGATTCTTCGTCACTAAGTCCAGGATAGTTGATAGACCCTTGTCCGCAAATAACAAACCAATCTGTAGGATGAACAGACAGTGCTTCATTAGCTTCTTCCGCAAGCCTGGTCATAATACGTTGATCTTTTTTGAGTTCATCTAATTGTTTATCGCTCATTGCGAGATTGCCCATCCTTTCCTACACCAGTATGGAGAGTAATGTTGTTTCAACAAGGCAAATCGTTCATAAAGTTCTTCGTATCCACTTTCAAGAAGAACATCCCCTATAATATAATCAATCATACGATTGAATTCATTTAAAGTAATCAAGCCTCCTACATAATCCTTTGCTACAGAGGTCAACTGTTCAAGAGCCTTGTTCTCAGTGTTCATACCTCATCCAATCTTTATTGCGACGATTGTACTTCTTTTTGTTACTGTGCGGCCCATGACCTGCCACAAATCCATTATATTGTGGCTTTTGGAAATCAAACAATTGCTCTTTAGTTATTTTGTAGGAGCGCTTCCCACGCTTCTTTGAGTTTTTCATCAGTAGCATCATCCTCTTGATAGAACATAGTATTTGGATTAAAGACAAAATTCTCTAGAAGTTGACCCAACCGCATATCAGGATAGTTAGTCCAGAGTGTACGAATATCAGTTAAAATCTCGTCAATTCGATGAAAGTCCCGCATATCTACATCCTATCCTCGTCAATGGAATAAAGCGCTATAAGAAATAGAACAACTAGAACTATTCCTGCTATAATGTACTTCATTCGTTTTCCTTTCTTTATCTTCTATTATTATATCAGAACTGGTTCCAATTGTCAATGTTATGTTTCAATTTTCTCTCGCGCGTGATATTGGAGCCACCGAAACCGAACTCGTGGTTCCAACAGAATGCTCATTATATAGGCACAAAAAAAGTGCGGACAAACGCCGCACTTGAATTTAATCTAAATCTTCTTCCCAAATTTTAACTTCGTCAGGACACCCCTCGTCATTATTCTTTGCGTCTACTTGCATCTCCTGAACAAAATACTTTTCTTCCTCTTCCCGCATTCGCATCTTTTCCTTTCGCTTCTTTTGGATAGATGCTTTCTTTTCATCATTATAAATCTTTTCGCGGTGAGTTAGCTTCTTGCCTGGAATATCGTCCTCAATATCCCAATCTTCGTCTTGCCACTTGGCAGGGTCGATTTTCATTTTCAACCTTTCTATATTAACAGTATTCTACTGTAAAATAACTGGCACGCCATGAAGGACTCGAACCCTCAACTCGCAGGGGGTAGAAACCCCTGGCTCTAATCCACTTGAGCTAATGGCGCATAAAAGGAAGATTTTCTTTTCGGACCTAAAGAACTAATCTTCAGCAAACCTAACCCCGCAACCTAGTAAGCTCGTATAGCGCCCTCATTTTAGAACTGTTGTCTCAATTCCAAGCCCTAGTAACGGTATCTGTTAACGCGCTCCCCAAATCATTTTATCTTAGACTAGCAAAATGACAGTTACTAGTTGCAGGACTGGCACATCCAAGAGGCAGGGTTAAAACCATTAGCTTTAGCATTGACCTCTTAACTCAAAAACCCAATATCAAAAGTTTTTTCCGACCTTCGCCGTACTTCCTATATTCAGCCAATTTTCAGTCACGTTGCAGATAAGACTGAACCATGCGGAGCGACCGCATAGCTTCTTACCTGTGTGCGGGATTAGCACATCTACCCATTCAACCGCGGGATTTCTTTTCCCCGCAACTTTCACCCATCATTCAGTAAGTAAAAATCCATATAATTATCTTTATATAATCTTTAGTATATTGTTCGCTGATTTGGGCTACTCGAACCAGACTCTTGCGTTATAGGTAATTACTCACCATCAACAGCGACAAAACTCTCTTGTTGGCATTTCCCGCAGTTTGACTGGCTACCACACCAATCACTTACGGGATTATTCTCCACAGGAGCGTCTATTATGAAAGCCGCAATCTATCTGTACCTTTTGGTTCTAAATATATTCAGCACTACAACTCACGTTATTCCTTATGGAACTTATCTGTTTCACATTACTGTTTCATTTACTTTCCACTTTCAAAGTATCCCAAGAAAGCTTCAAGTCTAAGTTGCATCCTTGACCGCATGACATTGCGCATACACAAGGTTGAAAAACTTTTGGTATTGGGTTTTCAAGCTGCCTTTTATATTATATCAGATAATTACTTATCTGTCAAGGAAGATTTTCACTTCCTAGAGATATTTTCACAACTTTCTCAAGTTGATAAATATATTATATAATATATTTTCAAAATTGTCAAGGAAAAAGTTTTACTTCCCATTGGTAAAAATAAAGTAACTAGAATCGCACTTCGGACACCACATTACATTAGATGCCCAATCAGGATGCTCCATCACCTCGCCGCACTTGTTGCACTTAAACTGCTTGCCACGACGCTTACGCTCCTTTGGCTTCTCCGCAAGACCTGCATTTACTAGCGCCTTCTGGAGAGAATTCATAGCCATTTTATTTCCTTTCTTTTGGATAACTAACAAATATATTATATAATATATTTTTTATTTTGTCAATGATTAATCATACTTCTGAATTAGATGAACGATTACTTTGCGGCCAATCTTCTTTGCGTAATCAAAAGTATACTTAGTACCTCTACTCTTGCCATCCCAAAAAGAGATTACAACATCACAAAAGTCAACCATTTCTTCGTCCCGCACAAGTGGAGCACGTTTGCCATACACTTTATAATTAGGTTTATAGATAACAGTTTCAAGATTATTTGCCTTGGCCCAAGAGTCAGCAATAGTATCAACACCAATCGCCCCTCCATGCACAATTGCCGCACATGATTCTGGTCTAATATATCTTGATATTTGTAGATTCTTTATAGACCTTGAACCACAAATTAGAACAACTGGTTTAGTAATATTGTGCGGCATTAGTACAATTCCTCATAGATAAACGAATCATCACCAGAGTAATAGATTTTTCGCACACCCTTATCCCGCAAAGCAGCCATGCAAGCAGGACAAGGACGAGCCATTCCCATACCCAAAGGCTTTCCATCACAAATTCGATAAATATAAACCGACACGTCACGCCAGTTTAGATTCTGCTCTATTGGATAGGGAATCTTAGTCAAACAACGAATCTCTGCGTGGGCTTTATCCAAGATACCTTTTACATCATGATTGAACTTGCGATACTTGCGATTATACTTCTTTTGCTTAGGAGAGGTTTTGTTAGTATTGCAAGCAGAAGCAATAATATGCTTCTTGTAAATAATCACACAACCGATATGGAAGTTATCAAAATCAGATTGCAAAGCAACTCGACGTGCCGCATCGAACATCTTCATATCAAAATTTGAAATCTTAGACATTTACGTCCTTTCTCTATAATATATATTATATCATAGAGGAAATATATTCGTCAACTAGAATCCTTCTTCAACAATAGTAATAGTAGTAGTGACTGTTTGCGGGAACTGGATATTCTTCTTAGTCATAATATCTCTGATATTTTGGTCAAAATGTGTAAATTTTATTTTGTTCAATTCTTCATCTTCGCCAAAGTTCAAATTCTTAAGGACCAAATCTCTACTATTAGCGATCTCTAAAGCTTCTTTGCCGCACACACCATATACTAGCATCGTATAATAAACAACAAATTGTTTGGCAGAACTTACCCCACGGAATTTATGGTAAGAAGTATAGGTAAAATAATCAAGATAGAATTTTTTCATAAATATATTTTCAAGATTATCAATCTCTATATATGCTTCTTCTGGAGTCAATAATTCTACAGTAGTGGGGCTACAGCCAAGCTGTAGTCCTAGCGAGTGGCTTGCTACGCAAGCCGCTCGTTCTACTAAATCATGTTCAGTTTCAGAACGCTCTGAATAATGTGGAAGACTATAATCTCCAACAAAATCAGTGCTCAAAGCAGAAGGCCGAACTTCATTACCATGGTAATCTACAGAATAACTAGCATACACAATATATTTAGTGTCAAAATCAAAAATAGTTCCATCAAATAATCTAATAGGTACTATCATATTATCCCCTCTGGGTTAAACGTCTCTATGACTTATTATACCAAGATTTTATTAACTTGTCAAATCATTTTGGAACTTCTTATAGGCACGAGTTGCAGCCAAATCAATCTTGCCATTCTGGTCAACGATTAGGTCAGAAGTGTCACGTTTAGTAAACTTATACATATCTGCCCAAGGCTCATAGAGAAACTTAGTTTCAAACTTTCCTACTTTTCCAAAAGCAGAGTTGATGTGCTTATCTGTGATTGCAGTAAAATCAGTGTCGTTGATAGAGCAAGTAATATATCCAGGAGCATCAATGATTGATCCGTGATTGTGGCCATGAATATTAACTTGTCCAGGCCAAATTGCTTGCGGGAAATGACTTACAATTAGTCGTTCACTAAGATAAATTGGGTGCCAATACACTTCATCAAAATACTGTTCAAACTTCTCTTTGTCCGCAAGGTTATCATGATTTCCCGCAATAAAAATAAGTTTAGCCCCAGAAGCAATTAGAGGAAAAGTCGCAGATGGAAGAAAACTAATATCTCCGAAGTCGCCCAAGAAGTAAAACGTATCTTCCTTTTTCATTTTAATGCCCCATTTATAGATTGTATCAATAATGGCTTGATCATGCTCTTGAATAGTTTTAAACTGTGTGCGTTCCCAATTGATAATAGATTCATGTCCAAAATGCTAATCAGAAGTAAAATAATTAGTCACGATTCCTCCACTTTCCTACAAAACAATAGTACGCAAATCCAATAACAAAAATTATATATCCAATCAAAATAGCATCTTCAAACATTACTTGCTCCTATAATACTTCTTCCAGTGATTATACGCTTCCTGCTCAGAATCAAAATACTGTTCCCGCACCCAGTTCCACTCCTTGAATCGCTCCCAAGAGCCATCAAAGATATAATCGTTGATCTCCCAGCTCTCGGTATACTTGCGGTGAAGATTACCTTTCTGCGGCCAATCAACATTAGGGTCACTGTTGAGGTATCGCCGCAAACGCCTATTAGCCATCTTCTTAGTATACGCTCCAGGGCAGCACTTCCACCAAGGATGCTTCTTATAAGACCTAGACATTTTTACTCCTTATCGTTGTCTCTTGGATAAGTAATAGTAGAAGTATAATAGAATGGGTCTTTTGGTTTGCGAGTATAGCCATAGTATCTATCGTTACTGTCACTATACTTTATACCTATATAACAAATTGCTCCCATGAAAACTAGGAAAGCAATAAAACAAATTCCACCAATAATATCTGCAATCATTTCTTTCCTTTCTCTATATAGATACTATACCATATACAGAAAAAGCCGTCAATGAATATTTTAATTCATCAACGGCTTGAATGTTTCATGGCAGTTGGCAGCAGTCCCGCCCTGCATAGGCTATTCACCTACCACTTGTTTTCCAAACAAGGCCGATACTCTATCGGTTTACCAACTATGGCGGACTAACTCCGTTACACTCGGAATCCCTTGCGGGACGATTGGCTCTCGAGGCCATCCCAAGTCTCCCTTGGTTGTCTAGTCCATCTGGCCGAGACGGGGCGGATCGAACGCCCACTGGACTTTATGCCCAGGCTACGCATTAGCAGTGCGACACTTTACCATTCAGTCACGTCTCGAAAATATATCCAGTAGGAAGTACAGGATTTGAACCTGTATTGCGCACTAATCTGGTGCCATTGCTGGGTATAAGCCAGGTGTTCTACCATTGAACTAACTTCCCAATGGATATATTCTTTCAAATATATCCTAACTATTTAGTAGTCGTCTCTCAAAATTTTAGTGGGAGTTCCTTCTTCATACTTACATTGCTTACTACCTCTTGCCATAGAGCAAAGACAATAATCTCCGTAAGTATTAGACTTTATTTTGCAGCGAAGTTCTTCTTCAAAACCGCCAAAAAGATTCTTCCAACAAAGAGAAATACAATTTGCACAAACCCTACAAGGAGGAATCTTTCTCGCTTTGATACATCTAAACATTTCAATCCTTACAGCATATCAATAATATCATCCAAGAGAACAGGAGTAAGATTGTTAGTGTCTACTCCGACATGATAGCAATGATTCTTCATATCGTGCGGCGCATGTCCATGAACATGTCCGTATAGATAAATACAGTCATCATAGTTCTGACCAAAGAACTCAGTTGCATTCTGCCAACCATCATTCTTAAGATGATTCTGCTTAGGGCCACTATCACCTTCTACGGGGTAATGATTCATCACAATAAACTTTTCTTTATAATAAAGAATATTGTAATCCTCGATAGCAATGACCTTCTCAGGATAATGCTTATATATCTTGATTTTACTATCGGTGTCATGGTTTCCAGTAATTAGGTAAATCTTTCCATTCAAACGATTCAGGATAGGCTGAACTCCATCGGCCGCACCCATAATAAAATCGCCAAGGACAAAAACAATATCTTCAGGAGAGACAACAGAATTCCAAGCATCAATCATAGCATTATCATGCTCTTCAACAGAATTAAAAGGGCGATTCTGCGGCTCAAAAGCACAGATATTCTTATGCTGAAAATGCTGGTCACTCGTTACCCAAATCTTCACGCTGTCTCTCCTTTCGTTGTTTCGATAATTATATTATATAATAGATTTTGTTATTAGTCAAGAAAAATCTTTAGATATGGCAATCAACTGCAACGATTTCATACTCTCCATTAGAATATGGAAGAATATATCGCTCTGCAAAGTGATCTACCCAATCAAGCAGGTCATCGCCAGTTTCGTCGCTACAGCCCCACCAGCCCATTTCACCGACTTCGTGCCACTCGCCATCAGGAGTAACAACTGCTCGCATCCAAGGAGTAGCCTTAAAACGGGCATAAGTTTCTGCATTCTTATAAAGACTTTTTAGATATTCAGGCTTATAAAACGCAAAATCATAGTTTTCATCGAAAGAAAACGCCTTACCAGCTTCCCACTCTTTCCATTCTTTATATCGAGCATTGTAGACTTCAATATTAATAGAGGTGTCGTAATCCCGCACATTGATAACGTTCTTGCCATCAAAGTATCCATCCCAGCGACCACCGATTACCCACCAATCCCACTTAGCATTCTTATTATACCAATAACCTGGTTTTCCTTCGGAATAAGTATATCCGTATGTATCAACATACTCTTCCATTGTAGGATAAAGAACAGAATTGGGAACTTCAACCTTTACCCATTCTTCTGGAATATCCATTTCCTTTTCCCAAGAATGTCCGCCCTCTTTTTGCTTGCGGGGAATCTTAGGGCTATATTCCGCAATCAAATCATCATCTTCAGTGCGATACATTGTTATACTGTTATTCAGATACTCTTTCCAAATCTTTTCAGAACAATCTTTAAAAGCACACTCCGCAGTCTCGTCATAAGGCGCAAGAATCCTCTCAAGAGTATCATAATTAGAATCTTTAGGGACAATTACTCCAACAACAAAATGGCTCATTATTCTTCCTCCCAGATATATCCATACTTTGCATACATTTTAGGTTCATACTTTGCGGGAATATCAGTTTTCATAATGTCTTGATAAAGCTGATTTAAATTCTTTTCCGCACTCTTAGACTTCTCCTGGAAATGTTCATCAAAAACATCCAGCTTGAATCCAATGAACACTTCGTCATTATCATAATGATTGTAGTCTAGTTGAATAATGTTGTTACTATGATAAAATTTATTTTCTAGAGCGTCTTGGAAGTATGGAGACTTCTTAAGCTCCTTTTCTGGAACAATTACCCCGTAGCCTAAAAAATGGGAGAATTTATACATTTCATTTCCTTTCTTCTTTGTATATATATTATACAATAAAAGAAAAAAGCCGTCAAGGAAAATCCCTAACGGCTTAATTCTAAATAGAGAAAGGATAACCCCATCTAGTTTCACAGATTTGCCCATATGTAGCAATCCATTCATCTAGTGGAGTTTGAACAATTGAACCTACATTGTGCCAAACATAGCCATCTATGTAAATTCCAATATGACCATATGTATAACTCATATAGTCACCATTCCACGATGGTACAGCTACCATCATTCCATTTCTTAATTCGTCTCTGTTTGCGGAAAAGCAGTAATTCCAATACATATCACATGCATCGCCGTTTATACGATCATAGCCCGCATTTAAATATACATTGGTTACCCAGGCCGCACACCAATTTAATCCTGGACTTGGCGTACTTTGAATAGCAGATGCGATTCTATTCCCAACTTCCGCACAAGCATTTTCGTATCTTGCTTGTTCTTCTGCAATTCGTTTAGCCTCTTCCTCTGCCCGCAATCTTTCTTCCTCTTGGATTTTCTTTTCTTCACATTCTTTTAAAATAATTGTTAATTGCTCTCGGATTCCTTCATCCATTGTTGTGTATGTGGTTTCTAGAAAATCCTCTTGCTCTTCTGTAAGATATGGTTTCAGTTCTTGTGGGAATTCTATGTAAATATTATTCAGTTGTAAGTTTTCCGCGACTCCTGTGGGAACATCTGGTGTTCCTGTTAGCAAGCAACACGTTAGTGCTACCGCTGATAATAGTTCCATATACTTACCTCGCTTTCTGGTCTATCCCCAGAAGAGCAATAAAAAAGAACTAGGTTAATTCCTAGTCCTAATTTAACTTGGCAGGCTCGTAAGGATTTGAACCTCAACTAATAGTTTTGGAGACTATTGTGCTTCCGTTACACTACGAACCTATGGAGTTCAGTGCGGCGCTTGCATCCGCGTATATAGTTTTGCAGACTATCACCTACCTATCTCGGTCAACTGAACATATGTCCAAAAGAGCGGAGTATTTACTATCGACTGTATGACCTATCTCCGCATATATTTTACAAGTTGTGTTCTTGGTAAATATTTAATTTCTTTCTTCTTTTGGATTATAATAGAGGAAAAAGTATAGTCAGACTGATTGGGTCTAAATGATAAAAAGATTTAGAAATTGAAGTAACTGACTAACCATCACTCTATATTTATTTATTAAAATAGCGGAAATAAAAAGATAGCGATTATGTTGGAATTGAACCAACCTTATATTTGCTGACTGAAATATTTTCACCTTGAAGTAAGCCATCTTACAATCACGCTATTTATTTATTAGTGGTACCGAGTGAGAGATTCGAACTCCCGAAGGCTGAGCCGGCGAATTTACAGTCCGCTGCGTTTAACCACTTCGCTAACTCGGTATTTGGCGAGGATGATGGGACTTGAACCCACGACCTCCAGCGTGACAGGCTGGCGCTCTACTCTTCTGAGCTACACCCCCGTATGGTGGAGAATATCAGAATCGAACTGATGACGAGGGCTTGCAAAGCCCCTGTTTCCCCCCCCCTAAACTAATTCCCCACTTGTCAAAATATATCAATAAATATATCTTGATAAATGGTACTCGCTGACGGTGCTGCCCCGCCGACCTTTTGCTTGTAAGGCAAATGCTCTCCTAGTTGAGCTAAGCGAGTATTTGGTGTCTCTGAAAGGAGTCGAACCTTCACGTATCTCTACACTAGAACCTAAATCTAGCGTGTCTGCCAATTCCACCACAGAGACATTTATATGGTGCGGGTGGAGAGATTCGAACTCTCAATCCCGTGGGCGCTGGATTTTGAGTCCAGAGCGTATGCCAATTCCGCCACACCCGCATATTTAGTTATCAATGGTGCCGCATACAGAATTTGAATCTGTGTCTCCACTGTGAGAGAGTGGTATCCTAGGCCACTAGACGAATGCGACATTTATATTATTGTTATCATTATGGAGCAGGTGACGAGATTCGAACTCGCGACAGATTTTACTCTTTAGAGGTTTGGAAGACCCCCGCCTTACCACTTGGCCACACCTGCTTATTCAATTATTTTCCAATAATAATCATTATTTTCTTGAGAGCGTTTTCCAGAACAATATTCTGAAATATTACCAGAATTTACTCCTGTTTGTCTAGCTGCTTCTCTCATGGAAGGATAACTAGCGATTATCTCTCCATTTTTTGTAAAAAGTCCTACTTTTTTAGGAGCATATTTTTTATTATGTTCTAAAGCTTTTGTGCAAATTTTCATTTTATCTCCTATAAAAGTTTTAACCTGGTCGGCTAGGTCGCAACCTAGCTTGGAATCTATAAAAAGTTATTTCTAACTTTCTATATTTATATTATATCTAAGATTTTCCTATTAGTCAAGGAGAATCTTTGATGACTGGTCGCTTCGGAAGGTAACGCTCCTCCGTCTCGGCGTTATCAGCACCTTGCTCTACTTTTGAGCTACGAAGCGATATGGGGTGATAATTAGGAATCGAACCCAAACCAAGAGAATCACAATCTCCTATGCTAACCTTTACACCATTACCACCATTTGGCTGGGACTCTCCGTGACGATCGGAGCACGCCGGAGTCAAAGTCCGAAGTTTTACCAACATAAACTAAGTCCCAATGGCTAGCTCTCTCTGAACTGCCCAGAGAACTGCGGAACCAGAATCCGCTGTGATTCTTGTTTCACCAAGAAACAATGTGGTAGCAGTACGGGAGATCGAATCCCGATTTGCACCTTGAAAGGGTGCTGTCCTAACCTATTAGACGATACCGCCACATGGTCTAGCACGAGTGATTTGAACACTCAACCCTCTGCTCCCAAAGCAGATGCGCTGCCAAGTTGCGCCAGTGCTAGATGGAGCCGCTGATAGGATTTGAACCTACAACCCACGCATTACAAGTGCGTTGCGCTTCCGTTGCGCCACAGCGGCAAAATAAATCCCAGTTCCACTTGCTTATCTAGGTAGGAACTGCGGCGAATCTTTACCTATCCAAGACATATATCCTGGAGGAAGAATATGGCAAGTATAGGATCATTTGTAGACATATTCTTCATTCAAGATATATACGTCGCGTGATAAAGTATGCGCGACCCACTCGCCTTTGGTATCCGTCGATACCTTCCGACTTGATAATATCATCACACTACCGTCTACCTTTTGCGGCACCCCGCCTTTACGGCGGGGGTTGGATTCGAACCAACACTATCGTGCTAGATATTATCTCTTCGCAATCTCGCTCTCAAATAAGCAGCCCAGTGCTACGGGATCAAACCGTCAAGATTGCTCGGAATTTTGCTCTGTTGGATTATCCCTAAACCGCACACTAGATATTAATGTCCACTAGTGTTGGACTGTATAATTGGAAGTGATAACGTATGCTTCCACTTTTGCCACGACCTTGTTTTAACGTGATATTGGCTTCCAACACGGGAGAAGTTCGTACCTCTCCTAATAATTTCATGCCCGTCAGTTCTGATAAGCTAACAGTACGGAGCCGACCGTGCCTTGCTTTTTAAGGATTAAGCATAACCTGGGGTTGCCCTACACTCTCACTAGCCGTCATTCAGTCCGCCTAGAATATTTGAGCTTCAAGCTACCATCCGCAAGTTGGTATACCTATCAGACGTTCAGTGTCCTGCGACTTGGCACTTGCGGCGAAGGAGTCTCTATTTCCTTCGATATATAAATTATATCATCTTTTCTTCAAGTTGTCAAGGAAAATCTTCGATTTTCCAGCGAGTTGGCGAAGCCAACGAGTCAAGAAGAATCTTTATAATTCATATATCGAAAAGCGAGTTTACGAGCTTATGCCCCCCCCCTAGACGCATCTGTTTTTTGCATATGCATACTCCTTACACTAAACTTTACCCTTCATATTGTACAAAGCAAATCTTAGGCTCGCCCAATGGTTTGCGGGCTTCTCCAAGAGTAGAGATATAGTATGCCCAGAAATCTCTATCAAACTGCTCAAGCTTTTCAATAAAGCTATCCTTACCTTGCGGCAAATGCGGAAACTCAAAACCAAGGAAGAAGGTATCTTCGTTCAGATAATGGAAGAATACGTGCTGGTCTTCGAATACAGTCTCCTGCTCTTCTTCAGTGAGAAAGTCCCAATAATACTGGATATCTTCATAGCCTTTAATTTTATAACCATATCCCGCAAATGAATAAGTTTCCAGGCTCATTAGTCAATCCTATTCTCGTCAACAAACTTCTGAATAGTGTCCAATACCTTCATAATTGCCGCAGACTTATACTGTTTACGAAAATCGTTACATATATCTTCAATACCAATAGCTAAATCGCGGCAAGCACAAAAATATCCATCAATCTTTCGTTCATCTTCACGCCAACAGTCATCATAACCTTCTCTATAAGCATCTTCCCGCACATCATCAAAGAGCATATCGCCAAAACGATCAATGTCGGTAGAATCAAATCCAAGAGAATTCAGATACTCTCTAGCCGAAGTGTTGTTATAGATATAAGTTCCATCATTAAGAGCGACAACCATATCTTACCTTCCTTCTCTTGGATAACTTATACTTATATTATATAAGAGAATATGGAATTGGTCAACAATTATTTTCTAGCAAGGAAATCCCCAGTGGCGAAGTAGCTTAATTACTTCATCCACAGAGTCCTCAGTCTTAGATTTCGTCTTAGTATCATAAGATACAGTATTCTCATACTTGGACTTTGGCGCATTGGTTACAATCATCTGACCCCGCAAGTCATTCTGATTCTTCTGGAGAATAGCAATCTGCTTCTGTAGGTCTTGGATACGATGCTCTAGTCGGTCATTCTCCTCTAGCAGAGCGTCACTTTCATCTTCAAGGTCTGCTACATACTCTTCCAGGTCAGCAATATATTCCTGTAGGTCGCCCTTGTAATCTACTTCATCTTCCTTCTTCTTAGAAGCTAGGTCAACAACTAGATTTTCAAAAGCATTAGTAGCACTCTTGTCGAAGCTATCAGATGTAGCCTTCCCGCAAGCTTCATTATCATCAGAGTCCCAGTAGTTAATCTCTACTTCGTGCTCCTTACCATCACTGCGGTAGTCTAGACCAACGCTAATACAATAATTGTCACTCATTTTATTCTCCTTCAATATGTTTCTCTTCATTGACAATAACAGAAGCACCGTAAATGTCGATTCTCTCTCCTGTAACGTCATTTAAAATTACTAGATACGACTGGTATCTTTCAACCCTATAAAATCCCACATATTCTTTAATTTTAGTATTTCCACTGTAGACTTCGATATCATGTTCTTCTGGAATATCGTTAAAAGATTTAGAAAAACTTTGCTGTGCCAATTGTCCAGTTGGTGTTCCTAAGAACCAAGTTAAGAACAAAGCAACAACAATAATACCTGCAACGATAAAAGAATAAGCTTTCTTGTGAGGCCTAAAAGTAAGCTTCTCCTTAATCTTTCCTAGTTTATCTTTTACACTCACAAGAAACCCCTTCTCTTTAATTTATATTATATCATATTATCTTTCCTTGTCAAGGTGTATATATTAAAAAAGGACGTAACAAGTACGTCCCTTTGTATTATATACTACCTAAATATATTATAATTTATAGTTACCACTTGAACTATATTTAATTGTTAAGTAACGACAGTAGATATTCATCGTCTAATTTATCAAAATCCCAATATGGGATTCTAATTAGTTTAATACCATGTTCTTCACAGTAATTATCTTTAATAGAATCTCTATATTGACCAGCTTCAAAATTTTCTTTATTATTCCAGCCAGTGGTATTTTCTTGATATTCAAAATGTTGTTTACCATCATATTCTATACAGCAATTATAGTTAGGGAGATAAAAATCAAACTCTAATTTATATCCTGTTTTAGGATTCACACAATCATTAAAAACTTTTTGAAATTCATAAACTATGCTTAGATTTTCTAATATAGTTTTTACTTTTTCTTCCCCAGAAGAACAAAGACAATGCCCACAAGAAATAACATTTCCTGTTTCTAAATCATTAACATGTACTTCTTTATGCCCTCCACAATCGCATTCACAATACCAATATCGAAGAGAACCTGTTTTTGTTTTTTTTCACTCGTCCAGTAAAATATTTAGCAACTAGTTTACCATATCTTTTATTGGTAATATCCTTAGCATTATTAAGACCATTTCTTCGGCTAAGTTCTTTGCCGTAGCATCCACAAGAAGGACACTCTGCTGTTGTAAGATAATAATAAGTCTTATAAACTATATTATGTTCAGAACAAGAACAGATACATTTTCTTAAAATATTGTGTTATCATTGTCTTGAATTCCTGTGTCATCTTCTAAGACAGTTAATCTCCCAAAAGTCTTACCTTTTAATTTATACTTCCCGTTAAGACGAGTTTGAATTCTACGCTTTCTGGTCTGGCATCCGCAATGTTGATAACCCTTTCCAGAAAGAACTTCAGGAAGTCTAGCTTCGTATACTACGTCATCATAAGGACAAACAACATTACCCCACCAACTACCGTTAGCTCCTTTTCTAGTTCTTTCTAAAAGTAAGATATTCTTATCAGGGCCAATATAGTCTCCAGGATTATACTTAAATTTGCCTGCCATTAGATTTCTCCTTATCTAATCTTCTCCATCTGTATATGCGGAAAGGGTGCCTGGAGATTGACACCCTTATCATTGAGGTAGCTACTCCTCAACTATTCCATTTTATATTATAAAATAATTACCGCTATTTGTCAAATTAATTTACCATGTAGTAGCAATATCAACTGTTCCAGCTGGGCAATAATCAAGAACAATTCCCTGGCCTACGCTCGTATCAATAAGCGTTCCCTTAGAATCTTGCGATGCAACAATAACATAGTCACCATACATCTTCACACCATCATCGCGCACCCAATAATTGCCGTTGATCCCCATTGCTTGAGCATTTGAGATAACACCACTCATATTTAGATTATAATAAGTTTCTTTTCTTCCATTATGATAATTCACGCCACTTTGCGGGGTTAGACCAGAACCATTAGAATAATACTGTCCTCCAGAAGAAGTAGAGACTGTAGCTGCCTGTTGTGCGGCCAAAGCTTCTGCATCTGCCTTGGCTGTTTCTCCCGCACTTACAACTTCATTAAACTGCGCGTCTAGTTCACCAATTTCCGCAAAAGAAGTCGCACTTACTAATTCTTTTTCTAAATCTCTAAGTTGATTCTGTTGCTCTTCAGATAGATAACTTCCGTACGCAGAAATTGCTTCTTCAGCTTTGCCCGCATACTCTACACGCTTAGCTTTTAGGTCATCCCACCAAGTTGCCAAATCTTCATATCCTTCTGTTTGCCAGGTGAAAGTAGGGAATTCATAAGTTCCTGTTTCAGTTTTAGGATAAACATAATCTGAAACTCCAACCTCTTTGGCTGTTGGCTGAGCAGAGGCAACCCCCCACGCACCTAACACGAACACGACTGCGGCGATAATAAAAATAAAGCCTCCCGCAATCAAAAATTTATTTGCTTTCTTTTCTGTATTCAAGATATTTCTTCCTTTCCTTAGCACAACTTACTTTCATCATTTGATATTAGTAAGTTCTTTTCGGTAGTATAAGAAATGCTCTTTTAGCATAACTTAGAAAGCGGTAACTTATAATATATAAAAACTAAAATGTTTTATTTACTAATCTTTGCCCACTTTAAGATGCTTCTTGTTTGATTTAATATAAGCACCCATATCAACCAGCGTCATTCCAGTGTCTACATACTGTCTACATCTATCACATGGATTATTTGGACGAGCACAGCGACGCTTACAAGATAACTTGTATTCCATATGAGATTGCGGAATAGCAAGTAATGGATATGACATTCTTAAATCATCGTTAATTTCTGCTAAATCTCCATTCCAACCTTCACGCTCAAACCATGCGCGATATAGGACATCAAATTTAGCCCAGTCATAAGGTTGCCCGCAATCAAATTCATAGCAATCAAAGTATTTATCCAAGAGTGGTCGATTCTGCGGGGCAAATAATGGAGATTTATAGTCTAACCCTCTGTCTAGAGTGGTTGCGGGAATACGATTGCACACTAACCGCATACCAATACCTGCATAATTACAAATATCTTTTGTCTCTTGGAGATTATATAGTAAATCATCTGCCAAGTATACATCAGTTACACCTAAATTAATTAAACTTTCCAAGGAAGTTAAACTATGTGCTGGCATGGTTGACCCAAAGAAGAACCTAAGACCATTTTCCCGCAATTCTCTTAACTGTGGAATCTGTTCTGGAGAAAGCTTAATGTAAGTATTATCTGACACCTTTTGGACAGACGTTGCGATATTCATAGGGAAGTCTCCCTTGAAGTTTATATTGATTCGTCTATCTTTATAGAGTGCAATAAACTCTAGGAACTTATCAAAGCTATTTTTCTCTTTATCAAAGTTTACATCAAATTCAGCTACCATATCCTGTCTAGGGTTATGCCGCTTGAACGGCATAGACAATGGAGTTTTTGTCGATGAGTTGTTCAATATTCCCTCCAACTCTTTCATAATGAACATCGGGATATTTTCTTTTCCAGTCTGGTAAATTATTTTCATGGACAAAAGCTAATACATTTGTATCATCATAGAAGAAAAAGTATTCTTTTACGCATTTTGGACATATCCATCTATAAGAACAATAAGAACGAGAACAAATGTTCATCCATTCTTTAATCTTATATTTTTTCCCAAACGAAAAATTTTTACAACAACTACAATAACAATCTTGATAGCATTCATGACATACTTTAGTACTACCGTGTATTTCTAGATCGCTATCATAGCTTTCATTAATTTCTTCTTGGGTAGTAATTGGCTTGCCGCAAAGCATACAATTGGCAATACCAGAAGCATTTAGCATTAGTGGTTTTGGAACCCAGTTGCGACAGCACCAATACTTTGTGATATTAGATTCAACTAAATCATTATACATCCCATTTGTATAGATTATAATCTTATGTTGATTCTTGTAATTTCTCCTTGGACAAGAATTATTGCGGAGATAGTCATTAGAATAATAACCATTCAAATCTCTATACTCTTGATTAATATACTGATATTTCCATTTCAGATTATTATACAACATTTCCCGCATAATGTCAAGAGTTTTTAGAGTAATTTTCTCATTAATATAAGGATATGCTTTTCCCGCAAGAAGAATATTCTTGTGTACATATAGAAGTATACGCCAACTTTTATTTGGAATATCGTGCATATTAAACTGGAAAGACTTAGAACTTTCAAGATATGCAATAATAACCATATTACTATTCATCATTTCTATTGGGCCAGTAGAGAATCCTCCATGTCGCATCCATGACATACAAGAATGCCAACCCAAAGAATTATCGCTCATAGTAAGAAAATCAATTGGATGAATGCTAAATACTAGATTTGTTTTAATATGTTTAGAAGTAGTTAGATTACTAATTTCATTGCGGAAAGATTCAAATAAATCCATATTAGGATAGCCCGCAAACACAAGCATCTTCCTGATGGCTTTCATAATCTTTGTACCTTCTGGAATCTTTAGACGCTTTTGTTCGCGGACAAAAGAATAATCTCTATTCAGAACACCAGACTTAAAGTTATCATACCTAAACATCTGCATGAACTTATCTTTAATATCGCCCTGTTTCCACATATCTGGAATTTTTTGTAGAATTTTATTATTAACAAAATTTTCAAAGTCTGGGATAAAAGGATGATTAACTTTTCCTTCTATCTGGTATCCAAAAGGTGGAATATAAATATCTTGTAGAGCATTGATGAATAGTTTATCGTCGCAAGGAATATCCACTGGAATTTTAACGCGAAGATTGCGGCCCAAGGCTTTAAACATCTTGCGCTTATTTTTATTCCAATACTTTAATGCTTTATATATATCTACTTCTTCAATATTTGCGTATGCTTGAATAAACTCTTTGATTGTAATTTTATCTTCATCACTCAGATAGTCAAAAAGCTCCACACTTACTCCTTAAAGCAGTAAAAGGCTAAGTGTGGGATATTGCTTCGACCGCACCTAGCCTTATCTATTACTAATATATGAAAGTTAGAAATGATAGATTATCCATTTTTACCCAACAATATCGAATCTGTCCAGCTTAGCTTGCAAGTACTCAGGAAGCTCCATGTAATCAATATCGAACTGTGCTAGAACAGCATCCATCTGCGCCTTAGTAAGGGTATCACCATAATGGTCATAGATGTAATCCATCGCATCGCGCACTTGTTCCTGCTGAAGTTCCTCCATGAATCCAAGCGTGGAAGTATCTCCCACTACCCAAGGCTCAAAAGAAAAATCAAACATCACAGCTCCTTACCACCGGTAACCGCATCACAAATCACGCGAGCAAAGTCCATCCGCACACCAGAATCAATATACATAGAATAGTTGTCAGCCACATAATGCAGAACGTCGCCGATTGCATCATGACCAAGGTCAATCTTGAAATAAATCTTCATGATAACACGCTTCAGACCGTAAGCCTCAGACAGAATAACAACAAAGTTGGCATCCTGCTTGTTCATGACTTCCTCAATCATGACGTTTCCTTTCTCTATCATTTCCTTTCGATATAAATATTATATCATAGAAAATTTTAATGGTCCAGAAGAATCTTCTGTTCTACTTTAGGAAGAATAGTCTCAATGAACAATCGCCGCACAGTAGGAATATCCTTCAAAGAATCTTCAAATCCACACTCTTGGGCTTCAAAGACATAATCATAGAGGAAATCCATCAAAGTATTATCCTCAGAAGTGATACGATACTTCTGGCGAATTTCAGAAGGAGCCTTACCCTTGTTGATAGCTTGGATAACAGAACGAATCCGCTTCCAGTACTTGTACCAATCAGTCTTTAGCTTTAACATAAAGCCATTGTCATCTTCAAAGACATAACCCTCGACCTTTGATTCACCCTTGGCCTTCTCATAGAACTCTACAAAATCATTCCAATTGTTGATAGTAGCTACCAACTCCTTGCATTCAAGCTTGTAGATGCGGGCAGTCTCCTTCACCATCCAATAGGATAGAGAAGTGTAGTTAAAGTCGTTCTTGATTAGAGCGAGCAAAACAATCTTAGACTTATCATACTCTACAATATGTGGGTCATGGCAAGGATCAATAACCTCAAACACAGCAGAACAATTCATAGCACGAAGCATATCCGAGAACTGGATCTGTATATACCAAGGCATAGTACCATTAAAGATAGAACGGAAATAATCCGCATACTCGCCCTGATTAGTAGACTTAGAAGCCAGGAACAGATTATTGCACTCACCCTTACGATAGGAGCAGATACCAAGAAATCCATTCTCTTTGCGATAAGCCGCCATAGGAAACTTCAAAGTATCCTTCAAAACATCCATTGAGGTTTCAGGACGTTCATCAATTGCAAAGAACTTATCGAATGAACGAGCAACAACAGTCTCAGTGTCCATGTCGCAAAACAGTCCACGCGCACGAGTAGCTACACTGTCCCAGCGACCTTCGAAGAAGGCTTTGTTGGAATAGTTGAAGGAATGAACGTTACCACATAAAGCCTTCTCCCGTACATATTCATTATTCTTCAATTCATCAAGATACTGATTCATAACTTTCCTTTCTCTCTTGGATATATTATAACACATAAAAATATATCTGTAAAGAAAAAGCCCTCTGAACGAGGGCTTAGAGAAAGGGTATTACTAACAATAACTGAAGTTGTTATTGATATAGTCAACTAGTGAATTGCCGTTTTCAATATAAGGAAGCATCTTAAACAGAGTATCGTTAAGAGCTGTTAGTAGGTGAATGCGAGGGTTGTTTGGATTTTCAACCTGTGTAGAATAATTTGCTAGGTCAAAGGAGTACATATGAGGATGACACTTATAAACCTCGCAATATCTATTATAAGTGTCAATTCCATTCTGGCGTTTACACCACCACCAGCCAGAACTATTCTTATTCATAATCTGCATATCGCTAACCAGGAAGATGCGGTCATACTTTTCATTCATTAGACGGAATGCAGGAACAATATCTGTCCCATAGCCGCAATTATCATTGGCATACATCTTTTCAACTAGATTAAAGACGCTGTCTAATTTATTAAGCTTAATCCTCTTCGCATCGTTGCCAAACTTAATAAAGTCAGCATTGCAATTTACGAACATAGCAGCCGCATATACAGCTCCAACTTCCTTTAGAGTTAGCTGACTATTGGAAGAAAGTTTATTTTCCATAGAGCCAGACACATCAAGAACAATTACAGTGCGGCCATCCAGCTTAGGCATATTTCCGCACGCAATTCTAAATGCACGGTCAAGAGCCGCATCAATAGAAATGTTGCGAATACCATAGTTCTTCCAAGAGCAGTAAATCTGGTAAGGGAAGACTAGAGACTTCTTAATAGCCATTTCATTCTCAATTTGCGGAACAAGATACTTCTCAATCCAGTCTGCGTCTGGAGCGCTATTTACAATATTGCGGAGATTGCGAATTAGCGCAAGATAGCCAAGCTTATTTTCTTCAACCAGACGCTGCCAGTTTTGGGACTTTTCTTCATCACTCTTGGAACTAGAGATAGCAGTCTCCCAGGTATCAGGAGTTTCAAGCGTTCCTGCCTTATACTTATCAATGGTCGCGGAATGAGCATGGGTAATATTGATAAGGTCATACATATTGTATTGCTTACCCTTTAGCTTATACTTACCAAGCTGATAATCCTTTAGCGAGGATAAATAATCCCCAGCCCCACGAACTAGAGCATGTGAACGCTTATCGCCAAGCATATCAATTGCTGCAAACACTTCGCTTGCGTCATCAGGACGCTTTAAGAAATTGCGGAAATAGGCTCGCTTATTATCAAACTGATAACGATTCAGAATCGCCGCAGTCAACTCGGATACAGAACGCATCCCAAGAACATTGCGGGAGAAGAATGAAGCCTTAGCCACAAATTCCCAGCCAAGCTTCTCTCCTACCTTCTGGGTCAGTTCAGTATAACGATTCATCTGCTCGTCCGCAGATTCGTAGAACTGATTCTCTAGGTAAGAACTAAATAGAAAGTTAATCCAGTCCTCTACTGGATTCTTTTCAAAGACTTCTCCACCTTCGTAAGAAGCAACCTTTTCAGTTTTAACTGTCTTATTAAACTTAGCCATTTACTCTCCTAACGTGGAAATAATTAAGTTCTCTCTAAAAGTTTACTTTAGTTTGTGCCAAAATACAAAATTGTAAATGAAGTAAGAGAACTTGCCATCACACAGAATACATTAGTATTAGACACTTGCGGAAATAGTATAAACAGTGTAATAAAATTACGTGCTCTACCGTTGAGCTACCGTTGCCCCTTGGCAATGGGTTGGATTCGAACCAACAAATCACGGGTTTATCAGACCGAAGGAACTGTTTAGCTGTCACGCAAGTGTCTTTGAGAAGGGAAGTGATTCCCATGAACAATATTATTATATACTAAAAATTTTTAATTGTCAAGGAAAAATCTTAAAAAACCATTTCATCCTTGACAATATCATAGTCATCAAAGGTACGCTCATAGAGCCAGAGCATTCCACCGCCAAAGTATTTTACCATCGAACGATACTTCCGCATTTCCTCAGTCGTATCTTCCCAGCTCATAGACTGAGAATAGAAACGCCCGCCATTGATAGTCTTCGCAACGATAAAATAATCTCGGTCAAGCATAGCCTTCTTCTCCCCCTCGATGATAGCATACTCGTCCGCAACCCACGGAATCATGTCAAAAGCAAATTCCTTAAACGAAGCTCCCATAGTTGTTTCCTTTCTCCTAGTCATCGTAAGATGAATAATCAACGAACTTAAACAGCCCACACTTAAACCCTACATTACCATCATGTAAATCGTTAATATCAAACTCTTCGATAAACTTAAAAACCTTTTTCGCAAACTCTTCGCCATGTTGCTCAATGATGGTAGGAATATACTCATTGACTTCTGAATAAATACCTTTTGTTATCTTCTTAGCTTTTTCCTTAGAATCTTCAGAAGGCGCGCTCAACTCAGTATATCTATAATCCATGTTGCAACGTTCTGCCGCATAGAGAGATAGATCATGGTACATACCAACGTAAGCTTCTTCTGCAAACACCTCTTCTATGTTTGCATTTACAGCTTCATGCCAAATATCAAGTTCATCAGCGCAATAATCGTGAATGAAAGTCCTTTGATTGGTTACTTCAAAATCATTTTCATAGTCTACACTCCTGACTCCATCGAAAGGAATCTTGACTACAACATCAGGATATTCATCAAAGAATAATACAATCTTAGAACAGCCAAGGGCATACTTAGTGCATCCAAGTTTATCAACTATATCTTCGTGCCAACCTTCAATTTCACACTCATCATACTCATCTTCATAGCGCCAATGAAGCTGGTTAACTTCATCAGAAGTCAACATATCTAGTCGGCCTTTTAGAAAGTCAAATAAATCATTTAGATAGGTACGTTCCATATACTCCCTTTCCTTTTATATAACTATTATATTACATAAAAAGAAAATAGTCAAGAAAAATCTTGACTATTAAATTAATATGGTGCTATAATTATCCAAGAGAGGAGGATTAAATGGATGATTATTACTTTATAACACTTCATTGCTATGATTGCGACAATGCACAATGTAGCATATGTCCGTGCGGGACATACGTTGCAGAAGATAATCTACGTGGTTGTACTCGCAAAGTATCAGAAGATGACTATGCAAGATACGACCATTATATAAATGAAGTCCTCCCGTTTCTTCACTTAGATAAAGACAAAGAATCCATTGCTCGCACATATAACGAGGTAATAGAATTCCTTTATTATATTTACTCCCAACCTCTTGGACAAAAACTTGGCAAGAGTGGACGTGCCATATTGAGTTGAGGATTTGCCGCACCAATCATCTCATAGTTGGTGTTTGTGTTAATAACCCAGTATTTGCTTGGATATTCATCATAGGGTATCCAAGCTTTTTCTTTATATTGGCCTGTTAGTAGCTTTGAAATAAAGCCAAACAGAGAAACATCATAGATTTTAACAACCCAATTATACCCACGTCTATGCGGGAGAATGTCAATAGGGTATACTGCATTATGCAGAATTTTCATACCCATATAGTTAGGTTCTGTTTGTCCAATATATCTACCTTGGATTGGCATTATTCCTCCCAAAAGTTAGAAATCAAGTCAGGTGCAAATGGAATATTGATTTGTCCATTTTCTAGAATGGCCCAAACAGTAGCGCCAGGAGGATGAACAACCTGTGAATTAATTATTACTTGCGGAGGGCCATCGTACTGAAATTGGGCATCATACTCTTTTCCATTTTCTAAGACAATGGATTTAGCAGATATAGGGTCTGCATAAACCATATCCTCGCCAATATACTTAGCCATTAGACTTTCCTAATCTCCAGCTTCACGCCATCTTTAAAGTTATGTTTGTCAATCCACTCTTGGGCATCACTCTTTTCCGCAAACACATTAGTTAGCTTTGCTTTAGTGGTGCGCGTACCATCCTCCGCAAGTGGCGCAAATGATTTATCTGGCTCTATGGTCTTTTTAGTTTCAGTATCAAAAATAGATAGGCATCGCTTGCCGTATACTGCGAAGGGCATTAATTCTTCCTTCCATACAATGCTTTATTATACTTTACTTTCTGTAGCCAAGCTTTGGCCGCGTTAGCTAAACAGGCAATGATTAGTTTCTCCGCGTCACTGTCTGCGGGGATACCTGCCATCCTAAGCTGTGCTTTATAATACTCAATAAAATCCCGAGTGCTCTTTTCAAGTAAAGCATTTTTATTAAGCAAGTCAGTTACATTAATCATACTTTACTCCATACTGTTGGATATAACATTGTGGCAATACTAATTCTTGGTTAGTATCGCAATCAATACACTTGTACCAAATATCGTTGCTATTCTTAATCTCTGGAGCTGTCTGTTCCACGATGCTAATATATCGCATACTACGACCATCGCCAACAGCAAACTTATCATTGGCCGCAAACATATCACATTCCCGCCTCTTCAGGTTCGTCAATAAAGTCAAGAAGGTAGATAGCCCCACCCTCTTCGTCAACCATATCAACAATTGCTAGCGGATAATTATCAAAAATCTGGAACACCTTACCCATCCAAACGTATCCAGGCAGAAGCTTAGAATATCCATAAACGTCAAACTGTTTGTACTCAGGAGCATTCTCCATGGTAACGTCGGCGAGCGGCTGATGAACGCAAGTATACAGTTCCATATGTTTTCCTTTCTCTCGATACTATTATTATACAAGAAAAAAGAAAGGCTGTCAAGAAATATCCTGACAGCCCATTTGCTAGTTCATAGCCAATATTGCGCACATTGGCTTGTCATATGTTTCTTTATCATACCAAGCACATTTGTCTTTTAAACACTTACGTAGACTAGCCAAAACCTCTTCTGTTGTTAGATAGTCGTGCTCCATTGCAGTCATCCTTAGCGGACAAATTTTATCAGAGGCCAATGTAGCTCCTCGCTTTCTGCTGGCAAATACCCTTAAGCTTACCAAAGTCAACAACTGGCATCTTGAACTTTTTACACCAATTCCCGCATTCATCGGTAAGGGTGTTCCACACATCATTCACAAACATACCTACACACTTTGGATTCTTAGTATCAAACTCGTCAATATTACAAGCAACAACAGTCTTAGCTACAGACTTGCCAAGTTCCGCATCGGTAATATAGGTGTCAACAATCATCTGCTCAATTTCGCCAGGATTAAGCGAAACCTTCTTACTAGCTTTCTTGCTTTGTTGATATTCATCAAGCACAAGCTTACCATACATTTGACGGCCATACTTGTTTACCCAGTTTGCAACCTTACAAACTACACCTTCTCCTGGATGCGAAGCATTGTCAAGTAGGAACTTGTTATTCTTAGCAACCTCCGCAATATCATCCATAGTAGGATGGTCAAGCACAGCAAGAACCTCTACAAACCAAGGCTCAAGACCATATGTCGCAAGAATCTCACGCCACTCTACGTCAGGAAGATAGTATCCTTTATCTCGATCAAACACATCAAAGATATACATATGATACTTTGCATCCTGATTATAGTCTTTAATCTGGCCTACAAATTTCGCCATCCATTCACCGTATACAATCCACTGGGGATGGTCACTACAAGCTTTAAGCAGAAAATAAACTTCATTATCTTCGGAGTTTTCAATCCATTCAACAAACCCCGCATTATCTTTATTCAGATTAATCTCTCGCTTGCGGGAACCCGTCCGCAGACGATTCTGCTCAGGATCATACCACACGCAAGCGTTGGTTGCATCAACCTTCGCAGTAATGACTACATTATTATTGTCAAGCAGACCTTCACAATCTTGGCTGTTCAAACGTTCCACATGCATGTAGCTCTTAAAATTAGTCATATCATTTCCTTTCTCTTTCTATGCTGATATTATATCAGAAGAAAAGGAATTAGTCAACTACATGTTTATTAAATGAATCCAATTGATTAGACGTGCTACCTTAAATATACCTGTAGCACTTTTAAGGCTGGCCGCACTAAATTCTTCCATGGACATAATTGTTCCAGAAGAGTCAAGGATATACATAGTAAATGACTTTTTAGTTTTGGGAACAATGGACATATTGTATTCAGTTAAGTTATTAAAATTGAACATGCCCACAGCTTCGGCAATGAACCTGCGGGCTATAATATCCATTTTCCGCACTTCTTCTGGATTAACAATCCTCATAAATCATCACAGAGAAAGTGTTGTAGCCTTCAATCATAATATTGTCAACCTTGTGATATGCATACTTAGACGTATGATAAACGTCGCAAGGAATATCAATATAATCATTCTCGCCATCTTCATCCTTGCGGACAAGGATAAGTTCGACATGATCTTCTGGCTTAGCCCATCCAAGAGAAGAAAGAAAGCCAGCCAGAGAAATATCAGTATTGTAAACCATTAAAACTCCTTAACAATATCCAAACCCTTTTGAGTAATAGAACGACCTCGCGCACCTTTAATAATATACTGATTAGCAATTAGATACGGCTCTACCACGCTCTCCAAAGAAACTCTATCAGTTCCAAGAGCAGTAGCAAGTGTGTCAACACCAATTGCTTTGCGAGCATCTGCCAGGTATTGCAGATAGTTCATGTCCATTTGATTTAGTCCAAATTTATTGATACCCATTATTTCAAATGCATCGAGAACTACATCTTTAGTAATCTTACCATCATTCAAAACTAGAGCAAAATCATAAATGCAACGCACATTATTGTTGGCAATGCGAGGGGTGGAACGAGAAGCAGAGCCGATGATTTTAGCGCATTCATCATCAACATCAACCTTCATCGCCTTATATGCTGTCTTTACAATCTTTGCCATACTCTCTAGATTGTATGGCTCCAGCTCAATTTGAATTGGAAATCTATTACGACAAGGCAACTCAAGCCCACCCAAAGAAGTTGTCGCCCCAATCAAAGTAAAGTGCGGCATTTCTTGACGCAGAGCTTCACCATCAATATTTACATCCAAAACAAACTGCTCCATAGAGAAATACAAAATTTCTTGGATTTTAGTCTTTAGACTTTGAATTTCATCCAGAAAGATAATATCTCCCTCTTCAACAGTAGACAAAATATCTGCCATATCTTGAACAGTTTTAATAGACGGAGCGGCATAGGTCTTTGCCTTTTTGTCCATTTCATTTGCAATAATGTTTGCAGCTGTTGTTTTCCCGCACCCACTAGGCCCACTGATTAGGACGTGCGGAAGAGTCTTTCGCTTAATTTTTGCCGCCTTGATACAGATAGATAGCATCTTCTTAGCCTTGTCTTGTCCAGACAAATCCTCCAAAGTTTGTGGGCGATAGGCAAATTCCTTAGTCACGTACTTCCTTTCCCTTTCTGTATATACTATTATAACAGAAAAAGAAAAGGTGGTCAAGGAATATCCTCAACCACCTGTTATCTACTCTTCTAGAGACTCTAGACAATATTGATAAACACAATCAATATTGATTTCGTTTGCGCACTTCTGGGCAATTCTGTCTGCGGATACTGGATTACAGTCTAGCACAGCATGTAGGAAATGACCTGTCCAATAGAAATCACCCATATCCTCTCGCGCCAGATCGTCAAAGATGATTTCCCGCACATCCTTGTCAGCCGTATATTCATCCTTCTGGATAATTGCACTCTTCGCAATATCTTCAATTCTTGCGCGCAGTTCGTCTGGCGGCATTCCGTATGCCTGCACACAACCTTTATCATTAGCGCAAACTAGCATCCACTCATAGGACTTGTTGATATAATCATTCCAATTCATTAGTCCAACTCCCGTCCAATCTGCTCTTCCAGCCACTTCTGAATATCGCCCCAGTTCTCGCAAAATGCAGTCAGACGAGCAATAACGTCCGCAGCTTCCTGAGCCTTGTAAGAATTGCAATAGTAAGAACCGTTGTCATCACCAGTTACAGGAAGCATAGCTTCATCCATCATATCACAGAACTCACGTCCTTCCCAACGACAGTCAGGATCGGGGTCTGCAAAGTTATTCAAATAGTCACAGTCCTTGATATACTGGATGGTATCTTCGTAGACTTCACTCCTGTAATCACTGTAGTTCATGGTTTTCCTTTCTCTCTTTCTATGCTTATATTATAGCAAAGAAAATAAAAGTCGTCAAAGAATATTTTCACTACCAATAGACAGAGAAGTTTTTATCAATTTGGACTTTATAACCAGCCTTCTCAAGTAATCGTTGTACGTGCGGCCAATGGTCTTTAATGACATACTGCGTGAGTGAACAGCCAGAACATCCCTTTTGTGCAGCTTGTATAATAGCATTTTCCGCACACAACACTGCTTTATCTAAGGAATTATTATATTCAATTGCATCATTTCGTGCATCGTCCGCAGTGTAGCTAATTTCTAACATATTCATCATCCCAAGTAATATATACGTCATAACTAGGATTAGTGATAGATAACGACATTTCATCTGGCTTGTCAATAGTAAAACCAAGAGTTTCCAAGAGTTCTAAGATATGTATAATATCTTCTGGATCAATGTCAAATCTATACATATTGACAAAAATGCCCCAATGCTGCTTTTCTGCGGCCTTTAGACATTCCTCTTGGATTGTTCGTATAGCCTCGTTTACAGCTTCGCGGTGAGCCTGTTCTACCTGTTGCCGCAAATATTCAGGTGTAATTGTAAAGTAATCATCAAAAATACTATTCATCGTTCTCCTTAGTCCGCCACAGAAAAAAGCCAATCTTCCTGGGCTTCTGCATCTGCATAATCAGGGAAGAACCACTCTCCACGATGGCCCGCCCAATCATACTCAATATAAATACCAAGCTCTTCAAGCAGATACTTTACACCCTGCAGAGCATTCATCTTAGCCTTAAAAAATGTCATTTTAGATTCAGCTTTCAGACCATCGCCAGTCCTCTTAGCATTGTGATAGTCTTGCCAATAACGACGTGCAGTTGCGTGGAGACAATTAAAATATGCAAGGATAGTATCTTGAGCATCCTGCGGGAGGTCGAAAGCCTTGTTATCATAATACTTTTCAGTATCAATCATAGTTTTTCCTTTCTCTATACCTATATTATAACAGAGTATAGTAATTTTGTCTAGGAAAAGTTTACTAAATATCAATTTTACAATGCCTCTCGTACAATCTAGGGTATGGGTTATATAGAAAAGGCCTAGCTATACTAGACCCTTTCAAATGCTATCTTAAATTGTCCTGCACATATTTCCAAGAGACATAGAATGTGTAAGTATCATCTGCGTGGCTCACATGGCTGACAGAATACCCATTGCTTTTCAACTCTTTATGCAATCTACTAGCTAGAAGAGATGTTGTAGGTTCATTAACTTCAATTTTATAATGTCCCTGATTTGCCGCATACCCTATATTGCTATAGATTGCAGCCCTTAGAATTCTGTAAGCATGTTCGCTATTATCTGCTTTTTCCTTGGCTTCTGCTGCACTTAGAAAATTCCCCATCTAAATCGCCTCCAACTTTTCGTATACTTCTTCAATGGTAGGTGATGCAGACCCAATAGCAAGATTAGAATCACGGGAGATGAAGATAAGTTCATCAAAGGGTTCTTCCTTGCGGGGAGATACCTTGGTCTTGAACATGCGGCGAATCACATCATCAGGCACTCGGGCTAGCCCAGTTCGCGCAGCGTTCTGCCGCAAGGCAGTATCAACAGAAGTCTCAATCCAAACTCCAACAATGCGGGTTCCAGAAGGGATGGAAATATTAGAGAACAGACGGCGACGAGCCTTAACAGACAGATGCGTTGCGTTCGCAATCACATATTCGTGGATGCGCAGAGCGTCAGAAATGTTCTGATAGAAACGTTTGATCACTTCATCTTCGTGCGCGAAATAATCCTCGCCCTTACCGAGCATAGCAAAGCGAATAGCATCGCGGGAGACGATAACGCAATCTTCATGGGTGTCCGCAATATGCTTAGCCAAAAAAGATTTGCCAACACCAGACGGCCCGCACATGATGATTAAAGTATGCTTCATACTATCTCCTACTCCAATGGTTTTCATTTTTGATAATAGCCGGAACATCAAGATAGCAGTATGGATTAAAGCCCATTGTCGCACCGCAATGTTCACAAACAATCGCGGCCCAGTCATGCTCTTCAGGCTCTACGTGGAAATCCTCTTCCAAATAACCTTTATGCCCGCAAACCCCGCAAGTAATCATATCTTTTTCCTTTCTACGATACATATAGTATATCATAGAAAAAGAGGACTGTCAATATCAATCCTCAATTATCCATTCATACAGACACATTATCCTATCGTCTCCTGGATAATGAATTTCCTTATCAAAGACAATCTTTGTCTCTGGTGCGGGGTATGCTCTATTCATATGTTGATGACCATGTAGGAAACAATCAAAATCTAACTCTTTCCGCAACTCATCTAGGTACAATTCTCCTTCAGTAGGAGCAAGCCTATATCCGTGTCCAGAAGCAAACAATTCACAAAAGAGCGCGGGAGAATCGTGAGTTAAAATATAATCAAAGTGTTGATTATCCCACTCTTGGTCTTTCCGCACAATCTTGCACAGGTCAACATTGATAGCTTCATCTTCCCACCAAGTCCAATTCTTGATGCGATACCATTTCCCATTCTTGTTAAGCATTCTTCGCTGTGCTTCAAAGTCTGGATTATCTGGGTCAAGCAGATTCCAAATGTCCCTAGATTCTGCGCCAGGAATAATTAGACAATTGCGACCATTGATATTGTATACTCCTGGACAATCAACATAGAAGATGTTTGGGTATACAATACCGTCAAACATCATTTGCCGCATTTGCCCTCCAAAAGCATCAACAATGGGCATGCGGGAAATGGCACATCTGTCTTCATGATTACCCGCAATAATCACCGTCTGCCACGGTTTTTCCGCAAGCCACCTAATATTATACCTGTCTCTGTCTCGGTCATACCATTTAGCTTCAACACCAAATGGTAGTCCTCCATCACCAAGAACTACAATTACATCTTCGTGTTTAAGTGTGCGAAGTTCAGGATGACGCTTAAACGAAAATCGCTCTATTGGATCGCCATGAATGTCGCCTGTGAAGAGCAGTCTACCCTTCATCATATGGCACTACCTCCCTAGCTCCGCAATCACTTATCCCATTCATCATCTTCGAAGCCGCTACCCAAATCGCCCGCAAGTTCCGCATAGTCATAAAAGCTCCAAAGTGGTGACTCGCTTCTCAGCACCAAGATGATATTCAATCTTAATACCATCAAGCCCCGCAGGCTCGAAGATAACCCGCTTGTGCGATGCACCGTCAGTGAAATACTCAATAGACTTGGTTTGCGGGTCGCAATGCATAATGTAGTTGTTAATCAGGTTGACAAAATCCTCGCGGGCAGAGTAATCAAAGTCGTTTTTATTGTCAAAAACATCGCTAGTCATCATACCAATAGCAGTCAGGTGCGGGATGCCCCGCACATCATCAACACTGACTTTCCGCACAATAGAAGTCTTAACCATTACATTTTTCCTTTCTCTTGGATTGTATATCCATTATATCATGGATAATTCTGTTTGTCCATTAAAATCTTCTATGGACAAGCAGTTGTTTATATTATATAATGTTATCCAAGAGTAGTCAAGAAAGGGAAGTTATGAAAGAATTGATTGGAATTGTGTGCGGGGCATGGGCAATTTTATTTATTTGGTATATAATTTATTGTTTTATGTCCTAAGCGTAGACTTGACAAACTTGGCCGCATATAGCATAATATTAGTATAGAGAAAGGAGAGCACGATGGCTGAGATCAGGAAGTATTTTGAAGATGACACTCTTGCCAATGATTGGTTTGAAAAAGTCATGCACAGACTTGCTTGGATAATGTTTGATACTCAGGAAGACTGGATTTACATGTCTGGTGAACTGGGCAAGGGTCGCAATCCAATGATTAAGGGTGAGGAAGAGTTCAATCTTGCTTTCAATGTTGCTTGGGCGGATGCTATTGGCTGGCTCAAGGGTTTTGCATATGATGAACTTCTTCGTCTGTATATAGAAGATGATATTGATTTGCCGCGGTATATGGCAGATGAATATAATGAAGTGATGGGTTTTGAACCTGGTGATGATGGATACGTAGAAGGGGTAGACGAGTAGTGTGGATTGATATTGGTCGGTTCTTCTTAGCCTTGCTATGGGCAGGATTTACTGCCCTGTGGGGCTGGATGATTTATGTTTTCTGTACTGGCGCAACAGATGTTGGTTTGGCTGGGCTAATCGGTATGTGTTCGGTTAGTGTAATGATTGCCATATATCACTTTGCAGCTTCTTTTGGAGTAGACTATGACGATAAAGACTAAAGTTGTTATTGATGATTTGCGAACGTTGATCTATAAGTATGTTCACGACTATGAAATCAAAGATTTGATGGAAGAATATTTGGAAGAAATAGAAGATACAGTAACGCTTTCTCCGCAAATCGAAGTTGAATTGGAAAACATCTTAGATGTTTGTGCTTTTAGTGATGCGAAGTATGATCGTGTATTGGCTAGTGTGAATACTATTAGGAAGGAATTGTATGGAGACTAGATCACCTTGGAATGAATATGGCGAAGCTAAAATCCAAGAGTTGGAGAATGAACTGACTAGACTAACAACTGTGGTTGCGGAACAGCAGACCTCCATTAATAAAATGGCAGAGATTCTTGCTAAGTTCACTAATATCTTCAGCTATCTTGCAAATGCAGAAGGGGATGACCGCAAGTGATTAGTTTTAAAATCAAAAAAGAAGCAGACAATGCTCTAGGTGCAGTTGTACTTGTTCTTCTGTGTATTCTTGCTATTGCAGTTAATTTTGCGATTGGTTTTGGTATTTGTGCGGGGTGTACCTATCTAGCTTGTATGTTTTTTGGATTTAATTGGTCTATTGATTTTGCCGCAGGTTGTTTCTTTATCATGGTAATGATTTGGTGGTTTGTGACCAGTGGCCGCAGTTAGTATTGTATTAACGGTATATTGTTTTAGTTTTGCGGCTATTGCAACTGTGTTACTTGTATTTGTGGTTAGATATTTGCGGGAAAATGCTATCCAAGAGACAGAAAATAGTTGGTTAGAGTTTGTTGACAAGTTTGTGTATGCGGCCATTGTGGTTATTTGGCTAGTGGTTGGGTATAATATTCTTAATTGTTTGTAGGTGCGGGAATTCGTTCGTGTGGATCTGCATGGATGAATTTGCCGCACCTTCTTTTATATTCTTTATTCTTTCTCTTGGATGCGCCATGACGAGCACGCTAGTGCGAGGAATGGCGTAGGGTAACGGAGCGTAGCGGAGTTACCCATTATTGTCACGATTTGATAGCGTCCAAAGTAAATAGTGCACAAAAAGTATATAAGTGAATTGACATGGACATAATTTTATGGTAAAATATTTTATATAAACTTTGGGCAGTTTTATATAACTTATATAAACTGATTTTTATTATATATAAAAGGAGGTATAGTGAAGAGAGACGATAGAATTTTAGTTGCTGTTACCTCTGAAGAGAAACAGCTTTGGCAAGAAGCATGGAAGAAAACTGTATATAAAAGTTTTTCAGAGTATATTAGACATACTATGAACACTTTTTCGCAAGGGATTCTTGATGTTGAACTTCAAGAAGGAGAATCTATGCGGCTAGATGGTACTATTGGTGAGTACGTATAGTTATATAAAATAAGTGATTGAAAAAGATAAATAGATTTTCTCAGGTGATTGAAAAAGATAATCAAGTGATTGAAAAAGATAATCAAGTGATTGAAAAAGATAATCAAGTGATTGAAAAAGATAATCAAGTGATTGAAAAAGATAATCAAGTGATTGAAAAAGATAATCAAGTGATTGAAAAAGATAATCAAGTGATTGAAAAAGATAATCAAGTGATTGAAAAAGATAATCAAGTGATTGAAAAAGATAATCAAGTGATTGAAAAAG
>OJNH01000023.1_pt1 | contig 119025 bp, 94 predicted proteins | sample 1597361 | NCBI WGS metagenome assembly OJNH01 (sample SAMEA2452136, study PRJEB22498) | human gut metagenome | biome: human feces; feature: human gut; material: feces | place: Australia | collected 2012
TTCCTGTTGCTTTTCCATATACAACATTTGATGTTATTGTTAATATTGATAATGTTTGTTTTGCACCTCTATATGCAGGATGTTTCTTTAATTTTCTTAAAAATTGTGTTACAACATCAACAGCTATTTGATCAACTCTGTCATCATCATTTCCGAATTTTGGATAATCTCCTTCAATTTCATAGTCAACTGCTAATCCGTTTTCATCTCTTATAACTTTTACTTTTGCATATTTTATTGCTGATAATGAGTCTGCAACTACTGAAAGTCCTGCTATACCACATGCCATTGTTCTTATTACATCTTTATCGTGTAAAGCCATTTCTATTGCTTCATAAGAATATTTATCATGCATATAGTGTATTGCATTTAATGCTTTTATATAAATTTTTGCTACATAATCCATCATTTGATCAAATTTTACCATAACTTCATCATAATCTAGATATTCAGATGTTATTGGTTCAAATCTTGGAGCTACTTGTTTGCCAGATTTTTCGTCTTTTCCACCATTTATTGCATATAATAATGTTTTTGCTAAGTTTGCTCTTGCACCAAAGAATTGCATTTGTTTTCCTATCTTCATTGGTGATACACAACAAGCTATTCCATAATCATCACCTAATGTTGTTCTCATTACATCATCATTTTCATATTGGATTGAAGATGTTTTGATTGATAAGTTTGCTGTATAACGTTTAAATCCTTCTGGTAATCTTGTTGACCATAATACTGTTAAATTTGGTTCTGGTGCAGGTCCTAAATTTTCTAGTGTGTGTAAAATTCTGAATGAGTTCTTTGTTACTAATGTTCTTCCATCAACTCCCATACCACCAATACTTTCTGTTACCCAAACTGGATCTCCACTAAATAATTCATTGTATTCTGGTGTTCTTAAGAATCTTACCAATCTTAATTTCATTACAAAATGATCCATTAATTCTTGTGCTTGTTCTTCTGTTAATGTTCCATTTTTGAAATCTCTTTCTATATATATATCTAAAAATGTTGATGTTCTACCAATACTCATTGCAGCACCATTTTGGTCTTTTATTGCTCCTAAATATCCAAAATATAACCATTGTATTGCTTCTTTTGCATTTCCAGCTGGTCTTGATATATCAAATCCATATTTTGCTGCCATTACTTTTAATTCGTTTAATGCTTTTATTTGTTCATAGATTTCTTCTCTTTCTCTTATTACATCTTCTGTAAATTCATCTACATCTAATTCTTCTAAATCTAATTGTTTTTCTCTAATTAATTCATCAACACCATATAGTGCTACTCTTCTGTAATCTCCAATTATTCTTCCTCTTCCATATCCATCTGGAAGTCCTGTAATTAAGTGTGCACTTCTTGCAGCTCTTATATCTGGTGTATATACACTGAATACTCCATCATTGTGTGTTTTTCTTACTGTATGGAATATTTTATCAACTTCTGGGTCTACTTCTCTTCCATAAGCTTCACATGATTTTTCTACTATTTTGATCCCACCATATGGCATTATTGCTCTTTTTAATGGTGCATCTGTTTGTAATCCTACTATTTCTTCTAAGTCTTTATCTATATATCCAGCTTCATGTGCTGATACTGTTGATATTGTTTTTGTATCTATATCTAATACTGAACCATTTGAATTTCTTTCTTTTTCATATAATTTTAATACTTCATCCCATAATTTTTTTGTTTTTTCTGTTGTTCCTGTTAAAAATGTTGCATTTCCTTCATATGGTGTATAGTTCTTTTGAATGAAATTTCTTACATCGATTTTTCTTTTCCATTCGCCTTTTTCAAAGCCTTTCCATTGTTCAAAATCCATTTTTTATTACCTCCATTTTTATTTTTTCCATATTTGTTTATTGTATTACATTTTTATTCTTTTGCCATACTAATTATAAGGATAATAATTTGAATTGTCAATGAAATTTTTGTGATTTTTTATGTAAAAAAGCGAGTCTAAGATTTTCTATCAAATGAAAATTTTAAGAAAATCTAAGACTCACCATATTTATCTAGTACAGAAAGTCCTCCTACAAGGAGAACTTTCCTACTATATAAAAAGGACCCAAGCACTGCTTGGGTCCCTTGCCAGGGATATTGTTGGTTCTTTAACTTGCGCTGAGCTCTCTAAGCCTGATCAGATTTCTGTTCAATTCGTGAGCCACCTGATTCAGCTCGAAGATTTCTGCAGACATGACCAGTCCGGTCATATCCACATAATAAAAGCCTGCAATTACATCGTACTTTATCATGAAATTTACCTCCTTGGCATACAGCCATCATGATAGAACTATTATACCATATTTTTACTTTTTTTGCAAGTTATGTATACATACAAGTCATTTTTTTATATAAAAAGCAACAAAACTAAATTTGTTGCTTTTTTCGACACTTTTATATAATGTTTTATTAATACATTCCGTTCATTCCATTATCCATTTCATGATTGTTTCCACATCCACATGATTTTGGTTCTGGAGCATCTGTTACTAGGCTTTCTGTTGTAAGTACCATTGCTGCTACTGATGCTGCATTTTGTAATGCACTTCTTGTTACTTTTGTTGGATCAACTATTCCAGCTTTTTTCATATCTACATATTGTTCTTTATCTGCATCAAATCCAAATCCTATAGCTGATTTCTTTACATTGTCTAATATAACAGCTGGTTCTAATCCTGCATTTCTTGCAATTTGTTTAACTGGTTCTTCTAATGCTTTTAATACTATTTCAGCACCTAGTTTTTCTCCACCTTCAAGTGATTTTGCAACTTTTTCTACTGCTGGTATAATATTTACATATGCTGTTCCACCACCAGCTACAATTCCTTCTTCAACAGCTGCTTTTGTTGCTGATAATGCATCTTCTATTCTTAGTTTTTTATCTTTCATTTCAACTTCTGTTGCTGCTCCAACTCCAATTACTGCAACTCCTCCAGCAATCTTTGCTAATCTTTCATGTAAGTTTTCTTTATCAAATTCACTCTTTGTTTCTTCGATTTGAGCTTTTATTTGTCTTACTCTTTCGGCAATCTTTTCTTTATCTCCTGCACCATCAACAATTATTGTATTTTCTTTTTGTACTTTTACTTGTTTTGCTCTACCTAATTGTGTAATTTGTGTATCTTTTAATTCCATTCCTAAATCTTGTGATATTACTTCACCACCTGTTAGAATTGCCATGTCTTCTAACATTGCTTTTCTCTTATCTCCAAATCCAGGTGCTTTTACTGCAACAACATTTAATACTCCTCTTAATTTATTTAATATTAATGTTGATAATGCTTCACTTTCAATATCATCACATACTATAACTAGTTTTCCTGATGATTGCATTAAGTTTTCTAGTAATGGTAATATTTCTTGAATATTGCTTATTTTTCTATCTGTTATTAAAATATATGGATTATCTACAACTGCTTCCATTTTTTCTGTATCTGTTACCATATATGGTGATACATATCCTTTGTCAAATTGCATTCCTTCTACTACATTTAATTCTGTTTGTGATGTTTTTGATTCTTCAATTGTTATTACACCATCTTTTGATACTTTTTCCATTGCATCAGCTATTAATTCACCAACTTCTGTATTATTTGCTGATATACTTGCAACTCTTGCTATATCTTCTTTTCCATTAACTGGTGATGTAATTTCTTTTAATTCTGCTACAGCTCCATCAACGGCTTTTTCTATACCTCTTTTTATTGCCATTGGATCTGCTCCAGCTGCTACATTTTTAACTCCTTCTTTAATCATTGCTTGTGCTAAAACTGTTGCTGTTGTTGTTCCATCTCCTGCAACATCATTTGTTTTTGTAGATACTTCTTTTACAAGACGTGCGCCCATATTTTCAAATTTGTCTTCTAATTCAATTTCTTTAGCTATTGTTACACCATCATTTGTAATTAATGGTGCTCCAAAACTTTTATCTAACACAACATTTCTTCCTTTTGGTCCTAATGTTACTTTTACTGTATCTGCTAATTTATTAACTCCTTCTAATAATGATTTTCTTGCATCTTCTCCAAATTTAATTTGTTTTGCCATAATTAATCAACCTCCTAAAATTATTTGTTAATATAATTTTTTTATTTTACTATTGCTAATATGTCTTCTTCTCTTAATATGATGTATTCTTCTCCTTCATATTTCACTTTTGTTCCACCATATTGGCTTACTACTACATTATCACCTTTTTTTACTTCTAATTCTTCTCTTTTTCCGTCAACCATTCTTCCTGGTCCAACTTCTATAACTTCTGCAATTTGTGGTTTTTCTTGTGCTTGACTTGACAATATTATTCCACTCTTTGTTGTTTCTTCCTTTTCTTTCATTTTTATTAATACTCTATCTGATAATGGTTTTATCATAATATTACCTCCTCTATTAGTGCTATGTTTTAATAGCTTTTTTGCATTAGCACTCTTTTTGCTTGACTGCTAATAATATATACCCTATTTTTTCCTTTGTCAATAGTTTTATTTATTTTTCACAAAATCTTCACATTCATAATAATTATATGTTCATTATATAAAAAATAGACCCATAATTTGAGTATTTTCAAACTATAAGTCTATTTTTGTTAAATTGTTATTTCTTTACATTCAATCTGTTTATATTTAACTTTACATGTGTCAAATAATCTTTTTGATGCAATATTTTCATCTGTTCCATTATACTTATCTGACAAATATATTACTTCTTTTATTCCTGATTGAATTATTAATTTTGCACATTCATTACATGGAAATAAGTCTACATATATTTTTGCATTTTCAAATTCTTTTTTTGTTCCTCTATAATTTAAAATTGCATTCATTTCTGCATGACATACATATGGATATTTTGTATAAATTTTTTCTCCATCTCTTGCCCATGGAAAATTTTCATCTTCAAATCCATTTGGTGCTCCATTATATCCTATTGATAATATTCTATTATCATTACTTACAATACATGCTCCAACTTGTGTATTAGGATCTTTACTTCTTTTTGATGATAGTTTTGCAATTGCCATAAAGTATTCGTCCCAAGTCAAATAATCATTTCTTTTATTTCCTGATTCTTTACACTTTTCTTGCCATTTTTCAAATTCATTATTCATAAAAATTTATTCCTTTCTTATATTAGAATAATTTATTTTACATTTTTTGCTGCTCTAACTAATCCTATAAATAATGGTGCTGGTCTATTAGGTCTTGATTTTAATTCTGGATGGAATTGTCCTGCAATAAAATATGGATGTTCTTTATATTCTACTATTTCAACTAATTTTCCATCTGGTGATGTTCCAGAACATATTAAACCTGCTTTTTCTAATCTTTCTTTATATTCATTATTATATTCATATCTATGTCTGTGTCTTTCTGAAATTTGCTCTTTTCCATATAATTCTTTTGCTAATGTTCCTTCTTTTAATATACATGGATATGCTCCTAGACGCATTGTTCCACCTTTTTTATCTATTCCTATTTGATCATCCATTATATGTATAACTGGATTTGTTGTTTTTTCATTAAATTCTGCTGAATTAGCATCTTTTAATCCTAATACATTTCTTGCAAATTCTACAACTGCCATTTGCATACCTAAACATATTCCTAAGAATGGAATTTTATTTTCTCTAGCATATCTAATTGTTTCTATTTTTCCTTCTATTCCTCTATTTCCAAATCCACCTGGAACTATTATTCCTTGTAATCCTTTTAATTTTTCTTGTGCTGTTTCTTTATTTATTGTTTCACAATCTATTAATTTGATATTAACTTTTACTTTATTGGCAAATCCTGCATGATGTAAACTTTCTATTACTGACAAATATGAATCTTCTAGTTGAATATATTTTCCTACTATTCCTATATTTACAGATTCATCTCCTATGTTTCTTATATTATCTATCATTTTTTGCCATTCTGTATTATCTGGAACATATCTATCTAATCTCATATGATTACATACTTCTCTTGCTAATCCTTCTTCTTCAAGCATTAGTGGTACTGCATATAAATTGTCTGCTGTTTTATTTTGTATTACACTACTTTTTCTTACATTACAAAATAGTGCTAGTTTTTCTCTTATTGTGTCTGGAATATCTTGTTCTGTTCTACATACTAAAATATTGGGTTGTATTCCTAAGCTTTGTAATTCTTTTACAGAGTGTTGGGTTGGCTTTGATTTTATTTCATTTGAACCAAATATGTATGGTAATAATGTTACATGTATATATACTACATCTTCTGGATTTTTTTCTAGTCCTACTTGACGGATTGCTTCTATTATTGATAATCCTTCTATATCTCCAACCGTTCCACCAACTTCTGTTATAACTATGTCTGTATCTGTATTTTCAAAACTATATATTCTTTCTTTTATTTCATTTGTTACATGTGGTATTACTTGTACTGTTTTTCCTAAATAGTCTCCTCTTCTTTCTTTTTCAATTACTGTTGAATATACTTTTCCCATTGTTACACTTGAATGTTGTGTTAAGTTTTCATCAATAAATCTTTCATAATGTCCTAAGTCTAAATCTGTTTCTGCTCCATCATCTGTTACGAATACTTCTCCATGTTCATATGGGCTCATTGTTCCTGGATCAACATTTAAATATGGATCAAATTTTTGAATTGTTACTTTATATCCTCTATTTTTTAATAATCTTCCTAGTGATGCAGCTGTTATTCCCTTTCCTAATCCTGATACTACTCCTCCTGTTACAAATACATATTTTGTGTTCATTTATTCTTCCTCCTATATTCCCATTTTTGCCATATAAAATCAAATAAAAAAAATAGATTAAAATAAAAACTGCAAAAGTGGTTTTTTTTTAATCTATTAAAACTATATTTTTATATTATCATACTTTTATAATTTTTTCAAGACAAATTTGATTAATTGCCTCAACTTTCTATAAAAAATCATACAATATATTCTATACTATTATCTGGAAAATACTTTTCCATTTGTTTTTTTAAGTAAACTTCCGCTTCTTTTCTAACATCTTGTTTATATGAATATTTACCTTTTCCTCTACCTGTCATAATTTCAGTATTATATAAATTTATAGCATTTGGAAATGCTTCTTCATTTATTTTGGTGTGTACAAAACTATATGTCATAAATATTATTTCAAAAAATGCTTGTTTTTTTACTTTTTCAGATAATTCACTATTTAATCTTTGAATTAAATTTGTATATAATTCTTTCCAATTTTCAACTAAAATTACTGGTGCAATTAGTATTCCGACTTTATATTCAGCTTCTGCTAATTTGTTTATAGCCACTATTCTTTCTTTTAGTCTTGATGTACCAAATTCCACTTTATTTATGATTTCTTCTGGATTCATACTTACTCTTATTGTGATTTTACCATTATGTTTTAATGGCAAAATTGGATCTACCATGTCAAATTTGGTAGGAAGTGTTAATTGTCCTTTTGATGTATCTGCAAAGTTTTCTATTGTCCATACTAAATTATTTGTTATTGTATTTTCTAATATTAAATCACTATTACTTCCTATCTCAAATGTTAGATTTTTTTCACTTTTTTGTGCTGTTTTTATTATTTTTTCAAGCATCTGCTCTCTATTTACAAATAATCTTAAATATGCACATTTATTGTAATTACATACCAAATAGCAATATAAACACATCGCAGTACATCCTGATGAGGTATATGGTACTAAATAATCTGATGTTTTATGGTTTTCTACAAATTTATGTGTTTTTCTTGTTCCTATTATTAGATTTTGTTTTATTTTTGGAAATTCACTATTATTCTTTTTTCTCATTTCTTCTATATTATTATGATTTTCTATAAGGATTTTGGGTACTTCTTTATATTTTTCTAATAGTTCTTTTCCTAATTGATAATTTTCTATTTCTTTTTCATAATATATCGCTTGTGGTTTAAACATAACTTTTTCTCCTTTTTGTTAGTTTAACCTTTATTAAAACATTAATACAAAAAGAGCTTCAAATTGAAGTTCTTTTTAAGTTATTTTATTAAATTATTTTTCTTACAATATGGAACAACTTCATTTTTTAATGTATTTGACAATATATTATTATCCATATCAGTGTCATACCATAAAAATTTTTCTATTTCTTCTGATGTTTTCAAAATTCCTTGAAGTTTTCCGTTATATTTATATACATAGAAATGTATTGGAGTAATTCCATCACTTGTTGCAATTTCATCAAATTCCATTATTAATTCAAATTTTTCTTCATCAAAAATAGCTTCATCACCAAGCTCTTCATGACATTCTCTTATTGCTGCTTGTAATGTTGTTTCTCCCTCTTCAACTTTTCCTCCTATCATTTGATAAGTTGGTCGTTTACGAGGCTTATCTATTAATAATTTTTCATTTTCAAAAAACATTGTTCCAACTACTTTCATTTTTCTTACTCCCTTTACTCTGTTCTTAATGCTTCAACTGGATCTCTTTTAGCTGCAAATCTTGCTGGAATTAATCCTGCAATCATTGTTAGTCCTACACTTATTACAACTAATATAATTGCTCCTGCTGTAGGCAATTTAGAAATATTTGATATTCCAACTATTGATTTTATTATCATATTTATTGGAATATTTAACAATAATGTGACAACAATTCCTATTAATCCTGCTACTAATCCTATTATAAGTGTTTCTGCATTAAATACTCTTGAAACATCTTTCTTTGATGCTCCTATGCTTCTCAATATTCCAATTTCTTTTGTTCTCTCTAAAACTGATATATATGTTATAATTCCAATCATTATTGATGATACAACTAATGAAATACCAACAAATGCAATTAATACATAACTTATTACATTAATTATTGTTGATACAGAACTCATCATAACACCTACAATATCTGTATATGTTATAACATTTTCTTCTTTTCCATCATTTGTTTGTTTATCATTGTATTCACTAATTCTTGTTGTAATCATATCTTTTGATTCAAAATCTTTTGGATATATATTTATTGTTGATGGCTTATTTAAGTCTACTACTCCAAGTGTTGATAAATTTGAATCATAAGTTGCTGTTGAATTTTCTGCATAATTTTTCATAAGCTCTGCTAATTCTGCTTCTGACAATGTTGCCATATACATTCTTTGTTCATCTGTTAATTGTGAATAATCAAATGAACTATTTTGATTTTCTGGGAATTCTATTCCTGTAAATACATTTATGTTTGGATTTTCTTTTTGTTCTTTTACTATTTCTGTTTCATTAATTTTATTTATAACATATTCTTTTAATTCTTTTGTATATCCAATCATTCCTGCACCTGATGATGAAACATTTTCTTCATTTGGTTTTATTATTCCTACTATTGTTATTTCTTCTGCATTATCTACAACATTCTTCATATATTCGTCATCATTTGACATATCTTGCCATGCATTTCCAGATTCCTTATAATAATCTGTATTTAATAATATTTTAAATTTATAATTTAATAAATCATCATATGAATAACTTTCTGATTCACCAGCTTCAACTTTTTCTTTATTTTTTATTTTTTCCATTGATTCATTTAATTCTTTAATATCTTTTATTCCTAAAGAATATAATGTGTAATCACTGATTTCATTATTTTCATCAACTATTAAAACAACTTCATTATATTTTGTTGGCCATTTTCCTGCAAGTACGTCATATTGTGATTGTAATAAATTTTGGTTATCTAACATTTCATTCCATACATCAGTTTGAGTCATTGTCATTGAACCTGACATCATTGATGATGTGCTTTGTCTTGATTCCATCATTTCTCCAAATCCTAGTTCGTCAAATACTTTGCTTGGATTTACTTGTTGATATGTTTTATCTTCATTTTGTTTATATATATTTAAGTTTAAATTATACTCATATTGAATAGCATTTATATAATCTTTTATATTTGTATCTCCACTCTCCAAATATTTTTTAAATTCTTCTAAATTATTTGTTTGAAGTTTTGTTGATACTGTTTCTAATATATTATTTACTATTGGTCTTGAATATATTTTATTATCATTATGTTCTTCTTTTTCTCCATTTCCCATCATTGCTTCTAACATACTTGTTACATCTATACTAGCTTCTTGAATTGTTAATGGATATGATGAAAGTGTATCTTCTTCTACTCTATTTATATAACTTTGCATTCCATGTGATAATGATAATATTAATGCAATTCCTATTATTCCTATGCTTCCTGCAAATGATGTTAAAAATGTTCTTCCTTTTTTAGTCATTAAATTATTTAGACTTAATCTTACTGCTGTTGTGAATTTCATTGATGCTTTTCCAGATTTGTCTTTTTTATTTCTAGCTTTCTTCACATCTTCTTCACTAGATTTATAAGGATTTGAGTCATCTATGATTTTTCCATCTAATAATTTTACTATTCTTGATGAATATTTTTTAGCAAGTTCTGGATTATGTGTTACCATTATTATTAATCTATCTTTTGATATTTCTTTTAATATTTCCATTACCTGTACTGATGTTTTTGAATCTAATGCTCCTGTTGGCTCATCAGCAAGTAATATATCTGGATCATTTACTAATGCTCTTGCTATTGCAACTCTCTGCATTTGTCCTCCAGACATTTGATTTGGCTTTTTATTTATTTGATCTCCTAATCCTACTTTTTGTAATGCTTCTATTGCCCTTTTTCTTCTTTCTGCTTTTCCTACACCTGATATTGTAAGTGCTAATTCAACATTTGCAAGTACTGTTTGATGTGGTATTAAATTATAACTTTGAAATACAAATCCTACAGAATGATTTCTATATGTATCCCAATCTTTATCTTTAAATTCTTTGGTTGATTTTCCATTAATAATTAAATCTCCTGATGTGTATCTATCAAGTCCTCCTATTATATTTAACAATGTTGTTTTTCCACATCCGCTTTGTCCTAAAATTGAGACAAATTCATTTTCTCTAAACTCTATATTTATTCCTTTTAATGCTTGAACTTCGTTATCTCCTGATAAATAGTTTTTTGTTATATTTTTTAATTGTAACATATCTATATCCTTTCATTTTTTGTATATTTTATATTATTATTGTGAATATCTTGTGAAATTCTTTATGTTATTAAGATTTCATATAATATCTTGATTTTTTTTATAAAAAATGTTATACTTAATAAGTTCGAATTTTGCACATTGAAATTGGAGGTAGGCAAAATGAAACTCTGTATTGTACGTCATCATTTTTTCCTTTGGTTTTTAATTGATAAGCCTGAGCTTTTACCATTTGAAGGTAACTGGAATACGCTTATTGTTTTGGCAAATGAATCTGGTAGAATTTTATCTGATATTACTAAACATGGAAATATCATCCATGTTGAAAAATACGGATTAGAAATTGATTTTAAAACATTTATGAATATCTTAAATGTTCCAAACAGTTCAATTGCCGATTTGGTTAACCATAGTCAAAATTTGATTTTACACTCTGACGACGAATATTCTGTAGCCAAATTTGCAAAAACACACAATTTAGTTTATGGATATGTTTTCAATCCAACTACAAATAATCTTTTTTATTATGTTGTAAACAGAACGTATCCGTTCCAATTTGACCGTGGAGTCTTCATCGACCCAAACAATCCGTTCTAATTTCAAAAGAGGATCCCTTTTTGGGGTCCTCTTATTTTTATTTATTTCTGTTTTTTATATAAATTGCTAATTGTTTCAAAAATTCTGCCTTATCTCCATAATATTCTAATATCTCAACTGCTTCATTTGTTATTTTCTCTAATTCTTTTTTAGCTCCTTCAATTCCAAATACAGATACATATGTACATTTATTGTGTTCTTTATCATTTCCAACTGGTTTTCCAGTTACATCTGGATTACCTTCTTCAGATAAAATATCATCTTTTATTTGAAATGCTAAACCAATTTTATCTGCAAATTTTGATAATCTTTCTATATCATTTTCACTTGCATCTGCTAATATTGCTCCCATTCTTATACTTAGTTTTAATAATTCTCCTGTTTTATTTTCATGTATATATTGAAGCATTTGGTGGCTAATTTGTTGTCCTTCAAGTTCTGTATCTAAATATTCTCCTGCAATCATTCTATCTACCGCATTTGAAAATTCTCCAAATATTCTTATTTTATTTTGTGTTGCTGATTTTGCTAAGTCCTTACTCATAACTATATATGCTTGATTAAATAATGAATCTCCTGCAAGTAGTGCTGTTGGGTGATTAAATTGTTTATGATTTGTTGGCTTTCCATGTCTAAAATCATCATTATCTACTTCTGGCAAATCATCATGTATTAATGAAAAATTATGTATCATTTCAATTGCAACTGCATATGGCATTGCTTCTTGATAATTTTCTTTAAACATTTTATATACATCTAATACTAATATTGGTCTTAGTCTTTTTCCACCTGCCATCAAACTATAACTTACTGATTCATTTAATATTTTTTCAGGACATTCTTCTTTTCTTAAATATTTTTCTAATTCTGTATTTATAATTGTTTGATATTTTTTTAGTTGTTCTTTAAATTCCATTTTGGACTTCCTTTAAAATTAATTTTTATTGCTAAAGTATTTACTCTTCACATTGAGTTCATTTTAACACATTATTAGACATTATTCAACATTTATTAGATATATTTTGAACATTAACAAATATGCCAAGCTATCTAAAATAACTTGGCATATTATATTATCTTCCACAATTATTATTTAATTGCATTATATTATTCATATCATTCATACAAAATTTCTTATCTGAAAGCTTATCTTGAACAATTCTTAAAGCTTCACCAAATCTTTGGAAGTGAACAATTTCTCTTTCTCTTAAAAATCTTAATGGATCTATTACATCTGGATTATCTCTACATAAATCTATTAATTTTTCATATGTTGCTCTTGCCTTTTGCTCAGCAGCTAAGTCTTCTTGTAAGTTTGCAATTACATCACCTTTACATGCTAAACATGTTGCATCAAATGGTACACCTGCTGCAGATTGTGGATATATATCTACACCATGATCTGTATAATATGCTCCTAATCCTGCTGCTTCTATTTCTTCAATTGATGCATTTTTTGTTAATTGATGAACTATAGTTCCTACCATTTCTAAATGGGCTAATTCTTCTGTTCCAATATCATTTAAAATAGCTTTTGCATTTTGGTCTGGCATACCAAATCTTTGTGATAAATATCTTAAAGATGCTGCAAGTTCTCCATCTGGTCCACCATATTGGCTAATAATTACTTTTGCAAGACGAGGGTCTGCACATTTTATATTTATTGGATATTGTAATACTTTATTATAAGTCCACATAGTTTAGAAATTCCCCCTTTCCCAAGGCCATGGTTCTTCAATCCATCTCCATTTATTACATGGAAATTGAATTGTTAATGGTCCATAAACTTTTTGATATTTATCTGTTAATTCTCTATATTCTTTGCAATATTTTCTGTGTAAACAAAGTGCTTTTTGATCATCAACATGTGTGTCTAAATATAATCCAAGCTCTGTTATTGCAAAATTCAAGCTTTTTATTCTTTCCATCATTTCTTCTCTTGTTGCTTGTGATTGATTGCATTCACAATTTTGCATATTATTACAATTTGTCATATTATCTAATACATTCAAACCATCTGCAGACTGCATATTCCAATTCATATTATTTGAATTATTCATCATCCAATTTCTATTATCTTCCATTATTACAGCCCTCCCCAATTTGATTTGTTGTTTCTAAAAATTCATTTGTTCTCATTGATTGACATGGTGTATATGGGCTTACTAATTCTGGAAATATTGTTCCCATTTTTAGTCCAATTTCTGGTCTAAATGTTTTATCCATATATTGCCAAGGAACATAACTTTGAGCTAACATTGGATTATCTGGAAATACACTCATTTCATATTCTTCATCAAATCCACATTCACAACAGTCTACAGGCTCTTGTTGTTCATAACTACAATTTGTAGAACAGTCATTATTGCATTTATCTTCAATCATATTTGTAGATGTATTCCATGCTTGATTATTCATGCATGAACATCTTTGATATCTACGCATAAACATATTTTTCCTCCTCTTAATATAATTAAATCAATTTTTGATTTGTCATATTACATAATATGCAAAAAAAGTAGCCTTGCTACAATAATTTGTCTTATTTAGTTGTTTTGACAAATTTGCTTTGGCTACTTTAAATATTTTATTATAAATGTTGTTCCTTTATTTAATTTTGAATCCACTTGTATATATCCATTATTACTTTCTATTATTGATTTTGATAAAGCTAAACCTATTCCTACACTATCACTTGATGAATTTTTTCCTTTATAAAATCTTTCAAATATGTGTGGTAAATCTTTTGCATCTATTCCTGTTCCATTATCTTCAATTTTTAATTCTGTATACATATTATTTTGATTATAATTTATATAAATTTTTCTATTTTCATATGAATGTTCTATGCAATTTTTTAATATATTTGTTATTGCTTCAACTTGCCATTTTAAATCACATATTGTTTTTATTGAATCATCTCCTGAAACTATTATTTCTATATTTTTCAATTCACTTAACATTGATACATTTTTTACCGCTTCATTTATTATATCTTTTATCAAAACTTCTTTTTTTATAAATTTTATCGAATTACTGTCTATTTTTGATAATTTCAAAATTGATTCCACTAAAAATTTTATATTTACTATTTCTCTTTTTATATCTTTAATAAAATCTTTTTTTATATCTTCTGGCATATTTTCATCACTTAAAATATTGTCTAACATTATTAAAATTGATGTAATTGGTGTCTTTATTTGATGTGATATATCTGATAATGAATCTTTTAAGGTTGTTTTATCTTTTTGAGAATTTTCAGCCACTTCTTTTAACATTATCGTTATTTTATATAATTCATTTTTTAATATTGACAATTCATCTTCTGTGTTTTCTTCTATATTTAGTTTGTAATTTCCTCTATTGATTTCTTCTATGTATTTTGTTATTTCATTAATTTTTTTACTTTCACTATGATTATATTTGAAGACTATTATTGATAATATTAAAATAAATACTATCAATGTACTTACATCTATAATAATAAATTTTTGAAAATCTGTGTTATTTTCTAATATTACTGAATCTTTATCTAGTTCTATGCCATATTCCCTTAATATCTCATTATTAGTTTTATCACTACTATTTAATATTTCTACAATTTCTCTTTTTTCTATATCTGGATATTTTTCTAAAACATTATCTATAATTCCTGCTATTTTTTGATTAAAATTATATGTATATGTTTTGTATTGTTTATATATTAAAATCGAAAATGTGATTAGAAATATAATAATTACAACACAACTTGTGATGCACATTTTCTTTAATTCTATTTTGTTTTTCATTTTTATTTCATTCCTTTTCAAAACTTAGATGTTATTGACAATTCATTAATATACTTCACTATCAATTCTATATCCAATTCCTTTAATTGTAATTATAATATCTGTTTTAATTTTTTCTCTTATTCTTTTTAAATATACTGTTACAGTATTATCATTTACATCATTTCCTGTCCATTCCCATATTTTGTCTATTATTTCACTTCTTTTTACTACTTTATTTAAATTTAAGAATAATAAATTCAATATTTTCAATTCTAAGTTTGTAAGTTCTACATTTTCATTATCCCTATACACAACCATTTTGTCCATATCAAATTTTATATTTTGGACTTGTATTATTGTGTTTTTCTTGTTTCTTAATATTATTCTATTTATTCTTGCCATCAGTTCTTTTATTGAAAATGGTTTTGTAATATAATCTTCTGCGCCTAACTCTAATCCTTTTACAATATTATCTTCTTCATCTTTTGCTGTTAAAAAAATTGAAGGTATATTCTTTTCTTTTATATTATTTCTATATAAATCAAATCCATTTCCATCTGGTAATGATACATCTAATATTGCTAAATCTATTTTTTCTGTTTTTAATATTTTAAGTGTATTTTCTACATTTAATGTGTGTATTACTTGATATTTCTTTTGTTCTAAAGAGTATATTAATCCTTTAGCTAATATCTCATTATCCTCTACTAATAATATTTTCATATATTCTCACTCCATATATATTTTATCATAAAAAGAGGACTTTGTAAGCCCCCTTTTTATACAATATTTTACTATCTTAAAAATTGTTGATTATCCTTTGTTTTATGTATTTGCATTTGTTTTATTATTTGTACCATATCATTTATTTCTTGAAGCTCAACATCTTTAGTATCTCTTGATATTGTTTCTGGTGTAATATCATATGTTGGAGAAGTCATTATAGGTCTTTCCTTTTGTTCTTCTTGAGTATCCATTCTGCAACGCCAACATTTTTTTTCTTCATCATAAAATGGCTCGCTTGGAGTTTTTCCTTCTTGTCTTGCAAGAACTCTAGTTAGTGAAATCTGTTGATTTCTTACCAATGGGATATCCTCTTTTTTCTTTTCATTAGATACTTTAATTAAACTTTTTGAGGCCTGTATTCTTCTATAATTTATTTCTTGTTCAACAGAACCTTGACTTAGATTTCCACTTCTTAGATAATCTTGTGCATATTGCTTATCAATTTCTGCTATAGTCCTATGATGTCTAGGAATATTGCCAGTTTTTCTATTATTTTCTGCTTTTTTATGCATTTGTTTTGATTGCTCATTATCTCGAATTTGAATCAACATTTTATTTACTTCTGGAATTGATACAAACTTTTCTAAATAGTCTATTCCTCCATCTATAGTTAAGTTGTCAGCTTCTTTTAGCAGTCTAGCCATAGCTGGTATTAAATTTTGCATAAACCATTCTGGATCATTTTTATACTTAATAGCATTATTATCAAAATTTTCAACAAACTTTCCACTTTTTATACTATCTATAACCCTTTTAATATTTTCATTTTCACAATTTGCTCTTAATGCATATGCCGTTTCTTCTTCTGTTACCTCATAGTCTTTAATAAAATCTTTTACCCATTGCATCTTTCTTTGATGTTTTTGTTGTTGCTCATCTACTTTTGTAGGATCATAACTTAATACTTTTTGTTCTATATCTGCTAAAACCTGTTTTTTTCCTTCATAGTATTGTTCTAATCTTTCGCGGCTTTCCTTATGGATAGCCCATGGGTTTTCTGACTGCATTGTGTTCATAATAAAATTTTTGGGTGTATAATTTTCTTTTAATTCTCCCATTTCCAAAACATATTGTTCTACATATTGTTTTGCTGATATTTCTGTTCCATCTTTTAATTTTACTTTTCCACTTTGTGGCAAATATTTAAAGAAATATTGTCCTACAAATTGTTCAGCTGACATTTCTCCTTTATTTTTTCCAGATGGAATCATAAACTTTTTTTGTAATAATTGTGGATCAATTGTTTTTATAAAATCTTCAAATAATACTTGTTGTCTTTTTCCATTTTGCTCTATTTCTATTGTTCCATTATTAAAAGGCATTATAAATCCATAATTTCCTATTCTTTCTTGTGCAGAAGTCATCTGTGCTGATTTTCCTAATCTCCCCTCTAATTCACGTTGAAAATAATGAGACATTTCTTCAAATATTCTTTGTGCTTCATCTTTTCCTATTTGTTTTACGATTTCAGCAATTTGCTCTGGTGTACTTTTTTCAACCTGCCTATAAACCAATTCATAATACATTTCTTGTCCATCTCGTATTAATTTTGCTTTATCATCATCTGATAAGTCTTGATTTTGTAATATATATTGTTCTTCTTTTTGCATATTTTTAATTAAATCAATTGCACTCTTTTTGGTTCCATCTAAATTATATTCCTTTTGTAATATCGGATACCTATTTAATATTTCAGTTCTACCTCTAACACATATTAAATCATCCAAAATAGGAATTGTAACATCATCTCTTTCTTGTAATCCATCACTTTCATAATGTGATTGTCCATCCCAAGAATTTACATTTGCTTTATATCGTGCTATATTAAATTTTCCTTGTTCAATATTCATTAAATCTGTTATTTCTTTATCTGAATATCCCATTATTTCTAAATATTGTCTATATCCAACTTCATCTGCATTATTTTCTATTGAATATGCATCATAATTTCCTGTTTTTCTATCTCTAGAATACCAACTCTTTTCAAGATACCCATTTAATATATAATCCCTTGCATATTCCAATCCATCTTTACTACTAACATTTGTTTTTGTCATCAATTCTTGTCTATGATGTTGTATTTCATGAAATACCGTTTGATATAATGTCTTACAAGTAAATAATCTTTTATCAACATCTGGACTTTGTAAACCTCTATACAAGTGTGCAATATTATATGTTATACTAGGCGGCCTAGTATTCTTTCGATATACCCCCAAAAATGTTTCACTTCTATCATTTATAAATTTTAATCCAAATGTATTTTGACTATCATCTCTATTAGGTTGGTAACTATACCCCAGTTCTTCAATTTCTAATTGAAATATTCTTGTTATAGAATCTTGCATTTTCTGTAGTAATTCAGTGTCATTAAAATCTAATTGATTATCCCTAAAATAATTCATAAAACTAGTCATTTCTTTTTTTTGTATTGCTATTTTTTCCTCTTTAGTCATACTATTTCTCTTCCTTTCTCACTTCATTCAAAAACATAGCTAGGTATGAAAGATTTAAAATTTCTTTCAAACTATTTTTCTTCCATTTCATCTCTTTCTGCATCTTCCTTTGTAATAACATTATTATATACTTCTTCTATTATTTCATCACTTTCATCATTTTCTTGAATTTGTTTTAATTTTAAATATTCTCTCATTTGCGCTGTTTTATTGTCTTGCATTCTTTCCACCCTCCTTAATTATTTTTTTTAAATAATTTCATAATCTTACTTAGAATTTTCTTAAATATATTTTGTTCTTTATATTCAATAAGTTGTGTATACTCTTGATTAATTTTATTATCTTCAACTATTTGTCCTTTTTTCTTAAATAAATTATCTGGATTATATCTTTCCCTCAATTCTTCTTCTTTTCTTTTATCATTTTCAGAATAAAGTTTAATTAACTCTTTCTTTTCATTTTCATCTTCACACCAATAATTAATATTTAACATTGCTAAAATTATTAAAGTTTTTTTCTGCAATTTTTGCTCATCTAGTGGTATAGTTGGCTCTATATTAGGCTTATAGTCTTTCAATTTTTCTTCTCTAAATAATTCCATTAATTTTAATGGTATTTTATCTATATATTTTGGTTCCATAAAAGATAAAATCTCATATACTTCTGCATAAGCAATTGATAATTCATTATTTTCCATATAATTTCTCCCATTTCAATTATTTTTACTCAATCTATCTATAATCTTAAATTTAAGATTATAATTTTTATAATTATTTATTTTTTTCTTCTCAAATATTTGTATATATCAATTATAAGCTATATTGTTAAATAAATCAATGTTATTTTTATTCATTAAGTTATATACTTAATGAATTTTTTGATATATTTTTTATACATAGCAATAAAAAAATTTCAATAATTTACTATATTCAAAAAAATAATCATAAATTATTAAAAATCTTTAATAATTTATGACTATTTTTTTATACATTTTCATTTCTAATAGTTTCAATTGTATTTTGTTTATTAATTTTATAAATTGAATATCTCATAATAATAAATATAAATATAAATACAAAAACTGCAGAAATTAAAATTGCATTTGTAGGTATATACATACCTTTTTGAAATTTTACTGAAAATGCTTTATATATTGCAAATGTTCCAAGTAATCCCATAATTGTTCCTATAACCCATGCTTTAGTTCCATAAAATATTGTTTCTAAATTTATCATTCTATCAAATTCTTTTGATGTCATTCCTATTGATTTCAACATTGCAAACTCTTTTTGTCTTAATTCCATATTTGATGTAATTGTATTAAAAATATTTGTAATTCCTATTAATGTTATTACTGTTATAAATCCATATAAGAATATTTTTGTTACTAATACCATTGCACTTTCTTCTTTGGCAGATGCATCAATATTATAAATTCTAATATCTAAATGTAAAGCATCTATATCTTTCTCTAGTTGGTCTGGATTATTTGATTGTATTGTTACTGTATTATATACTGGCTTTTCCTCATTTTCTAATTGTGATATATCTAAAATTAAATATCCACCTTCATAATAACTTCTATCAATTCCATCTGGTTTAATTGTTGAAATTGCACCAACTTGTACTGAACGTTGTTTATCATTGTAATCTTTTCCTTCTATTATATCTCCAACATTGTATTTATATTTTCTTCCATTTTTTACTTGACCATCTTCTATCCAACTTACTTCGTCACACAATATTCCTTTATCTTTTACTTTATCATATTTAGCACCAATTTTATTTACATATCTTTTAAATGAATCACTATCTAATGCCATAATTTGTAATGCTGAATATTTCTCCCCTGTCTCTATGAATTCTTCATTTTCTTCATCATAATATCCTTCTTCTGACAATGTACCAGAATCTAAATTAATTTTATCAATATCTTTTATTTTTATATCTCCATTATTTAAACTATACAATATTGAATATTTTTCTATATTATCTAATGAAATTATTCTATCTATTTCTTCATTTGATACTTTTCCAACATTTAATTGTATATTATAATCATAGTCTTTATAATATTTTTGTGATTCTTGGAACATATTAGTTATAAATGCATTCATTGTGATAAATACAAATATGCTTACCGCAATTGATATAATTGTTGTTCTATATTTTTTCTTACTTCTCTTTAAGTTTTTGTATGCTAATTCTCCACCAGTTTTAAATAATTTTGATATAATCTTTGGTACTTTTAATTTTTTTGAATTTAGTTTTATATCTTTAGAACCTCTTAATCCTTCTATTGGACTTACTCTACTTGCTTTTATAGCAGATGTTATTGATGATAAATATATTGTTACAAATCCTAATACTGCTGATAAAATAATTGGTAATATTGATATTTTAAATACTAATCCATCAACATGTTGTAATAAATAATCACCTAAAAGTGAATTTACTATTTGTATTAATACAAATACTGCAAAAAATCCTGATAGTATTCCTAAAGGTATTCCTATTAATCCTAATATTAATCCTTCTTGTATTACATTTTTTCTTATTTGTCTTTTGGTTGCTCCAACACTTGCAAGCATTGAATACATTTTTATTTTTTCTGTTATTGATATTGCAAATGAATTTCTTATACAAAATATACTTGTAAATAATATTATTACTATTACTACTCCAATTACTGAATATAACATAGTAACTGTTGAATCTGAAAATGCAAATGCTTCCCATCTTAATAATTCTTTATTTAAAGTATAATCATATTTGGTCTCAGTATCATTTTTTGACAAACTTTCATAACTTTGAATTCCTAGTATTTGAGGTATTGTCTCTTTATAATTTTTTGGTGATTTTAAACTTATATATAAATCAGATCTTCCTGTACTTATTCCTGTTGTAATTACAGTATATCCTGGCTCTGAATATTTTTCAAAACTTGTATCTGGTCTTTCTATGATTCCTACTATTTTAAATGAATAATTTGTTGCATTTATTATCTCTTCTGCATCATATATATTATCATATTCTTTTTCATTAACTCCTGGTTTTATACTTCTTGTTCCAACATTTAAATTGATTGTGTCTCCTATTTTGTATTCTACTTTTCCATTTGCCATTATCGTTTTACTAATTACTACTTCATTATTATTAACTGGAAATCTGCCTTCTATTAATTCAAAATGCAAATCCTTAAATGAACTTTCATTCATAGAAATTAATCTTGCATAAGGTTTATACTCATTTTGACTTCCTTGTAAAATTGAATATCCACATATTTTTATTGCAAATGTATCTTTTACATCTCTATTATTTTGTATATCTTTTATTTCTTCATCACTAACATTTTCTAACTTCAAATGCCAATATCCTGATTGATTTTTTGCATTTTCTACTAATGTTGCTTGAAAACTCATTCCCATACTTGCAACAGCACATATTAATGCTACTGATAATATTATTCCTATTATTGTACTTATTGTTCTTTTTTTATTTAATTTTAAATTTCTGATAGATAAACTTGTAAGAATGTTCATTTATTACACCTCCTCAACAATTTTTCCATCTTCAATTTTTATAATTCTATCTGCAACTTTTGCTATTTCTAGATTGTGTGTTATCATTATTATTGTTTGTTTATAATCTTTATTTGATTTTTTTAATAATGTTACAATTTCATCACTTGCTTTAGAATCCAAATTTCCTGTTGGCTCATCTGCTAATATAATTGCTGGATTTGTTATCATTGCTCTTCCTATTGATGTTCTTTGTTGTTGACCTCCTGATAATTCATTTGGTAAATGTGTTCTTCTTTCTTCTAATCCTAATACTTTTATTAATTCATCAAGTCTTTGTTTATCTATATTTTTGTTATCTAATTTTAATGGTAATGTGATATTTTCTTCTACATTTAATATTGGTATTAAATTATAAAATTGATATATTAATCCAACTTGTCTTCTTCTAAATATTGCTAGTTCATCATCATTAAATTTATAAATATCTTTTCCGTCTATAAATACTTTTCCACTTGTTGGTCTATCAACTCCTCCTATTAAATGTAATAGTGTTGATTTTCCACTTCCTGATGCTCCTACTATTGCTACAAATTCACCTTTATTTACTGTAAATGAAACATTATCTAATGCTGTTACTTTATTTTCTCCTTTTCCATATTGCTTACATAAGTTTTCAACTTTTAATATTTCCATTTAATTTCCTCGTACAATGAAATACTACATTATACGAACTCCTTTCTTTTTATTTTTCTAGTTTTATTATACAATGTTATAAGTGACTATTAAATGACATTAAAAAAGATTTAAGAAATTCTTCTTAAATCTATCTATTCTCATTAAATCTTTTTGCTCATCTTTGTTCCAATATTTTCAATAAAAAATTCCATGGTCCTGTTTTATCTGTTAGACCATCATAATTATTATTAATTCTCTCTAATCCTTCATCCTTAGTAAAAAATTTTATTTCTGCAACTTCTTCTTCTTGTAATTTAACTTTTGATATGTCTATATTTTTTGTAATCAAATAACATTCATTAAATTGATTATTAGCAATCTTTCCTTTTGTTGTTTTTGAACATGATCCAACTAAATATTTTATATCCTTATCACATATATCTATTCCAAGCTCTTCCTTACATTCTCTTATTAATGCTTGTCTACCAAATTCTCCTGAATCAACATGTCCTCCAACTGTTACATCCCATAAATTAGGCCATAATTTTTTGTTTGCACTTCTTTTTTGAAGTAATATATTTGAATTTTTATCTATAACAAAGGCATATACACATCTATGCCATAAACCTTTCCTATGACATTCCTCTCTTGTTTCGATTATTCCAGTAAATTCTCCTCTTTCATTTAAAACATCTAATTTTTCTTTTTTCATATATTCTGTAACTTCTTTTTCTAATCTTGTCCCGATTTCATCTAAATGTTCATATAAATATCTACATAAATTAGTTCTAAAAATTGCAAAATTTAATAATTCTGTTTGTTCATAATTCTCATTATATTGTTTATATCCATATAAGCTTCCTACAATTTGTATTAAATAAATATATGCACAATATTTTAAATCAAATTCATTTAATTCTACATATTTTGAAATTTCATTAACATATTCTACAAATGTATCTATATTCATCTCTCCATTTTTTACATCTTTATCAATATATGTATATGATCTTATTATTTCCCACATTATTGGTAATCTCTTAGCAGATTCAAAATCAATTACTGATGTTTCTTTTTCATTATTATATATCAATTGTTGAACACTATAATCTCCATGACTATTCATTATTGACATTTTTGAAATAATTGAAAAATCAAATTGTTCTTTTAGTTTTTTTGAAATTTCAATTTTATCTTCTAAATCTTTTAAGAAAACTTCTTTATATTTATTATCTTTTTTTATTGATTTCTTAAAGTCTTCCATTTGAATTATTTTATTTTCTAAACTTTCTTTTGAAAACCATTTTTCAATTATGTTTTCATCATCAAGTTTTTTATATTTTTGAAGCTCTTTTATTATTCTTCCAAGTATTGTTGCACTTTCTATCACTTTATCATGATCACCTGTATTATTCTCAATTGTATATCCATCGATAAATTTTTGGAGTATTATTATTTCATTTTCATATTTTATATAAAATTCATTTGATTTTGTTTTTATGTATTGAGCAACATTTATTTTTCTACACTTTAAAAAGTTAATTATTTGTATTTCTTTTACTATAGATTCTTCTTTTCTGCTTTCATCAAACTCTTTCAAAATATACTTTTGCCCATCTTCTCCTAAAATTTTATATATATTAGCTGTTCCTTTTTCTATTTTTTCAATTTTATTTACAGCTATTTCATACTTTTCTTGTAACATATTTTTTATTTTAACTTCATTTAATTTTGATTTATATATTGACATTTTTTTCTCCAATCACAACTCTACTTTTCAATTTTCGTAAACTTTTTCCTTATACATTTTTCTCTTTCTTTTCAATTTTATTATTAATTTCTTTTATAGTATTTAAATACTCTTCCTCAACAGGACTTATAGTTTTTACTTGATATTTTCTATATTCTGCTTTGGCTTTTTGAATAGCTTTTTTATGACTAATACTTCCTGAACCATTTAACATTTTTTCACCTGTAGATGAAAGTATCATATCCAATTGTTTTATATAATCTTTCATATACATTGGATTATGCCTTATTGCTTGTATTTCTGCAAAATCAAAATATCCTGATACTAAATTATTTAAAATTTTTAGTTCTTCTTCATTTAAATAGTTTTTAGCAATTACAACATCTTGTAATACTGGAATATCTCCTTTAAATGTTGTTAATCCCATAAATGGCTTTTCTGAATCTGCTCTTTCATATATTACTTCAGAAGCAGTATGTCCATGAGTTGCATAATGTAATTTATTTTGAACAATTTTAAAAAATTCAATTGTTTTTTCATCTTTTGGATCATAATCTATTGCAGTTGAATATAAATCTAACACTTGTCTATACATTACTTTTTCTGATGATCTAATATCTTTAATTCTTGCAAGTAATTCTTTCCAATAATTACCTCCTCCATTTCCTTTTAGTCTTTCATCATCCATGGTAAAGCCTTTAATCATATATTCTTTAATTATTTTATTAGCCCAAGTTCTAAACTTAATTGCTTTTTTGGAATTAACTCTAAATCCTATAGAAATAATCATATCAAGATTATAATACTTAGTATTATAGATTTGTTTATCATCATTACCCACATGTGCAATTTTTGCACATGTGCTGTTCTCATCTAATTCTTCATCTTTATATATATTATTAATATGTCTAACAATCCCACTTCTATCAATATTAAAAAGTGATGCTAATGCTTCCGTATTTAGCCATACATCTTCGTTTTCTAATAATACTTCTACTTTTGTATTTCCATTTTCATCATTATAAAATAAAATATTTTTTTCATTTCCGATTATTAATTTATCTTTCAAAACTGTACCTCCTTAAAGGCTATATAAATTTTCATCTCATCCTTCATTTTTACGAACATTTGTATTGTATCATATATATACTAAAAATTCAATATTTTTATAAAAATTATTACAATACAAAAAACTAGCATCATAAAATGCTAGTTTTTTGTGTCAACTCATTTTAAAAATTCCGTTGACAAATCGTTGACAAATTGATAATTTATATAAATTATGTCCAGTAATAAAATCTCTGTAACCCTTGCTATTACTGATTTATTCCACAACAATTCTTGTATTTCTTCCCACTTCCACAAAGTAGTGGATGTTCCCATATTATCAGTATTATCTATACTTATAGTATTATTCGGATTTCCTTGTTTATCAGACTAGGTAACATCTATATTATTTGTATTTATGATATTACCTGTACTATAAGTATTTCTCCAACGTGGACATATTGTGGACATTGTCCACATCCGTTCACTAATATAAGTATATCATATTTTCTTATCTTATAAAATGTGCAATTTATTTATTTTCAATTTGCTTTGTTTCACTTAATAGTCTATCAAAATCTGACACATAATTCTTATCCTGTATAATTTTATATTTTTCATACTCGTTCTCCGCTTTTTCTACCGCTTGTTTATGTGAAATTTTTCCTTTTCCTTCTAAAACTTCATAATGGAAAACTTTTAAGGCATTTTCCACTTCATTTTTCCAATCTTCCATATACATAGTTATACTTCTTTCTGCATTATTTTCAGCAATATCCAAAAATAAGTTTACTAAATTATTTAAATTTTTAATTTCTTGTTCATTTAAATAGTTCTTGGCAATAATTACATCGGATTTTAAAATCTTCCCATCAGGTGAATTTCCCCAGGTAGTAAGTCCCATATTTTCTTTTTTAGAATCCACCCTCTTATAAACTATTTCAGCAGCAGTGTTTCCAGTAATTGCATAATGAAATTTATTTTGAATAGTTTTATAAAAAGTTATTGCAGTATCACTATTTTTATCATAATCAATAGAACATTCAGCAAATATATCAGTAATTTTTTGATAAAACATTCTCTCGCTTGTACGAATTAATTTAATTCTTTCAAGTAATCTTTTAAAATACTCTTGATCAGATTTTTTTGCTTTTAAAAATCTTTCATCATTTAATGCAAAACCTTGAACCATATAATCCTTAATTATTTTATTTGCCCAAGTTCTAAATTTAATTGCTTTTTTAGAGTTAACTCTAAAACCTATTGAAATGATCATATCAAGATTATAGTATTTTGTATTATAAACTTGTTTGCCATTATTACCCATATGTTCCATTTTGGAACATGTGATTCTTTCTTCAAGTTCTTCATCTTCATAAATATTATTTATATGTTTCGTAATTGCTGGTCGTTTAACATTAAAAAGTGCTGCTAATGCTTCTGTATTTAACCAAACATCTTCATTTTCTAATAATACTTCTACTTTTGTGTTGCCTTCTTCATCATTATAAAACAAAATATTTTTCTCATTTCCAATTAATTTATTATCCATGTTTTATCCTCCTTATCCTAATATTTTTTAGCTAATTTATATTAGATATTATACTATTTTTTACATTATTAAACAATCAATTTGCTCAAATTCGGCCAAATTAAAACTTATTCATTTCATCTTCAAAAACTTTAATAACTTTTTTCTTATTTTCTTCTAAACTTAATATATAATATTTTTGAGTTGTTTCTATTCTTTTATGGCCTAATACTTCAGCAATATCCTTTATTTCACATCCATTTCTTAAGCTAATAGTAGTAAAACTCCCTCTTAAATCATAAAATCTACATTTAATACCTAGTTCATGATGAATTATTCTAAATGGATATCTAACAATATCCGTTCCAGAGTATGTTCCATCTTTTTTAGTAAACACCATTTCTACTCTACTGCGTTTAGAATTACTTTTTATGATTTTATATTCCACCAACTTACCATATTTATTTTTAACTTCTTCTAAAATATAGTATTTATAATTTTTACCAAATTCTTTCTTATAATTATTTTGTAATTCTTTATATTTCAATAAAAATGAATATAAGGTATCACATATATAAATTTCTCTTTGACTACCTATTGTTTTAGTAGTACCTAAATACCATCTACCATTTGTTTCTTTATCTTTGGCATACACTGTTTTATTTATTTTAATAATTCTATTATCTAAATCGATATCATTCCAAGTTAATGCAAATACTTCTCCTGTTCTCATACCTGTATAACAAGCAGTAAGAAATGCAGTTATAAATACTTTATTATTTGTAAATCTTTTTAAGATAAGCTTTATCTCTTCATTATTATAAACATGACCTATATCGTTTTTTTTAATTCAAATGATAATACTCTTGGTATTTGTAAAGAACTTGCTGGGTTATTTTTAATAAATCCAAAATAATATGTTGCATCTCTCAATGAACTTTTAATTACTTTTTGATAGTTTCTTAATGCCTCTTTTGTACTAGATGTTTGATATAACTTTAATAATGCTTGATTTAGAATATATGGTGTTAGAATTGATAATTTATAATTACCTAATTCCTTTTTTATATTGCTAAAAGATTCTTTATATCTCTTTGACGTAGAATATTTATAATTTATTTCAAAATATTCTTTCATCCAATAATCTAAATAATCTCCATACAACATATTACACTCTATGTTAGTTACTCCATTTATGAATTCATCGTATGCTTTTTGTCCTGCTATATATGCTTCATTCTTCGTCTTAAAGCCACTTTTTGTTATTTGTTTTCTCTTTCCATTTACCTTTCCTGCTTCAAAGCAATATTGATATACTTTGCCCCTTTTTCTAATATTGATCATCTTATCATCTTCCTTCCTCTTTGACCATTATGATTTTACAATAAAAAAGAATATCAGTTTTCACTAATACTCTAAATTATGTTTACTAATCCTAAATGATTTAATTCTTTTTCATAAATATCTCTGGAAACGCCAATATATTCCAGAATCATAACAAAATTTAATTTTAAAATCATTTGATAGATTCCTACTGATATATTATCTAGTTTGACAGTATTATTATGTGTAATATCATCTCTGTCCTTAACCGCTTTTGCTATTGATTTATTTATTCCATTTTCTTTGATTTCATTTCTTGTTTTATAATAAATACTTTCAACTATGAAATCATTATTTTCTAACTCATTAGTTATGCATTTTTCTAGTTTTAAATTTGCCTTACAAATAATATCTTGGAATCTTTTAATAAAATCTCTTTTAATTTTATTGTTTCCTTTATATTTTTGTTCAACATTTTCTAGTAATGGTAATAATTCCTTTTTAACTTCATCTAATATTATTTCATCCTTTGTTTTCTTCACTTTTTCATCATTTCCGTGAATATACTGATAAATTGATTCAAAGCAAGAAAATGCAGCACAATAATCCTTGTTTGAAATAGTTTCAAATGCTTTGTTATTATCAGGAATAATGCTAAATATATAATTGGAATTATTTAAAAATTTAAATGCATCATTTAAATGTCCATTAAAAACAGTATAATCCAGCATATCTTTATTAACTTCATTATCTATCATATATGGAATAATTATTTCTGCTGCTTTATCATATTTATCATCTTCATTTTTCATTTCCAAATAAATATCATCAAAAGAAATATCTATTCTATTAGCAGAAAACTTAAAAAATTTATCTACACTATTCAAATCCTTTATTATTTCTTTATAATCCTGCTTTGAATCATATTTTATTCTTAGTAACGAATCATAATTATAAAATGTTATTATACCATCGTCTATCCAACCAGGCTTCATTATGCTTAATTCAAATTTAGTAACTTTGTCATTCAGATTAACAATCTCTTCTGTGACAGTTTCCTGAATATCTTTAAATTTAAAATTATCTTTTTCTTTAGGATCAAATTCTATCATTTTTCTATTACTATAAAATCTATTTAATGTTCCTCCTGAAATTCTTAATGTATCAAACTTTATTTCTTCTAATATATATTCACTATTTCTTAAAAAAATAATACATCGAGGAGAACATATATAACAACCATTTTTATAATAGATGTCATTATTAATGTAGAAAAGGATATCGAATCCATCTACAGTAAAACCTTTAAAAAATTCTACATATTTGTATTCGCTAAAAAAAGATTGTTTATTTTCTATATTTATTAAAGTAAGTTTTTTGTTTTCATAACTAAAAGTGTAACTAGTATTTTCATAATTTATATAGCCTTTTACATATATATTTTTCATTCTATTTCTCCTTTCTGCTTTAATGCGAAAAGGATGTCAACAAACTTTATTTTGCCGGCATCCCTTAATTTCAATGGATTTTGTCCACATTTTTATTTATTGGTTGACAAACAATAAATTTGTTACCTTTTTTATTTCAACTTTTTCCTTATTTTATGCTACTTCCCGCAACAGTTCTTATACTTTTTACCCGAACCACATGGACATGGATCATTACGTCCAACTTTAGGTCCATCATTAACAACTGGTTTGTGTTCTTCAACTTTCATTTTTTCACCATTATCCAAGCTATTTAATGCTTGTAAAGCTGCACCAGTTATTTTAGCTGTTTCCTCACGTTTTACTTCATCTTGTTTACGAAGATTCATCATCATTTGAACAACATCATGTTTGATATCTAATACCATTTCATCAAACATATCCATACCCTCTATTCTATATTTTACAACAGGATCTTGTTGTCCATAAGCTCTTAAACCAATACCATCTTTTAACTCATCCATTGCATCAATATGATCCATCCATTTTTGATCAACTACTTTAAGCATTACAACTCTTTCTAGTTCTCTCAATTCTTCTGAACCAATTTCTGCTTCTTTCTTGTCATATTCTGATAATGCAACTTCTTGTAATTTTTCTATTATTTTGTTTGAATCTTTTGCATTTTCCTTTACGAAATCACTAATATCTACACCAAATATATTTTTTATATTTGTGTTTAATGCTTCTTGATTTACATCATTATCACCAGCAAATTGTGAAATTACAACTTCTTCTGCTAAAGATTTTATCATATTTAAAATGTTATCTTTTAAGTTTTCACCATCAAGAACTTGTCTTCTTTGTTCATATATGATTTCTCTTTGTGCATTCATTACATCATCATATTTTAATACATTCTTTCTGATACTGAAGTTTCTTCCTTCAACTTTCTTTTGAGCTGATTCTACTGCATTACTGATGATTTTGTTTTCGATTGGAATACTTTCATCCATTCCTACTGCATTATATACTTTTGTAATCATGTCTCCACCAAAGATTTTCATTAAGTCATCATCTAATCCTATATAGAATTTTGACTCTCCTGGGTCTCCTTGACGTCCACTACGTCCTCTTAACTGATTATCAATTCTTCTTGATTCATGTCTTTCTGTTCCTATTATTTTTAGACCACCTACTGCTAGAACTTTTTCTTTTTCTTCTTTGATTTCTTCATCATATTTCTTTTCTAGCTCATTGAATTTTTCTCTAGCTCTTAATATTTCTTGGTCATCTGTTTCATAATATGTATTTGATTCTTCAATTAAGTTTTCTGGAATTTTATTTTTTCTCATTTCTTGTTTTGCAAGATATTCACTATTTCCTCCAAGCATAATATCAGTACCACGTCCTGCCATGTTTGTTGCAATTGTTACTGCTCCAAATTTTCCTGCTTGTGCTATTATTTCGGCTTCTTTTTCATGATATTTTGCGTTTAATACTTCATGCTTAATTCCTTCTTTTTTCAATATATTGCTTAATTTTTCAGATTTTTCTATTGAAACTGTACCAATTAATACTGGTTGTCCTTTTTCATGACTTTCTTTTACACTTTGTACTATTGCATTAAATTTTGCTTTTTCATTTTTATAAATTGCATCATTTAAATCTTTTCTTATCATTGGCTTATTTGTTGGAATTGAAATTACATCCAAATTATAGATTTCTTCAAACTCTGCCTCTTCTGTCATTGCAGTACCTGTCATACCTGACAATTTATCATACATTCTAAAATAGTTTTGGAATGTGATTGTTGCAAGTGTTTTTGACTCATCTGCAATTTTTACACCTTCTTTTGCTTCAATTGCTTGATGTAATCCATTATTATATCTTCTTCCATACATAATACGTCCTGTAAATTCATCAACAATTAAGACTTCTCCATCTTTTACGATATAATCAATATCTTTTTTCATTACTCCATGTGCTCTTAATGCTTGATTTACATGGTGAACAAGTGTTGAATTTTCTATATCATTAAAGTTCTCTAAATGGAATGTTTCTTCTGCTTTCTTAATTCCCTTTTGTGTTAATGATGCAGATTTTGCTTTTAAATCAACTATATAATCATAATTTTCATTATCTTCTGCTTGTGCTTCATCTTTTACATCTTCTTCTACAATTACTTTTGGTGTTAATCTTTTTACAAAATCATTTGCTTTTTTATATAAATCTGATGATTGATTTGCTCTTCCTGAAATGATAAGTGGTGTTCTTGCTTCATCTATTAATATACTATCAATCTCATCTACGATAGCATATGCTAAATCTCTTTGAACTAATTGTTCTTTATATATAACCATGTTATCTCTTAGATAATCAAATCCGAATTCATTGTTTGTACCATATGTAATATCACAAGCATAAGCTTTTTGCTTTGCTTTTGGATCCATTCCTGCAATAACTAATCCAACAGATAGTCCCATGAATTTATATAGTTTTCCCATCCATTCACTATCTCTTTTAGCTAAATAATCATTTACTGTTATTACATGAACTCCTCTTCCTGTTAGTGCATTTAAATATACTGGTAATGTTGCAACAAGTGTTTTTCCTTCACCTGTTTTCATTTCAGCAATTCTACCTTGATGTAAAATAATACCACCTATTAATTGTACATCAAAATGTCTCATTCCTAATACTCTTTTTGATGCTTCTCTTACTACTGCAAAGGCTTCTGGTAATATATCATCTAATGTTTTTCCATTATCTAATTGTTCTTTAAATTCATTTGTTTTATTTTTTAGTTCTTCGTCTGTTAATTTTGATATTTCCTCTTCTAATGAATTTATTTTGTCAACTATTGGCATAATTCTCTTTACTTCTTTTTCACTATAGCTCTTAAATATTTTATTAAAAATGCTCATTCTTTTATCAATTCCTTTCAGTTTTTAACTTTTATAATATTACCACGAATTATTTTATTTTTCAACCCTTTTGATGTTCTAAGTTTTTTTTTTTTTCATATTCTTTATTGGAGGTTTTTAAATTGAAAACTAACAAACTATTTATTTTATTTTTAATTTTGGTATTTCTTCTTTCTGGAATTGTTTATGCTGATGATATAGATTTGGAAATAGATTCTTCTATTGAAACTATTTCTCCTCAAGATACAATTCCTTCTATAAATTCAAGAGCTGCTATTGTTTATGATAGAAATTCTGGAATGATTTTATATGGAAAAAATGAAAATGAGAAAAGAAAGATGGCTTCTACAACAAAAATTCTAACAGCAATCATTACTATCGAAAATTCGACTTTAAGTGATATTGTAACAATTTCTTCTAAGTCTGCTGGAACAGGTGGTTCTCGTCTAGGTCTTCATAAAGATGATAAAATTTCAGTTGCTGATTTACTTTATGGTTTAATGCTATGTTCTGGTAATGATGCAGCAGTTGCACTTGCTGAACACATTAGTGGAAGTGTTGAAAATTTTGCTATATTAATGAATCAAAAAGCTTGCAAAATTGGTTTAAATTCAAGTCATTTTGTTACTCCTCATGGTCTTGATAATGAAGAACATTATACTACTGCTTATGAATTAGCTCTTTTAACTAATTATGCTTTAAAAAATGATATTTTTAGAAAATATGTTGGCACAAAGTCTCAAACTATTACAATAAATACTTATTCTAAAACATTAAATAATACAAATGAATTGCTTGGATACTTAGATGGGGTTTATGGTGTAAAAACAGGATTTACGAATGGCGCTAATCGTTGCCTAGTTACTGCTGTAAAAAGAAATAATATGGATTTAATATGTATTGTACTTGGTGCTGATACAAAAAAGGATAGAACTCGTGATAGTATTGAACTTATTGAATATGCTTTTAAAACTTTTTTTCCTTATAATATTAAAGAGAAAATCGAAAATGAATTCCAGAACTGGATTTTGTGTAATTCAAACAGTTTTTATGTTTCGAAAGGCTCTTCAAATGATACTTCTCCATATTTAGAAAATTTAAATTATGAATATTTACCTTTATCTAGTAATCAAATTCAAAATTTAAGCATATATATATATTGTAATTATACTTTAACAGCACCTTTAGAAAAAGATTCTTCTATTGGAACTTTAGCTGTTAATATAGATGACAAGAATATTATTACATTAAATATAAAGAATGGAAACTCTATTTCTAAAATGACTTATAAAGATTTTTTTAAAAATCTTATTAAAAATTATCCTTATTGCCTAGAATCTATTATTTTTAATAAATAAAATTTTATAGCTTTCAAAAGTTTATATTTTGCAATATTCGATTACAAGTTTTATAGATTTATAAAAACTTCAAATAATTCTATTGACAAAACAGAAATCTTTTGTTATTATTAAATAGCTTGATTAAGAAATCATCTCCTATATATGATAATACTTAATCTTAAAATATTTAATAATTGCAGGTATAGTTTAGTGGTAAAACGAGACCTTGCCAAGGTTTAGTCACGAGTCCGATTCTCGTTACCTGCTCCATTTTATTATTAAATATTATTTTTTTATAATTTTATTATGGCGAGTTAGCCAAGTGGTAAGGCAATGGTCTGCAAAACCGTGATCATCGGTCCGAATCCGATACTCGCCTCCAAAAAAAACTAAAATTACTACTTGACAAATTATAAAAAAATAAGTATAATATTTTTGTTCATGGCGAAGTAGCTCAGTTGGCTAGAGCATTCGGTTCATACCCGACAGGTCGGCGGTTCGAATCCACCCTTCGCTACCAATATAAATTCCTCAGTTAAACTGAGGAATTTTTTTATTCAAAGTCTTCAATTATTTTATTCAATTCTTCTTTTCCATAAACATCTAATCCACCATTTTCTATACTTATCAAATCTGTCTGAGTTAAGTATTCACTTGAAATATTTGTTTTTTCATATATTGATTGATTTCCTTCTTTATTTATTTGGTATATAACTATTTTTCCTTCTTCTACTTTTAATTTAAAATGCTCTCCACACATATCATCAAATTCTTTATATAAAGTTACTTTATTGGGCTCAAATCCAATTACTTTCCAATCATTATACTTATTCTGTACTTCTTCTTTTGTTAAATTTACAAGTTCTTGTGGCATTTCTACATATTCATTTATTGTATGGTCACATTGTTTGAAATATTTTTTTATTATTAATTGTGAATTTGCTGATACTTTTTCCTTTGTTGCAACTACTTCTTCTATTTTGGTTTCTTTAGTACATTCTTCTGTACATTCATCTTCTACTTTTTCTGAAATTTTTGCTTCTTTTTTTGTATTTTGTAATTTATTTTCTTTTACAATATTCATCGTTATAATTAAGCTGGTGAAAAATGCAATTATACATATTGCAATAATATATTGTTTTTTCATGGCAATCCCTTCTCATTCTAGCTTGTATTAAGCTTTGTATTTATTTTTATTATTGCCTTTTTGGTAATTTTTATGCAAATTTCCCCCATTTTATCTGTTCTATAAATTTTAATTTTTCTTTTTTCTAAATTTTCAATAGTAATATTTGATGGGTGTCCAAATGTATTGTTTTCTCCCACACCTATAAATGCATATTGTGGTTTTACTACATCTAGTATTTTTTCTATTGATGATGTTTTTGAACCATGATGTGCTGTTTTTAATATTGTTGATTTTAATATTGATGTATTATTTTCATATTTTGAAACAATCTCTTTTTCTGCTATTTCTTCTATATCTCCTGTAAATAGCATTGAAAATTTATTATAATTTAATTTACATACTAATGAATTGTTATTAATTGCATTGTCAGATATCATTTTTTGAGAATCTGGCCATAACACATCAAAATACAAATTTTTTTCTATATTTATTCTCATTCCTGCTTCTACTATTTTTACATTTAGATTTTGTTTTTTTACTATTTCTTTAAATTTATTATAATTAGTTGAATCTTCATATTGTTTCCCTATTATTACATTTTTTACTTTTGTCTGTTCTAAAATATATAAAATTCCTCCACAATGATCTTGATCAAAATGGCTTATTATACAATAATCTATTTCAAGAATCTTTCTATTAAATAAATATGGTAATAATGTATTTTTTCCAATGTCAAAGTTTTTTTGACCTCCTCCATCTATTAATATTTTCTGATGTTTTGGTGTTTCTATAAGACAACAATCTCCCTGCCCAACATCCACAAAGTAGATCTTTAAATCTCCCGGAATTTTTTTTATTATAATTGAACTAATTAATATAATAATGAATACTCTTATTATTATTTTTCTCTTTGAATAAACATATTTTGAAATTTTTAAAATTATTTTTTGATTAAAACTATATTTTTGAATCTTTTTTATTTTATGTCTGTAATAAATAATATATATGATAAAATAGTAAATTATAATTTGCCATGTATCTGGAGTTATTACATTAAAATTTGTTATTGGAAATTTTGTTCCTATCTTTGAAATTAATGATAATGCTGTTATTGGAATTTGTACTACTTTAGCAATTTCTGTTCCTATTTTTAATGATAAAAATGTAACTAATATTTGTATTATTCCTCCTATAACTAATGGTCCTATAATAATTCCTACAAGTATATTGGTTACTATAAATGATAAACTTATAAAATTATATTTGGTAATTATTATTGGCATAGTCATAAATTGTGCTGATATTGCTACAGCAATTTCTTCTATAAATGAATTATGTTTTAGACAAAAATTAGTATATTTTTCTTTTAAGCATGGTGATTTTATTTTTATATTCATTATAAAATCTTCTACTATTGGTCTAAAAAATACAACCCCTATTGTTCCTGCATATGTAAATTGAAAGCTTGTACTAAATAAATTATATGGATTCATAAATAATATTACAATAGCTGATATTGAAATGTTATTTAATGTATCACTTTTTCTATATACTAGAAATGCTGTACACATTAATGTTGCCATTATTACAGATCTTATAACTGAAATGCTAAATCCCGTTATCGCCATATATATAAATAAAATTAGTATTTCTATAATTCTGCTTTTTCTTTGCCCAAATATGCCTTGAGTACTTTTTTCTGATAGATAAATAATATATGACACATGTAATCCAGATACAGCCAGTACATGTGATATACTGCTTTGTGAAAAATCTTCTCTTGTCTCTTCATCTATTTCACTTGTATCACCTAATAATACTCCTAAAACTATTGGCATTGAATTTGAATTATATGTTTTTTCTAAATTATCTTTTATTTTCAAATGTAGTTTATTAGTATAATATAATATTCCTTTATGAATATCTATTTTCTTTATCAGCTCAACTCTTATAGTTCCATATATTTTTAATGTTTTTAAATATTCTTTGTAATTAAAACCTTTATAATTTCTCGCCTCTGATGGTTCAGAAAAATTTCCTTGTATTTCTAAGATTTCTCCATATTCTAAATTTTTCTTTGTTGTCATATATAAATATGTATTTTTGTACTTTGATGATAAAACTTTGATTTTATATCTATTATAATATTGTTTTTCTTTTTTATTGTCTATTATTTGTACTTGTATTTTTAACTCTTCTCCATCATGATATAAATTTTGATATTTTTTGGTTTGAAATTTGATTATAATATTAGAAATTAATGATGAAATAATTATTAATAATAAAACATTAAATTTTATTAATATCTTGATATAATGAAAAAATTTTTTCTTTTTAAATTTTGAAATATTGGATATATAATATAAAATTAATAAAAATATATAAAAAAAGACTATACTTATTTTTAAGTATAGTCCCCATAATATACCTATTATATAACCAATTAATATAATAAAAATTGGTCTATTCAATTAAATTACTCTCCTTGCCCCAACATATCTTTGTGAATAATAGCTTGATGATAATGCTGTTATTACAACCCCTTCTTTTTTATTTGCCGCATGTATAAAGTTACCACTTCCTATGTAAATTCCAACATGCCCTATTGCTGTCTTTCCTCGATTCTTGAAAATTACTATATCTCCAGGTTGTAAATTTGATTTACTTACTGCTGTACCATTTTTTATTTGATCTTTTGATGATCTATTTAATGATACTCCAAAATTTCTAAATACATATGTTGTAAATCCTGAACAGTCAAATCCTGTTGATGGTGATGAACCTCCTGCTACATATTTATATCCTAAATATTTTTTTGCAAATTCTACAACATCATTTCCTTCAGAACTTGCACTTGCTGTGCTTTCTTCTTCCTGTTCTTCTTTCGTTTCAACTTGATTTTCTTCTACTGCTTCTTGATTAGCAACTGTATTTTCTTCTGAAGAAGCAGTTGTTCTGTCATATCCACCTCTGGCTGTTGTTTCTGGTAATTTTGTATCTGATACATATTTTTGTGATACATATCCAATTTGATCATTATAATCAATTCTATACCATCCGTCTATTTCTCCAGTTATTTTTACTTTTGAATTAAAACTTAAACTATGTATTGCTTCACTTGATGTTGTTGGTTCTTTTCTTATATTTAAGCCATCTGCTTTTACATATCCTGTTTTACTTATTTCCGTTACTTCTTCTGTTTTATTTTCTTGTTGATTTTGATTGCTTTCTTCTTCGTTAGAAGAATTTGTTTGTTCTTGATTGTTGTTTCCTTCAGTATTTAAATTTTCTTCTTTTTTGGCTTCTTCTTGATTATTATCTTGTTTAACTGATGTTTTTATTGTATTAATTCTTATCCAACCACTTTTTCCTTCATTTTCTATTTTGCACCAATCATTTAGAATATCTGTTACTCTAATATTTCCACTTGGTATTGTTTCTTTTTCTATTGCAAAGATCAATGGTAATGTTTTTACTTTAACTTCCTTTGTTAAATTATATTGTTTGTCTTTTTCTATGTTTTCTATATTTTGTGTTTGTTCTACTTGTTCATCATTTTCTGTTGCTTCTACTTTTGTTGTTATCATTGTTACAAATGTTATCATTAGTATTGTTATTATTAATTGTTTGGTTTTCATTTTTTACCTCGTTTTTATAAATTTAACAGGTTTTATTATAACATATTTATTTACTGTTGTCAAATTTTAGAACTCTTTACGGATTAGCTACTTTCCAGATTATATAAAAAATTAAAAGACTCACATTTTATTTGTGAGTCTATTTTTTTATTCTCCTATTGGAATATATTTCTTTTCTTCGACTTTTTTCTCTACTTCTTTAGGGAATTCTATTGTTAAGATTCCGTTCTTGAAGTTTGCTTTTATATCTTCTTCTTTTAAGTTGTCTCCAACATAATAGCTTCTTGAACACATTCCAGTAAATCTTTCTCTCTTTAAATATTTAGCATGTTTATCTTCTTTTTCTTCATTTTTTTCCGCAGATACTGTTAAATATCCATCTTGTAATTCTATCTTGATGTCTTCTTTGTCATATCCTGGAACATCAATTTCTAACATATATTTTCCATCTTTTTCTTTTAAGTCTGTTTTCATTATTTTATTTTCTTTTTCTCCAAAGAATGGGTCAGCGAAAACCTCATCAAAAATATCTAATCCATTTCCATTTCTTCTAGCTGGTATCATCATCATAATTCATTACCTCCTTATAATTTTATGTGTTGACACCTTTTTCGGTACACATATAAATATTATTAACTGTTTGGTTAATTTCTATTTACATTATCTATTATACCTCTTATTTTAGCAAAGTCAATAGTAGAGTGCTAATTTTCACAAAATTTTCACATTTCTTCTGTATCTATTCATTTTAGTTGACTACAAGTTTCTATTCAAATAATTTCATAATATCTTCTTTCGAAAGTTTGCTAATAAATGATGTTTTAGTATCAAGCATATTGTCAATTAGTTGTGATTTCTTTTGTTGTAATTCATAAATTTTTTCTTCTATAGAGTTTTTGGTAATTAATTTATATACTTGAACATTATTTTTTTGTCCTATTCTATATGCTCTGTCTGTTGCCTGATTTTCTGCAGATGCATTCCACCATGGATCATAATGTATAACCATATCTGCTCCTGTTAAGTTTAGTCCAGTTCCACCTGCTTTTAATGAAATTAAAAATACTTTTATATCTTTATTTTCATTAAATTCATCTACCATCTTAATTCTTTCATCAACTTTTGTTGCACCTGTTAATTTAAAATATTTTATATTATTTTTTTCAAACTCTTTTTCAATTAAATCGAACATTGATGTATAACCAGAGAATAGTAAAATTTTATGTCCAGATTCTACTGCATCATTTATTATTTCCATACACTGATCTAATTTACTACTTCCATCTTTATAATCTTTTATAAATAAGCTTGGATGACAACATATTTGTCTTAATCTTGTAAGCGCTGCTAATACTTGGATATGACTTCTTTCAATTCCATTCATTTGAATTGTTTCTGCAACTTCTTGCTTTGCTTGCGCTAAATATGTTAAATATATTTTTTCTTGTTCATCTTTCATTTGATTATTTAACACTGTTATTGTTTTCTCTGGAAGCTCTGTTAATACTTGTTTTTTGGTTCTTCTTAATACAAATGGCTCTATTAACATTTTTAATTTTTTCATTGCTCTTGCATCATTTTCTCTTACTATTGGAGTTTCATATTCTGTCTTAAACTTTTTATATGAAAATAAATAGCCTGGCATTATAAAATCAAATATTGACCATAATTCTGCTAACGAGTTTTCAATTGGAGTTCCTGTTAAAGCATATTTAGTATCTGCCATAATCTCTTTTACTGCTTTAGCATTTTGAGTATTACTATTTTTTAAATATTGTGCTTCATCTGTTATTGCAAATCTAAATTGATATTTTCTTTCTTTATATACATCTATATCTCTTTTTAATAAATCATATGATGTTATTATAATATCGTAATTATCAATTTTTTGAATCAATTCTCTTCTTTCTTCTGCATTTCCTCTAATTACTAGGGTTTGTAATCCATTTGTGAATTTTTGAGCTTCATTTTGCCAGTTTAGTGTTAATGAACTTGGACATATAACAATTGATGTTCTTCTTTGGCTTTCTTGTTCTACATATCCTGCCACAATAGAAAGCATTTGTACTGTTTTTCCTAATCCCATATCATCTGCAAGTATTCCTCCAAATTTATAATTATCTAACGTTTTTAACCACTTATATCCTGTCTTTTGATAATATCTTAATGTATTTTCTACGACTGCTGGAATTTGAATATCTGCATCTCCATTTTCTTTATCTAGTTCATTTACTATTTTCTTATATTCACCATTTCTTACTATTTGTGTATCTGTTACTGTTTTTAATAATTGGTTTAAATATAATGTTCTGTTTACAGGAATTTTTATTTCACCATTTTCAAGTTGTTTATAATTTATATCCATTCCAGACATCATTTTGTCTACAAATTCCAAGTCTTGATTTTCTTCAAGATTTATAAAACTTCCATCTTTTAGTTTATAATATTTTTTCTTTAATTTATATCTTTGCATTATTTCTTCAAGTTCTTTTGGATCTATATTTAATTTTTCTAAATCTATTGTTAATAAATTGTTTTCAACTTTTATTCCTATACTTCCAATTTTAGGTTGTTTTATTTGCTTTGTCTTGAAATTATCTGTTACCATTACTTCAAACACTTGCATATATGTATCTATCTCATTTGATAAAAAGTTATAAATTTTCTCTTCTTCTGGTAATATGAAGCATCCTTTAGCTTCATAAAACATAAATCCTGTTTTTCTTAACATGTTTACAGCCTTGTTTTCAGCAATCATATCTCTTGGGTATTTTGAATCAATTTTGGGTTGTAATGGATTAAATTCTGTTTCTCCATAACAGAATTTTATTTCAGCCAAAATTCTATCATTTTCATCAAAGTCCAGAAACATTTTTACACCTAATTTTTTAGGTCTATATTTTTCAATGTCTTGTTCTTCAATTTCTTGGTATTCTATGTTATTTTTTAGTCTTGGAATAATTACCGAAAATAGTTCTGGTAATTGTTCTTTTCCAAATGATATTTCTGTTAAATAATTCTCTTTAAATATACATAACAGCTTCATCACTGAGTTCTCATAATTTTTACTACATTTATATAATGTTCGTTTTAATAATACATATTTATTGTTTTTTCCTTCAAATACACTAAAATCTCTTGTTAAATTTATATTATTATTTAATATTATTTTATATTCTTCATCACTTATTTTCTTTACTTGAAAATATAATTTGGGATCTTCTTCAATAATTTTTATTGTACTTTCTCCTATATCTGATTTAAAGTCAATTTCTTTATTTTTAAATAATTCAAATATTTCATCAAGTGTCGTTTGACTTACAGATATGCATGTTTCATCTAATGCTTTTCCATAATATCTATAATTTGAATTTGAGTTTGAATTTACAAAATTTATTGTTTCTGCATGTTTTAAAATAAAATCCAGAATTGGCTGATCTTCTTCTGCAAATGCTTCTTTTGTATGTATAAATTCTAAATTATTTCCATATTTGAATTTTTCTGCTTTTTGCATTCTCTCAAAAAATTCAACTAAATTTTTTATTTTATACATTCTTTTATCACCAATTTTAAAATCCATTTTTAACAATGAATAATATTTGTCATATATTAATCTTGGTTCTATTTTGATTTTTCCATTTGATTCTTCTGCCTTTTTTTCTTCTGCTTCATGCATTTCTTCTTCATATAATTCATTTACAATTTGTGTAAAACTTCTATATTTTGCATTTGCTCTGATCTTTTTATTTATATCTAATGTTGATTTATCTTTTAATAACATATTTTCATATTTTTGATTTTCATCAAATTCCATTACTGTTGCTATTATATGTTTGCATGCGGCATATCTTTCTCTATAATCTTGACATTCACATGTTATGTCACTTATTTCTCCACTTTCTACTGTTACATTTGTTCTATATATTTCTTGACCTGTTACTTTTCCTGTTATTTCAAAATTGTCTTTATTTGTATAATTTATTTTTGCTATTTCTACTTTTCCTGTTTTTGCATATAGTCTTGCTTTTTGTACTCTTATATCTCCTGCATTTTCATATAACTCTTCTTTTATTTTCTCATTTACTAGCATGATTATAGTATTTCCTTTCAAATGGTATCTTTTCTTTTTCCATGATGTTATATTATATCTCTTTTTTCCTTATTTGACAAGGGAGTTATTGCTTTTTATTTTATATATATTAATTTTTTTAAATAAAAAGGATATTTTATAAAGTTTTTTTCTTTATAAAAATATCCTTTTACTTTTTATTTTATATCTTTATATTTTTTATTTAATATAATAAATGATACAACTACTATTCCTACAATTGCCATTGTTATATAAATTATTGTATTAATTCCTGCTTTTGGTAATTCTGTTTTAGCTGTTGTACTGTCCGAATTATTTTTTACTGTTTCAGTTTTTGATGTTATTTCTGTTGTTGGAATTTTTGTGTCTTCTATTTTTGAATCATCTGAATCTATTTTTATTGTAATATCTTCTAATTGTTCATTATTTGTATTTTCTTCAACTGTAATATAAAATGATTTCGTTATATTTCCAAATGTAATATTTCCTTTTGCTGTTCCAACTTCTGTTGCAATAAGTTCGTTTTTATCTTCTGAAAGTTCTATTCCTGTTCCAACACAACTATATCCAGAATATTTTTGACTTGTTTCAAATTTTATTTTTTGACCTACTTTTAATGTATATACATAATCTGCATTTTCTTCTGTTACACCATTGTCCAAAACTGAATCCATATCTACCTTTAATTTCGAAAAATCTGCATTTGTATTAATTATTATTTTTTCTATTAATTTACAAGATGTATCTGTTTTCTCTTTCTTTTCTGTTATACTTTTATACGTATTACAATGATTTGAATCCTCATATGTATATGTATCATCTTTATAAATAGAATTAAAATATTCCATTGTTCTATTTGCAAAATCTTTAGTGTTAAGAACTTTTTCTTCCGAACTATCAGTCTTTATTTCTGTAACCCCTTCTGCATCTTTCATTATTATCCATTTATCACTTTTGGCATATTTCCCTTTATACCCTTCAATTCTTGTAAGTGTATAATACCAAGCTGCAGATTTATATTCAGCCCCTAAAATATTGGCTACTGCATAATATCCCATGGCAAGACCATCTTCAATATTTCCATCACTAGCATCACCTGTACTATCTCCAAAAAGTTTAGTATATTCTTCCCAACTCATTCCTTGTTTTACTTCTGCTTCAATAGAAAATGTTACTTTATCTTCTTCTATTTCATATTCAATTTCATATTTATCATTATTTTTAATTACCTCTATTACATTATCTCCAGTAACAATCTTTTCTATTTCTGAATCATTATCTTTTAATTCCTGAAATTTTTCATTTAATTGCTCTTTTGTAATTTTACTATTATTTGTAGCCTCTGTTGCTTCTGTTACTGCAAAACAACTAGTTGCCAAACTACTAATTAATACAATTATTAATGCTATTATACATATCTTTTTTATCTTCATTTTTCTTTCCCCTTTCATTTGTATAAATGAATTATAACAATAATATATTTTTTTGTAAACCTTTTACTCAAAAAAAGATGAATATTTTCATATCCATCTTTCTTTTATTACTCTACACTTTTCAAACTTTCAATCATATCTATTTTTTTCAAAATAAAATGTATAATTTTATTTACTATAAATGAGAAACTTGCAGTTATTATAGCTGACCATATATAACTTGATGTTAAAATATTTCTTGTAAATCTCAACCTATCTATTTCTATACTTGAAATAATTGCAGATGTTAAAAATGTTCCAAAAACTAATCCAAGCGCAATTCCTATAATTGTAAATATAACATTTTCTTTATTTATATAATTATCCACTTCTTTATCATAAAATCCTAAAACTTTAAGTGTAGCAATTTCTCTTTGTCTTTCTCCAATATTTATATTTGCTAAATTATATAATACAACAAAATCCAGCATTGCAGAAGTAACAATTAATACAACTACAACATAATTCATTGTATTTAACATATCACTAATTGCTTTTACAAAAGTTGACATTACAGATACTGAAGCAACTCCATCAAAATTCAAAATATCCTCAGATATTTTGCTTTGAATATCTTTATCATCTGTTTTCAAATTAACCCAAATCATATTTGTTTTATATTTTCCAACTTCTGATTCATATAATTCTTTTGAAATAATAATATAATGATCAACATAGTTTTTAGTTATTCCTACAACCTTAAATTTATATTCTATATCATCACTACTTTTTACTGTTATTTCATCATCTTTTTTTATTCCAAATTCATCTGCTAATTTATCTGTAATAATAACTCCTTCATTAGAAATCTCTAAGTCCTCTCCTGTTTTTGCATCTTTTAAATTACAAACTTCATTAAATTTTTCTGATGTATTTGGAACAAATACTGTTACACTATAATTTAATTTATCATTACTTACTGTTACTGAACTTGCATATAATTCTTTTGAAATTTCAACATTATCATTATTTTGTAAATATTCATTAATTTGCTCTAATCCATCTGTATTTGATAATGTTATTGATGTATCATATTTAAATACTTCTCCAAATTGTAAATTTGGTATATCTATAACAGAATCTCTTATTCCAAATCCAGCTAACATAAGTCCTGTGCAACCTGCAATTCCTATTATTGTTATTAATGCTCTCTTTTTATATCTAAATATATTCCTTATTGTTACTTTTTGTGAAAAATTAAATCTTTTCCATAAAAAAGTAATTCTTTCCATAAAAATTCTTTTTCCATTTTTTGGTGCTTTAGGTCTCATTAATACAGATGGCATTTCTTTTAATTCTCTATATGCTACTATTAATGTCGCACCACCTATACATATAAATGCAATTAATATTCCCATTAATCCAATTGACAATCTATATGTCATATAAAAATGTGGCATTGTATATACCATTGAATATAATGTCCATACAATTTTAGGTAATATATAGAAGCATAGTGTCATTCCTAAAAATCCACCTATTATACATGCTAAAAATGCATATAAAATATATTTTGAAATTATTTGTAAATTTGTATATCCTAATGCCTTTAGTGTTCCTATTTCTATTCTTTCTTCTTCTATCATTCTTGTCATAGATGTCAAACTTATTAGTATTGCTACTAAATAGAATATTACTGGAAATATTTTTGAAATGTTTTTCATTGTCTTTATTGCATCAAATATATTTGAATATCCTGTATTATCTGTTCTATCTTGTATGTACCATTTGGCCTTTTCTATTTTGGTAATATCTGCTCTTGCATCATCTATTTTGCTTTGTGCATCTGCTAATTTTTCTTCTGCTTCTGCTTTTTTGTCATTATATTCTTGTTCATTTTCTTCAAGTTCTTTTCTAGCATCTTTAATCTTTTTTCTTCCATCTTCAATTTCTTTTCTTCCACTTGCTATTTGATTGTTTGCTGTATTTTTTTGTGTTTCAAGTTCTTTTTTTTGTTTTTGAATTTGTTCCTTTTGAGCAGTTATTTCAGGTGTTTCCATTCCTATTTGTGCGATCATTGCATTTATTTGGTTTTCATATTGTTCTATTTGCTGTTCTGCTGTTTCAAACTGTTTAGCTACATCTTTTTCTTTCTGATTTAATTCTTTTTCTGATTTGTTTAACTTATTTTCTGAATTATCTAATTCATTTTTTGCATCATTTATCTTTTGCTCAGCATCTGATAATTCTTGATCTGCTTCTGCTTTTTTATCATCATATTCTTTTTGTGCATCATCAATTTTTTTATTTGCATCATTTACTAATGAATTATATCTAGCTTCTTGTCTTTCTTCTTTTATCATTTCTATTTTTTGAATAACTGGATTTACAACTGCTAAATATTCATCACTATTTGTTACAAGTTCTTTTGCACCTTTTACTTGTACTGCAATTTCCGTATAATAATCTAAATCTATTACATCTTCTTTACAATATATGTATAATGATATATTTCCACTTCCAAGTGATGATGATCCTCTTTCACTTGATATGTATAATGGTGAATCTACTATTCCTACAATTTTTAGTTCTTTTTGTGTAAATATTGGATTATCATTTTCATCTAAGTCTTCATTTTCTATTTTAATTGTTTTTCCTATATTTTCTTCTGAACTTCCAAAATATGAATACTTTTCATCTAATAAACATTCATCTGAATTTTCTGGTAATCTCCCATAAATAACTTCTGGTTTATTTATATTTTCATTATATTCTATTACTTTACATATACTTTCTTTATCATTTAAATTTATAAATGTGTCTTTTGATTGTATTCCATAAGCATTTTCTACACCATCTATTTCTTTTATTGCATTTATATCTTCATCTGTTAATCCTAATGTTGATATAACATCAATGTCATACATATTACTTTTATCTACATATTTATCTAAGCTGTCTTGCATATCTGGACTACATGCTACAAGTCCTGAATAAAATCCCACTCCAAGAAATGCCATTATTAAAATTGAAAGAAAACGTCTTTTGGTTTTACTTATTTCTTTAAAACTATTTTTTATCAATGATTTTTTCATTTTTATTTCATTCCTTCCTAAAGGTACATTTCTAGTTGTAAAATAGTTGAATTTTTTACTTAGTCAAAATTTCAATTATTTTTTTCACCAGTTGCATTACCATTCTATTTCATCAATAGATATTGGATTGTCATTTATTTCAATTTTTTCTGCTGTTCCATTTTTGAAATGTATTACTTTATCTGCCATTGGTGCTATTGCTCCATTGTGTGTAATTATTGCAACTGTCATTTTTTCTTTTCTTGCCATTTCTTGTAATAGTTTTAAAATACTTTTTCCTGTCTTATAGTCTAATGCTCCTGTTGGCTCATCACATAATAATAGTTTGGGATTTTTTGCAATTGCTCTTGCTATTGCTACTCTTTGTTGCTCTCCTCCTGATAATTGTGCTGGAAAGTTATCTTTTCTATCTGATAATCCTACTTTTTCTAATATTTCATTTACATCTAAAGCATCTGAACATATCTGAGTTGCTAGTTCTACATTTTCCTTAGCTGTTAGGTTTTGTACTAAATTATAGAATTGAAATACAAATCCTATGTCATTTCTCCTATATTCAATTAGTTTTTTATCATTTAATTTTGTAATTTCTTTTCCATCAACTATTACTTCTCCTGATGTTGCTTTATCCATTCCTCCCAATATATTTAATGTTGTTGTTTTTCCTGCTCCTGATGGGCCTACTATTACTACAAGTTCTCCTTTTTCTATTTCAAAGTTTGTGTTATTTAATGCTTTTATTGTTACTTCTCCCATCTTGTATTCTTTGACAATATTTTTAAATTCTATATATGCCATATGCTTTTCTCCTTTTTTTATTTTTCATTTACATTTTATCATACTTTTATGAATTTTTCATGTATAATAAAAAAAATAATTATTATTATACAAAAAAACAGATAGAAACTCCAATGTAGTTTCTATCTGTTTGGCTCAAAGCTTAAAGCTGTTTGGTCACAACTTCAACCTTGATCACCTGTTCCCAGCCAGCATGCTGGAAGCAGTATTCCGCTTCCTCTTTGCCAGTGGCAGGGTTGACGATGGTCTTGCCAGTCGCCACGCGATTGGCCTTAGCTCGGATAACAGGTTTGCTGTTGTTCCGAGGGTTGGTCAGGTCGGCCAGGATAGCAGGCGGCAGAACAACTGCAAGAATATCGCAGTCTGCACCTGCATCCACAACATCACGCCAAGAGCTGACGGTCATGTCTGCGCTCTTCACCACGATGTCGTTGCCATAGATCCGTTTCAGATCTGCAACCTGCTCTGCGGACATAATGTGGCGGCTCAGCCAAAGAACCTTAGTCATGTTTTTTTCCTCCATACATGAATGAATATTACGTTCCACTTTTTACAGTGGATAAAGGACTTGTCCTTTACATAATTTATTATACTTGTATTTACTTATTTTGTCAATATAAGCTACAATTACAATTATTTATAAACATTATAAGTTTTACTTATAATTACATTTTTACCTCTACATTAAAAATTTTTCCAGAACCATCTAATAAAATTTTATTTTCAATTTCAATTCCATTTAATTCAACCATTTTTACACCTGTACACACTTTTGAAATATTTTTTACATTTATATTATAAATACTCTCTTTATATTTAAATTGTATGCTATATCCATCCCATTCTTTTTGAATACATGGATTTATACTCAAAACATTATGATATATTTTTAAACCTAATATATATTCAATTCCTGCAGTATAATACCATCCACTAGAACCTGTATACCAAGTCCAACCTCCTTGTCCAAGTAAATTTTGGTTTCCATATATATCTGCTGGCATTACATATGGTTCAACTTTATATCTATTTGCTTCCTTTTTAGTTCTTGAATGTTCTATTGGATTTATCATTTTATACCATTCAACAGCTTTATTTCCATCACCTAATATTGCTTCTGCTATAATTGACCATACAGCTGCATGAGTATATTGTCCACCATTTTCTCTAACACCTGGTATATATGATTTTATATATCCTGGTTCTAATTTACTTTTATCAAATGCCGGATCTAGCAATTTTATTAATCCATTTTCATTATCTACCAAATGATTTTCTAAACTCTTCATTGCACTTTCTTTTTTCTCTATATCTCCAGCACCAGATATAACACTCCAACTTTGTGCTATACTATCTATTTTACATTCTTCATTTTCCATACTTCCATATATATCACCATTATCTGCAAAAGCTCTTTTATACCATTTTCCATCCCATGCATTTTCATTCAAGTTTTCTTTTAGTTTTTCTGCAATATTTTCATACCAATTACTTGTCTCTATTTCTTCTTGTTTACATTGTTTTATTAACTTTGAAAATTCTTTTAAAATTATATACAAGAAAAATCCCAGCCATACACTCTCACCTTTTCCTTCTGTTCCTATATTACTAAAACCATCATTCCAATCTCCAATTCCTATTTTAGGCAATCCATTTTCACCAAAATTACATGCTCTTTTTATTGCTTTTTTGCAATGTTCATATATACTTTCTTCAATATTACTAGAAATATATTTATTATATTTTTCGTTTTCATTTTCTTTTAATTCTTCACCTTGCAGATATGTTGTCTTTTTATTTAATATTTCATAATCTCCTGTGAAATTTATATATTTAATAACTGCATATGGAAGCCATAATAAATCATCTGAAAATCTTGTTCTTATTCCTCTATCATTTTCATCATGCCACCAATGTTCTACATCTCCTTCTATGAATTGATGTCTACTATGCTTTAATATTTGATTATACAATATTTGCGAATCTATATATCTTGTTGAAAAAGCATCTTGGAGTTGATCTCTAAATCCATAAGCTCCACCAGATTGGTAAAATCCTGTTTTTCCTAGAATTCTACTTGATATTGTTTGATACATAGTCCATCCATTTAATATTATATTAAGTGATTCATATGGTGTATTTACTTTTACTTTTCCTAATAATTCATTCCATTTATTTTTTACATTTTGTAATTCTGTTTTACAATTTTGAAGATTTGAATATCTATATGCTACATCTGTTGCAATATCAACATTTTCTTCTGCTCCTAAAATTATTGAGACTTTTTTATTAGAAAAACTTTCAATTTCAACATTTAATTCTATTGCAATACATGTTTTTTTACCTAATGCATCATTATTATCTAACCTAATTGTTTTTAAACCATCAGGATTTTCTAATCCTCCGTCTCCTAAAAATTTTGTTTTATCTCCTGTATATGATTTTATTTTTTCGCTACTAGATATATAAACAACATTATTTAATTCATCTGAATTGTATATTTTCCTTGCTATAATCATATTATTATTTTCTTTATATTCTAAAGATATTTTTCCATCAGATTTTATCTCATCTTCACCTATTACTGGTTTTATATAATAAATAATTCTTATTTTTTTCTTTTTTGGAGCATTATTTGTTAATGTTAAAACATTTATTTTTGCAGATTCATTTATTGGTACATATACTTCTAATTCTTGCATTATATTATCACTACAATGAACAAATTTTGCATATCCAAATCCGAAAATCGTGTTATAATTTTTATCATCAGGTTTTACCATTGCTGTTGGTGTCCATGTCTTTCCATTTTCTTCATCTTGTAAATAAATTATTTCTGATGGAATATTTATTATGATACTATTATCCCAGCTCGATACTCTATTTAACCTACTATTTTTATACCAAGTATATCCTCCATTAGATTCTGTAACACATGTTCCAAACTTTTCATTTGCAATAATATGACTCCATGTTGTTGGTGTTTTTTGATTTTTATTAATTTTTATAATATACTCTTTTCCATCTTTTGAAAATGCTCCATATCCATTATAATACTTTAATTCATCAGTATTTGCTAATAAATCAATTTCATTTGAATCATCTTCAATGTTTTCAGAAATCATATTTTGTTCTACAATTTTATAATTATCAATTATTTCTGTTTCCTTGTCTTTAATAATATTTTCTAAGTTTCCTAGATGTGCATCAATAACAAAAATTGATATAAATTTTATCATTTCTAAATCTTGTTGATTCATTTCTGCTCTTGATAAAGTAAATATACCTCCAAATATATTTTTCAAATATGCTAATTGACTGTTTTGAATAGCATTTTCTATTTCATTTTTTAGATAATTTTCATAACTATATTTTTCTTCATCTATAATTACTAATTCTGTCTTTAAATTCTTAGTACGGAGATATTCATACATTTTTAAAACTTCTTTTATTACATATACATCATTCAAATATTTTATAGTTATTGTGATTATTGGCAAATCTCCTGAAATACCATATTTCCATAAATCACATTGATTATATTGGCAAGATTTATTTTTGATTTTTTTATGAAATGGTGTGTCAAATATTATATATGATGCTATTGTTTGATATATATCAATATTTCTACCTTTCATTTCTAAATATCTTAATTCTGCATCTGTTTTTGCTCTTACTATTTCAAATTCTTTTGTAACATTTTCTGTAATACTATATTTATTAATATTTTTTTCTGCCATTTCTTTTTCATATTCTACAGATATTAAAAAATCTATATATCCTTTTGATTCTGGTAATATTTTTATTGTATTTTTTAAAGCTACAATTCCTTCAGTTGTAAGTCCTATCTTCTTTGATAATGGGATTGAATTTCTTATTGCCTCTGGTATATCTAAATTATTTCTTCCTATAAATTTTTCTTTACTTATTTCATATTCTGTTTCACCAATTTTTTCTATATCTGTTTGTAATTTTGCAATTAAATATAAATTTTGTTCATTTTTTCCTCTTTTTCTTCTTTTGACAACCATTGTATCATTCACATCATCATATTCATATTCTAAAAATAAATTATTAAAAGCTTGATGTGCATAATCTTGTTCTTTTCTTGAAAGTACTGGCTCAAAATAACATACAACCTCTAATATTTTTTCTTCTTGTGATAAGTTTTCTAATTCAACTCTTCTTATTTCAACAGGCTCATTTGCATCTGTTATAATTGACAATCTACTTTTTAATTGATTTTTTTCTTTTTCAAATTGACTTTTATCTGGTGCAAAATTTATAACATATTTATTACAATTTTTGTTTCCTGTCATATATTCTATTTCATTATTTTTTACATCTTTAACACATATAAAAATTCCTTGTGGATAATCTGCTGTTCTTTTATATCTATTTATATAATTATCTCCAAATTTACTTACCCCTTCTCCATTTTGATTTATTGCAATTGTATATTTTTCATTTCCTATTAAATTTCCTCTTATAATTCTATTATCAATTTTGTTATATTGTCTAACACTATAATTTTCATAATCTTTATATTTAATTTTTTCTGGCTTTTGTTTATTTTCCTTTGTTATTATAAATGTTTCAGGCATTCTTTCTTGTAATAATATATTTACTGCCTCTATCTCTGCATTTTGTGAAAATCTTTTCTGGAATATCTGATTATTGAAGTAATTATTTAATGAAAGTAGTATTAATGCTTGATGATGTGCCATATATGTTTTTACTGGTTCAGATTTTTTTCCTTTTTCTAATCTTTCAGGTGTATAATCTATTGATTCATAAAAGCCATATTTTCCTTTCATTCCTTCTTTTTCTAATATTTTTAAATTTTGAACAACTTCATTTGGAACATCTGAAATTGCTAATATAGTTCCATAACTTGAAATTACAATATCATCTTCTAATCCTCTTTTTAGCCCTAACCATGGAATTCCAAATGCTTTATATTGATAATTTCCTTGCAAATCTTTTAAATTAAATGCCGCTTCAGACATTCCCCATGGTATTCCTACTTTTTGACTATATTCTAGTTGATTCATTATTGCAAATTTACTAGATTCATCTAATAAACTTCCCTTATATCTTTTCATATTTATATTTGGCATTAAATATTCAAATGCTGTTCCAGACCAAGATACCAATCCCTTGTATTTCTTTAATACTGTTAATGTTCTACTTAAATTTCCCCAATGTTTTGGCGAAATATCTTTTTTGGCAATTGCTACAAAACTTGCTTGTCTTGCTTCAGATGCTAATAAATCATAATATGAATCTGTTAATTTATTTTCTTCTACATTAAATCCTATTGAAAACACTCTTTGTTCATTATTATATAATACCTTGAAATTTGTTTGCTCAATAATATAATTTATCTTTTCAATCATATTACTTATTTTTTCTTTATCAAATTCAATATTTTCTTCTAAAAATGATTTTGTAGTATATAAATACCCTATTAGATTTCCACTATCAACTGTTGATACATATTTAGGATATAATGGCTTTTTTGTTTTTACATTATACCAATTGAATAAATGTCCATTCCATTTCGGTAATTCATACACTGTATTTATTATTTTTTCCAATAAATTTATAATATCCTCATTTTTTTCAAATCCCATATCATAACTTGAAATTACTGCTAACAGAGATAATCCAATATTTGTTGAAGATGTTCTATTTACTAAAATATTTCTTCTATCTTCTTGATAATTATCTGGCATTAAATAATTATTTTCTTCTGTTATATAATCTTTAAAAAATTGCCATGTTTTTTGAGCAATATCTTTTAAATATTTCTTATCATCTTCACTTATTTCAATTTGTTTTTCTTCATTTATTTCACTAATTTTACACATTATATATGGTGTAATTATCCACAATAATCCAAGAATTAATGTAAATAAATTAAAATACAAACATGATACATATATTGTGATTATTCCAAAAATTACATTTACAAACATTGTGTCATAATATGTTTTTAAATCTGTTCTTGTTTGCTTTTCTGCTTCTTCAGATGTAGTCCATTCTAACATGTTTTTATGTGAAATCATTAATCTATATAATGTTTTGAATATTGCTTTGCTTGAGACATATGCTTTATATGGTAAACAGCCTAATGTTATAATTGCTCTATAAATAGTTCCTTTTATTCCATCTATTTGAGGATTAAATGTTTTTTGCTTTTTTTCTCCTTCTCTAATAGAAAAAATTTTTGAAAAAAATTCTAATATAAATGGATAAATTATAATTCCTAAACTTATTAATGAAAGTGTTTTATTCTTATTTAAAAATAGTAAATTCCATATTAATAAAATTATTACTGAAATTTCAATTAGACTTCTTCTTAAATTATCTAAAATTTTAAATTTTGAAAGTGTATTTAATTTACTTTTTAGCCATTTTTTTATCTGCCAATCTCCTCTAATCCAACGTGAAAGTCTATTCATAAAGCTTAAATATTTTGCTGGATATCCATCTAAAAAAATTATATCTGATGCAAGTCCACATCTTAAATAACAACCTTCTAATAAATCATGACTTAAGACTGTATTTTCTGGTATCTCATTTGTTAAAACTTTTGAAAATATTTCTAAATCATAAATTCCTTTTCCTGTAAAAATTCCTTCATCAAAATTATCTTGATATACATCTGAAATTGCATTTGTATAATTGTCAATTCCACCTGCACCAGCAAATATTTTTGTAAATACATTTTTATTACTATCATTCAAATTTACGCCTACTCTTGGCTGTAAAAGTGCATGTCCTTTTTTCACAATATTTTTGTTTACATCTAATTCTGGTTTGTTTAAAATATGTGCCATTGCTCCTACTAATTCAAAAGCTGTATTAAGTGGTAATTCAGTATCTGCGTCTAATGTTATTACATATTTTATTTTTGGTAATATATCTTGATTTATTGTATTTATCTTAAATTTATTTTTACTGTGTTTTAATATATATTCATTAAATTGTATTAAAAGCCCTCTTTTTCTCTCCCATCCAAGATATTTTTCTTCTGAATTGTTAAACTCTCTTTCTCTATATAAAAAATGAAAAATTGGAAATTCAGTATCTTTATGATATTTGTCATTTAATAATTGTACTTGTAGTAAACCTTCATCTATTACTTCTTTATCAAATTTTTCTTCTTTTTTATCACTTTCAGAACAATCTCCTAATAATGCAAAATATATATTTTTTGATTTATTGGCCAAATAAAACACTTCTAATTTTCTAAATAGTTCTCTTACTCTTTCTTTTGATTTTATAATAGTTGGTATTACAACAAATGTGCTATTTTCACTATCTATTCCTTCAAAAAAATCCATTTTAGGTATAATTTTATTTTTTACATATTTACTTAAAATTCTATTTATTGTTTGAACAACAAATTCTGATACTGGTAATATCAAAAGTAATATTGTAATTATTGTTTTTATTAAATTATCTTTTACTACTGTTTTCGATAAAAATACTGAAATCGAAATTGTAAATATTATTATAGCTAAAATATATATCTGTGTTTTTACATTATAACTTAGCTTTTTTTCATTTATTCCTAATTCATAACATAACTCTTTTCTACCATCATCAATTAAATAATATCCAATATGTTTTTGTTTCTCTTTCAAATTTGGTCTTTGACATAGTTCTAGTATTTTTCTAGATATATATATTTCTGATATATTTGATTGTTTGGCTAATTCTTTAATATTGTTTCTATATAATTCTTTTGTTTTATATTCCATCTTATTATATATGTTAGTTGGATCTCGATTTAATATTTCTTCAACTCCATTTATTTTTTCAAATATTTCTAGGAAATTTATTCTTTGTATTTTTTTCATACTTATAATACAATTAGCCATAGATGTTTTACATATCGCAATATCAAAATGTTCTTTTTGAATTGCATCTTGTACTGTTATTCCTGCTTTTTCAGTTTCTTCTTCTAATATTTTTAAATATCCATATGCTTTTTTTCCATATTTTTTTAAACAATATGACATATATTCAATAAAAGAATAGTTTATATCTTGAAAATCTTGTTTTTCTAGTTTATTCATTGATATTGGCTTAAATTCTAATTTATTTCTATCCTTTTTTTCAACTAATCTTTCTATAATATTTTTAACTTTATATTTCTGGACTTGACTATTATAAATTTTTATACAAATATCTGTTATATTTTGAATAATTGCAATTTGTAAAAATATACCTATATTCCATATTTCGTCCATATTTAATGCTCTTTTATTTTGATATGATGTTAAATATTTTTCTAATGATTCACTTCTTATTATATTATCTGTATATGCTACAATTTCAGATGCAAGTACATGTATTCTTGCAAATCCTGCATATTGCCCATTTTGTATTCCTACAAAATTAACATATTTTTTCATTGTTAGTTCTTTTTCAATTTGTTGTATAACTTCTTCTATAATATAGAAATTATCTAGAATCCATTCCCCTGCTGGATTAATTGTTATTCCAAGCTTTATATGTTCATTTAATAAATTATATACTATTTTGATAATATTATAATTTTCCAATAGTTGAGGTATTGGATATGTTAATTTATCTGATTTTTTTCCAATATTATGTTGTAATGATATCTTTTTTAAATATTCTTCTAATTGCTTTTCATTTAGGATTGCCCCTTCTATCTTCAAATTTTTATATTTTTTCACAGAAAATCCACTCCTTGCGCTTTTTATTACTATTATTGGCAATGGTGAATTTTTTTATTCAATTCTTGGATATTATGATTTTCTTTTTCAGTATTTGTTACTTCTTTACAAATTTCATAAATTATTGTAAAATATAGCTATTGAAAGGATAGAAAAATGAAAAGTATTAGATATATTTCACATAATGAAAATGAAACAAAAAAACTTGCTGTACAAATAGCAAGTAAATTGAATATAGGTGATATAATTGTTCTTACAGGAGAATTAGGTTCTGGAAAAACAAAATTTACAGAAGGCTTTTTAAGTTATTTTAACCTTGATAAAGAAATTTCAAGCCCTACATTTACTATAGTAAACGAATATAAAAATTCAAATATTTCAATTTTCCATTTTGATGTTTATCGTCTTGAAGATGTTGATGAATTTTACGCAATAGGTGGAGATGAATATTTTAATTCTGGAATTTCTATTATTGAATGGGGAGAATTGATAAAAGATGCTCTTCCAAAAGATTATATTGAAATTGTTTTTCATAAAGATGATAATGATGAAAATTTACGAATTTTAGATATATATCTTCATGGAAACAAATATGAAAATATTATTTAATATAAAAAACGAATGTACTATTACAACATACATTCGTTTTTTTCTCTTCTATTCAACTACTAATATAGAATATTTATTTTATTCTCCTCTACCTTCTGGTAAAGCATTTGGTAACTCAATTCTAATTCTAATTTTGAAAACATATGATATAGCTCTTGCAAATTTTGATTTTTTGAATTTTTGCCATAAAGATGGTTTCTTTTCAAACATAATTGATTTTTCATATTCTTCTGCTTTATTATTTTCTTCATACATATCTACTAATTCATTTATTGGTTTCGTTTCTTCAATATCAACAACTTGTGAAACAACCTTTTTCTCAGTAGCTTTTTCTTTTGGAGCTTCTACAACTTTTTCTACTTTCTTCTCTTCAATCTTTTCAGCTTCTTGTGCTTCTGAAATTTCTTCAATTTTTACTTCTTCTTGTACCTTTTCAGCTTCACTTACAGCAGTACCCAAATCTACTGGTTTTGGAATTACTTTCAATGCTTCTGCAACTTCAATTCCGATATAACTTAAAGCTTTAGATCTATCTTCAATTCTTTCCATATCTATTTCAATATGAAGATTTGATTCTAAGTTATTTACTCTTGCATTTAATAATTTTATAGCATCTTGGTAATTTTGACTTTTTCTTGTTTTATCTTTTCCAACAAGTTTTAAAGTATCTATAACATCTTCTGAAAATTTGCCTTCTTCTTCAGCTTCAGAAATTCTATCTTTCCAATCATCAGTTTTGTTTTCTACAGCTTCAATTAAGTCTTTTAATTGTCCTGCTAATGCAATATTTTCTTCTCTTTGGCGAATTAATTCTTCAACTTTTTTCGTATTTTCTTCAAATTGATTTGTTGCAAATTCAACTAATTCATATGCAGCTTTATATACACTTACTGGGAAGTTTTTCTTCTTTGGATATTCTATTAAATAAGCTTTTATAGATTCAATTAGATCTTTAAAATAAGTATCATCTTCAAATTGAACTATTTGCTTTTTGCTTTTTGGATTTATTAATTTTTGTACTTTATCTATATTTGATAATATTTTTTCCTCTGTTATTACCATTCGTACATTTACTATGCCAGATTTAGATCTCCTTGACATTGCAAATCCCTCCTCTTTCTCTGTCGTCTAAAATTATTATTCTTTTTTATTATATACTAGTTTCCGTAAAACTACAAGCATTTATTCCTATTTTTTGTTTACATTTTTATTACAAAAATATTACAAGATGTAACATTTCTTTACATCTTGTAATATTACTGTAATATTTATTTTCCTAATACTTTTTTCAATTCTTCATGTCTTTTAATTTTTAATGTTGTTGTTTTAATTAGTGGTTCTTCTGTTATAACCATTTCTCTAACATATTTATATTTTGGCATTAGTTTATTTACTTCTTTTACTTTATCCCATAAAAATTCTTTTATGTTTTCTTCTCCTTCAATATTATATAATTCTTTTATTAATTCTTTATCATATACAATCTCTACACAAACTTTAACATCACCATCATCTTCTTTTTTCTCAAATACAAATGTTTCTTTTATTCCTTCTACTTTATTTAGTAATGTTTCAATTTCTTCTGGGAATACATTTTTTCCATTGTTTAATACTATAACACTTTTCTTTCTTCCTGAAATATATATATATCCATCTTTATCAATTCTTGCTAAATCTCCTGTATGGAACCATCCATCAGATTCTAATGCTGATTTTGTTGCTTCTTCATTTTCATAATATCCTAACATTATAGATGGACCTTTTGCCATTAATTCTCCTATTCCTTCTTCATCTGGATCATCTATTTTTACTTCTACACTTGGAAATTTCTTTCCTATAGAACCAAGTCTTCTACACTTTGGTGTTTCTGCTGCAATTACTGGTGCTGTTTCTGTTAAACCATATCCTTGTTCTACATCAAATCCTAAATCATTAAATCCTTTTTCTGTTTCAGGATCTAATGCTGCACCTCCTGTTACTACTAATTTTAGTTTTGGTCCTAAACTTTCATGTACTTCTTTGAATAATTGTTTTCTTAAATCAATTTTCATTTTTAATAAAAATTGAGAAACTTTCTTTCCTTTTTCTAAATTAGCTAATTTTCCTTTTTTCTCTATAGTTTTCATTACTTTTCTATAGATAATATCAAATACTGCTGGAACAGATATCATTGCTGTTATTTCAAATTCTTTTATGTTTTCTGCCATGTGTTTTACACCTTCACAAAATGCAATTGACCCACCAATTGATATTGGATATAAAAATCCAACTGTACATTCAAATACATGGTGTAATGGTAAAAATGATAAAAATCTATCTTCATCTGTTAAATCAAATCTTTGAATTATATCCATAACATTTGTTACTAAATTTTTATGTGATAACATTACAGCTTTTGACATTGCTGTTGTACCAGATGTAAATAACATTATTCCCATTTTTTCAGAATCTATTTTTGCATCTATATATGTTTTATTTCCATCTGTTAATAATTTTTTTCCTTTTTCAACTAATGCTTTTTCTGCATAAATTCCTTGTGTGTTTTCTTCTAAGTCCATTGAAATAAAATATTTTAAATTAGTATTTTTCTTTTCTCTTAATGTATTCATTATCACATCATATTTTGATGAATATATTATTGCTTCAACTTGTGAACGAAGTATTAAACTTTCAAGTTCATTATCTGGCAATGCTTTATCTAATGGTACTATTACACCAACACCTGATGCAACTGCTAAATATGAAAGTTCCCATTCATATCTGTTTTCTGAAATAAGTGCAATTCTTTTATCTTTTAATCCCATTTGAATTAATGTTGTTCCTAATGCATTTATATTTTCTCTAAATTCTTTATGTGTTATTGTTCTAAATTTTCCTTTTTCTTCTGTTTTAAATATATATGCTGGTCTATCTCCATATACTTCTCCTGTTTGGTTTAACATATCTTTTAAATCTGTAAATTTCATTTTTCTTGATTTTGTTTCCATTTTATTTCCTCTTTCTTTTATTTTACTCTTAATCCATTTATTACAGTATTTTCATATTCATGATATAAACGCATTACATCCATATCTTCACCTTCTCTTTTTTTATAAACAAGTGTAGAACAAATTAGTCCATATATTTCTGATGCTATTGCTCTTGTATCTCCTTCTTTTATTTCGCCTTTTTCTATTCCTTCTTGAACTATTTTTTCAATTTGGCCAATATATTCATATACAAGGTTTTGACATTTTTTATTTCTTTGTTCCGTTCCCCAAAATTGACTTAATATTATTGTTATAATATTTTCATATTTTGCTACTATCTTTATTTGTATTAATACAATTGCTTTTATTTTATCTATATAATTACTATGTTTTGCTGTTTTTATATCAACACTATTTTGCAATAGTTTTATTCCTTCTTCAATTAAAAAGTTAAATATTTCTTCTTTGCTAGCAAAATGATAATATAATGTTCCTTTTGCAACTCCTACTGTTGCTGTTATTTCTTCAATACTTGTTGCATCATATCCCTTCTCTGCAAATAATTTCATTGAAGTTTCAAATATTTTTCTCTTAGTTTTATTCATTCTTCCTTCATTCCTTTTCTAAGGTATAGATATGTAAAAAAACTCACACTTTCTCAATTTTTTACATTTTCTTTTTTCTCAAATTACATCATTTTATATATGCCTATTATATAATGTAATCTAATTTTATGCAAGACTTTTTTTTAGTCGAATCATTGGTCGATAAATTTTGTGATTTTACTTGTAAAATTCCATATAATATTGTATAATTTGGGCATACAAACAATAGAAAGAAGGAATTTTTATGACTAATGTAGCAATAAAAGATTTATTTAGAAAAACTTCTGAATATGCAAATAAAGAAGTTACACTTGAAGGATGGACAAAAACTATTAGAGATTCAAAAACATTTGGATTTATAGAACTAAATGATGGTTCTTTTTTTAAAAATGTTCAAATTGTTTTTAATAATAATTTATCAAATTTTAATGAGATTACAAAGCTTACAATAAGCTCAACTATAAAAGTTACTGGAAATGTTGTTATAACAGAAAATGCAAAACAACCATTTGAAATTCAAGCAACATCAATAGAAATTGAAAGTCTATGCCCTACAGATTATCCTCTTCAAAAGAAAAGACATTCATTTGAATATTTAAGAACTATTGCACATTTAAGACCAAGAACAAATACATTTAATGCTGTTTTTAGAATTAGAAGTATTGCAGCATTTGCAATTCACCAATATTTTCAAGAACGTGGATATGTATATGTTCATACACCTATAATAACTTGTGCCGATTGTGAAGGTTCTGCTGAAATGTTTAAATTAACAACATTAAATCTTGATGAAGATTTACCAAAAAAAGATGGAAAAGTTGATTTCTCAGAAGATTTATTTGGTAAAAAAGCATATATAACAGGTTCTGGACAATTGCATGGTGAAACATTTGCTTCTGCATTTGGAAAAATTTATACTTTTGGACCAACATTAAGAAGTGAAAATTCAAATACAAAAACACATGCAAATGAATTTTGGATGATTGAACCTGAAATATCTTTCTGTGATTTAGATGGTTTAATGGATATTGAAGAAGATTGTTTAAAATATATTGTAAATTATGTTTTAGAACATTGTCCTGAAGAAATTGATTTCTGTGATACTTTTATAGAAAAAGGATTAAAAGATAAATTAACAAAATTATTAAATTCTGATTTCGTTAGAATTGACCACAAAGATGTTATAGATATTTTGAAAAAAGCTGATAGAACATGGGAATTTCAACCAGATTATGGTGAAGATTTAGCAAAAGAACATGAAAAATATATTACAGAATATTTTAATGGTCCTGTATTTGTTAAGAATTGGCCAAAAGATATTAAATCATATTATATGAAATTAAACCCAGATGGAAAAACTGTTGCTGCAGTTGACCTTGAAGTTCCTGGTGCTGGTGAAATTATGGGTGGTTCTCAAAGAGAAGAAGATTATGATAAACTAGTTGCACGTATGAAACAAATGGGAATTGAAACAGATCCATTATATTGGTATCTTGAATTAAGAAAATATGGTACAAATATACATTCTGGTTTCGGACTTGGTTTCGAAAGATTATTAATGTATATTACAGGAATTGAAAATATTAGAGATGTTATTCCATATCCAAGAACACCAAACAATTGTGATTTCTAAAAAAATCTTAAAGACTCAATAGTAAATATTGAGTCTTTTTAACTATGCCTATAACTTCTCAAACAAGAATTATTATCATTTTGCTGAGATGTACATGTAACATTGTCTCCATTTATTCTTGCTACTATTTCCCCATCACTATTTAAAATTGTTAAAGGTTGTGATGATGAACATGAACAATTATTATTAGTAGTATTTAAATTTGCAGTACTAACATCATTACTATTATTACAATTATCAAAGAAATTGCATCTTGAAACTATACAAAATAGAAATGCAGATATGAATGCTATTATCCCTAAAACTACTGAAACAATAATAAAATTAGTATTTCCAGTAATTGCTGAAATTAATATAAATACTGAAAAGAATAATAATCCAATTAATATTGGTGAATTTGCTAATTTTTGAAGAAATATTGCAACTATTATTGTAAAAAATATAAGGGCAAAAATTAAAAAGAAATTCATAAAGACCTCCATTTTTTATAAATATTATTTATATATCTTATGAATTTCTTTTTCACTTGTTACTCATATTTCACATCAACTAAATATAAACCATTTGGAGGAAGTGTTTTTCCTGCATTTTCTCTTTTTCCTTCTTTTATTATTTCTTCAATTTTTTCTGGTTCTATTTTTTCTAATCCTACTTCTACAAGTGTTCCAGCAATAATTCTAACCATATTATATAAAAAACCATTTCCTGTTAATTCAATATAAATTTTATCTCCATTTTGATATATTTTGGCATCATATATTGTTCTAACACTACTCTTACTGCTTGTTCCACTTGCTTTAAATGCTTTAAAATCATGTTCTCCTATAAAATATTTAACTGCTTTTTTCATCTTTTCTACATTTAGTTTTTGTGGAATATGTGTTTCTAAATATCTATATATAGCAGTTCCATATGGTGAATTATTTATTATATATCTATATGTCTTTCTTTTACAATTTAGTCTACTATGAAATCTTTCATCAACTTCCTCTGCTTTTTTTATTACTATAGATTTTTTTAATCTTGAATTTATTGCTATAGCAAATTTTTCAATTGGAATTTGTGAATTTGTCTTAAAATTGGCTACTTGTCCAAGAGCATGTACTCCTGCATCTGTTCTTCCAGAAGCATTTAATTCGACATCTTCACCTGTTATGCTTTTTATTGCTTGTTCTATTGTTCCTTGAATATTTAATTTATTTGGCTGTTTTTGCCAGCCATTGAAATCCTTTCCATCATATTCTATTGTTAATTTTATATTTCTCATTCATTCACCCTCTAATAAAAGAAAAGGTGGCAACTAGCCACTTATTTTTCTTTTTTCTTTTTATTTTTAAAGAAATTTCGAATATTAGTTAATACTTTTTTACTATTATTCTTCTTTTCTTCAATATTTGTAAAACGTTTTGTAACAATATTATTTATTAAAATCTTTTTTAACACATCTTCTCTTACATCTGCAATCAATGTTCCATCTTTTGCAACAGAAACTTTTCCTGTTTCTTCTGAAACAATTATTGCAAGAGCATCAGATTCTTTTGAGATCCCAATACCAGCTCTATGTCTTGTTCCTAATTCTTTAGCAATATCTTGATCACTTGCAAGTGGTAACATGCAAGCTGCTGCTGCTATTTTATTTTCAGTAATAACTACTGCACCATCATGTAATGGAGTATTAGGTACAAATATATTAACAAGTAATTGAGGTGATACTTCTGAATTCATTGGTATTCCTGTTGCAATAATATCACTAAGTTTAATATCTCTTTCTATTACAATTAATGCTCCTGTATGTGTTTTTGCAAGTTCAAATGCTGCAATTACTACTTTATATATATCTTCTTTTGTTCTAGTTATTATATCTTTATCAAATCCAAAAAATCTTGAAAACCTATTATTTCCACCTAATTGTTCTAATGCTCTCCTTATTTCTGGTTGGAAAATAATTATTACAAGTATTACTCCCCAATCCATTATCATTGATAAAATATAATTTAATATGTATAAATTTAATAATTTACTTACACCTGTTGCAACAACTAAAAATGCAATACCTTTTATTAATTGCCATGCCCTAGAGCCTTTTACAATTTTTATTAATTCATATGCAAGAAAAACAACTATTGTTATATCTAATATTAAAGATACAAATTTTATAGGATATTCTTGCAAACTCTGTATATATGCTAAAATATTTTGTTCATAAAATGTATTAATTAAATCACCTATATTTTTCACTTTTTTCACCCTTTCTTGAAGGTATTACTTATGTATTAGCATAATTATTTTTGAATTGTTGCAACAACATAATAAATACATGTTGAACATGATGCAAATACCATAAGTAAAAGCATTATAAATGCAAAAATTTTTGATACTACTTGTTTTTTATCTGATTTACTTTTTTCTTTTATAACTTTATTTTCTTTATTTTTCATTTTTCTCTGTCCTTTCATAATTTATATACATAATTATTATAACATAAAATATAACTTTTTCAATAGTTATATTTTACATATATTTTGAATTTTTTCTATTGCTTCTTTTATAACATTTTCATTATTAGTATGAATATATGCTAATATTTCATTTTCTTTAACATAATCTCCTACTTTTTTATTTAATACTATCCCTGCAGTATAATCTATATTGTCTTCTTTTCTTATTCTTCCTGCTCCTAATAAACATGCAACTTTTCCAATATCTTCAGCATTTATATCAGAAATTATTCCAGATTTTAAGCTTGTTACAGGTATTATATATTTAGATTTTTCAAATTTGTCAATATTATTTATATATGAAATATCTCCACCTTGATTTTGAACCATTTGAAGAAATTTTTCATATCCTTTTCCATTCACAATATTTTCTTGAATCTTTAATTTATTTTCTTCAAGATTTTCTCCTAATCCTGCTAATTTTATCATATTAGCACCAAGTTCGAAAACAACATCTTTTAAGTCTTTAGGCATATATCCTTTTAAAAATTTTATTGCCTCTATTACTTCTAAATTGTTTCCTATTGAATATCCAAGTGGTTCATCCATTTTGGTAAGTACACATACTACTTCTCTTCCTGCAAGTTCACCAATTCTTATCATTAAATCTGCTAATTTTTGTGCATCTTCTTTATTTTTCATAAATGCACCTTTTCCTACTGTAACATCTAATACAATCTTATTAGCACCACTTGCTATTTTTTTACTCATAATACTTGATGCAATAAGTGGTATACTTTCAACACATGATATTGTATCTCTTAATGCATATAATTTTTTGTCAGCTGGTGCTAAATTCATTGTTTGTCCTATCATACTTATTCCAATTTTTTGAACATTTAAAATAAAATCACTTATTTCAACATTTGTTTTATATCCTGGAATTGATTCCATTTTATCTACTGTTCCTCCTGTGAATCCAAGACCTCTTCCAGACATTTTTGCAACAGGTATTCCTAATGATGCAATAAGTGGTAATAATATAATAGAAACTTTATCTCCTACACCACCTGTACTATGTTTATCTACAATATTTTCTCCTAATGAGGATAAATCTAATATTTCTCCAGAATGAGCCATTGCTAAACTTAAATTCGTTATTTCTTGTTCATTCATTCCATTTATATATATTGCCATAACAAGTGCTGCTGCTTGATAATCAGTTACATTTCCTATAGTATATTCTTTTATAAAATATTCTATTTCTTCTTTTGTTAATTCATTTTTATCACGTTTTTTTGCAATTATATCTAATATATTCATTAGTTTTCCTTTCTAATAATTATAATGCTTCTATTCTCTTTAATGAGTAATTTCCTAAATATCCTTTTGTATTAATTACTTCAACAATATTTGAATAGTTTGGATTCATACTATATGCAACAATATAATATCCATTTTCATCATTACTTTGAACATCTTTTAAGCCTAATTGGCTTAAAGTATTTGTATCTAAATAGTAATAATCAAATTTTCCTCCAACTTGTTGATAATCATCACTTATTTGTGTTTTTAATTGAATCTCTGTATTATTAGCTAATGCATCAAATTTTACCTTAATATCACTTTCTGCATTCTCTATTGGTATTCCTTTTAAATATTGTGATTTTTTACTTATTTTCTCACTATCACTTAAATTGCTTGTTTCAAAATGGTATTTTTCTAAATCTCCCTTTACTGCTGCTTGTATTAGCAACATATTTGTTTTTAAATCTTGTAATTTTGCTTCTTTCATTGCACTATTTCCATAATACATAGTAATTGTTGCTAACATCATTAATACAACAAGCATAACTACAAGTGATAACATTGTTATTCCTTTGTCATTTTTTTTCATATTTTTCTCCTCTTTTAAATAAAATGTTTTATAAATGTTTTTCTATGTAATGGACATGCCCCATATTCTTTTAGTGCTTTTATATGTGCTACAGTTCCATAACCTTTATGTGCTACAAAACCATATTGTGGATATACTTTATCCCATTCTCTCATAATTCTATCCCTTGTAACTTTTGCAATAATAGATGCCGCTGCTATAGAATAACATTTAGCATCACCTTTTATTATTGATTCATATTTTGTTCCTAATGTATCTATATTATTTAATGCATCTACTATTATTAAATCTGGTTTTTGAGTTAATTCTTGCAAAGATATAGTTAATCCTTTTTTTGTAGCATTTAATATATTTATTTCATCTATTTCATCTTGTCCTATTATTCCAACTCCATAACTAATTGCTTCTGATAAAATCAAATCATATAATTTTTCTCTTTTCTTCTCTGAAACTTTTTTAGAATCATTTACCCCTTCAATCATAGAGTTTTCAGGCATTATAACACTTGCAACAACTACAGGTCCTGCTAATGGTCCTCTTCCTGCCTCGTCAATTCCACATATATATTTATATCCCTTACTTCTTAATTCACATTCATATTGTTTTAAATTTATTAATCTTTGTTCTTCTTTTTCTTTCATTTTTGCACCTTTTTTATGAAATTTTATATTTCAATTCTACAATAATTCAACAAAAATATCAATATAAATACAAAATAATTTTACTTGCTTTTCACAGAACTTTCACAATAATTGTGTATCCTTATAATGAACAAAAAGGAGGTCTTCATTATGGAAGAAGAAAATAATAATAATTTTGAAGTGATTTCTAGCAAAACTTCAAATGCAAATTTCAAACAAAATAAGCAAAACAAACAAAATAGTTTTGGAAAAACAGTATTAATACCATTTGCTAGTGGTATTGTTGGTTGTTCTCTTGTATTAGGAACATGTTTTGGAATTCCATCTATAAAAGAAAAATTAGTTGGAAAACAATCATCAACAGTCCAAACATCTACACAAACTGCTTCTGGAACAACATCAAATTTGGTTTCATTATCAAATTTTTCAAATACAGCTGTATTTGCATCAAATAAAATTTTACCATCAATTGTTGGCATAGAAGTTTCTTATACTGTAACTTCAAATTCAATTGGATCATTTTTTGGATACAGTCAACCTCAAAATTCAACTACAACAGCAACTGGTTCAGGAATAATTATTAGTGAGGATGGTTATATTGTAACAAACAATCACGTTGTTGATAGTACTTCATCAAATTCATATTATGAATTATCAAAAGCAACATCAATAAAAATAAAATTAAATAGTGATACATATGGAGATGATGCAACATATGATGCCACTGTTGTTGGTCAAGATTCACAAACTGACTTAGCTGTATTAAAAATAGAAAAAACAGGTTTAACTGCAGCAGAATTTGCAGATTCTGATCAAGCTGTTGTTGGTGAATTTGTTATGGCTGTTGGTAGTCCTCTTGGATTAGATACAACAGTTACACAAGGTATTGTTAGTGCTGTTAATAGAGAAGTTGAATCTGATGGAACAAAATATACTTGTATCCAGACAGATGCTGCAATAAACTCTGGAAACAGTGGAGGTGCTTTAATAAATAGTGATGGTAAAGTAATTGGAATAAATACTTTAAAATTATCAGGAACAGGTGTTGAAGGAATCGGTTTTGCCATTCCAATTAACTCAGCTACAGATGTAATTAATCAATTAAAAGATCATCAAAAAGTATTAAGACCTTATATAGGTATTACGGGAATTAATCTTGATGAACAAACTGCAAAAAGATATAAACTAGAAGTTGGCGTATATATAAAAAGCATTGAAGATTTTTCACCTGCAGAAAAAGCTGGTTTAAAAGCTGGAGATGTAATAGTGAAAGCTGAAGGAAAGTCTATCACTACAATGGATGAATTAAATGAAATCAAAAATTCACATCAAATTGGAGATACTATAACTTTAACTGTTAATAGAAATGGTAGTGATAAAGATATTACTGTAACACTTGAAGAAACACCTTAATTCTTAATATAAAATTAATAATTAATTATCAATTTTTCACTTTTAATTCACACAATGAACAAAATTAATTGATATATTATAAACATAGTCAGTAAACAAAACTGATTACAACAAACATCCCCTTTTATTTTCGAAAGACCTAAGTTTAAACTTAGGTCTCATTTTTATATAAAAAAGATAGATATATAAAATATCCATCTTACATTATTATTATATCTTTCTCATTTGTGTTGCTTTTATTTCCATATGCAAATATTACATAAATAACATTATCTTCACCTATAAAATATTCTGATATATTATCAAGCTTATATATATCACTACTTGAATTTCTTGGATAAACTTGGTAACCTAATTGTGCAAGTTCATTTACTTTACTTTCAACACTTTTTATTTCTGATCTTATTTTATTTCCAGCATCTTGTCTTGAAATATTTTTTAAATTTAACAAATCTTCAAATGTAACTTTCTTTTGAGTAAGTAAATTATAATTATATGTTTGTATAATTTCTCTTTGAGTATTTTCTCCTTCTTTTAATGTTGATCTAACTACTAAAGATAATATATCATTTGTAACATATGCACAATATTCAACATTATATATAATATTTTGACTTTGTGTACTTAATATAGATTTTGCTTTTTGCTCAAATGTATCTTTTATATCTTGATTAAAACCTTCTATTACTGTATTTTTTATGTTTATATATGGAATATTTACATCTAAATTATAATCACTTACTTTATTACTTTTATTTGAATATCCTGTATATACAATTTGTTGTGACTCATCTATTCTATCTATTTTGTATCCAGAATTTTTCAAATAATTTACTTGGTTTTTAAATATATTATCAAAATCTTCTTTATATCTTTGCAATATACTTGTATCTATTTCTGGCTCTTTATCTGGTAAGTTTTTTACAATTTGAATTATACCTGTTGCAACTACAGCTACTATACATACTGCTATAATTATTATATACATCATTTTTAATTTTTTATTTTTTTCTCTTTCATCTTCTAATCTTATATTCATATTTTTCTTTTTGTTATTATCTAACAATTCTCCTTTCATTTGTAGTTTATATATAAATCTTATACTATTAATTTATCATTGTCAATAGTTAAATAATGATTTTTTTCATATTTAGCTTTTGTTGCTAATCCTCCTCTTATATGCCTTTCAGCTTTATTTTCATCAAGAATTTTTCTTACTTCTTTGGCTAATATTGGATTTATCTTTTCTAATCTTTCAGTAACATCTTTGTGTACAGTACTTTTACTTATTCCAAATTTTTTTGCTGTTCCTCTAACTGTATCTTTCGAATCTATTATATATTGTGCTAATTTTCTTGCACGTTCATCTATCATAACATTTTTCACCTGTACAACCCCCAATAAGAATACTTTTTGTTTAATTGTATTCTTATCTTAAGATTTTAGAACAGAAAAAGTACTTACAAATGTAAGTACTTTTTCATTAATTTTTAGTTTTTAATCTTAAATATCCTAATTCTTCCCATTCGTTATATGCTAAGTTTAATCTAAATACAACTTTTGGCTTTGCTCCTGCTCTATTCTTATCAACTACACAAGCATAATACCTTACATCTGGATTTTTTGACCTTTCTAAATCAAAACACTCTGTTGGGACTTCTTCATAAGAATATTCATATAATCCTAAATCATCATTATGTATTTGTTTTATTAAGCATAATGTATCTAAAACTTCTTTTACTGTTCTACATGCAGCCAAATCATTTACATCCAAATTTAATGGTGATCTATCACTTTCTGTTAATTGTAAAGATGATCCTATAAATATATTCAAATTTTGTGCTAAATTTGATAAAATTGTTGCTGTTTTCTTTAATTCTTCACTATTTCCTATGTTTTCTGTATCTGGTTTTAATGTATCATAAAACATATATTCAATCTTTTCTTTATAATAATAATTTAATATTATTTTTTCCAACTCATCATTTGTATGATCTGTTATATTAACAAAAAATATTTGATTATCTTTTTGAGTTTGAATCCAATTTGTAACTGCTATAACATCTCTAAATTGTGATGAACATTCTAATAACCTTTTTGTAAATTTTTCCAAACTTTCATTTTCATATCTTAATACATATCCATTCTCATCAGTTTCAACGTTTTTGTCTTGATCTGCCTTATATTTAAACTCCAATATCTCACCTTCTGTTATTCTTAACTTATATCCATGTAATTCTTGAATCTCTTTGTTATTTACTATAGTTGTTATTAAGCACAACTTCATTTTTTCTTCTGACATCTCATTTGATACTATCAATACTTTCTTTTTGTGTTTATATGCTATATATGTTGCAATATCTATTGTAAATCTACTTTTTCCTGAGTTTGATGGCATTGCATATGACATTGTTTCACCTTTTCTTATTCCTTTAAATACACTGCTTAATATTGGAAATGGAAGTGTTAATCCTGAATTTAAATTATTTTCGCCAGATAATAAGAAATCTGTTACATTTGTACTTAATATTGATCTTTTAAATTTTTCTGTTGTTGTTATTTGTACAATTGCATCTTTTACCTCTTGAATTGTCATTCTATCATATAATTCATAATCAACAATTTCTTCAATCTGCTTTTTGGTTTCTTTTATTGGATTTGTAGTATATCCTTTTCTAATTTCAAATAATTTTCTTAATTCAACATATACTTTTTCAAAATTTTGTCTACTTTCTCTTCCTTCTTCTAATAATTTCTTTTTACTTTGGAAAATTTTATAATTTTCTTTTGCATAGTTAAAATCATCTTTAGCAACTTGTGGTGCATATGCTTCTCCTTCTGTAAATAGAATACTCTTATATATATTTAATAATAATGCACTTTCAAAATAACAATCTTTTTTTTCTATATAATACATTGAAATGGCTTTAGGATTAGCTAATAGTAAACTAATATATACTTCTTCCAATTTTTTATTAGATAATTTTTTTGGATATTCATAATCCTCATCTTCCTTTTCTTGTTCCAAATTATCTAATAATTTTTCCATTTGAGCTTTTTCGTCTTCTTCACTATTTACATCATCATCTTCTTCAATAGGTTCTTTTTCTTCTTTATTGTCTTCTTTATTTTCTTCTTTTTCTTCATTTCGAAATAATATAGTTCTATTATCTTCTTTTATTTTTGTTTCATTTTTACTAGTAACTTTTTTTAATACTTCTAACATTTCAGCATACTTTTTTTGTTCTATTAATTTTTTTACTTTTGCTATGTCATCTCTATTTTCATCAGTTACTTCAAGCATATCAACTAATTTTAATATTCTATCAATTTTTTCTTCTTCCATCTTACTCTCCTTTTATACATTATTATTTAATATATCATTAACCTCTGTAATTACAAATGCTCCATCTTTTATTAATTTATTTGTTCCTATACTTTGTTTCTTGGTTATATCACCAGGTACAGCAAATATTTCTTTTCCTTGTTCAAGTGCTAAATTAGCTGTAATAATTGCTCCACTTCTTTCTCCTGCTTCAACAACAATTATTGATTCAGCTAATCCACTTATTATTCTATTTCTTTGAGGAAAATTTGCTTTATTAGGCTTTGTACCATTTGGATATTCTGAAATAATACATCCACCTGTTTTTAATATTTGTTTTGCTAATATTTTATTTTGTTTGGGATATAATTCATCTATTCCACAACCTAATACTGCTATTGTTTTCCCAATACTTTTGCTATTCTCCATATTAATTTGAACATTGCCTAAATGTGCATATGTATCTATTCCTAAAGCTAATCCACTTATAATATTAAACCCCTTTTGTGTTAGTTCTTTTGAAAATTTGAACGAAATATTTTTTCCATACTTAGTACAATCTCTAGTACCAACTATAGCAATACCTTTATTGTTTAATATTTTTTTATTTCCAAGTACATACAATTTTAATGGTGGATTATATACATTTCTTAACTTTTGTGGATATTCTTTTGATTCTATTGATATTTCTTCTATTTCTATAAAGTTTCACTCCTTCTATTTTGTAACTTCGTAGCTTTTATAACATTATTCATTAACATTGCTATTGTCATAGGCCCTACTCCCCCAGGAACAGGTGTTATATAACTTGCTTTTGAACTTACTTTTTCAAAATCAACATCCCCAACTATTTTTCCACTTTCATCTCTATTTATTCCAACATCAATTACAACAGCTCCATCTTTTATCATATCTGCTGTAACAAATTTGGCTTTTCCTATTGCTGAAATTACAATATCAGCATTTTTCGTATGTTCTTTTAAATCTTTAGTTTTTGAATGGCATACTGTTACTGTAGCATTTTTGTTTAAACAGCATTGTATTAATGGCTTTCCAACTATATTACTTCTTCCTAAAATTGTGACATTCTTTCCTGTTAAATCAATATCATATTCTTCAAACATTTTCATAATTCCATATGGTGTACATGATACAAATGTTTCTTGGTTCAAACACAATTTTCCGACATTTATAGGATTAAATCCATCAACATCTTTTTCTGGCAATATAGTTCTAAATGCTTCATTTATATCTAAGGATTTTGGAATAGGACTTTGCAATAATATTCCATTAATTGATTTATCCAAATTTAGTTTTTGAATCAATTCAATTAATTCTTCTTGTTTTATATCATTTCCCAGAAAATATTCTTCAAATTTTATTCCAATTTCTTGACATGCCTTGCTTTTGTTTTTTACATATATTTGTGATGCTTTATCATCTCCAACCATAATAACTGCAAGTTTTGGAAGTATTCCCTCTTTTTTTAAATTATCACATTCTATTTTTAATTTTTCTCTTGTTTTTCTCGCTAGTTCTTTTCCATCTATTATCATAATTTTCCCTCTCCTCAGTCAATTACTATTTAGATTTTATCTCATAAAACTTTATTTGTAAATAGTAAATTATTACTTTCAAAAAAATGAGAGCAATTATCAATTGCCCCCATTTTTACTATTTAATATCTAAATCTAGTGAATTTGAAATATGATATATTCCATTTTGATTATTTACTATATTTTCAAATTTATAATTTCCATCAAGTGTTACAATCAAAGGTATTTTTATACTTGAATATCCTTTTTGTTTATATACTGATATATAATCAATTGCATTATTCATTATCCAATATCCTTTTAAATTTTCTGTATTTTCTAATCTTAATGAATTTGGTAAAGCTATTCTTAATTCTTTAGCTTCTGTATCATTACAATTGATTTGTAAATATATTGTTGAGTTCTTCTTCAAATTTCCTATAATTTTTATTGACATATCTTCACTTATATTTTCTGATTCTATATTTTCTAATAATGTTTGATAATAATATCTTACAACAATATTATTACTATTTGTTTCAAATTTTATTATATCTAAGTCTTTATTATTTATAATATATGATTTTACTGACATTCCGTTTAATTTTATTGTTTCATTTATATTTGAAGATATTATTTTTATTTCTTCTTCATTTGAAATATCTGTTTCATTATTTTGGAAGAATGATAATATTGCAAATCTTAAATATTCATCTTCTGGAGAATTTGCTATTAATTCATCAATAATTTTACTAGAATTTTCTTTATTTATAAATGTTTCAATTATTGCAGTAATTGATTTATATTCTTCTTTTTCTTCACTATTTAATTCTATTTGATTATATAAATCTTTAGCATTTTGATAATCTCCCAAAAATTCTAATGATAATGTTACTAATAATTTATTATAATTTTCAATATCTTTTTCTTCTTTTAATTGTAATAAATCTGTTAATACAGTTTTTTTGTTAGCAGATGCTAATAAATATTGTTCAAATAAATTATTATCATCATTTATAAATGGATCTATATTTAAGCCTGAAATATAATCTTTTGCATAATATTGAATTAATGCTGTTAATACAATATCTGTATTTGCATTTTCTAGATTTTTTAAATAATCTGTATAATTTTTTGTATCTCTATATTTAGCCATATTTATATTAACTTGATTATTTGAACTTCCATAATATTTTGTTCTTATTTTTTGAATTTCATTATATGCTATTTGTGTATCTAACCTTTCTGTTAATGTATTTTCTATAAAATCAATATAGTCAATATATTTTTCCATATTTCTATTATAAATTTCTAATACTATCGGATTTTTTGTTGGCTTTATTTCAGGAGTTTCATTAATATTTATTTTTGTATATTTCTTTACTTCTTGTGCAGATTCTATAATATTAATTGGATATGTTATTGCATCTTCCTGATTATTTCCACTTCCTCTTATTACAACATGATATGTTCCATAATCTAATTTTCCAAAGTTTACTGTTGTTATTGAATTTGTTGTTTCTTCAGCTTCTAATGTTTTATTTAATTCTTCTATTGTAAATTGATATTTTACATTATATTGTTCTGAAGCTATACTTGTTGCATTTAAAACTAAATCATCTGTTGTTTTTACATTTCTTGGCTCTGTACTTTGAATAAAGAAATCTAATTTTGATGTTATATCAATTTTATTAACACCAACATATACATCTTCATTTGCTGAGTGAACTGTTACTCTATATGTTGTAACATTATCTGGTAGCTTAAATTTTACATTCGCAACTCCATTTGAATCTGTATATACTGTATCAAAATATGCTGTGTCTCCGAAATTTCCTCTTGTATCTCCACCACCACCTCCAAATCCATCTGGTTCTTTACTTATAAAATCAAAATAACTTGAATATGTATATATTGGGTATTCTGGATCTTGGTATATTGTTGAAACAATTTCTGTTGAGTCTTCTTGTACTGCAAATACTGCTTCATTAACAACACTTATGTTTACAAATGTTTTTATAGGCTTATTATTATTTGTTGTTTTTATTGTTAAATTTACTTCATCACCAGGTTTATATTCTGTTTTATCTGATTTTATGTCTATATCAACTTTTCTTGTTTCTTCATTAAAATCATAATAATATATTGGCATTCTATAAAATTTACCATTATAGTAATATGCAGATGTTATTTTACATCCAGGAAAATCTTTTTCTTCAAATTTATATTCAATTTCATTCTTATCTGTTATCTTTGTTGTTAAAATATTTTCTTGTGCTGATATTAATAATAATTTTCCATTATTATCTATTTCTTGATTTCCTTTATTTGCTATACTTTCAGATAATGTAAATTTAGCTGTATCTCCGATATTAAAGTTTGTTACATCTGCCTTTAAGAAATATCTAAATATATCATAATAATATGAAATATTTTGTTTATATGCTAATCTTCCTAAATTTGAGAAAAAGCCATATGAATATCCTAATTCTACATCTTTTTCATCTCTATATATGATTTTTTTGATTTCTATTTCTTTTCCGCTTCTATCTTGTAATTTGAATATTAGAGTATATGTATAACTATAAACTTCTGTATTATCCTTCATTTTTAAAGAATTTATATCATAATTCATTTTGCCATTTTTCATATTTATTTCAGTAATTTTTTGTGTATTTTCTGTTATTACATAATCATATACTGGTTTATTTGTTTTTGTATATTTATCAAGCTCATATTTTACAACTTTCTTTTCATTTCTACTTTCTTTTAGATCTATCTCAACTGTTGTATTATATTCATCATCATATAATTCTTTTAGATCATAACTTACTTCCATTTCTTTATCTTTTTGTAATTTATATGCACTTAATTCATAATTACTTCCTGTATTATTAACTGTTGTATATATATCTCTATAAATTAATTCTACATCTTTTGTTGTAACTGTATCATTATATTCTTCTAAATCTCCATTATATACTTCCATATACATATTTGTTACTATATATGTTTTTTCATCTTCTTTTGCTATATCTACTGAAAAATGTGCAATACCATTTTCATCTGTTTTTTCAAGTAATTCTTGTCCATTAAATCTTACAAGAACTTTTTTATTTGGTACAACAAGTCCTGTTATATGTGTTACTTTAACATCGAAATCATATTTTTCATTATTATACACATAATTCTTATTTGCTATGATTTCATATGTATAATTTTGAAGCTCATAATTTTCAATTGTTACATATCTTCCAGCAATTTCTTTATCTTTATAGTATAATGAAATCATTGCATATTCTACATCATAATGGTTTTGTAATTCTATTTTATAATTATAATTTCCATCTTTTCCTACGTTTATCTTTTCTTTGCTTTCGCCATTAAATGATATATAAAATTCATCTTGTAAATCGTTACCATATATTGCTTTTGGAACAAATCCCCATATATTTATTGTATCTGTATTTTTATATAATGTTCTATCTGTATAAATATAAGAATTTGAATAATATAATTCTTTATTATAATTATATACACCTACAATTAACTTATTTTCTGTATTACCAATTTTCAAATATTTTATCATTTCTGTTTTATCAGAAGTAAATTTTGCAATTCCTTCTGAATTTGTTACTTTTTCTTCGCTTTCATATTTTACCTTAATATTTGAAGCAATTCCATTTTCATCTGCTACCCATACAAGAATGTCATTTTCTGTATTTGTAACATATACATTTAAATTATTTATTTGAATTGGAGTATTAAATAATTCTGAACCATTTTTATTTTTTATTATTGCAACATAATATCCATCTTGTAATGTTCTTGTTAATTTTATTCCATTTTCTATTAAATTAAAATCTACTTTTTGCAAATCTGTTGCTTTTGAATAATCTTTAGTTTGTAAATATTCTATAAAACTATCTGAACTATCAAATTTACCAATTTCAACATTTGCAATTTCAATATTTCCATTTGTTTGATAATATATTGATATATTTTCATTTGAATTATAAGTATTTATATTATCAATTGAATTTGATATATTTTCATATTTTTCTGTAATTCCTGTATCGTTATTTACACTAAACGAAAATGTATAATTATCTTCTAATTCTTGATCATATATTTTTAAGCCTTTTTTTACTGTTACAGTATATTGAGTTTGGTCTACTAATCCATTACTTGGTATAAATCTGTAAACTTTTCCTTTTTGTTCCCACGTTCCTTCAACTTCTGGTACTATTTGAACATATTTTTCGAAATTCTCTATATTTGAATAAGACATTTCAATTTCTATATTAGAACTTGTTAACACCCTATCTGCTCTATTTGCTGGATATGTATTTGTTACACTTAATTTGTTTGATGTTTGATATGCCCAACTATCTTTTGTTATTTTATCTTTTACATATTGTAATTTTAAAATTGTATTATCTGGTATATTTTGTTTAAATTTTAATTTATATTGTCCATCTTTACCTGTTTTTTCTATAGAATATTCTAATGCTGGTTCTATATACAAACTTTTCTTTACACTTTCTATATTGGCATCTTTATCTGTATATATTATAAATTCTGAATCTTCTGATAAAATTTGATCAGATATTTTCGTTGGTTCTATTTTCGTTATTGATATTGTTTGAATTTGAGTAGAATCAAATTTCATAAAATTCATTCCTAATGCGAATATAATCACAAATACTGCTGCAATAGATGTAATAGTTATTATCTTTTTATACTTCTTATTCTTTTTACTTTTTTGTTCATTTATTATTTTTTTCATATTATTTTCAAATTCTTCTGAAGGTAAAATTTTATTTTCAAATTTTTGCTTTAATATTTTATCTATTTCATCATCTCTATCCATTCAAATCCTCCTTTCTTGTATTTTCATCTAAGAAAATACTTTCTAATTTTTTTCTTGCTCTTGATAATCTTGATTTTACTGTTCCTTCTGGTAATTTTTGAATTTCTGAAATCTCTTTTATGTTAAAATCTTCAAAATAGTATAATATAACCATTGTTTTCAAATCTTCATCTAGTTTTTTTATGGCTTGTCTTACTCCAAAATCATCATATTTATCATTATAAACTAAATCTGTTTGATTGTAATTTTCTAAATATATAATTTTTTTGTTTTGTCTATGAATTTTATTACATTCATTAATTAAAATTCTAATAAGCCACGTCTTAAAAAATTCTGCATTTTTCAATGTATGTATTTTTTCAAAAACAATTACTGTTGTATTTGAAATTGCATCAGATATTTCTTCTTCTGTTTTTAAAATACTGAATGCTACTCTATACATAGATTTCATATTTTCCATTAAAAGATTACCAATTTCATCTACATTGCCATTCCTGGCTTTTTCTACTTTTTCGGTATCCATATTTTCTCCCTTCTATATCTTTATACTCTTTAGATGTTTTTCTATATTATTTGGTTCACATATTTCAAACTTTTTATTAAATTTAAGTTTTATTTATAGAAAAAATAAGAATTTCTATATAATTTTCATCACATAGAAATTCTTATTAATGTTTTTACGAGTTAAATTCATCCAGTATTCCAACTTTATATTCAATATCTTCCATGTGTGGAAATATTTCTTTCACTCTTTTTAATGTAAGCATTGTCATTTTAGGTTGTGGATTTTTAGGGTCATCTGACAACAATTTTTGTGTATAGCAATTTTTGGCAGTTCTAAATAATACATATCGATTTCTTACATACGTATAATAAATTTGATATCCATTTTTTAAATCTAACCACATATCTTCAAATGTATAATTTTCCACTAATTTTCCTCCTTGTTATTTACACATTTCTTCAAATTCATTTTCACTAATAATTTGTACTCCTAAACTTTGTGCTTTTGTAAGTTTACTTCCTGCATCTTCTCCAGCTAATAAATAAGTTGTTTTTTTAGATACAGAACTTGATGTTTTTCCTCCAAATTTTTCTATAATATTTGATGCTTCCTCTCTTGAATATTTTTCAAGTGAACCTGTTAATACAAAAGTTTTTCCTGCAAATCTGTCATCTTCATTTTCTTCTTTTTGTCTTTCCATATTTACTCCTGCATCTTTTAGTCTTTTCAACAAGTCTTTTGTTTGTTCTTGAGAGAAAAATTCATTTATACTATTTGCTACAATTGGTCCAACTTCATCTACTTGACTTAAATCTTCAATTGATGCATTTGATAAATTATCCATATTTTCATATGTTTTAGCTAATACTTTAGCAGCTTTTACTCCTACATGCCTTATACCCAATGCTGTTATTAATCTATATAAATCATTTTGCTTGCTTATATTTATACTATCTATTAGATTTTGAGCGAACTTTTTGCCATTTTTCTTTAATGATGCTATATCTTCAAATTTCAAATCATATATATCTGCAATATTTGAAATCATTTTCTTTTCAAGTAATATTCCTATAATATTTTCACCTAGTCCATCTATATTCATTGCTTCTCTTGATACGAAATGCACTAAATTTCTATATAATTTTGCTGGACATTCTATTCCTGTACATCTTACTGCAGACTCTCCTTCTTCTCTTACTGTTTCTGCACCACATACTGGGCAATGTGTTGGCATGACAAATTCTTTTTCTGTTCCATCTCTTCTTTCTACAACTGCTCGTACTATTTCTGGTATTACATCACCTGCTTTTTGTATTATAACTCTATCACCTATTTTTAATCCTTTTTCTTTAACAAAATCTTCATTGTGTAATGTTGTTTTAGATATAAGTGATCCAGCAACTCTTACTGGTTCTAGTATTGCAAGTGGTGTTATTACTCCTGTTCTTCCTACTTGAAATTCTATATCTTTTAAAATTGTTTCTTTTTGTTCTGGTGGATATTTATATGCAATTGCCCATTTTGGAACTTTAGATGTTGTTCCTAAAATTGTTCTTAATTTTAAATTGTCTACTTTAACAACTGCTCCATCTATTCCAAAAGTTAATTTTTCTCTATCTTCTCCGATTTTATTTATTGCTTTCTTTACTTCTTCAACATTTGAACATGGTATACGAACAGGATTTACATTAAATCCTAATTTTTCTAAATATTCTAATTCTTCAAAATGTGAATTAAATTCTTTTCCTTCTATTTTTTGAACATTAAATATATAAATATCTAATGGTCTTTTCTTTGTTATATTACTATCTAATTGTCTTAATGAACCAGCTGCTGCATTTCTTGCATTTGCAAATAATTCTTCTTCATTTTCTTCTCTTTCTTGATTCATTTTTTCAAATTCTTTTTTAGATATAAATACTTCTCCTCTAACTGTTATATTTATTTTTTCTGGTAATTCTTGAGGTATTGTTTTTATAGTTTTCAAGTTTTCAGTTACATCTTCTCCAACTAGTCCATTTCCTCTAGTTGCTCCTCTTACAAGTTTTCCATCTTTATATTCTAATGCTGATGATAAACCATCTATTTTTGTTTCAACAACATATTTTACTTCATCTATTCCATTTTCACTTGCTACTTTTTTTACTCTTTCATCAAATGCTTCAATTTCTTCAAAATTAAATACATCTTGTAAACTTTGAAGTGGTACTTCATGTTCTACCTTAGTAAATCCTTCTTTTACATGTCCTCCTACTTTTTGTGTTAATGAATCTTTGGTTATAAATTCTGGATTTTGACTTTCTAATGTTCTTAATTCTAACATCATCATATCATATTCAAAATCAGTTATTTCTGGATTATCATCATCATAATATTTTTGGGCATAATATTCTGTTTTTTTTCTAAGTTCTTCTATTCTTTCTTTTGCTTGTTTTTTATCCATGTCTTCAATTTTCCTCCTAATGTAAAATTTTCATTTTGATTATATCATTGTTAATGAAAAAATTCTATATTAGTGCAAAAAAATAAGATAGAATTTTTTCTATCTTACTTTTTTTATTATTTATGCATCTGCTTTTGCTAAAATAATTAAACGTGCTTTACTATCATCTGTACATGTTGTTAATGATATTTCTACAGCTCCTTGTGTATCTCTTGTCATATATTCTGTATCTGTATCATCTGTTTCAAATTTATCATAAATTGTATATGTCATTCTCTTTCCATCTAAATCTGTAACATAAATTTTATCTCCAATATTTAATTTTTTATTATTTGAGAAAAATCTACTATTTCTATAATTATGTCCAGCAATTACTGTATTTCCTGGTTTATTTAATCCACTTCCTTGAGTATTTTGTTCTCCTGTTGTTGAATATACAACACATACTGCTGTTTCTAATGATGATTTAGAATATTCTGAGTATGATATTATTGGACTTTTTAAACCTGTTGTTGGTATTTCGATTTTTCCTGCTGTTAAAAATCCATTATATTTCATTCCTTCTCCAGAACTTGTATTTGTTCCAGTTGATGTTGAGTCTGTTGTTGGTGTTTCAATTGGATCTGTTATTGGATTATCATCAATTTTTGTATCTGTTGTTTCTTCTTTTTTAGTATTTTGACTTATGTTTTCACTCCAAGAATCTGCAAAATTTTCTGCTTCTTTCTTGCTATTTTCACTTGCTATAAATTTATATCCTAAAAATCCTATTATTCCTACTATTGCAATTATAATTATTACTAATAATACTGTTAAAAAAGCACTATATTTACTATTCATAATTATCATCCCTTTCAATAATATTTTTTATTATACGTTTTCTCTTTAAAAACCTATACTTTAATTATATCATATTTTCTAAAAAAAAGATAGCTATTTTTGTAAATTTATACTATTTTTTCTCCAAGTTTTTTACCAGCTAATAGGTGAAAGTGTAAGTGTCCTACTTCTTGACCTCCATCTTCACCACAATTTACAATTACTCTATATCCTTTTTCTTTGAAGCCTTGCTTTTCGGCAATTTCATTGATAACTTTGTATATTTTTGAAATTATTTTTTCATCTCCATCTTCCATTGTTGCAAGTGATGTTATATGTTTTTTTGGAATTACTAATACATGTATTGGTGCTGCTGGATTTATGTCTTTAAATGCTAATACCTCTTCATCTTCATATACTTTACTTGATGGTATTTCTCCTTTTATAATTCTGCAAAATAAACAATTTTCTTCCATATTTAATCTCCTTCTAATTAAATTTTATTATTTTGAAAAATATAACTATTGAATAAAGCAAAGACCTGTAGGTATGACCCTAGCTATGTTTTTGCTATGAAATAGTTATATTTTCAAAATATATTTATTTAATCTAATATAGCCTTAATTCTTCTAATTCCTGAAGAACTTGATTCTTCTTTCTTTATTTTGAAATGTCCTAATTCAGATGTATTAGAAACATGAGGTCCTCCACATAATTCAATTGAAACATCACCTATTTTATAAACAGAAACTATATCACCATATTTCTCAATAAACATTGCTTCTGCTCCCATTTTTATTGCATCATCTTTTTTCATTTCTAAATGTTCTACTGGAATTGCTTCTGTTATCCATTCATTTACTAAGTCTTCTGTTTTTTGTTTTTCTTCATCTGTCATTTTTGCTGGATGTGAAAAGTCAAATCTCATTCTTTCAGCTGTTATATTACTTCCTCTTTGATGTACATGTGAGCCTAATACTTGTTTTAATGCTGCATTTAATAAATGTGTTGCAGTATGATATTTTGTTTCCATTTCTCCTGTTGATGCTAATCCACCTTTGAATTTTTGTTCTGAACCAGCTCTTGATTTTTCTTGGTGTTCTTTAAATAGTTTATCAAATCCTTCTTTATCTATTTTCATTCCATTTTCTGTAGCTAGTTCTTCTGTAACTTCTGGTGGGAATCCATAAGTATCATATAATCTAAATACAACTTTACCTGGTACTATGTTTTCACCTTGTTCTTTAACTTGTCCTACTTCTTTTGCAAATTCTTTTTCACCTTTTTCAAGTGTTTTTACAAATTTGTCTTTTTCTTCTAAGATTACATTTTTTATTGTTTCTTTATTTGCTTCAAGTGCTGGATACATTTCTTTTAAGTTTTCAACATTTATATCTATTAGTGTTGATAATTCATCTAATGATATTTGAAGTTTATTCATATGTCTTACCATTCTACGAATTAATCTTCTTAATATATATCCTCTATCAACATTGCTTGGTCTTCCACCATCACATATTATCATCATACTTGAACGTAAATGTTCTGCTACAATTCTTCTACTTGCTATATTATCTACTTTTTGTAACTCTACTAGTTTATCCATAATTGGTGCAAATAATTCTGTTTCAAATGGTGTTTCTTTTCCTTCTAATAACATTGTCATTCTTTCTAGTCCTAAACCAGTATCAACATTGTGTTGTTTTAGTTTTGAATATTTACCATTTTCATCTTTATAGAATTCCATAAATACATTATTCCAAATTTCAACATATTTACCACATCCACATGATGGATTACATTCTGGTGAACATTTTGGCTTTCCTGTATCATAAAACATTTCTGTATCTGGTCCACATGGTCCTGTTTCACCTGCTATCCACCAGTTATCATCTTTTCCAAAATAATATATTCTTTCTTCTGGAATTCCTGCTTTTTTCCAACATGATGCTGTTACTTCATCTCTTGCACAATCTTCATCTCCAGCAAAACATGTTACTGATAATTTTTCAACTGGTATTCCTAATTCTTTTGTTAAGAAGTCATAACTCATTTGAATTGATTCTTCTTTAAAATAGTCTCCTAATGACCAATTTCCTAGCATTTCAAAATATGTTAAATGTCTATTATCTCCAACTTCATCAATATCATTTGTTCTTACACATTTTTGATAATCTGTAAGTCTTGTTCCTGCTGGATGTGGTTCTCCTAATAAATATGGTACTAATGGTTGCATTCCAGCTGTTGTAAATAATACTGATGGATCATTTTCTGGTATTAATGGTGCTGATGGTATTACAACATGTCCATGATTTTTAAAAAAGTTTAAATATTTATTTCTTATTTCTATTGCTTTCATTTTATTTTTCTCCTATCTAATTCCGCTTTTTACGGATTCTATTATACTTTAAAAAGTGTGAAAAATCAATACTTTGATTCTATTTTATCATTCTATCTCTTATATACTAACATCTCTTAAAATACACCAAGTTCCATTACTTTCTGGTAAACATTTAAATGTCATTTCTTCTTTTGTTATTGGATGTTCTATTGTAAGTTCATAAGCCCATAATGCTATTTGTTTTCCTTGTCCTCTTGTTCCATATTTTTGATCTCCAAATATGCTATGTCCTGCATGTGATAATTGTACTCTTATTTGGTGATGTCTGCCTGTATGCAAATTTACTCTTACTAATGATAAATTTTTCACTTCATTATATGCTAAAACTTCATAGTCTAGTTTTGCTAATTTAGCATTTTTCTTATCTTTATTTACAACTTTACTTATATTATTTCTTTCATCTTTATATAAATAATCTTCTAAAATACCTTTGCTTTGTTCAAATCTTCCATCTACAACAGCTAAATATTTCTTTTTAAATATTTTTTCTCTTACTTGATCACTTAATCTTGATGCTGCTTTTGATGTTTTCGCAAATACCATGACTCCACCAACAGGTCTATCTAATCTATGAACTAATCCTAAGTAAACATTTCCTGGTTTATTATATTTTTCTTTTATATATTCTTTTATAATTGTAAGCATATCTATATCTTCAGTTTTGTCTGCTTGTGATGGAATATTTGGTTGTTTTTCTACAACTATTATGTGATTATCTTCATATATTACATTTAATTTATTCATATTCATTTTCATCTCTTTCCTAAAGCTATTTTCTGATTGAAAAAGAATTAAATTTTGACAAGGCAAATTTTATTTAAAAGGCAAGGGCGCATACATAGTGTATGTAACCGCGTTTTAAATGAAATTTAACACAGTCAAAATTGTAATTATTTTTCAATCTTCTCCCAACGACCATATATTCCACAAGGTAGTACCAATTTTGAATTTTCCATTGGCAATCCAATTTCTCCTGAAGAAACTTTTCCATTATGTTCTTTATTAACAGTTAAATTTAATATATTTTCTAGAACTTTACTTGAAATTCCCGTAGTATATGAATTTATCAAGAAAAATAATGGATTATCTGATAATACATTTGTACATAATTCTACTAAATCATAAATATTATTTTCAAATTGCCAAACTTCTCCATTTGCCCCTCTTCCATATGATGGTGGATCCATTATTATTGCATCATATTTATTGCCTCTACGTATTTCACGATTAACAAATTTTACAACATCATCTATTATATATCTTACTGGTCTTTCTACTAAACCTGATGATGCTATATTTTCTTTTGCCCATGTCACCATTCCTTTTGAACTATCTACATGGCAAACTGATGCACCAGCTGCGCTACAAGCTACTGTCGCTCCTCCTGTATATGCAAATAAATTTAACACTTTTATTTCTCTTTTGGCATTTTTGATTTTATCCATCATCCAATCCCAATTAACAGCTTGCTCTGGGAATAATCCTGTATGTTTAAATCCCATTGGCTTTATATTAAATGTTAAATCTTTATATTTTATTTGCCATTGTTGTGGCATTTTTTTATTGTATTCCCAAGTTCCTCCACCTGTTTTACTTCTATGATATGTTGCATTTATATTTTTCCATTTTTCTGGGTATGATTTATCTTTCCATATTATTTGTGGGTCTGGTCTTGACAATATTACATCTCCCCATTTTTCTAATTTTTGTCCATCTGCCATGTCTAATATTTTATAATCATTCCAATTATTTGCTATATTCATATATTACCTTCTCTTTCTATTTTTTTCTTTTGCAATTATACTATATTTTCCCTTATTTTTCAAGGTATTTTTTTGCTTGCATATATCCTTGTTTATATAATTCATAAATATTTTCAGAATCTAACAAAGATGTTTTTTCTAAATTAATTGTTATCAATTTATCAATTCCATCTTTTTCATATGACGATAATTCTCTTTCTTGTAATTCCATTGCTCTAGTTGCAACTTCTATAATATTTTTACAGCATTCTTTTTTATGAATTGTTTCAAAACATATTCCTATAACTTCATTTGCTCCAACATCTTTCAAACACTTCCAAGGCAAATTTTCACGTGTTCCTCCATCTATTAATTGTATGTTTTCAAACTTACAAGGTGAAAATACTACTGGAAAACTACAACTTCCTCTTACAGCTGTACTTATAGGGATATCTGTTATATATTGAGTATCATCTAATAATTGTGTTCTATTTTCATTAGATGATGCAATATATACAGTTCCTGTTTGTAAATCTACCATGGAAATAAATAATGGCATTTTTATTTGATTTATATTTTCTACATGACTTTTTCTACATATTTCGCTCATTATTTTTTCAATACTTTTTCCACTATTTAAACCATCAATTACTAATTCACCTTTAAATAATAATCCAAAAATTAATTTGAATATTTGCTTCCATTCTGCATATTTTATTTTTTTATAATATTTTTGAAACATTTTCCACATTTCATCACTATTATATCCAAGTGCATATAATGTTGCTATAATACTTCCAGATGATGCACCAGATACACAATCAAATTTTATATTTTTTTCTTCTAATGCTTTAAGTGCACCTATGTGTGATGCAACTTTTATTCCTCCTCCACTAAAACATAACCCTCTCATTTTCAACTTTATCCTCCTAAAATATTTTATGTCTTAATAAAAATAAAGTGAGCACTATTTTTCGATAAATTATTATCAAAAAATAATGCTCTTATATTTATGTTTTGTGTACACGGTGGCCTAATTCATTGGTAACACATTCTCTGCTTTCATTGATTTTTTCTTTTTTCTCAATTTCTTTTTGAAGATCAATACCTTTCATCTCAGCAATTCCCAACAGGAAAATTGCTACATCTGCAAGTTCTTCTGCAAATGTGTCTTTTCCTCTGAACCAAGCATCATATGCTTCTCCAACTTCTGCAATAAGATGACAAAATTCTTCATTCATGTCTGTGGTATTAAAACCACACCGTTTCTTTGTTTCGAAAACCTTTTTTTGCAGTTCTTGTAAAGTCATATAAGTTACCCCCTTCAAAGACTTTGTGGAACTTCCAACTTACATATTTAATTTATCACTTTTCTATTTTGATGTCAATCTAATTTCTATATTGTTGCTAATTTTACTCCAATTTTTACTAATTCATAAATCATAATAAAATTAGCACTTGATAGAACAATAAATGTAGCCATAAAAAAAGAAAGCATCTTATGTTTTTTCAAAAATTTCATATACAAACCTCCCAAAATACTTGTCCTTAATATATATATGTAAAACTTTTAAAAATATTCATAATATACTTTCTATTTTTATCGCAATATGTTACAAATTTTTATTAATTTAATTGTTGTAATATATTTTTTGCTAATTCTTCATTAATTCCATTTACTTTTACAATTTCTTCTATTGAAGAATTTCTAATTTTCTCAACACTTCCAAAATATTTTAATAATGCTTTTTTCTTTGTTTCACCAATTCCTTTTATATCATCTAATTCTGATTTTGTTATTGATTCATCTCTTAATTTTCTATGATAAGATATTGCTGTATCATGTACTTCATCTTGAAATTTTGTAATTAAATTCATTAAATTTTCTGATATTTCAAATTCTTGTCTTTGCTCATTTATTAATGCTCTTGTTTGGTGTTTATCATTTTTAACCATACCAAATATAGGAATATCTAATTCTAATGATTTTACTGCTTGTTTTATTGCTCTTATTTGTGTAATTCCTCCATCTGCAAATATCGCATCTGGTAGCTTACCAAAACCTGATGAATTACTATTGTCAATTGAGTGTTTTAACCTACGTGTTACTACTTCTTGCATACATTTTGGATCATCTTGTGTTAAAACTGTTTTTATTTTAAATCTTCTTGACATGTTTCTTTTTATTGTTCCATCAACCATTACACACATTCCAGCTACCATATATTCTCCTGAAATGTTTGATATATCAAATGTTTCAATTTTTCTTGGTAATTTGTCCAATCCCAATACTTCTTTTAATTCAACTAAAATTTCGCTTCTATCTCTTTCTTTATTTTCAAGAGTAATTTTGGCATTATTATCAGCCATTTCCACAAATCTTAATTTTTCACCTTTTTTGGGTGATTTTATTTCTACTTTTCTTCCAGCTTCTTTGCTTAACCATTGTTCTATTGCTTGTTGATCTTCTAGTTCTTCCCTTACCATTATTTTATTAGGCAAATTTTGGCTATCTATATAATATTGTTTTATAAAACCTGAAATTATTTCTTTATCTTCCATTTCTCTTATATCTTGGAAAAAGTAATGTTCTCTTCCCACCATTTTGCTTCCTCTAACAAAAAATATTTCAACACATACCTCAATTTCAGATTTTGCAATTCCTATTACATCTATATTATTTTCTGTTATATTTGATACCTTTTGTTTTTCATTAACCCTTTGTATAGCTAACATTCTGTCTCTTATATATGCTGCCTGTTCAAAGTTCATTTTACTTGACTCTTTAATCATTTGTTTTTCAAGTTCTTTTAATACTTTATCAACTTTTCCATCAAGAATGTCTATTATTTCATCAATTTGTTTTCTGTAATCTTCTTTTGAAACATATCCCATACATGGACCTAAACATCTATTTATATGATAGTTTAAACAAGCCCTTGTTTCAGATCTAAAGTTTTTACATTGTCTAATTTTATATTTTTGTTTTATAAAATCAAGCATTTCTTTTGCCGCTCCTGGGTTTGCATATGGTCCAAAATATTTTGAACCATCATTTATTATTTTTCTTGTTATTGTTACATTTGGATAATCTGATTTTATATCTATTTTTATATATGGATATGTTTTATCATCTTTTAATAACACATTAAATTTAGGTCTATTTTTCTTTATTAAATTACATTCTAATATTAATGCTTCTGCTTCATTATCAACAACTATGTATTCAAAATGGTCTATTAATGATACCATTCTTTTTATTCTTTCAGTTTTGTCTGTTTTTCTAAAATAAGATTTCACTCTTCTTTTAAGATTAACTGCTTTTCCTACATATATTATTTTGTCATCTACATCATGCATTATATATACTCCAGGTTTATCTGGTAGCATTTTTAGTTGTTCTTCTATGTTAAACATTCTTTCCCTTTCTAAAATTTAAAATATTATACGTTCCAATTTATTGCTCTGTTTCCATACTGTGCTCCCCATGGTGCACCAGAAATTCTATTTGCTGTTCCTTTTATATTAATAGCTGTTAAATTTCCGCAATATATAAATGCATCTGCACCTATTGAAGTTACACTTTGAGGAATTGTAATTTCTTTTAAAGAACTACAACCTCCAAACGCCCCTGCTCCAATTACTGTAACACTATCTGGTATAGTTATTGATGTCATTTTATTACACCAATAAAATGCATTTTGTCCAATTTCAGTAACAGTATTTGGAATATTATATGTAGTAGCATTTCTACTGGCCATTATTACTTTTGTTCCTGCTTTATTTAATATTAATACATCATCAATACTTTTATATGTTGCACTTCCTTCTGCTACCCTAAGTTTGGTATTATAATGAAATGAAAATGTATTCATAGTTGTTACACTTGCAGGTATATTTAATAAATTTACTCCAGACATATTTATAAGAGCATATCCTTCTATAACTTTAAGTGTTGATGGTAAATTTAGTGTTGTCATTGATTTTGTTATACAGTAAGAAACCACAGTTTCAACTCCTTCTGGCACTGTAAAATTTTTAGAAGATCCCATATATTTTATAAATCTTTTTCCATCATATGAATATAAATTTCCATCTACTAGTTTTAAATTTTTACTAGTACTGCTCAATTCTATTGTTGTCAATTTATTCATTCCATTAAAAACCATTCCACTTAAATTTGAACTAACTGTATCTGGTAATATAATTTTTGTTGCATTAGAACCTATTAATGAATCTCCAAGGATGCTTACAACACCATTTGAAACATTTATTTCTGTTAAAGTTAATAATGCCATATACATTGTCTTTCCATCTTTTGATAATAATATTCCATTTTCAAATTTAAAACTATTATTTCCATCTGCAACTTTTACTTCTGTTAATCTACTTAATCCATTTAACGCAGCTCCACTAAGAGATGTTAAACTTGCAGGTAATGTAATTGTTGTTAATTTATTACAATAACTAAATGCTGCATAGCCAATAGATTTTACTCCTTCTGGTATTTTTATTTCAGTTAAAGAACTACATCCATATAATAAGTATGGATTTATTGTTTGAATTTTTTTGGATAATTTTATCTTTTGTAATTTATTACAATCATAAAAACAATGTTCTCCTATATATGTCACACTGTCAGGAATTTCTATACTTGTTAAATTAGTACAACCACGAAATGCTCTTTTTCCTATCGTTGTTACTGTATTAGGAATCTTTATACTTGTAAGGCTTGTATTATATGAAAACGCATCATCTCCGATTGTAGTAATTCCTTTTGGTAATACTATTGATGATAATGGTGTGATTCCACTTTCAGTTTCTACTTTTGAAAATGCTCCTGCTTCAATTGTTTTTATTTTTCCTTCATATTCACTTAAATCAAGATTTCCATTATTATCTACTAAATAAAGATTCATTGCTGATGATCTTAAAACTCCATCATCTGTAATCTCATATGGATTTATTGAAAATCCTAATTCTACTGCAATAGGAATTACTTTTTTGTCTTGGCTTACATAATAAATTTTTCCTTTTATTATTTCAAACTTTTTCTCATCACCTTTTTTTATTGAACTGCATATTTCTGTTATTCCACTTCCAACTTCATTTCCTTCATATCTAATCGTCTTATCATTTGCATATAATGTATCTAAATCATATTCATCATCCATTCTTTTTTCACTTAAATATAATTCATATTCTTCTTTTATATCTGCTAAATATGATTTAGTTTTTGCTTTAGAAGCATTTGTTGTTATTCCACTATTCCCTGTGAGCATTGATATTGTTACTCCTGCTAATATTAACATTATTATTATTGTTACTGCTAACGCAATTAGTGTAACTCCATTTTTATTCTTTAGTTTTTTCATATGTTCTCCAATCTTACTATCTATATTTTCTATATATTATTTTACTATAACAATAATAAATTTTCAAGATTTCAATAAAATTATAATATCATTCTTTTAATAAATCAAATAATACCATAATTTACTATTTATTATTTGGTTTTATATAATATAATATTTTATATACACATGAAAAAGGAGAATTTATTATGAGCAAATTATTTACAATGTATCAAAATTTAAAATCTGAAAACTCATCAGATTTATATTTATTTAAATCTGGTATGTTTTATATTTTTTTGGATAATGATGCAAGAAAAATAAATGAACTATTAGGTTTAAAATTAACAAATCTTAATTCTTCAGTACAGAAATGTGGTTTTCCGCAAAATTCTCTTAATAAATATTTAAAGTTATTAAATTATTTACCCTATTCAATAAAAATAATTGATGGTTCATCTATGACAAAATACAATGTCTCTGAATATATTTTAGATCAAAATTGTTTTAATATTTTATCTAAATTATCTTCTGTTGATATAAATTCTTTGTCTGTAAAAGAGGCTTTTGATTTTATTTCAAATTTAAAGTCAGAATCTCAAAATATTTTAAGCAAAACAACACAAAAAGATATAGTTTAAACTATATCTTTTTGTACATTTTAATGTTTCTTTCGTTCTCTACCAGATTTACACTAAAATTTTATTCATTTTTACCAATTTATAGGAAGGAATAGACTTCTTTAATATCTAATACTTTATTGGCAAAGATCCTTAAACCTTATACATCAAAAATGATATTAGAGTGGCTCGAAAACCATAATTGCTATTGGCATTACCAGAATTATTGTCCCAGCGGTTACCTGCGGGATTGTTGTTGTTGTTGTTACCACCTCGCAGAACCACCGTCTCAGACATAGAATATAGAGCTTACAGTCTATCCCTAATTTATAATATTTTTCCTTAATAATTCATCTTGTAGAAATATATTTTTTTGTTTTAAATTATATGTATTTGCTATTTCAAAATACCCTAAATGTCCAGTTAAATATTGTCTCGCATCTTTAGATGATATATTTCCCTCTTTGATTTCTTTTAATAAATTTTTTACTTTTTTCTTAAACTTATTTTTTCCTTTATTTCTAACCTTTAATCTATATTCATTTATCTTATATCCGCAAAAATTAACTCCTTGTTTTGCTTTAAATATGTTAGTTTTATCATTTAATTCTAATTCTAACTTTTTTTGTAAAAACTCTTTTATTTCATTCAGATATTCTTTTGCTTCATTTTTATTTCTAGCTAATATAACTATATCATCCATATATCTATAATAATTTTTAATTTTTAGTTTTCTTGTTGCATACTGGTCAAGCTCATTTAAGTAAATATTTGCGAATGTTTGAGAAGTATAGTTTCCTATTTCAATTCCTTTTTGTCTTTCTTGTGCTGATAATATTTGTCTAATCAACCATAATAACTTTTCATCTTTTATTCTTTTCTTCAATATTTTATATAATATTTTTTTATCAATACTATTAAAAAATTTTCTTACATCCATTTTTAAAATATAATATTCTCTATATGATTTTTTCATTTTTTGCATTGCTTTTTGTAAATCTAAAGTAGCTTGATGCATTCCGTTTTCCTTTTATACATGCATATGTTGTATTTATAAAACTTGGTACATAATATGGAATTAAAAAGTTATCAACTACCCATCTATGTACAATTCTATCTATATATGGAGCTTTCTCTATAATTCTTTCTTTGGGCTCATATACTTTAAATGCTGAATATTTGCCATGAATATATGTCCCAGTTTTTAATTTTTCATATAAATATTCAATATATTCTTCTTCTTTCAATGAAAATAATATAACTTCTCTTCTTAACCCTTTTCCACTTTTTGACCTTTTATGCGAATTCATTAATTTTTCATATGTCAATGCCTTGTCATATTGATTCCTTATCCATTTTGCCATTTTCCCACAAACCTTTTATATCTTTTCAATATCTTTCACTATTATTATCATGTTATCTTTTATTTTCCTTAAGTATCCATTAATTATTACGTTATCCATAACACTATACTTTCTATAAATATCATCTGCTAATCTATTTTTTCCAATAATTTCTATATTTTTCTTACATTTTTCAACTTCAAGCTTTAATATTATTAATGCATAGATATTTCCCCTATCAACTAACTTATACACAATATTCTTAATTGTTCCACTAATTATTACACTATTCATTAATTACCTTTTCTAATATTAGGATTTGCTTTTAGCAATCCTCCTATAATTCTTCCTAATTCAGCTAATTTATTTATTGCTGTTTCATAATTTTTTGATGATATTGATTTTTCATCATTTAATATTCTTATCATTGACCTATTATAACTAATTAATGCATCTATTTTATTTAAATATGTATAAGCATCTTTTCTATCTTTATTTATAAAATGCGCATACTCTAACATTTGTAATGCAGAAGTTTTTATTTCTGAACCTATATTAAATTTTTCTATCCTTGGTATTTTTATTAAAATCTGAAAAACATATTTTACATATTCTTCTGTTTTGGGTATTAATATTAATGTTCCAGATGTTCTATATTTATCTAATGTATTATTTATTGTCATATCAAATTTCTATTTCCTTAATTTTATATAATTTTATTTTGACACTTTTCGTCTAATTTTCTCCTCTTTATAATGCTGTAACAGTAGACAGAGCTACTTTAAAAATAAAGTGGCTCGAAAACCATAATTGCTAGCGGCACTACCAGAAAGATCGTCCCAGCGGTGACCTGCGGGAAAGTTGTTGAAGTAGTAACAACCTCGCAGAACCACCGTCGCAGACGTACCTGGATTTAACTCTGTTGTAAATTCTCCTACATTTCCTCCCATATCATATATATTACATAATGCTGTTGTTAATCCTGTATTTAATCTTTGGGCTGTGTTTACTGGTTTTATTACTTTTCCACTACTGTCTTTTACTTCTTGACTTTTCCAATTTCCATTAAATCCTATTATACTTGTTGCATAATTTTTTCCTGTTGTATTTTGTATGAAATTAATCGCTGTATCCCATGAATAACTTGAACATAAATATGTTGTTGCTCCTTCTCCTCCACCTATTCCTTTGGCCAATTCATATGCTTTACTCCATTTTATATTTACATATGGTTCTTGCTCTGCTTTTATTACTGCTGTTTTATTATCTTTTCCTACTTCATATCTCCCTATATAATATCCTCCATATTTTTTTATACTTTCTTTCTCTGCATTTATCTGGGCTACTATTTCTTTTGATATTTCTTCATTTATTCCATTATCTGTATCTGTCTTTGAATATGTTACATCTATATCTTTTAATGTTAGTTCATCTTTTATTGCTCTACTATTATCTGTTCCATCTTTTTCCACTCCCCATTCTGTCCTTTTATATTGTAATTTATTACTTGATGAATTTACTGTACATGATATCCATACATATTCATTTCCTCTACTGTCTGATATTACTAATCCTTTATTTACTATGTTTTCATCTGAATTTTCTGAGACTATATATCCTTCAGGTATTGGCACTTGTTCTCCATTTACATCTTTAAATATTGTATAACTTGTTTCATATGTTATTTCTCCTACGTCTATATCTGAAATCTTCATTTCATATTTTCCATATTCTTCTTTTGCTTTTAATTCTGTTTCTGATGTTATTTGTGTTTCTACTGGTACATTATCAAAATATTTATCTAATATTTCTTTTAAGACTGATACTCTTAATTCTCCATTTATATTTTCAACTCTTTTTCCTGCTATATCTATTCTTACCTTTTCCTTTAATTCCTTTATTTTTGATTCTTCTTTTGCTTTTTGTGCTTGCTTTACTATTCCATTTTCTCCATTTAATACTGATATTGTTACTCCTGCCAATATTAGCATTACTACTATTGTTACTGCTAATGCTATTAATGTTACTCCTTTGTTTTTCATATGTTCCTCCTCTTTATACTTAAGTATCTAACTTAATGATTTATCTCAAATAAATTTTATCAATAAACATTAATAAAGTCAATTAAAATAAAAAAAAATTATATTATAAATTTTATTGGCTTTTTGTTCGTCAAATTGTTGAAATTAGTAATATCAAAACTAATACTTAAATTGTAAATATAATAAAGTTAGATACTTAAGGATAAAAATTTATACAATCATATAAAAAGTCAATAAATTCTCAAAAAGATTTTATTGACTTTTTTATTATTTATAGTAAAATAATAAAGTACTAGAAAACTAATATCAAAAAATAAACATTAACAAAGGAGAATTTATCATGGCAAGTTTACCAATAGTTGTAAAATATTTAATAGTTTTTTTCATATCAATGGTACCAATTGTAGAGTTAAGAGGTGCTATTCCTATTGCTGAAAGTTTAAAATTAAGTATTTCATTATATTATCCAATAGCTATAATTGGAAATATGTTACCAGTTCCAATTATTTATTTATTTGCAAGAAAAGTACTTGAATGGGGAAAAAATAAAAAAATAATAGGAAAATTTTTCACATGGTGTTTAGAAAAAGGTGAAAAAGGTGGAGAAAAATTAAAAGCATCTGCTGGAAATAGTGGAATATTCTGGGCATTACTTTTATTTGTAGGAATTCCTTTACCTGGCACGGGCGCATGGACTGGAACTCTTGCAGCAAGCTTTTTAAAACTTGATTTTAAAACAAGTATCACAGCTGTTGCTTTAGGTGTTATATTAGCAGGAATTATTATGTCATTAGGAAGTAAAATTGTAGCAATTTTAGGTTGGGCTGGAGTTATTGCAATTATTGCAGTTATTTTAGTAATAATTGTTGCTTCTGTCATAATTAAGAAAAAATCTAAAAAACAAAATTAGTTTTAAGCATCAATGTTGATGCTTTTTTTATTATGTTTACATATTATAATATAAAAATACTTTTAGATTGGAGATATTTTTATGTTATTAAATTGTATTTTATTAGCTCTTTCAGTTAGTATAGATTCTCTTGGAATTGGAATCTCTTATGGTATAAAACATACTAAAATTTCAAAAATAAGTAATTTTACATTATTTTCAATTTCATTTCTTATGACAAGTTTTTCAATATTTATTGGAAATAGTATCTCTTCACTACTTTCTGAAAAATTTTCTATATTAATAGGTTCTCTTCTTTTAATATTTTTAGGTATTTATGGCATATACAAAAACATTTCAAACAAAACTACTAATTATGATTTTAATAATTCAAATGAAATTGATAAAAAAGAAGCTATTTTTTTGGGATTGGCTTTATCTATTGACTCATTTTGTGTAGGCCTTGGAAGTGGAATAATTGGCTTCAATGACCTTTTATTGCCTATTTTTGTTTCTGTATTCCAACTATTTTTTATTAATTGTAGTACAAATATTGCTAATTTATTATTGTCAAAATTTAATATTTCAGACAATATACTTTCTTATATATCATCTTTCTCTCTTATTTTATTAGGTACATTAAAAATTTTGTTTTAATTTGTCACATTTTCTCTAATTATACATATTATTATATAAGATAGACTATCAATTTGATTGTCAGAAAGGATTCTATTTTTTATGATAAGTTGTATATTACTTGCTATATCTGTTAGTATAGATGCTTTAACACTTGGAATTACATATGGTATAAAGCACTCTAGAATTAATAAAATTAGCAATTTAATTGTTTTCTCAATTGCATTTGTTTCAACATCATTTGCAATTTTTCTTGGTAAACATATTTCAAGATTATTTTCACCATCTGTTGCAACATTTATTGGTTCTGCTTTATTAATTTTACTTGGAATATATTCTATTTATAAAAGTTTTAATAAAAATACAGAAGATTACGATTTAGATCATTCAAATTCTATTGATAAAAATGAGGCTATTTTATTAGCATTAGCAGTTTCAACTGATGCTAGTTGTGTTGGACTTAGCTGTGGAATAATTGGTATAACTGGATTTGTTTATCCACTTTTTGCTGCATTATTTCATACTATCTTTATAAATTGTGGTAATATTATTGCATATTCTGCTAGTAAAAGAATTAAACTTTCAGATAAATGTTTAGCAATATTTTCTGGATTTGTTTTGATTTTAATTGGATTAATAAGATTATAAAAGAAGCTACTAATTGTAGCTTCTTTCGTTCTATGTTTCTTTTAATTTCATTGATAATAATTTTGAAATACCTTTTTCTTCCATTGTAACACCATAAATAGTATCTGCTGCTTCCATTGTTCCTTTTCTATGTGTAATTATTAAAAATTGAGTATCTTTAGCAAATTTCTTTAAATATTCAGCATATCTATAAACATTAACATCATCTAAAGCTGCTTCAATTTCATCAAGTACACAGAATGGAGCTGGATTTATTTTCAATATCGCAAATAGCAATGCAATAGCTGTAAATGCTCTTTCTCCACCTGAAAGTAATAACATACTTTGAAGTTTCTTTCCTGGTGGTTGCACATTTATTTCTATTCCACTTTCAAGAATATTATTTTCATCTGTTAATGATACTTCTGCCATTCCTCCACCAAATAATTCTTTGAATACTTCTCCAAAGTTTTTATTAATAATTTCAAATTTTTCTTTAAACTGTGTTTTCATAACATCTAGCATTTCAGCAATTACTTTATTAAGTTTTGCCATTGTACTTTCTAAATCTAATCTTTGTTCACACATAAAATCATATCTTTGTTTTAAATTCTTGTATTCTTCAATAGAATCAACATTTACACTACCTAATTCTCTTATATCTGTACGTAAATTATTAACTTTTCTTTGAGTTAATTGTACATTTTCTGGCATTGGATAATTTCCTGCATTATTAGGAGTTAATTCATATTCTTCCCACATCTTATTTATAATTTCTGTAATATCTTCTTCTATTTTGGTTTTCTTAACTTCTAATTTTGTAACTTGTGCTTTTAAGTCCTCTATTACTTTAAATTCATCAGTTTGTTCATCTTCTTTTTTTGTTAGCTTTTCATTTTTGGCAATTCTATCTTTTTTCAATTTTTCAATATTTTCACCACTATTAGAAACTTGTGATTTTATTTCTTCTATTTGCTTTTTTGTTTCTTCTATTTGTTTTTCAAGTTCAATATTTTCTTTTTCATCTTTTTCAATTTGGGCTTTCTTAATTTCAACATTTTTGGTATGTGTTTCAATTTCTTTATTAATCATTTCTGACATTTCTTGAATTGACATTTCACTTTCATTAAATGATGATACAGATATTTTTAAATCTGTAATATCTTCATTTAAATTATCTATATATGTTTGACTATCTTTGTTTGAACTTGCAAATTCATCTATAATTGCTTGTTTTTCTTCATTTTCTTTAGAAATTTTAGCCATTTCTTGTTCATCTAATTCTTTTGAATTTAACAATTCTTTTTTACTTTCTTCTGATTTTGAAATCTCGTCTTTTTGTTTATTTATTCTATCTCTTATAATTTGGATATTTTCATCAATTGACTCAACTCTTTGTTTTTCTGTTGCATAAGAAATTTCAATTTCTTGTAATTGCTTTTCTAAATTTTCTGCCTCTTCTAATACATTTTCTGATGAATTTTCATATTCTTCTTTTGATTTTTCTAATTTTGAAATTTTTTCTTTTATTTCAGTAATTTGTGCATTTAATTCTTCAATCTCTTTACTTCTACCTAAAATATTAACTGTTTTTTTAGTTACTGATCCACCTGTTATTGCTCCTGATGGATTTATTACATCACCTTCTAATGTAATTATTCTGAATGAATAATTATTTTCTTTCGAAAGTTTTATCGCATTTTGCATATTATCAACAATAACTGTTCTTCCTAATAAATTTAATACAATTTGCTCATATTTTTTATCAAATTTTATTAAATCACAGGCAATACCTATTACTCCATCTTTTTTTCCTTTTATGTTGTCTAATTTTTTTCCTTTTACAGATGTAATTGGTAAAAATGATGCTCTTCCTAAATTATTTGTTCTCAAATGCTCAATTAATTTTTTTGCATCTTCTTCTGTTTCTGTAACAATATTTTGTAAGCTTGCTCCTAAACACATTTCAATTGCAGTTTGATATTCTTTTGGAACATCTATAATATTTGCTAAAACACCATGCATACCTTTTCCAAGTTCTTTTGTTTTTTCGCAATCAATTAATAATGATTTTACACTCTTTGTATAACCTTCTTTTTCCTTTTCTGTTTCTACAAGGAAATTATATCTTGATGTTTTCATCCTCATTTCATTTGTTAAATTAGCAATTTGAATTTCTAACTCTTTAATTTTTGTTGTAATTTCATTTTTTTGCTTTTTTATTTCTTCAAGCTTTTTCAAAATATTATTTCTGTTTGATTCTGTCTCATTAAATTCTTTTGCAATGTCTTCCTTTTTTATTCTAATTCTATCTATTTCAAATGTTTGTGATGATATTTCTTGATTTAACTGACTTTTTCTTTTTTCCAAATTCTCTATATTAGTTTGCTTTTTACTTATTTCTGCTTGTAATTCATATTTTCTGTCTATGTTTTTTTCTATAATCTTTTTGATTTCTTCCATTTCAAGTTCTTTTGAACTTAATTGGGTAGTTAATTTTGCTAATTCTTCTTCTTTTTCTTTTAATTCATTTTCAAATTTTGCTTTATTTTCTTTTAGATTACTCTTCTTTGATTCTTTTTGTTCTATATCATTTTTTAAACTAGCAATTTTTTCTTGTAATTCTGATATTTCTATTTTATTTCTTTCTGCAATTTCTTTATTATTTTGAATTTTTGCTTCTGCTACATTAATATTAGAATTACATTGTTCTATTTGTTTTTGACTCTCAAATCCGATATTTTGCATTTCTTCGATTTTTGTCGTTATTTCATCAATTTCATCTTTTAATTCTTCTTTTAAAATCTTTATTTTTTCAAGTTTTCCTTCTTCTTGATTTAATGTTGATTTCATTATTTCTTCATCTTGAACAAGTGCTTCTAAATCTTTTTTGTATTTATCAATATTATATAAAAATAGTCCAATTTCTATATTTTTTAATTCTTCTTTTAAGTTTAAATATTTTTTTGCCTTATCTGATTGAAGTTGTAATGGTTCTAAGTTTCCTTCTATTTCTATTATAATATCATTTATTCTTAATAAATTAAGTTTTGTTTGTTCTAACTTTTTCTCTGTTTCTTCTTTTCTTGACCTATATTTTACTATTCCTGCTGCTTCTTCAAATATATGCCTTCTATCTTCTGATTTATTGCTTAATATTTCATCAACTTTTCCTTGTCCAATTATTGAATATCCATCTCTTCCTATTCCTGTATCCATAAATAATTCAATAACATCTTTTAATCTACATGGCGCTTTGTTTATATAATATCCTGTTTCACCACTTCTATAAATTTTTCTTGTAATTGTTACTTCTGAAAATTCAATTGGTAGTGTTCCATCAGTATTGTCAAATACTAATGATGCTTCTGCAAATCCTAATGATTTTCTATTTTGTGTTCCAGCAAATATTATATCTTGTGTTTTATTTCCCCTTAATGATTTCATACTTTGCTCACCAAGTATCCATCTTATTGCATCAGATATATTACTTTTTCCAGATCCGTTTGGTCCTATTACTCCTGTTATTCCAGGTCTAAATTCTAATATTGTTTTATCTGCAAATGATTTAAATCCTTGCATTTCTAGTCTTTTTAAATACATGTTTTTTCACCTTTATTTTTCGTTTTTCTTTTTGTATTTTATCGTAACTTATTAAATTTTTCAAGGGGTTTACTTTAAAATATCTACTACCATAACTCAATGTCAACAACTTAGTGAAAAAATTTTTTTATATAAACATTTTTTCACTAAGTTGTTGACATTCCACACAGTGCACAGTATTAAAACCAAACAAAAAGTACAACTAAAATTTAGTTGTACTTTTTTTATTTAAGTTCCTATATCTATTGAAAAATTACTATATTTTGCTCCACCAGAATCAACATTTGTTGAATACATAAATTGTAGAGCGAATGAATAATATACTTTATTTGGGGTTAATGATATGTCTGCAGAATAATATCTATCTTTTCCAAAATTCCATGTAAATGTACCACTATATCTAGACCATATTTCTACCCAATTTCCACTAGTATCTAGAGCCATTATTCTCAATCCAAAATATCTATCAGACCACATTGAATTTGCACCAATATTAGCTGATCCTTTTATAGATTTTATTGTAGAACATGCTGTATTGTTTATTACGTCTCCTAATTGTTTCCAACCTGATGAAACAGCTCCTGCATCACTCCAACCTCTAGAAATATGTAGTCCTACATTTACACTTATTTGTGCGTATACTGTTGAACTAGAATTCTTTATTGTTATTGTTGCATTTCCAATAGCTATCCCATTCACTGTTAAATTATAAGTACCATTTCCACTTGCAATCATATTAGTACTTATAACCTTAGAATTGCTATTTACACATACAATTTGTTCTGTTGTATCTGATGGTGAACATGTTATTTTAGAAGTAAATGTATCTCCAACCTTTATTGCAGCACTATTGGGACTAGCTGTTATTCTTTGTACTTTATTTTCAACAACTACTGTACATTTGGCAGAAAGTCCATTTCCTGTTGTAGCTGTTATCGTAGCTGTTCCAGTTCCAATTGCCGTTACATATCCATTTCCATTTACTGTTACAATACCATTATTACTACTTGTCCAAGATACGTTTGTATATACATTTGCATTAGTTGGTCTTACTATTGCTTTTAATTGATAATTTTTATTTGTATATTTCTCCAATACTATTTTATTTGTACTTAATGTAATAGATGTTGGTGACGTTTGTACCGTTATTGTAGCTTTCGTTGATTTTCCATTTGCTGTTGTTGCTGTTATTGTTACCGTTCCATTTGCATATCCCCTTACTAATCCATTTGAATCTACTGTTGCTATATTATTATTAGTACTTGTCCAAGTTATTTTATCTTTTATATTAGTTGTGTTTGGTGATATTGTTGCCTTTAATTGTACTGATTTATTTTCTGCACTTAAATCAATTGTTGCACTACTTGGTGATATTGATATTGATACTGGTGATGTTTGTACTGTTACACTTGCTGATGTTACCTTTTTATTTTCTGTCACTACTGTTATAACTGTTGTTCCATTTTTCACTCCTGTAACTACACCATCTTTATTTACTGTTGCCACACTATTATCAGAACTACTCCATGTTAATCCTATATCTGTATTGGCTGTACTTGGATATATTGTTGCTTTAAATTGATATGTTTTATTTGTACTTATATCTAATGTAACATTTTCTTTGTCTAATCCTATTGATAATGGTGTTGATATTACTGTTACATTCCAAGTTGCAGTCTTTCCATTTTCTGTTGTTGCTGTTATTGTTACATCTCCATTTGAAATTCCTGTTACAAATCCATTTTCATCTACTACAGCTATATCATTATTACTACTTGTCCATTTTATTCCAGTTTTATAATTTGCCGTACTTGGATATATTGTTGGCTTTATTTGTAATGATTTTATTGCTGATGATATATCTAATATATGTCCACTTGCAGTTAATTCTATTGATGTTGGTTCTTGATGAACTGTTACATAACTCATAGCTCTTTTCTCTTTAGATGTTTCTACTAATATTGTAGCTTTTCCTAATTCTTTTCCTCTTACAAATATTTTATTATTTTCTACTAAAATTTTTCCATTCTTATCTTTCTTTACGTCTAATACACTTTCATCAGAACATGTTACTTTATAATCTTTTGTATTTGATGTTATTGTTAGCTCATAATACTTTCCTGTTGGTTCTCTATTTATTGAGATTGATCCAGGATTTATTAATACACCATCTCTGTCAACAATTCCACTACTATCTTCATCTAATCTAACATTTCCTGTTTCATCTATTATATATGCATTTCCTGTGTTTTGGAATTTTACTACATATATATCTGCTGTTAATATTTTATTTATATATGTATCTCCTGGTCCATATATATTATATTCAAATTTTTTTGAGTCCGCATCCCCTATATATGTATTTAATTTTTCTTGTATTTTTGTCTTATCTGCTATTACACCTGATTTATTCGTTTCGTCTGCTACTGCTTGCGCTGCAGCCCACTGTACAGCTTCTTTTTCCTCACTTGTTAATTTCTTTTTGTCTGCATTCGCACTTTGATTAATTATTCCGCTATTTCCTCTTATATTTGCTATCACTGCTCCAGCAATTATTATTAATACTATTATTGTAACAACAAGTGCTAAAAGAGAAACACCATTTTCTTTTTTATTTACCATCTTCATTCCTCCTTTGTTTTTTTATTTACCTATTCATTCTATTATAACATTTTTTTCGATTTTTTTCAACTGTTTGGTGTTTTTTCAAAAATAATTGGGATGTTAATTTTGTTAACATCCCCCATCTCCACCTCCACCGCCTTCTTGTGCCCAATATCCTTTCATATGAACATTTGCAGCTGGCATTGTAAAAATTGTATTAGCAGAATAATGTGTTCCATTATATTCCCAATATTGGAATACATAACCACTTGCAGACGCTTGTGGTAATGTGCACTTATCTCCTGCTTTTAAAGTATATGATGTTGGATTAACACTTCCTCCCTGTGCATCAAATACTATTGCATATAGTTGAACTGCTGTTATTACGCAAGATGCTGAATGGGTTCCACTAGAACTTTTTACTGTGATTGTTACTTTTCCTGCACCTTTTATTATTACCAAACCATCTTGATTAACTACTGCTACATTTGAATTACTAGACGTCCAAATAATTCCTTCTGTACTTGTTGATGGCGTTAATGTTGCTACTAATTGAAATGTTTGCTTATTTAATTCTAAACTTTCTATAGTTTCATATTCTTTATTTAATCTTATTCCAGTAATTAATGTCTCAACAGTAACTATACATGTTGCACTTTTATTATTTTGAGTTGTTGCTGTTATTACTGTTGTTCCATTCTTTTTAGCAGTAACATTTCCATCTTGATCTACTGTTGCTACTGATGTATCTGAACTTTTCCAAGTTAATTTTGTGTTTACATTAGATGTTTTTGGATCATACACAGGATATAATTTTGTAGTTTTTGTTCCTGTCATATTTAATGTTGTTTTTGCTTTATTTAACGATAAACTTACTGGTGATGTCTGTACTTTCACATTACATTTCGTTGTTTTTCCATTTTGAGTTGTTGCCGTTATAACTGCTGTTCCATTTGAAACACCTATAACAGTTCCATCATTTCCAACTGTTGCTATACTTGAATTACTACTTGACCATTTTACTACATTTTGTACATTTGCCGTACTTGGTAATATTGTTGAAGTTAATTGTATTGATTTAGGATTTTCAGTTAAATCAAGTGTTACATTATTCTTATTTAATTGTATTCCTATTGGTGATGTTTGTACTGTTACAAATCCTGTTGCTGTTTTATTATTTTCTGTTGTTACTCTTACTGTTGCAGTTCCATTTGAAAGACCTGTTACCACTCCATTTGATGAAATTGATATAACATTTGGACTACTTGAACTCTCTATTTCCCATCTTAATCCTATACTAGCATTTGCAGTACTTGGATATATTGTTGTAGCATACTGATGTGTATTTACCCCATTAATATCTAACACTAAGTTTTCAGAATCCAAACTTATTTCTAATGGTGTTGATATTACAACCACTTTCCATGTTGCTGCTCTTCCATTTTCTGTTGTTGCAGTTATTGTTACTTCGCCATTCGAAATTCCTGTCACAAATCCATTAGAATCTACTACTGCAACATCATTGTTACTACTTGTCCAAGTTATTCCTGTTTTATAATTTGCTGTACTTGGATATATTGTTGGTTTTATTTGTAATGATTTTATTGCTGATGATATGTCTAATAATTCTGAAATTGCTGATAATTCTATTGACGTTGGCTCTTGATGTACTGTTATATAACTTATTGCTCTTTTTTCTTTTGATGTTTCTACAACTATTGTTGCTTTTCCTAATTTCAACCCTTTTACTGTAATTGTATTATTTGTTACTTTAATATTTCCTGACAAATCTTTTTTTACTTGCAATACACTTTCATCTGAACATGTTACTTTATAATCATTTGTATTTGCTAATATATTTAAAGTTAATTCTGATCCGATATTTATAGATGTTGATGCTGGTTTTATTAACACACCATCTCTACTTGCAACTTTATCTCCTGTTTCATCTCTTCTTACATTTCCAGATCCATCAATAATATAAGAATTTCCTGATTTTGAAAATTCAACAACATATGTATCTGAAATTATCATTGTTCCTTTATACTCTTCTTCAGGTCCAAATATTTGATATTCCATATCTTCATTTTGATTTCCTATATATTTATCAAGTTTTTCAGCTATTTGTCCTTTATCGATTATTTGCCCTGTTTTATTGCTATCGTCTGCAACAGCTTGTGCTGCTGCCCATTGAATAGCCTCATTTTCTTCGCTTGCTATTTTTTCATCTCTTGCTTCTAAACTTTTATTGAATAACCCACTATCATTTCTAATATTTGAAATTGTTACTCCGGCTAATAATATAAGTACTATTATAGTAACTACTAGTGCTATTAATGACATTCCATTTTCTTTTACTTTCATATTTTTTCTCCTTAGTTTTATATTTTATTATATAAAATTTAAGAATTACAATGTAAATTTTTTATTAATTTTTACATTTTTCTTTTTTTATATCTTTAAATAAGACTATTAAACATATCGTAATTATACAACAATATATAACTATCATTTTAGGACCACCAAATAGTTTTGCATCTCGAAATAATTGTTCTATAACAAACATCCTCATTATAACATATTCTAGAACTGCCAATGCAATTCTTTTTAAATCACTAATTCTTCCTTTATATTTAACTAATATACAAAATCCAATTAGCCATACACCTGTTTCTATTAATTGAACTGGATACTCTATATGTATATATCCTAAAGCTACAGTATATGAAAGAATCTTATCTGGCATTACTTTTCCAACACAACACCCTTTTATAAAACATTCTATTTTTCCAACTGCAGCACTCAAAAATATTGATTCCATCATAGTATCTATAAGTTGTGTTCTATATTTAGGAAATATTTTTATTGATATAAGCATTCCTAAGGCTCCACCTATAAGAACTCCAGAAATTTTAAAATACTTAAGTTTCCAAATAAATAATTGAGATATATCTTTATTTCCAGAATTTATAAACCATATTATTCTTGCTGTAACTGTTCCTAATATTATTGCTATCACCGTATTTATTATTGCTACAGATATTTTTTTTGTTCTTTTATATGTCATAAAAACATTATATATAATTGCTATACTATATGCAAATACTCTTTGCTCTGCAAGTGTTTTTATCATTTTTTTCTCCTTTGTTTTCAACATTTATAACTCAATTATATCATTTTATATTTAAAATTGTAAATAATTTTACAAAAATTATCCAACTAATTTCTTCTGCAAAATCATTCTTATTTTTACTTCCTTATCTCTCGAAAGAATAACTCCTTTTTTCTTTGCTAATTTTATTAAATAATCTAATTTTGATTGATTTGCCTTTATTTGATAAATATAATAATCAATCATGCCATCTTCTGCATATTCAAAATTTTTTCTAGCATTTTGCAATTTTTCTTTTGTTTCAATAATATTTTGCATTAATTCAATTTCTCTTTCTTTTTCAGTTTTTCCTTTAATCATTTTATTTAAAAGATATTCTTCTTCCATCTCTTCTCCTTTCGAATATTTATTATTAATTTTATTATCTTATTTTTCCTATTATGTACAATTTACACAAATCTTATTGAAATTTCCATAATTTTATTGTATAATGTCCGATGTATAGCCTCTAACTGAGGAATTTAATAAAGAAAGGGATATGCCGTTATGATAGATATTAAATTAATAAGAGAAAATCCAGAATTAGTAAAAGAAAATATAAAAAAGAAATTTCAAGATCACAAACTTGTTTTAGTTGATGAAGTTATAGAACTAGATAAAAAAAATAGAGAAGCAAAATTAAATGGGGACAATCTGCGTTCTGAAAGAAAAAGATTAAGTGATGAAATTGGAAAACTTATGAAAGCAGGTCAAAAAGAAGAAGCTGGTAAAATTCGTCAAGAAGTTCAAAGTGTAAATTCTGCAATTGAAGAAAATGAAGAACTTGAAGAAAAATATACAGAAGAAATAAGAAATAGAATGATGAAAATACCTAATATCATTGATGATTCTGTTCCAATTGGAAAAGATGATAGTGAAAATGTTGAAGTTGAAAGATTTGGTGAACCAATTGTTCCAGCTTATGAAATACCTCATCATGCTGATATTATAGCAAAATTTGATGGATTAGACAAAGAAAGTGCTGGTCGTACAAGTGGTGTTGGTTTCTATTACTTAATTGGTGATATAGCACGTTTACATGAAGCTATGCTTGCATATGCTCGTGATTTTATGATTAATCATGGATTCACATATTGTATTCCACCATTTATGATTAGAAGTAGTGTTGTTAATGGTGTTATGTCTTTTGATGAAATGGAAGCTATGATGTACAAAATCGAAGGTGAAGATTTATATTTGATTGGTACATCTGAACATAGTATGATTGGAAGATTTAAGGAACAAATTGTTGATGAATCTCAATTACCTCTTACTTTAACTTCATATTCTCCATGTTTTAGAAAAGAAATTGGATCACATGGTCTTGAAGAAAGAGGATTATATAGAGTTCATCAATTCGAAAAACAAGAAATGATTGTTCTTTGTAAACCAGAAGAATCTATGGATTGGTATAATAAAATGTGGAAAATGTCTGTTGAATTATTTAGAAGCTTAGATATTCCAGTAAGACAACTTGATTGTTGTAGTGGTGATATGGCAGATTTAAAAGTTAAATCTTGTGATATCGAAGCTTGGAGTCCACGTCAACAAAAATATTTTGAAGTATGTTCTTGTTCTACTTTAGGTGATGCACAAGCTAGACGTTTAAATATTAGATATAAAACAAAAGATGGAAACAAATTTGTTCATACTTTAAATAATACTGTTTTAGCTACACCAAGAGCTTTAATTGCTTTAATCGAATGTAATTATAATGAAGATGGAAGTATTACTGTTCCTAAAGTTTTACAACCATATATGGGTGGAAAAGAAAAATTAATTCCTACAAAATAAAAGTAAAAAATGTTCACAATTTAATGTGAACATTTTTTACTTTGTTATTGTATAAAATTTTTCATTATGATATATTAATTACAATAATAGTACAAAGGAGACTTAAATGAAAAAAACAAGATTAACAAAATCTAATCCATTTAAAAATTTTATATTAACTCCAATATTAATTATTATATATATAGGAATGTTTTATTTAACATATTTATGTATAAGAGATTATTATGGATATACAAATCTTTTTTGGGGAATAAAATATCTTGTATATGCCTTTTGGTTATTAAATATTTTACATCTTATTGGATTTCTACTTGCAAAATTTCAAGTATTTCGCCAAAAATTTTGGGAACATATCACAAATCCTTATACCTATTTCAGAGAACTCCCTTCTGACTTTGGTGTTGGTGTAACCTCTATACTTTTTGATTCTACAATAGAAAATAATAAAGATATTATAGCAGTATTATTAGATTTATGTGCAAAAAAATATATAACTTTATCAAAACAAAATGATAAATATATTATTTCTGTTCTAAAAAAACCTGATACATATCTATTATATAATGAAAGATATATTTTAAGTTCAATAATAAATAATAACCTAAAAAATTTAGATTATAATGTATGGTATAATCATTGTTTAAATGATGGAATTAATCTAAATCTTTTCTCATACAAAAAAAGAGAAAATTATTTTGAAAGATTATTTAAAATATCTGATAGAAGTACATTTATAACAATATTTATTATTTGTCTATCTATGGGATTTATTGCTGCAATTTTAGTCGTTATATCATCATTAACAAACACTTCTAACATTACAAATTGGCAACCAATTATTATTTCATTATTAAAATTTACTGCATTGTTTACATCTATTTTATATATTTTAACTTTTATTATATATATGGTATTTAGATTAATTTTTGAATTTATTACTTTTATAATTAGATTATACTTAAATGCAATTAGTTCATCATATAATAAAGTTTTAAATAACACTTTACACAAAACAACTAAAGGAATTAGTGAATATCAAAAATTATATTCTTTTAAAGCTTTTCTAAAAGATTTTGGAAACTTTGCTGATAAATACCCTGAAGAAATTGTATTATGGGATAGATATTTATCATATGCACAAGTTTTTGGATTAACAAAAGAAATAATGAAAACTGGATATCCAAAATTAGTAAAAAATTCATCTTTTCAAATTGATGATATTAATAATATAACTTTTGATAATATAGAAATTAAATAGTAAAAAACTTGATAAAAATAGATATATTTTTATCAAGTTTTTTTGTTGTTAACTTTTTGCATATTCTCTTATATTATAATATATTTTTAAACTTTATTATTTCCATAAATCTTCATTAATAAATCTAGTTAAGGCCATTATAAATGCATTTCTAGTTAAATCAATTCTTGTTACTTCATCTTTAGTCAAAAAACTAATTCCGCCTTTTCCCTTTCCTAATTCTTTTCCTCTAAATAATCTATCCATAACTTTTCCAAGCTCTGTTTGCTTTATTTCTTCTATATATTTATCTGGAATTGGAAATCCTTGACTTGTTCCTATACTTTGAAATCCTTTTGAATCTTCTATAACTACTGCATTTATATCAATCCACTCGCCTAAAGAATTAGTTATTCCCGCTTCACTTGATACATAAAAATCAACTTGTATATTATTTTTAATCGCATATTTCTTTAAATTTTTTACTCTGTTTTTTGCACCTTGTAATATTTCTTCATTAACTGGTTGATTTCCAACTTCTGATTCTACAGATATTCCTTCTATTTCAACACTATCAAAATATTTTTCAAATGCTTGTCTTGCACCTTCTATTTTCCCAGGATTTTTTGTTCCCATCAATATTTTCATTTACTTATTCTCCATTATTATAAAAACTCTTAACAAATTTTATTTTTCAATATTTTTTCGTTCTAGTATTGTTACACACTCAACGTGTCCGTGTAAAAGGAAACATATCCACAGGTTGAACAGCTTTAATATCATAATCCTTTTCAAGTAAAAGCAAATTATCAACTAAAGTATCTGGATTACAACTAATATAAACAAGCTTTTTTGGTTTAACCTTAATAATTGTCTTAATAGTTTTACCGTCTAATCCGCTTCTAGGTGGATCAACCAAAATCACATCCGCTTTTTCTTTACTACATAATTTAGGTAACAACTCTTCAACTTTTCCATCCATAAAAGATGTGTTTGCAATATTATTCATTCTTGCATTTGCTCTTGCATCAATCACTGCTTCTTTTACGATTTCTATCCCATAAACCTTTTTGACCTTTTTGGCAACACTTAAAGAAATAGTACCAATTCCAGAATATAAATCATAAACAACTTCATTCCCTGTAAGCTTAGCAAAATCAATTGCTGTATCATATAGTTTTTTCATTTGAATAGGATTTACTTGATAAAAAGATAAAGGTGAAATTTTTATTTTTAATTCTCCAAGCTTGTCCATTATAAAACCTGTTCCATACATTTTAAAATTTTTATTTCCTAATATTGCATTAGTTTCTCTTATATTAATATTTTGAATAATAGATTTTATCTCTTTAAACTTTGTTGTTAGATCTTTTATAATCTCTTGCTTTTTATACATTTTTCCTTCTGTAGTAACAAATATAACCATTACCTCATCAGTAAAAAATCCATATCTAATTACTACATGTCTTAAAAAACCTTTTCCTGTATCCTCATTATAAATACTAATATGATATTTTTTTACAAGTTCAAATATGTAATCTGCAACTTGATTTATTTTTTCATTTTGTATTGCACATTTTGCATATACAATTTTATGAGTTCCTTCTTCAAAGAATCCCATTTTTCCGTTCTTAAAAGCATATTTTCCTTTATTTCTATAATTGTATGGATTTTCCATTCCAATACAATAATTTACTTTTATATTTTGTTTTAACTTTTTTAATTGTTTTTCTACATATTCCGTTTTTGTTTTCAATTGTTGTGCATATTGAATTTTCCCATATACACAACCTCCACATTTTTCTTGAATTTCACAATTCATTTTCTCACATCCTATAATATATCGTTTTCTATATTAATATATTATTATAAAACCTATCAATTGTCAATCTCCTTTGGCTCTAATTCTATACACCTATATATTTATATCCATTGCATTAAATTTTATGTTATGATATATTAATACTATTGAATTATAAAGGAGATTTACTTATGAAAAAAACAAAATACTCAACACCAGAATATAAAGCAAAATTAGGTCCAACATTAATAATTATAGGAATTATATTTTATGGAATTTTTTTAGTTTTTCCAACTTGCTTTTTGATATATTATTTAATAAAACGTCCAAATATTTTAGATATTTTGCAAAATGACATCGTATCTGATACATTACCATTTCTTGCACTTATCTTTTTTGGATATATAATGTGGATATTTATCATCTTCTTTTCATTAATAGGAAAATGTCTTGGAAAATTAAAATTATTATTTAACCATATATCTTCAATTAATAAAAATCCATATATTTATTTTAGAGAATTACCAAACAATTTTGGAATAGGTGTAACTTAATTGCTTTTTGATTCAACACTAGAAAACGAAAAAGATATTGTTGCCGTTATTCTTGATTTATGTGCTAGAAAATATCTTTCATTAGAATATCATGGAGATAAATACACTATACATATGTTAGAAAAAAATCCTACCAATTTATTAAGTAATGAAAATTACATTTTTTATGCCTTAAAAAGAAAAACAATAAAAAGAATTAATTATAAAACATGGTACAATTATTGTCTTGAAGATGGAATGGCTTTAGGCTTATATGCTATCAATACACATAAAAATAAAAAAAGCATAAATATATCTGAAACTATGAATAAGTTTTATAAAGTTTTACATATAGTTCTTTGCATTCTTTGTATTTCAATTATTGCTTTTATACTTTTTAAATATTCACCATTTCTTTCTGTTTTAGCAATACCATTTGGATTACTATTAGGAAAATTATTTTATGCTATTTTAAAATTTATTTTTTCTTTTGTTGAAGTAATTTTTAAAATTATATTTGAAGCCAAAAATACTATTGATGAACAATATAATAAAGAAATTTCTAAAAGTTTAAAACTTACCACAAAAGGTATTAATGAACTTAATAAATTAAAAGCTTTCAAGGCTTTTATAAAAGATTTTGGAAATTTTGCCGATAAATATCCTGAAGAAATTATATTATGGGATAGATATCTATCATATGCTCAAGTTTTTGGTCTAACTAAAGACATAATGAAAACAGGATATTCAAAATTAATAAAGAATTCATCTTTTCAAATTGATGATATTAATAATATAAATTTTGATAATATAGAAATACTTTAAACAAAAAAATAAGTCTAATAAAATTATATTAGACTTATTTTCAATTTATTTCTTCTCTTTATTTCTTTTATCTTGAATTATTGCCATTTCTTTTTCTGTAATTAGTGTTACATTATTTTCTTTTGCCCATGCAACACAACCCTTTAATACAGTATTTAAAAATACTCTTGGAACTTTTATTAATTTTGCACATGCTTCATCTGTAAATTTTATTTCTGGATCAATTCTTGATGCAGCATATTTTACTGTATCTAAACTAATTCCTTTACTTGCTGGAATTGGTTCTAATATAGGTCTTTTAAATCTTGTATACCAGAAGTTTTTATTATCACGATATCCATAGTCTACTGGAACTTGTGGAAATACATTTGCATTAACTCCATTTATTATTGCATCATAATATTTTGGTTTCATTAAAATATTATCAATTTTTAATATGAAATGTGCTCCAAATTGACTTGTTATTCCATTAAATTGATGATATGGTGGTAAATATTCATCTTGCACTTTATCATTTTCTGCTCCATCTAATTCTCTAACCCATGTACATTCAAATACTTGGAATGCTTCTTGGATTATTTTTGGATATTGCTCATTTGGATTTTCTCTTGCTCTTTTTCCATCAACTAAATTAAAAATACAGTCTTTCATTTTCTCTTCAGTTGTTTCTCCTGGATATCCTAATCTTACTGCTTCTTTAAAATATTTTCTTTTATCTGTTATAAAATTAATTGTACATTTTCCTGTTCTTAATATATTTTTAGCTGTATTTGAACTGTTTCTGCAACAAAGTATCATTGCATAATAGTCCTTTCCTGCTATGTAATAAGGAAAACATAGTGAATATGATCCTAAATTTGTTAATCCTGATTCACTTAATGTTCCTATCTTTTTTCTAATCTTATGTCTGTCCCATTATATTATTATAAAAATTAAAAATTGTCAAAATCTAAATATGCATATTTATAAGTTTTGTATTCTAGTGCCTTTTTTATTTCTTCTTTGGCAATTTCAGATATTTCACTTATTCTTTTTCCATTTACTAATGGATTAATATATCTTATTTTTGCATTTATATTTACACAATATTTACCTTTAACTTCTTTATCACTTTCTTTTATTTCATAAGCATTTTTCCAGAAATTAAATTTTTTAGAGATATCCTTATAATTACAATTTTCAATTCTTTCTATTACTTCTTTTTCAGATAATTCATATAAATCTTTTTTGGTTATTAAATTTTTATAAGACATATTTTTCATTATATCTGCTAAAAATTGCATTGATAATTTTGTTTTATTATCTATATAAGAATTTGATAATATTCTCATTCCTTTCACAAATTTTTCAGCAATTGTTTTATCCTTAAAGCCAAGTTCATCAATTCCTTGCTCATTTTTTTGTACTTCTATATTATCATAAATTTCTTTTATATCATTTAAGTTCCAAACTTTTTTACGAACCCCTAATCCATTTGATAATGTATATTCCAATCTATCTGCTGATAACATTGGTGTATCATTATCTGCTATTGGATATATATGATAATTATCAACTTCTTCTACTTTTATTCCATCTCTTTTTAATAATTTCATTATCTCTTGTGATTCATTTATTATTCTGGTTGTAAGTTCTTCTGTTGATTCCTGTTTTTCATAATCTCCATTCATAAAGTCTATACTATGTTTAAATACTGGTGTTGCTATATCATGAAATAATCCTGCAAGTGTTTGTTTTTTATCTTTTGTAAAATTCCACACAATTAAACTTACAGCTATACTATGGTCTAAACTTGAATACCATATCATTTTATCAAATAGTTTAGTATAATATGTACCACATGATACACTTATTCCAGATTGTTTTTGCATTTCTTTTGTATTTATATATTCATTTAAAAAATCAGGAATTTCATCTGATAGTATTTTAAAATATTCTTTTATTGTTTTGTCCAACATTTCAAAATAATTTTTCATTATATATTAATCCTTTCTTTTATGTTTTTATTCTATCACAACCATTTTTTGTTTACAAGTAATTAACTTGCACTTTTAAGTTTTCAATGTTATAATATCCACATATCATGTATAAGAAAGGAATTTAATTATGATAATAAAAAATCCACGTTTTGAAGTTTCTGCTGTAAAAGAAAGTCAATATCCACAAAATGGTCTACCAGAAGTTGTTTTAGTTGGAAAATCTAATGTTGGAAAATCTAGTTTTGTTAATACAATGATTAATAGAAGAAAACTTGCTCGTACAAGTAGTGAACCTGGTAAAACTCGTCAACTAAATTTTTATAATATGGATGACAAATTTTATTTTGTTGATTTACCTGGTTATGGTTATAGCAAAATGTCAAAACAAGAACAAGTAAAAGTTGGAGAATTTATTGAAAGTTATTTGAAACATCGCAAAGAAATTTGTTTAATTATATTTTTAGTTGATATTAGACATGACCCTACTTCAAATGATTTTTTAATGTATGATTATGTTATTAGAAGTGGTCTTCCTTGTATGATTCTTACAAATAAAGCTGATAAAATTGCTAAAACTAAAGTTCTTGATGCTTCTAAAAATATTCAAAATCAATTAAACCCTATTGGTGATATTACTACACTACCATTTTCTTCTGAAAAGAAAATTTATTGTGAAGATGTTTGGAATATAATTGAACAATATATTTAAAAATGTCAAATTTATATTTTTTATAAAATATTTTGTCGAATTATAAAAGAAAAAAGAGCTGATTTATAGCTCTTTTTCCGTTTTTTGTTTGACATTTTCTGTAAATTTTGTTATAATAAAGAATAGTTCGAATGTTGGAACTCCTTTTCAACATGGAAAAACACATTTTATAATAGGCAATTGCCTAGGAGGTACAAAAATGAATGTTTTTATTGACAATCTGAAAAACCATCGCAAATCTGTCAGCCTTGAGTCAATTTTTGGAAAAGATTCTCTCAAGCTGTACAAAACTTGCGAAGCAATTTGGCTCGGCTGGCTTCACCCTTACAAAGGGTGCTATGAAGCTAATGTCCCTACCATTTTAGACTTCAACTTCAAGGCTAATATTCCTTTTAATAGCTCATTTGATGCTGAATACAAAAAGTTCATTCAAAAATGGTTGGATGAACATCCTGAAGAAAAAGAAAAAATGGCAAAGTCTAAAGCTGAATGGCAAGCTAACTTTGACAGTCAGTTTAAGATCGTTGCCAAAATTGCAAGTGATCACAATGCCACCATTACTTGGTGTGGCACCAATAATGCCGAACGTGGTGATCAGTGGATGGTATCGCAGAACAATGAACAACTTGGTGTATTCACTGTCTAAATATAACATTCACTAAAAAAGAATATATCTTTCTCTCGTCCCATTACAGGACGAGAGTTTTTTATATAATAGCTACAATCACTAGCCCTTTGAGATTTTCTCCTTTTAGTCGAAAACTCAAATTGGGCGAGAACAAATCAAAGAAAAATTTTCATTTTTTCTTATTTATTCTAAAAAGAAATAGAGCCAACTTTACCAATCAGCTCTATTTCTTTTTATTCTGCTTTTTTCTCTAATTTTGTTATTGCTTTTAAGGCTTTGGGTCTTTCAAGAACAATAATATGGCCACACCCTAGGCATTTTAATTTAAAATCAACACCAACTCTGGTTATCTCCCAAAGTTTACTTCCGCATGGATGTGTTTTTTTGGTTCTAACTATATCTCCTATGTTATATTCCATATTGTTCCTCCTATCTTTCAATTTCCTTAAAATCTTTTTTTCTTCCAAACCTTCTGATAATCTCTTCTATATCTTTTTTTTGAAGGCCTTTTCCTATTCCTCGTGTATTTGTATCATCCATTTTTATTAAATGACTTAATAATTCATCATCAAAATCCGAAAACACAACATCATCTAACAAAATATAATCTTCAATGTTTCTATGTTCAGATAAATATTGTTTTATTTCTTTTCCTCTTTCATTATCAATAAAAGGTGTTTTATCAAACATAATTCCATTTTGTAACAACATTTCTTGAACTTTTAAAAATGATTGTGTATATCTAAAAGATGTATCCATTACAATTTTCGCACCTGTTTCCTCAATTGCTCTTTTTAATAATAAAACTGTTTTTATATCAATATCTTGTTTTCCTTTTACACTATCTATAAAATCATCTGAATTTAGAACTCCATCAACATCAACAAAAATTACTTTCACTTATTTTAAGTTCTCCTTAGCAACTTCTAAACGCTTTGCAATTCTATTTTTTCCTAATACTTGCATAATTTCATACATATCTGGTGTATTTGTTCTAGCAGTTAAAGCAACTCTTAATACTGTACTTACATCTCCAACATGTGCTTTATACATTCCTGGATTTGCTTTAAATTCTTTAACTTCACCTGCATATCCCATCTCTACTGCTAATTCTTTAATTTTATCAAACCATGTTTGTTTATCATCTGATTCATTATAATATTTTGAAATATATAAATCTAATATTTTCGCAATATCTTCTTTATCAGAAATAACTTGATATGGATATTCATTAACTTTTCCATAAAATTCATCATCATACATATATCCAATATTATACATTACATCAGACCATTTTGAAATATCTTTTCTTGGTTTCTTATTTCCTCTTTCAATTCCAAATACTTTTAAAGCATATTCTTTATCTTCTAACATTTTAGCTAATTCTTCATTATATTCTTTTGCCCAAATTAATGAATAATTATATACTTCTTCAGCTGTCATTTTTGATATTACTGTTTTTCCAATATCAAGTAATTTTATCATATCAAATAATGCTCCACTTACACTCATTTTATTTAATTGGAAATCAAATTCATCTATTGATTTGTCTGGATTTGCTTTTCTCCAATTTTCGAATGTTGAGTTTGCAATATTTAATAAATATTCTTTAACTGCTTCTGAAGGAATTCCTTCTTTTTTATAATATTCAACAGCTGCTTCTGGATCTTTTCTTTTACTTAATTTTCTCTTTCCTCCATTATCATTTTTCATAATTGGTGAAATATGTGCATATTTTGGTGCTT
>OJNH01000027.1_pt1 | contig 114387 bp, 118 predicted proteins | sample 1597361 | NCBI WGS metagenome assembly OJNH01 (sample SAMEA2452136, study PRJEB22498) | human gut metagenome | biome: human feces; feature: human gut; material: feces | place: Australia | collected 2012
GAGTATTGAAAAATATTTTCAATGCTTTTTATATTAATTGACAAAACTAATGACAAACGTTATAATTTCATTAAATTTGTCAAGAAGGAATAATTATGGAGGGAGAATAAAAGAGTCCAAAATTCAAAGAAATTAAACTAAAATGATTTTTATATTAAAAATAATGTCGAAATATAAAATTAAATGATATAATATAGTTAGTTAATAAATAAAGACGCTAGTACAGGTCTATAGTTAATAGATTTTGTATTGGCGTTTTTTTTGTGAGGTGACATATGGAGACTAATTCAACTAATAAACTTATTACAATAACAGAAAATAAAGGAATAAATTTTTTAAGAGGAGACAGGATTTTATTTAAAAAATATAGTTATTTTCAAGTTGTTAATGCTTACAAAAATCTTTTTGCATATGATGAAGATAGCATCGAAGAGATAAAAGATAATATTACAAATAAGATTAAATTAGATTATTATAGAAAATCTTTTCAAATAAAAGATGAAGTTACAGATAGTAATCTATATGAAACAATATGTGATAGAATCTGCAAGAAGTATGGATTATGTGGTAAAACATTACAAGAAAAAGAAAATCAAATAAAATTTATTAAATACCATCATCATATTTACAATTCTGGAACTCTATATACAGATTTTGTAAGAATGTATAAATTTGAACATGAATTAAGAATGTTGCTATTAAAATATACATTGATAGTTGAAGAAAGTATAAAAAATATATTTATCTCTTATCTTAATGATATAGGTGCTGAACCTAATTATTTAGTTAATATGGATAACTATAATACAAATTCTTTAAAGTCTAAATCATTTGATACAATGAAGCTGATAATTGATAAATATGATAATCAGAAATCTAAACCCATAAAAAGAAAGAGAGATCAACATTTGATTGTTCCATATTGGATTATTATAAATGAACTAGCTATGAATCAAACATACTATGCGATAGCAAACTTGAATTCAGATGATTCTAATAAAATATTTTTAAGATGTTTAAATTTTTTTACACAACTTAACTTATCAGAAGAAAATAGAGGTAAAACACAAAAACAAATCGTTTATGAGAAGAGAATGGTTAATAATTTCAAAACATTATTATGTTATTTGGGTGAATTTAGAAATATGTTAGCCCATAATCAGCCAATATATTGCTATAATGTATTAAATTATAGTATTAATGGTAATCCTAAATTTGAATATGAATTACCCATGGCAAATCCTGAATATAAGGATAAAAATGGTAATAAAATACCAATTGAAAAACAACAAATAAATATAATGGGATCATTAATGAATAGTTTAAGGGAATATTATGGTAGTGATAATTTTAATTCGAATAATTCCACTAAACTAGATCTTTCAAAAATAATATATATTTTATATAAAATGTTACAACATATCGATAAAAACACTAAATTTTATTCAGAATTGGTAGAAATATATTCGAAATATAACATAATTTTAAGCAAATCTAGTATTGAAGTTGATAATCCAAGTCAAATTGATAAACTTAAGAATATTATTTCAGAACTATCTACATATGATATGGAAATATATAGTTTCATAGAAAAAATTGAATCTGGAAAAGCATATAAATTGGAATTAAAAGCTAAAGAAAAAAAATTGAAAAAAATAATAAAACAAGTAAATTCTGTATCAAAAAAAATTAATGTTAATGAAATTAAATCTAAATATAAACATTTTCCAGCAGGAAAACGATATACTGAATTTACAGGAATAAATTCAAATTTTTTTACTAATATCAAATAGGGTGCATAATTATTAAAAAAAAACATATATATATAATAGTTACATATTTACAAAAATATTAAAATATGATATTATGAATATGTAATTAAATTCCGTTATTAACGGGGGAAAGAGGAACTGAGGTTCCTTTTTTCTTATTATAAAAAGATAGTTAAGAAATATCTCAACTACCTTTTCAGCTATTCAAAATTTTTATGATATTTATTTACTTTTAAATAAAGATAAAAGTATTTATATAAAATTTGACGTACGTGAATTCTAACTTTTCCCTGAAGAGAGTGAGAACTCTCATTTTTTTTATTAAAAACTAGGTACGTAAATTAAAAAAATACATAAAAGTTGATTATTTAAGAGTATTGGAAAAAATTTCAATTCATTTTGTATTAATCGACAAAATTACTGATAAATAGTAGAATGTCAGTAGATTTGTCAAAAAAAAGGAAAAAAATTTATGGAAAGGGCGACAATAAAAGAAAATGCTAAAGAATATTTGATTAAAGCTATTGCACAAGAATTAGCAACCGCAGAAGTATTTAATGAATATTTAGAAGTGTTTAAAAATTTGCATTAATAAATACTTTGAAAATAAAAGAGTATGTGATTTGGATTTAAAATTCATTTCGAAAGAGATGAATTTTTTATTTATAAGAGATTTTAAATACTAAATATTTTCTTAATTTAATAAAATAACTGGTTATTTAATAAGTTTTGTGTTACAATAAAAAACAAATTTTTAGGGGGATCTATTATGAATATTTTAGTAGTTAATCCAGCAAATAAACCATTTACTAATAGGTCTATTTTGGCTGAACCATTAGATGTATTACAAGTTGCAACAATTATAAACAAAAAATTTGATAATGTAAAAGTAATTGATATGGATGTTAATAGAATGGATAATAATATCAATAGCTATTTATCAAATGAAAATATAGTTGTTTTTGTTTATGATTATCAATTACCATTACACACTACCGAAACAATACAAAATATATTTGAAACAATACAAAATACAAATAGGTCTACTAAATTTATAATGATTGGAAAAACATCTACTTATTTTTATCAAAAATTTTTGAATAATGGTATAGATATTGTTATTAAAGGAATAGCGGATGAAATTATTAATGATGTAATAGAGAATATTAATGATTTAGAAAAACTAAAAATTATTCCTAATTTAGTTATTAGAACAGAAGAAGGTATATTTATTACTGAAAATAAAGTATTAATAAACGATTTTAATAAGTTGCCAATGCCTAATAGAGATTTATTAGATATTACTAAATATATGGATACAAGAACTATTATTACTTCAAGAGGTTGTGTTGGAACTTGTAAATTTTGTGCTACCCCATATTATTTTGGTAAATGGAGTGGAAGAAATGTTACAGATGTAGTAAACGAAATAGAAATGTTAATATCAAAATATAATACAAAGAAAATAATTTTTCTAGATGACAATGCAACTGTTAATAAGAAGCGAATGATAGAAATTTGTAAAGAAATTGAAAAAAGAAATATTAAATGTTTATTTGGTGCATTATGCAGTATTAAATGTTATGATAAAGAACTTTTAGAATATATGTATAAGGTTGGATTTAGATGGATTCACTTTGGCATCGAAACAGGAAGTGAAAGATTGTTAAAATTAATGAATAAAGATATGGATATTAACTATATAAAACAAGTACTTGAAGAAACAAAGAAAATTGGTTATAGAATTAGAACAAGTTTTATTTTAGATTATCCTTCATCAACCAAAGAAGATATTATAAAAACAAAAGAATTGATTTTGTCACTAATGCCTCATGAGTTAAGACTTCATTATTTAGCATATCGTGTTGGTACACCTATATACAATGATAACAAAGATGCTCTAAATAAAACACAATATATTCATAGTAATAAACCTAACATAAAAAATAATGATTTAACTAATGAGATAAATAACCTTATAAAAGAATTAGAAAAAGAAAATTATAATTTGATTTTAAATGATATAGATTGGGGATTATTTGAAAATGCTGATAAGGATACTAAAATAGCGGCATTTACTCCAATAAAGTATGGGATGTGTTGGTATGAATAAATTAATAGGAATAACAGGTGGAATGTCATCAGGAAAAACAACTATATCTTACGATATTTTAAAATATAACCCTGATTACATTTATGTAGATGTAGACATTTTTAGAAGGAATTTATATAAAAATGATTCATATATTTCGGAGTTAAAAAAATCGCTTCCCGAATTAAAAAAATATGATGAAATAAATTCTTTGATTTTAAATAAATATATTTATAGTAATGAAGAATATATGAAAAGGTATAAAGAAATATTGTATAAATATTTGTTTAATTATTTAGAGAGTTTTGATGATAAAACAATAATTGTAGATTGGGCATTAATACTTAATGATAATTTACAAGATAGATTTGATAAAATAATTTATGTTGACTCTTCAGAAAAAATAAGATTAGAAAGATTAAGCGAAAGTGATTTATCTAAGGAAGATATATTAAAAAGATTTTCACTTCAAAAAATAGATAATTTAGAAAAGTATCATTCAGATAACTTTTTAATAATTAATAATGATAATGGTTATGATTTAAACAAAATTAATGAATTTTTAAACAGTATGGAATGTAAATTTACTTTACCAAATAATGAGGGTAAGGCAATTTGGGAAATTACACACCAATGTAATTATAATTGTTCTTATTGTATATTTTCTTGTAATGGTAAAAAGATTGATGGAGAATTAACTACTGAAGAATGTTATCATATTATAGATGAATTAGTTCTACATAATTTTAAACACTTAAAGATAACTGGTGGAGAACCATTTATTAGAAAAGATATCTTAGAAATTTTAAAATATGCGAGTGAAAGATTAATTACTGATATATCAACTAATGCATCATTAATAACTCCAGAAAAGGTAAAATTGTTAAATGAGTTAAAGTTAAAAATGATACATGTTAGTTTAGATGGAGATAAATTAGAACATGAATCGGTAAGAGGAAATAATACTTATGAAAGAACTATAAAAGGTTTAGAAGCATTAAGAAAATCAGTTAATAAAGTTAGAATAGGTTCTGTTATACATAGGGATAACCAATATGATTTAGAAAGTTTAATTTTAAATTCAGTAGATTTAGAAGCAGATGAAATAATTTTTTCAATAATGGAACCAGTTGCGGGTCAAGATAGAACATTAGTCAAGACAGTACCAAATGAGGTATTAATTCCACAAATTGATGATTTAAAAGAAAAATACAATGGACAAATAATAGTTAATTATAATTTTGGTAAACAACCTAATTTTGTTCATAGGTGCCCTGCAGGAGATAAGTTTATATATATAAATAATTTTGGTAATGTAAGTCCATGTCCTTGGGTATTAGAAAATGATAAGACCTGCATTACAACCAAATCATTAAGAGATAATTCTTTAGAAGAAATAAAAAAAGATAAAGTTTTAGTATGTTTTTTAGATGCTAAAAGTAAAGGAAAATGTTATGGAAAGATTTAATAGTATATATCCTTTTACTTCTGAAAATATTGCTGGATATATGAAGAATTTAAATTTAACTAATAAAAAAGTTCTTACAGTAACAGGATCAACTGATCATATATTAAATGCAGTATTACAAGGAGCAACGGATATAACATCATTTGATATTAATCCATTAACAAAACCATACATGGATTTAAAAATTAGTGCTGTAAAGAATTTATCTTATGAAGAATTTATACAATTCTTGTTATTTGAAAGTAAAATGAATTTAGATTATAATCTTATTTCAAGTTTAGATATGTTTAATGAAAGTAAAAATTTCTGGTTAGAACAATTATCAAAATTTAATAATAATGGTAATGAACTTCGAAATTCACCATTATTTAATACAAAATACTTTAATCCTTATAGTAAATTATGGCAAAATTTATATTTAGAAAAAAGTAAGTATAATTTATTAAAACAACAATTAAAAAATGTAGATATTACATTTATCAATGCAAGTTTAAAAGACTTAAGAATAGAAGATAATTTTGATTATATGTTTTTATCTAATATAGCTGATTATTTAAATTTGATGTATAATAGAGATGAGTTAAGGAAATATAGGGATTTGTTAAACAAATTTCAGGAAAGAGTAAATATAATATATTTTGCTTATTTATATGATATAGGAAATTCTAATCCTAGAACAGAGATAGACGATTTAAGAAAGGTAAAAGAAATATTTTCAAATTTCCAAAAAGTTGAATTTAAGAGTGCTTTAGAAGGAAGTTCAAAAAATAAAAAAGATGGTGTTTTAATTTTAAAAGGAGGAGGAAAATAGAATGTCAGAAAGTAGAAATAATAGTGAAAGTAGAGGATATGGATATGTATCTGTATCAAGTGAAAGTAGAAATACAGGAGAAAGTAAACGTGAAGTAATCAAAATTAGATATAATAATTTAGATGATATTGATTCTATAATAGAAAAATTAGAAAGAGAAATGCCCACTAGTACATCTAATAATCCAAGAATAAATGAAGCTTTAGAAAAAAGAAGACAGAAAATTGAAGAATTAAAAAAATTAGCAGAAGAAGCAAAAGTAAAATTGGAAGAAGAGAAACAATTAAAAATGTTAGAACAATCTAATAATGAGTTAGATTGTATTATATATAATATGAAACAAATGGTTAAAAAACCTATTAAACCTAATTCTAGTTATTTACCATATAATTTTTCGAGTGAAAGTCACGGTTCGGGTGAAAGCAGGTGGTAATATGGAAAACATTTATAAAGATTTACATTCTAATCAAAAAATTTTGATATATGAAATGTTAAAAAGAGGTATAAATGTTGAAGTATTAGATAAAAATTTAGAATTAATTAAGGCATCTTATAATGGTCATGATGAGTTAATTTATGATAGAGATTCATCTATAATGCCATATAATGTTTCAATACTTGCTGGAGATAAAGGAATAACAAAACACATATTACAAAATAATGGTGTTAGTGTTCCAATTGGCGAAGTATTTAATGCTTATGATTCTAATTACATTTTAAAAGCATTCAAAATATTTAATTGTCCCGTTGTTTTAAAACCTGTTTTTGGTTCTCATGGATATGATGTTTATACTAATATAACAACTGAAAGTGAATTATTAAAATCAATAGAAAAGATAATTCAAAATAGAGGACAAAATACGAAAGTGTTAATAGAAGAATATTTTGAGGCTAAAGAGTATAGAGTATTTGTTACTAAAAATGGGGACTATGCTGTATTACATAGAGATCCTGCGCATGTTTTTGGTGATGGAATTCATAACATAAAAGAATTAATTGCAATGGAAAATTACCGTAGAATGAATCCAAGAACAAATGCTTTATGTGAAATACTTGTAGATGAAGAAATGTATAAATATATTAAATCAAATGGTATAGAAATGGATACTATTCCAGCATCAGGAGAGAAAGTATATTTAAGACCAAATTCTAATGTTGCTATGGGAGGAATTTGTGAAGATTATACTGACAGGGTTCATCCTAGTGTAATTGATGTTGGAATGAAAGTATTAGAAGCATTTCCTGGACTTCCATATGTTGGAATTGATTATATGACTAATTCTATAGAGCAAGAACAAAATGATGATAGTTATAGAATAATTGAAATAAATACAGTGCCTGGAGTACATATGCATTTTAGACCTGCAATTGGTAAATCACAAAACATTGCTAAATATATGGTTGATATGATTTATCCAGAAACAAAAAATTATGAAAAAGGTGAGAAGAATGAATACCAAAAATCTCTTAAAAAATTCTAAAGCATACTATGAAGATAATGATTATTATGAAATTTTTAGTGTGGCAGAGGATGGTGAAAATAAGGTTGCAAATTATTTAAAAGGTATTTGTGAAGATAAAATAGTTTTAGATGCTGGATGTGGAACAGGAAAATTTTTAAACATATTAGAAGAAAATTTTAAAAAATATATTGGAATTGATTTATCAGAAAAGCAGTTAGAAAAGGCAAAATCAAAATCTAAAAAAACAACTTCAGAATTTATTTGTTCAAATTTATCAGATATTAATTTAGAAAGTAATAAAGTTGATTTAATAGTATGTTCATGGGTGTTGGGAACAATAATTGATTTAGAAGAAAGAAATAAATGTATAAATGAATTAAAAAGATTATTAAAACCTAATGGAACAATCATATTAATTGAAAATGATGAAAATAGTGAGTTTGAAGAAATAAGAAATAGAACTAAAGATAGTAGAACTAGAGATTATAATAACTGGATTTTATCAAATTGCTTTACTATTGATAAAAAAATAGATACATATTTTGATTTTAAAACTTATGAAGATGCTAAGAAAAGTTTTGAAGTAATATATGGACGAGAAATATCAAGTAAGATAAAAAATAATAGAATAAATCATAAAATAATAATATTTAAATTTCAAAAATGATTAATATGTCATGTAGAGTACTGATATAATTTCAATACTCTTTTTTCTTTAATAATAAAGTTTATCAAAGAAATTCTAAATTTTATGATAAAATATATATAACGAGGTGGAAATATATGGAAAAAGCCAAAAAAGTAATAGATGAGTTTAATAAAGCTAGAGATTGGAGTAAGTTTCATACTCCTGAAAATTTAGCTAAATCAATTTCTATTGAGGCAGGTGAATTATTAGAGTGCTTTCAGTGGAATAATGAATATGATAGAGAAGAGTTAATTGAAGAATTAGCGGATGTACAAGCATATTGTATTATTTTAGCTGAAAAAATAGGTGTTGATTTAGAACAAATTGTTTTAGATAAATATAAAAAGAATGAAAAAAAGTATCCAGTTAAAAAAGCAAAGGGAGTAAGTACAAAGTATACTAAGCTTTAGGAGGAAGTAAATATGTCAGTTGAAGAACCAATTATAATTAAAATAGATGATAATATAAATTCATTAAATGAATTATATAAAAAACTAGAAGGTAAGGGTAAGAAAAATACATTAATAAAAGAATATCCAATTGTTTATATTCATAATTGGGAGAATAATGGAAAAAATTATGCATATGTGGGTGAATCAAATAACCTTTACCAAAGAACAGGACAACATTATGCTAAAATGAATGATCCAAAATCTTGGCAAAAAAATTTGAAAAATAAAAATGCATCCTTATATGTAATCGCGCATCCTGAATTTCATAAATCATTAACATTAGATATAGAAAATGAACTAATTCGCTATTTAAGTAGTTCAAGTAGTTTTGAAAAAGTTTATAATGGGAAATTTAATCCACAAAATAAATATTATAAATCTGAAGACCTTAATGAAATATTTTGTAAGATATGGAAAAAATTAAGAAAGATGGATAGTAAAAGATATTTATTAGAAAGTGAAATAAGAAATTCACCTATATATAAAGCATCTCCATTACATAAATTAAACTCTGAACAAAAATTAGCAAAAGAAAAAATATTAAATAAAGTATATCATGCATTAGCAGATAATAAAGATAACAGTAAATTAATATGGGTACAAGGAGATGCAGGAACAGGTAAAACTGTATTAATGAGTAGCATGTTTTATGAATTACTAAGTAAATATGACGATGATACAGAAAGTGAAGAAACTCTTGATGCTGCTTTTATTGTTAACAATGATGAACAATTAAAGGTATATAAAGAAATAATAAAAAAATTAAATTTAATAAGAGATAGACATAAAGTAGTATTTAATCCAACACAATTCATAAATCAATTTATTGAAAAGAAAAATTCACCTATAAAAAGAACAAAAAGTTATGATGTTGTATTTGTAGATGAAGCTCATTTATTATTAACTAGAAAAAATCAAGCCTTTACAGGTGAACATGGACAACTTGTTGAAATAATTAAACATGCTAAAGTAGTAGTTGTTATGTTTGATAAAAGACAAATAATGAATGCTGAACAATATTTAAGTGATGAAGAAATAAAAAATTATGAAGAAAAAGCTAAATCACAAGATAATTTTGTTGAACTTACTGAACAAATGAGAATGAATGCAAATCCTGAAGTAATGAAGTGGTTAAGAAACTTCTATATAGATGGAATAATAAATCCACTTACTAAAAAAAGAGGTAAATATGAGATTAAAATATTTGATACACCTTTTCAATTAGAAAAAGCAATTCAAAAAAAGGAAAAAAACAAATCAACTAAATTATCTAGGATTATTGCGACATACGACTGGAAATATAATGGTGAAAATCCTCCAAAAGATGAAAAATATTGGAATGTTAAAATAGGTGATTGGGTAAGACCATGGAATAAAGAAATAATAAGATATTCAAATAAAAAAGAAACTAAAGCAGTTTCAGGATTAACATGGTCAGAACAACCACAAACAATTAATGAGGTAGGTTCAATATACACGATACATGGATTTGATTTAAGCTATGCTGGTGTAATATTAGGTCCATCTATAAAATATAGAGATGGTCATATTGTATATGATCCAAGTTGTAGTTTCAACGAAAAAGCTAAACAAAAGAGAAAATTAAAAGATGGAAGTAAGAAAAGTTTTTGTGAAATATTTTTAAATCATGAATTAGGAGTATTATTAACAAGAGGAGTTAATGGATTATATATTTATGCGTGTGATGAAGAACTTAGAGAAAGATTAAAAAAATGCGTTTAATTTAATAAGTAAATTATCTTAAGAGGACTAAAAGTAGTTCTCTTTTTTTTAAGAAAAATTAAAAATATATTCCAAAATTATTGTTTAATCATAAACTATATTGGGAGAGTAATATATATGAATAACATAAATAAAGATTTTTGTTGTGATGATTTTTAAAAGGCAAAAAAAATACTAGAAGGCGCAAATAGTTGTAAATATTGTTATGTATTAGGTCCAACAGGACCACAAGGTGACCCAGGACCAATAGGTCCGCAAGGAGAAATAGGTCCAAAAGGTGATATGGGTCTTCAAGGACCTAAAGGCGATAGAGGAGATATTGGTCCAACAGGACCTAAAGGAGAAAATGGACCTACTACAATTACAGTAGGTCAGACAGAAACAGTAGAACCAACTTCTTTAGCAGAAGTAACAAATACAGGAACCAATAAGGATGTTATATTAAATTTTAAAATACCAAAATGAGAAAAAGGTGAAATAGGCCCTAAGTGTGAAAAAGGAGAAATAGGACCAAGAGGACTTCCTGGTGAAATAGAAATTAGCCAGGCTATTACAATAGATGGAACAGAAACAATAGAACCAAATGAACTTGCAGAAGTGCAAGATGATTTTGAAAGTAATATTCACCATTTAACATTCTATATACCAAAAGGAGAAAAAGGTGAAAAGGGTGATCAAGGAGAAGTAGGACCAGCTCCAGATATTGCATATGGTGAAAGATATTTAGATTTAGAACAAGAATTAGTTTTAACAGCGGGTCAAGATACATTAGTTCCTTTAAATTTAGGGGGACCCGCATTTTTTACATATTTTGATACTGAAAACACTATTGAAATAAAACAAGATGGTTTCTATTTAATATCATATTTCTTTAGCGCATCACCTAGTGATGACTGTAAAATAACTGCTATGGTAAAAAGAAATGATTTATTATTTCAGGCATGTAATGTAACAACTGATATGAAAGCAAATACTATTGGAAATATTAGTAATATGATAATAGGAGCATTAAATGATGGTGATAAAGTTACATTATGTGTAAGGTCATCAGTAAATACAACATTAACATTTAATGGAAGTACTAGCGCTAATCTAGTATTAGTAAGAATTCACTAATTAAAAGGCTTATATAAGTCTTTTTTCTTGATTATTTTATTATTTAATGATAGTATTTTTATGAAAGTAAAGGAGTTTTATATATGGAATTATCTATGATAGCTGCAGTTGGAAAAGGTAATGAACTTGGAAAAAATAATGAACTAATATGGAATATACCAAATGATTTAAAGTTCTTTAAAGAAAAAACTATTGGTAAAACTGTTGTAATGGGTGCAAATACTTTTCATTCAATTGGTAAACCATTACCAAAAAGAACAAATATTGTAATTACACATCAAAATATTGATAAAGTTTTAATATACAGAAGCATAAGAGAATTTCTTATAGATTACAAAAATAAAACAGAGGAAGTTTTTATAATTGGTGGAGCTAGTATATACAAAGAATTTATAGATTATGCATCCAAATTATATTTAACAGAAATAGATGCAAGTGACAAAGAAGCAGATACTTATTTTCCAGAATTTAATAAACAATTATATGAAAAAATAATTTTGGATAAAAATGAAGAAAATGGCATTAAATATACTCATACGATGTATAAGAAAAAAATCTAATAGACCAAATAAGTCTATTTTTTTTATTTTTTGTCGAAAAAAGTTGACATTTTTTAAATACAGTCATATACTATACTAGTATACTGATTTGGTATATTGGTATAGGAAGTGATAAAATGAATAAAAAAGAGGAAGTAATAAACGCAGCAAGAGATCTTTTTACTAAGTATGGATACAAAAAAGTATCTATGGATGAAATAGCAAAAGAAGCAAATGTTACTAAAAAAACTATTTATTCTTACTTCAGTGATAAAGAAGCAATGTTTAAATATTTTGCAAGTGAAGAACTTCAAAGTATGAAAGAAAAAATAGAAAATGATGTAAATAGCAGCACCTCATTTATAGATAGAGTATCTAAAATACTTTATGAATCATTACTTTTTAGAAAGAATAGCGATTTAATAAAGACTATTATTAAAGAGATATCTAAAAATAATACTGCAGAATGCATTTCTTTTTTAAAGTTTTATGATAATGAAATTGTTAGTTATATAGAAGAAAAAATAAGACAAGAAATTCAAAATAAAACAATAAAAAAATGTGATGCACATTTAACTGCATTTATTATTTATAAAGTATATTCATCAATATTATTTGAATATGATAGAGAAATTGATGAAGAGAAAGTAACCAAAGAAGTTACAAACATATTAAAAGATGGTTTATTAAATTAGGGAGGTTTTAAATATGAAAAATAAAAATCATAAGTTTTTTAATTATGTCATAATTGCGGCCGTATTAATAATTCCATTTATGTATAGCTTTTTCTATTTAAAAGCATATTGGAATCCATATGGTGAAGGTAATATAGATAATTTACCTGTTGCAATAGTAAATGAAGATAAAGGTTCTAAGGGTGAAGAACTAGTAAAAGAAATAAAGGATAGTAAAAAATTAAAATTATCAGTAGTCGATAGTACAAAGGCAGAAGATGGACTTTATAATAAAGATTATTATGCTGTTATAAATATTCCAGAAGATTTTACAGAAAGTATGGAAAGTGCTAGTACAACAAATAAGAAACATGCAACTATCACATATTCACCTAACCAAAAATCAAATTATCTAGCAAGTCAAATAATTAACAATGTAGTTAATGTAGTTGAAAAAAATCTAGATAATAAAGTAAATTCAGAAATAGTAGGTACTTTATCTGATACAGTTAAAGAAGTACCTGATAAACTTGAAACTATAAGTGATGGATTTGATAAATTAAATGATGGAACTAATCAGTTAAAAGAAGGATCAAATACACTTACAAGTGGTACAGAAAGTTTAAAACAAAACTATACTAAATTTAATGAAGGTGTAAAAAGTTTACAAAGTGGTACAAATACACTTGCTAGTGGAGCAAAAGAATTTAATCAGTTAACAAGTGGACTATTTACTATGCAAACTGGTGTTACAAATTTAAAAAATGGTAGTGATGCATTTACAACTGGTTTAAATAGTTATGTGACAGGTGTAAATTCTGCACTTGCAAACACTAATAATTTAGCAAGTATAGTTGTAAGTACAACATGTGCAAGAATAGAAGCAGGAGATAGTACAATAACAGAATATGATAAGAATGCATGCTTAATTGCAAAAGGAATGCTTGCTAATAATCCAAATTATGGTGGAACAAATGCTATAAATTATTTAACTATTAGTGGTAATAAATTAAATTCAAGCAATCAAGAAATAAATGCTGGAATAAATACTTTAAATAGTAGTGTATCATCACTTGGTACAGTAAATGAAAAAATAACTAAACTACAAAATGGTGCAAATAGTCTTCTTGATGGAGCAAACACATTATATAGTAGTTCTGAACAAATAATGAATGGTATTAATACTTTAAATGATGGAGCAAATACCTTAAATAGCGGAATAACTACTTTAAATAATAGTGTATCATCTGCTAAAAACGAATTAAATGAAAATATTGAAACTACTAAAAAAGAAGTAGCAAAAGTAAATGGATTAAAAGAATATAGTAATGAACCTGTTAAAGTTGATACAGAAGCTGTTAATGAAGTATCAAGTTATGGTACTGCATTCTCACCATTCTTTATATCAATCGCATTATGGGTTGGATGTTTAATGCTTTATATAGTATTATACTTTGATAAAGAAGAAAGATTTAAAAGGTTATCAATTAATAATCCAAATCTTTTACAAAGAACATTATGTTATCATGGACTTGCAACGCTCGCAGGTATAATACTAGGAATATTATTACAAATATTATTAGACTTTGAAATAACTAACGTTTTATTATATTATGTTTCAATAGTATTAATTGCTAATACATTTGTTGCTATAATTGAATTGTTAATAGTAAACTTTAAAGATATTGGTAAATTTATTGCTCTTATCTTACTTGTACTTCAATTAGCCGCAGCAGGAGGAACATTCCCAATAGAAACAGTAACAAAAGGATTTAGATGGCTACATAAAGTTCTTCCAATGACATATACAATAGATTTATTAAGAGAAAGTTTAGTAACAATTGAATCTAAATTATTAACTCATAACTTTATCATTGTATTTATAATATTTATTGTATTCTTTGGTATTAATATTGCTCATGATATAATAAGACAAAAGAAAAATAAATAATTCAAATGGTGCATATGCATCATTTTTCTTTACATTAAAAATATGTAAAACTTATGTAAAAAGTGTAAAAAATATTCTTTATATCATTAAAATATGTTAAACTAGTTTTAGTAAAATAGGAAGTGAATATATGAAAACAAAAAAGAAAAAATCAAACTGGATAAAATTTATAGTATTTTTAGTAATAATATTTTTAGTATTAATGATTTCTTCAATAGCGTTATTTATAAATTATAAAACAAATAAGGTAAATAAATCATTATCTTATAATGAAACAGGGGAGTTATCTTATTTAGTTTGTTTAAATAAAAATGATATTATAAAAGATGAATGTATTAGTGAAAAAAGAAGTTTTATATCTGATATGATAGATAAAATAAAATTTAAACTTGATTATAGTTTAAAATCAACTGATATAGCAAATTATAATTATTCATATGAAATACTTGCAGAAACAATAATAAATGAAAAAGGTTCATCAGATAAAATATTATATAAGGATAGTAAAGTAATTGGAAAAAATAGTTATAATAAAGATAAAAAAGATACTATTAGTATAAATGATGATTTTAATATTAATTTTAGCGATTATAATAAGATTGTTACTAATTTTAAAAATCAATATCCAGTAGATGTGGATGGTAATTTAATAATAACTGTAAATGTAAATATAAATGGCGAAAAAGAAGGTATAAATGAAGACATTAAAAATAATTATGATTTAAAAGTAATTGTACCTCTTGGAAAAGAAACAACAGAAATAAAAGACTTTATAACTACAATAGATAATAATGGTTCAATTAATAACTATGAGAAAACAAAAGAAGGGTATACTTTATTCTCACTTTTATGTGATATAGTTTATAAATTAGATATATTATATGTAATATTTGTTTTTGCATTTATATTTAAAATAATGCCAAAAATGAGTGGATATAATTTAGAATTAAAAAGGGTATTAAAAGAATATGATAAAATGATTGTAAATGTAAATTCAATGCCAGAATTAGGTGATTTACAAGTGATGGAAGTATCAAACTTTGATGAACTAGTAGATGCTAAAAAGAATTTAAATAAACCAATAATGTACTTTGATAATTATGATAAAAATGAAGTAATATTTGTTGTAAAATCAGATAGTGATGCATTTGTTTATATAATGAATAAATATGATAAATAAAAAAATTATAGATTTTCTATAATTTTTTTTACTATTTCTGTACTTCTTTCTCCTGCTTCTTTTTCAAAATCATCATTACCATCAGCAAAATCAGAAACAGTTCTAATACATACAAAAGGGACATTATTTTTTCTTGATATATGACCAATACTTGCACTTTCCATATCAACAATAGTTGCTTTAGTTCTATTATATATTTCATCTCTTACTTTAGAATCAGTAACAAAACAGTCACCACTAGTAATAGGAGATACATAATAATTAACATTTTCTTTTTTTAATATATCTTCTGTAATACTAATTAATTTTTCATCAGCTTTTATATTTCCATCATCAGGAGTAGAATATTTCATAATTCTAATAGGAGTAAAATCATGATATGTTACAAAAGATGATATAACTGTATCCATAACTTTTAATTTATCTGTTAAACTACCAGCGCATCCTGTATTAATTATATAGTCTGGCATATATTTATCAATTATATATTGTGTATTTGCAGCAGAATTTACTTTACCAATACCACTTTTACTAAGTATTATTTCTTTATTACAAAAATTTCCTACATAAATATCATTATTATCTTCTTTTTTTAAATTTAATGTTGCTTTTAAATTTTCAACTTCAACATCCATTGCGCCAATAACCGCAATCTTCATACTTTATCACCTCATGAACTTAATTATATCAAAATTTTGAATAAAATGTAGTATTTTGTCAGAAAATATAAAAGGTGATATGTATGAAAACTATATTTAAAATAATTTTAATTATTATATTATTTCTTTTTTTATTTATTTTTATAGGAAAAAATAATGATTCTAAAACTGTTTTTATGGAGAATGAAAGAAATGGTAATCATTATAAATTAATATTTTCTAAAGAACCATTAACAATAAGAACTATTAAATTAAAATTAATTCCTTTTATTAATAATGGCTATATAACAAAAATATATGTAAAATATGATGAAAATTTAAAAGATTATTTTAAGGATAAGGAATATTTTTCTTTTGATAACTCAAGTATTAATACTGGAATAGATACTTTAAAGAAGGAATATTTAAATGTATTAAACTCAAATTATTTATATAATGAAATAGAAAAAGATATAAATGATGTATCAATAGAAAGTGTAGATGTATATGCAGAAGAAAGTGTAATTAATAATTTTAAGAATAAATTTAAAAATGTAATAGTAGAAAAGTTAAATGAAAAGTATTAATAAATTGCAATTATTGTAATATAATTTAATGAAAAAAGATAAAAAGTAAAAAATATTGTCAAAAATTTCAGAAAATATATTGAAATGTTATTTAAATTATGGTAAGATTAATACTGTCATGGACCCTTAGCTCAGTTGGTTAGAGCATCCGGCTCATAACCGGGCGGTCGTAGGTTCGAGTCCTACAGGGTCCACCATTTATATAATTGTGCAGGTGTGGCGAAATTGGCAGACGCGCTAGACTTAGGATCTAGTTCCTTACGGAGTGGGGGTTCAAGTCCCTTCACCTGCACCATTGACGAATCTGTTCGAACTATTCGAACTTTTATATATGAATCAATCAGAAATGATTGATTTTTTCGTTTTTTGAAAAAATCATAGAAAGGTTGGTGTCTATGATAAAAATAATTAAAGAAGAAATTGAGATTGATGAATCTTTAGTTTCAAGATTAAGTGTTATATGTGATTTTTGTAATACTACTCTTATCATAGAAAATGGTAGTATTAGGAAGATAGAACACACTAATTTAACTTATATTGAACCACATAGAATTATTATAAATAATGAACTATATCTAGCATTTAATTATTCGAATGAAATCTATGTTCATAATCTCGGTAAAAAGATAAAACTTTCAGAACTAGAACAATATATAAAAGAAAACTAGATACTATTTATTCAAAAAAGTTGAAAAAGTTAGTTAAATAGGTAAATGCAAATTTCATATAATTATTGAAAAAACAAGGTAAAATGCAAGTTTTCTCTTGTTTTTTTACTAAAATAATATATAATAATTGTTGAAAAAAGGAAATTATTGCATGCAAAAGAGATTTTTGAATATTTTTTCAAAAATTAAATGCAACTTTTAAATAGTTAAATTTGTTCAATCAATTGTTTTCTTTTTTTAGTTTATTTTATGAGTAGTTTATAACTCAAATTGACTTCATCTTTTTTTATAGGAACGAGATGAAGTTTTTTTGTTATTGTATTTCCGTAAATATTGTTGAATAGTTCAAAAGGAGTATGAAAATTTAAACTTTTTCTTGAAACATTATTTATGTTATTCATCATATCAATAATGTTTTCATTAGTTAATTTATCAAAAGTTATACCTTTTGGAATAATATATCTTATAAATTCATGATTTCTTTCAATTCCACCTTTTTGCCAAGAAGAATAAGGTTCACAATAGAATACGTTAATTTGTTTTTCACCGGTTAGTTGATCAAATTCAATATCTTCAGGCTTAGAAAATCCCCAACCGTTGTCTGTTAATATTACTTCAAATAATATTTTAAATATTTCTGATCCTAATTGTTTTCTAAGTTTTTTAAAAACATTAGATACTGAATCAGGCTTATATTTATCTATTAAAAACATAAGCATCAGTTTACTATTTCTAAAATAAAGAGTCATGATACATTTTTTATCTTCAAATTTACCTATAACAGTATCCATTTCAACAATATTAGAGTTAGGATGAATTTCTATATATTTATTCATATCTTTTAATGTTCTACCAAATCTAATAACATTATCAAATCTAATAGTTGGTTTTTCATTTGTTCTTTTCCTAGGTTTATAACTATAAGCTCTAGGAAGCATTTCATCATTAATGCTTGAAAAATAACCTTTATGAACATAATTATAAAATGTTTGAATTGATCTAGGAAATTCATCTTTAATATTATTAAAAATATGAGAAATAGGTTGGTTCTTATTTTTAATTTTGTCTTTAAAATAATCATTCCAATAATCGATTTCATCAATCGACATATCAATACCTATTCTAGACTTTTCTAATAAATAATTATAATTTTTTTGAGCTTTAATGTAATTATAATAATATTTCTTTTTGCGACAATAAGTTTTAATGTTGCATCCGTTACAAACATATGGGAATCTTTTTGTTTTATTGCATTCTTTAAAATCACCTTTACCAGTTATTCTTCTATTTTTGATTTCTCTCGATACAGTAGAAGAAGTAGAATCAACATAATAAGCTATATCCTTTAATTTATAATTTAATCTTAATAATTGTTCAATCAACATTCTGTTTTCTACAGATAGTCTTCTTTTCATATTTATCCGTCCTTTCTTTGATAAAAAAGAAAACAATTGATTGATTATTTATTAAATACTATTAAAGGACTAAATGCAAGTTTTATTAATTCAAGTTAAAAAGTTGCATTTAACTTTTTAAACAACAGAAATGTGTGTAAAAGTTGTAAAATGTAAAAAAATATGTTATGATAGTTGTCAATTTCTAAATTAAATTGTTTAAATTTAGAAACCACTTGTATAATGATAAAAAATCATTATGTGATACATTAAATGTAGGTGATTTTATGAAATATAAAGATTTTTATGAACAGGAAAAATTACGTGAGAGAAAACCAGAACAAAAAAATAATTTAATTGCAGAAGAATTTATATTGAAATTTCTAGAAATGACATATAGAGATAGAGAAGAATTGTTATATCAAACAGGAAATCCTATAGAAGAATTATTATATGATTTTTTTTCACTAAAAGGTACTGAATTTGAAAAAGATTTTCTTGATTTGTTAAATTCCTATAATTTTAATTATTCTATGTCAATTCATAATGCAATTTATTATTTATTAGCAACAGATAGAGAATATGATAATACAATTGATCCTTTGCTATGGCCAGGAATTAATGATATAAAAAAGGATGAATCAAAATATATTTTAAGTACTATTTTAGGAACCATTGAAGTATATAAAGCAAGTGAAATATTATCTGATTCAAAATCTTATCATATTTTCGAGAAAGACTTAATGGGAAAATGTTATGATAGAACTTATGATTTTTTAAGAGAAAATAATGATTATAGGGCGATACTTTCGTATATGCCTAATTTCTTTTATGGAGGGCATTATCATGCTTATCTAGAAAAAGATAATGAAGTTTTAGATATAGCATCAAATGCATTATATTGTTCTAGACAATCTATTAATAAAATACTATGTGGAGAAATATTGGCAAAATTGACATATAAACAAGTAAAACAAAAATTTAATAGAATTAAAAACACCATACCTGATATAGGTTCTAAAAATAAATTATTAACATTAGCACTATATTATGATAGAAAAAATAATTAGTAAAAATTGTTTTATTCCTTCCTTTAGTGCATCATAGAGGAATCTGTTTAAACTTATAGAACTTTAATATTTTCAGTCTGGAATATGACTGATTTTTTATATGATAAAAAATTCCAATGGATTATTTTGATGTTTATATTATGGTAGATTCTATTATTATGCTTATTTATTAGGAATTGATATAAGATAAAAAATATCAAACATGATGCATATCAACCTGGATAGGAAATTATTTGTATTCAGTTAACAATTCAAAACAATTTACTTATGCATCTTTAATAGATGGCATATTCAAAGATATGGAAAGCATTGGTATAGAAATTAGAGAAATAAAACCTGATGAAAAATTATTAAATGATGAATGGAAAATAGCATTTTTTACCGTATTTTATGTATATGAATTTTAAAAAGAAGATGACAGAAGTTTATAAAAAACAAGTGGAAGATTTAGAATTACTTGTACCTAACTTTAAAGTTGCTAGTGCAATAATTCATTATGATGAAACTTCCCCACATATGCATATTGTTGGAGTACCTATAAAATATAAAAATAAAAATGGTATGGAAAAACAAGTTGGTAAAAGTGATGTTTTTACAAAATTATCTTTAATAAAATTACAAGATGAAATGAGAACACTTTGTATTGAAGAATTTAATAAAGAATATGGATTAAATAATATTCTTAAATCAAAGAAAAAAGGAAGAAATGTAGATATAAATGTAAATGATATGGATAATTATACCTTAATGAAAGAACAACTGGAAAAGAATCAACAAAAACTAGAAAAAGCAAATAGAAGTTCAATTGAATTGAAAGAACAATCGTCTTGTATAAAAGAACTAGTTCAAGAATTAAAAAATGTTCCTTTATCAAAAATAAATTATATCTTAAAAGAGGAAGATAAAAATAAATTAATTGACTATATTGATAAAGTTGATAAAACAAATAATAATTATCAAAATATTCAAGAATTATCAGTTACACTAGTTGATGTTGATGAAGAATTAGAAGAAAATCGTGAGAAAATTAAAATACTTGAAGAAAATACAAAAGCAAAAGATACAAGAATTAAATCATTAGAAAAAAGAATAAAAGAAAAAGATAATGAAATTGATGATTTAAAAGAAGAAAACTTTTCTTTAAAATCTAAACTAATGTCATTTACAAATAAATTTAAAAAGTTATTAAAATTGTTTAGTGACAAGATGTTTAGTAAACATGATAGAGAAAAATATCATGAAGTAGCAAATGATTTATATAGTCATTCAATAATAACTGATAGTGAAATGTATGAAATTCATGATGATTATAAATATGCAAAACATAAAAATTCTAAAAATAGAAATGATGATTTTGAATTATAATGTAAAGTTTCATTATATATTATAAATTTTTATTGAATGTATGGTATAATCTTATTAGATGCTAACGGAGGCTATTTATGTTAAGTTATGAAGAAATAATGAATTATTGTTCTAATTATAAAATTGATAATGGTATTGTTATTGATAAAAATACTAATCAACAAGTTATTGATGAAGAAATTGTTTTGAGAGTTAAAACTTCTATTTTAATTTTTAAAGAATCTAAAGATGCATATCAATCAGATATACAACAATTTGGAAAAACAAATAAATCTCAAGAAGATTATATAAAAAAGACAATGGAAAAATTTGGTGTTAATAATGAATCAAATTCATATGGAATAAATAAACTAGTAAATGCTATATTAAATTCTAATGGTCATTATGAAGAGATGATGTCAGGCAATGATCTTAAAAATAGCAAATTTTCAATTTTAATTGCACCCAAAAATGAATATGGTATGGCATATCTAAAATTAAAATTTAGAGAAAAAGGATTAGATATTGAAGATTTAAGAATAAGTCAAGATTTAAGTGAATTACAACATAATGGAGTATCAAAAGTTATTATCAATTTTAAAATAAAGCAATGTGAAAATGCTAAACAAAATGTACAAAACAATATATCACAATCTAATATTCAACATCCTAGAGCAAATGAACTTAACGAATTAGAAAGACAAAAACAACTGGCAAGGCAAAATAATGATGAAGTTTCATATAAATATATTCAATCTTCAATCGAAAAAATAATAAGGAAAAATAGAATGCAAATTTCTCCAGAAAAATGGGATTCTTATACCATCGAACAAAAAGAATCGTACATTCAAATTAAAATGAAAGAAGCAAAAATTTTAAATGATAAAGATGAATTTAATTATTGGCTTGCTATTTTAAATGATTTAAAAGAAAAAAATATTGTTAATTCTACTTCTAAAATTGATTCAGATTCAGAGATTGCTATAAAAACAACATTAAAAGAATTAAAAAAAAGAATTGGTAATACTGATGGTTATACTATTTTAGTTCATGGTACACATTTTACTGATGAAGAGGTAAAAAATCTAATTTTTAAAGAGGGTTTAAGAACAACTGGTAAAAACGAAGAAACTTCTTTAAATTATACTACTCAACCACTTGATATTAATTCTTATTCAGTAGATGAACTAATAGAAAAATTTGAAAAATATGATCATAATAATAGAAATATGGTAATTATTAGATTGCCGAATGAATATTTTAATATTTATGATACTACTGCAGATAGAGATTGTCGCAAATCGAGGGCATTTATGAAAGGCAAAGTTCAAGTTGATGGTGGCTATAAATATGTTTTGAATCCCAAATTTATAGTTGGTAGCTATAATACTGAAACTATGGAAACGATGTTAAACAATTCATTTGAAAAAGAATTAACACCTGAAACAATAATGACATTAAAAACAAATCTTGCAAATTTATATAATGAATTAGGAATTGATATTGATTATATAGATTCAATTAATTCTGAAGAAATAATTGAAACAAATCAACCTTTATATAATAATTCTTCAACTAAAAATGATTATCAAGAAATGACTCAAGAACAAGGAAAGAAAAATTATAAATACTATTATCAAGAATTAATGAAAGCAGTAGAAAAAAGAAATAATTTAGTTAATCTTACAGAAGCTGAAAGGAAACAAATAGTTGGAGAAATTTTTTATAATCAAGGCTTTCTAGTGGAAAATCTTAATACGCAACAAGAATTTAATGAAGTAATGAATTCATTAGAGAATGATTTGAATGATATACAATTAAAAAAAATAATATTGGCAGATATGCAAGAAAGATATAATAAATTATTTAAAAATAATAATGATAGTTTAGATAATCATCAACAAGTTCATACTACTCTTAAAGAACAGACTGAATTAACTACATTTATTAATCAATTAAGAGAAAAAATGAATAAAGTAAAAGCAGAATATAAATATATGTTGTTAGATGGTTATATAGATGATGTAGAATTAGCAGTATTAATAAGTAGAACTAACGAATTAATTGATAATGCTAATTCACTTAAAACATTGGCTAATAATCAAAATGAAGTTATATTATTAAATTCAATTGCAGAAATGTTGCAAAATGAACAAAAAAAAATGATAACAATGCAAAAAGGTATTGAAAAAATAGAAGAAACAAGAAGATTGTTATAGAAAAAATAATAAAATTGAAATGAGGGATAATATGAATAATAATGTTAAGTTAACATCTGACATAATAGAGAAAATAAAAAAATTACCGTTTAGTACTGAAACTACAATAGCGGAATTAATTAATTATAATCCAGAAGAAAATTTTATAGATCCTATGGAACAAATGTCTATATTAAGAAAAGTATGTACATTAGCAGAAGAAAATAATATTTGCTTAGAAAAAAATATGGAAGAAAAAGGTGGATTAGGTTTTTTCACAAAATTTAAAAAAACTGAAAGTATTAATAATGAATTTGAAATTAATAGCAATATTTCATTTGTAGATGAAAAAGCAAAAATAGAATATCAAAAATATTTAGATGAAGTTAATGAATATAATAGAAAAATTGCAACTGGAGAAAAACTAGATAAAGATTTATCAGCAATAATGGATGAATTCAAGAAAAAATTTTCTGTTGAAAGAAAAAATGATGGTAAAGTTAATAATGATATGTCAGAAGAAATGGCAAATAACGAAGAATTAAAGATTTCTGATTTAGAATTAGGAGATTTAATAATAAATACAAGAACCGGAAAAATAAATGGAGAAAAATTGTATTATAATGAAAAAAATACATATAGTGAATTTCCTATTGAATACAAGATGAATGAATTTGAAATTGATGAAATAAATCGTTGTGATTTGAAAGAATCTAAAAATTTATTTGTTGAAAATTTACGCTGTATTTTTAATAAAAAAAATCAAATAAAAGAAAGAATAATAGAAGAAATATGGGATTGGTTTGTGACTAATGACTTTACATTAGAAAAATTGAAACAACAATTTTTGAGATTAGAAATATCTGTTACTGTTAGATTAAGTGATGAAAATACTATTAATTTTAACACAAGTTGGGAATTTGTAGAAGAACATAGTGATATTAACAGTGGATATGCAGATTTTTATTTTGATTTTGATTCTAATGAAACAAAATGTTCTGATATAGTTTTTTTTTAAAAAATAGAGTTATAAATATGCATGGTTATGACATGTAATAATATTGGAAAACAATAATGAAATGAATTTTGATTAATCATAATAGGAAAGAGGTATAAAAAATGGAAAAATTTAAAATTAATAATGATATTTTATTTGAGGATGAAGAACCAAAAATAGAATATCAAAAATATTTAGATGAAATTAATGAATATAATAGAAATGTTGCAAATGGGGAAACACCAGAAAAAGATTTATCTACCATTACTGAAGAATTTAAGCAAAAATTTAATGTAAAAGGTTCAGAAACTAATCCTGTTGAAGATAAAAATTTAGATGAATTAATTGAAAAATTAAATAAAAGTTTAGATAGTAAGTATACAAATACTAATTTACCAATTGAAGAACAAATAGATAATATCAATAATAAAATTGAAGAATTAAAAAAAGAAGAATTGTAAAAAATAGTAAATGATATTCACATTTTATTTTAATTTTGTTAAAATAAAAATAATGATTGATTCAAATATCAATCGCCTTTTGGGAAGAGTTGTAGATTACTACGTCACCTGCACCAATTTGAATATTAATAAATCAATCGGTATAGATTGATTTTTTTAATGTATAAAAAATATAGTATTAATTAATAAAGTGTGATAAAATATATAGTATTAATTAATAAAGTGTGATAAAATATTGATTAATGGAGAAGGAAATTTTTGTTTATGAGTGATTTTAATAGAATTATGACTAAAGAAATGATTAAAATGGGTGTTAATTGTAAAATTATTCCTGGAAATACAATTGGTAATGTTTCACCTATTATTGAATGGATTAAATGGTTATCTTACGAACCTGAATTTGAAAAGAAAAGAATTGAATATCTTGATTCAAAAAAAAGATCAGAGTTATCTTATGAAGAAATAGATGAAGCTGCTAATTATAATAGAAATAAGATTTTTGCTGAATTATTTAAGATATATGGCACAAGTGAATGTTCTAATGAAGACTATATGAGAGTATATGATTATATGTGTAATGAATCTATTGAAGAATTAATGTTAAAAAAATTAACATCTGAAGAATTGAAATATGCAAAAGAAGAAATAACTAGATTAAGTAAAGTTTCAAAAGAGCAATTAAGTGCTAAAGTAAAAGAAGAACAAAGAAGAGAAAAATATGAACAATTATCAATGGTTGATTCTTATATATTACATATAATATCTGATATTAATTATGCTAGAAGTATGTCTGATTTAAACAGAGTAATTAGTGCACAATTAGAAGAAAGTAAAATTATGAGTCAAAGAAGTTTATATTATGCATCAAATCCATATGCAAAAAAATAGATATCTTATAAAGTTAATTTATGTATCAAGAATGTTGATAGAAAAGTTTGAATTTAATAGAAATAAAATGATAGTAATGTATCAAAGAACTTTGGTTACAAAGTTCTTTTCTATTATAAAACATCCTTTCTTCAAAATGGTTGATGGATACTTAATAATTGAGATTTTTTATAGAAAGTATATTAAAGGTATGTTATAATGATTAAAAACAGGAGGTTTTTATTATGAATAGCAAAAATGAAAATGTATGTGATAAAATTAAATATAATCAAAGTCTTGATCAAAGAAAAGAACAATTATTATCCGAATTAGAAGAGGTAAATAAACAAATAAAGGAACAACAAAAGGAATGTGATCATATTAGTGTATGTATTGGTTGGTGTGGACTACATCTTTATAGAGACTCTGCTTACCATAAATGTTTAATTTGTGGAGAAAATTCACCTGAGTCAAGATATCCTATAATTGAGGCACAAAATTATAAAAGAGAAATTTATAGTCATGGTGAAGAGTTTAAAGATAGGAAAGACAGATTTATTGAATTACAGAATTTAGCTATATATATTTTGAACAGAAAACCAGATTTATCTATGAAACAACTAGTTGAAATAATAAGCAATATAGTTAAAGATGAATTAATGATAAAATATCCAGATTTAGCAACTAATGGTTATTTTAATACTGAAATCCATACGCAGTTCAAATTGAACAAAAAAAATAGTATGATTCTCGCAGATGATTTTATGAAACGATTTATGAAAAAATTAGAAAATAGTGAAATAAAAGTAGAAACGTGTCCTCAAATAGAATCTGGAATTGAACTCAATGAAGAGTTTGTAGCACAAGAAATAGAAAAATATCAAGCATTATTAGAATCTGGAATAATTGAAAGAATATCAAACGAAGAACAAGTACCAGTTAAAAAATTAGTTCCTAATGAAAATTAATAAATTATATGTATATATTGATGTAAATATTGTATAAAATTATGTTTAAAATTTCAAAAAATTGAAACTTTTGTATAGATATGATACAATATTGCTAATGTTGGAGGTTTTATGGGAAAATTTAATTTTGATTATTATAATGAAACAGTAAAAAAAATAAAATGTTTTTATACGTTTGACGGTAAAATTAACAAAGATTTTTTCTGGGAAGGCTATATAGTTACTAAAAATATAGATGGTATTTTGGATATAGAAGGATATGAAAAAGATAGTATGGACTCTTTGCCTCATTTTAGATATATTTTGGGGAATAAAGCTATTTCTTCTGCGGATAAATCACTTATATTTGTAATTTATCCAAGTAAAATTGCTCCAATCTTATATAATATGCGTTATAACGAAGAAGATGGTTGTTTTTATGGTACATGGATGTTTGTTAATAATTCTAAACATGTATGTCCACATAATAGAAGTGGTGATGCAATTATAAGAATTGAAGATGTTCAAATAGATACAAAGGAAATAAACAATCATATAAAAAAAATTGCTAAGGATTGTAAAAAAGAATATTCTACGGATATAGAAATTTTTTCTTCATTATTGGAAAGCCAAATGTTAGTAGATGATAATTATTGTAAATTATTTGAAAATAAAAGGTTACAAATATTAGCTGAAAATATAAAACAAAATCACGAATTATCTAAAAGCAAAAAGCTAGCAATAATGTCAGAAAATATAAAACAAAAATAATTTGTTTATATTTTTTATTTCTAGTAAATATAATGCTTGTCATTTACTTTGCAAAGATGAAATGAATATTAAGAAATCAATCTATATAGGTTGATTTTTTTATTAAAAAAATGTAAACATTTTAAATGTTATGTTATAATATATATAAAGTAGGAGGGTTTATGAAGGAACAGGAATTAGAAAAAATACGTGAAGAATATAAAAAAAGTACAAAATCAAAAGAAAGATTACTAGAATTAAAAGCAAAAATAAACATGTTAGAACAAAATTCAAATGTTGAAATGTACTTACAATTTGCTGAAATTTATAGTAGAGTTATTAAAAAAGAACCACAAAAATCGTTAGAATTAAAAGAAAAAATGAGTATGTTAGAACAAGATTCAAATGTTGTAAAATATTTACAATTTGTTGAAATTTATAATAGATTTATTAAAAAAAATCAAAAAAGTTTATGTATTAGATCAAATGAGGATTTATTAATAGATGTAATAGTAAATAATCCTATAACAAAAACTAACAATATATATGTTGATATGGGAATTTTTTCTTTAGAAAATGGTAAATTATGTAGAAAATATAGAAATATAGAATTATTAAGCAATCAACAAGATTATGAAGTAATGGTTATGAAAGATGAAATAAAGTTGTTTGAAAATGAAAATATTATAATAAATTTACCTCTTAAAAAAAGAGATGATAAAAACTATTTAAAAATAAAAGAACAATTTTATATTGATTCAATTAATGAAGGTCAAGAAAACGCAATTAAAAAAATATTAAGTATGAATGATTAAACTATCTTTTAGATAGTTTTTTTGTATATAATGTTATTTATATGAAATAATATAAATGGTGAATAATATGTACTATTTAAATTGTTTTTTTATTTATTCTTTTATTGGATTTGTATATGAAAATTTAATTGAGTTTGTAAGAGGTAAAAAGCCTGGAAGTGGAATGCTTTATGGACCATTTACTCCTATATATGGAATAGGTGCTTTACTAATATTAGTTATTTCAAAATTTATATTTAATATACTTAATTTAAATAAGGTACTAGAAGTAATAATTATAGTTCTTTCTTTAACAATAATTTTAACAGTTTTAGAATGGATAGGTGGAATATTAATAGAAAAAATATTTCATGTTACATTTTGGGATTATAGTAATTTTAAATTCCATATTGGAAAATATGTCGCACTTGAAGTATCATTTATATGGGCACTAGGATCTTTACTTGTCATATATGTACTCCAACCATTAATTAATAAATTTATATTTTCTATTCCAAGTTATGTCACATATATATTAATAATTATATTTACTATTGATTTAGTCGTTACTTTTTCTAGTAAAAAAGTTCATAAATAAAGTATTAATTTATTATTTTGGATAAAAATATAAATGGAGGAATTAAAATGAATGAAAATGTAGAATTATTAAACTATATACACGAAGACTCTTTAATGGGAATATCATCACTTACTACAATGATTAGAAAATTAAATGATAAAGATAATAAAATAAAAAAATTAATTGAGTCTGAATTAAAAGATTATGAACATTATAAAAAAGAAAGCGAAATAATGTTAAAAAAATATAAGGGTGAGGTATTAGAAGCAAGTATAATGGCAAAAACTATGGCTAAAATGAAACTTAATTTTGATATTATGAAAGATAATAGTGACTCAAAAATCGCAGATATTTTAACAAGAGGATTTACAATGGGTACAATAGATATGAATAAAAAAATAGAAGAATATAAAAAAAGCGCTGATAAAAATGTATTAAAACTTGCTAAGGAATTTTTAGAATTTCAAAATAAGAATATAGAACTTTTAAAGGAATATTTATAGAATATTCCTTGTTTTTATTTATATATAGTATTACAATTATTATAGTAAGTGAGGTAATAAAATGAATATATTTGTGAGCTGTTCATCAAGTGATAAAATAAGCGATGAATATAAAGTAGTAACAAGATTTTTAATGGAAAATATAAGTAAAGATAATGACTTAGTATTTGGATGTGCAAATAGAGGATTAATGGGAATTTGCTATAATGAGTTTTTAAAAAATAATAGAAAAATAACAGGTGTTTGCTATGAAATGTACAAAAGTGATTTAGAAGGTTTAAAATTAGATAAAGTACGTATGGTAAAAACACTAGAAGAAAGTAATAGATTTTTAGAAGAAAATGCAGATATAATATTAATTTTACCTGGTGCATTTGGAACATTATCAGAATTTATTGACATATTAGAACATAAAAGAACTAAACTCCATAATAAAGAAATGATTATATTTAATATAAATGGTTTTTATGATGACTTAATAAATATGTTTAACAAAATATATAAAAAAGTATCTAATGATTATGATTTTAATTCATTATGTAAAGTGTTTAATACAGCATTAGATGTAACAAGTTATATAGAGGAGAATAATTAATTCTTCTTTTTTTATTAAAAAGTATTTATTTTTTATAAAAATGTGATATAATTAAATAGTCAAAAAAATTTATGTGTCTCCTTAGCTCAGTTGGTAGAGCAACTGACTCTTAATCAGTGGGTCTAGGGTTCGAATCCCTAAGGGGACACCATTTAAGAATTATAAATTCAAGCAGAAATGTTTGGATTTTTTTTATTGAAAAAAATATTTTATTTTTGATCAGCTTATCAGCTTAAATATTATTTTGTTATTAAAAATTATAATATTATATAAATGAAAGGAGGAATAAGAATGCTTAATGTTAGGCAAAGACAACTAAACTTAAGAACATATCATTACTTTTATTCGGGTAAAATTGATGGCATAGAAGGCTCAAATACTAAAAATGCATATAGATCATTTCAAAAATATGTTGGAATTACAGTAGATGGAATTTATGGAAAAAATACTAACGCAAAACTAATTGAAGTTATAAAAGATTTACAAGGAAAATTAAATTCACATGGTTATTCTTTAACTGTAGATGGAATTGTTGGAACAAATACAATAAATGCTATAAAAGATTATCAAAGTAAAAATGGACTGGTTTCTGATGGAATTGCAGGAGATAATACATATAAAAAATTAGATGGAACTATTCCTTCTAGCAATAAATATAGATTTCCAGTAAATTATATTTACGTAAGTCAAACATATAAAAGCACGCATAAAGCAGTTGATCTTGGATGGAGTAGTAAATATTATGGTTCCAGTCAAGAAATATATGCTTGTTTTGATGGAACAGTAATTGTTAATTCATATGCTAGTGACGCAGGAAATTATGTTGCAATTAGACATGATAATGGTGATGTAAGTAGATATTTACATTTAAAAAGTAGATCTCATTTAAGTATAGGAACAAGAGTACAAAAAGGTGAAAAAGTAGGTATTATGGGTTCTACTGGAAGAAGTACAGGACCTCATTTACATTTCGATCTTACAAAAAATGGTTCTAGAGTAAATCCACTTGATTATTTATATGTATATAATGGTCAAATAGTAAATTCGGGCTCTAAAGGACTTGTTAGATATATTTAGACATTAGTAATTTACAAATTAAAAAGATATTCATTTAATATAATGAAGGAGGAAATCTATGCAAAAGGGTATAATGGTATCATCAGATAATTTATTTAAAGATTACAATAACCTAGAAAATATTGATTTTGTCTTTGTAAGAGCAGGATATACTGATTTTAATAAAAGTAAAACAAAAAAATTAGATACAAAGTTTTATGAAAATTATAACCTTGCTTTAGATAAAAAATTAAATGTAGGTGTATATTATGAATCTTGTGCGACTAATTTAAAAGAGGCAGAAGATGAGATTAATTATCTCCTTGATATAATTAAAGATAAAAAGATTAATTATCCAGTTATTATTCAAATAGAAGATGATCATAACACTATAATTTATCACCCAAATAGTCAAAAAAATACAAATAAAGACCATCTTTTAGAAATAGTACTATATCAAATAAAAAAATTAAATGAATATGGTTATAATCCGGTTATAAAAACTTATGAAACATGGTATAAAAATATATTCAAGGGTAAAATAACTAATATAAAATTTTTCCTTGATAATAATATAGAGTATTTTGATGATATCTACTATATGAAAAAAAATATAGTTATAAATAATACTAGAAAAAATATTGTAAAAATAGAAATAATTGTTAGAAAAAATGACCTTCTTCATAAAATAAAAAAATATATTAAAGCGGGTTATAAAATGATAAAGAGAAGAATAGGAGAGAAAAAATAATCCTATTTTTCTTTTATTTTAAAAAAATTTAAAAAATATCTTGATTTTTGTCTCATAATATTGTAAAATTAAATAGCATTGTTCATTTAATAATGTTTTGGACCTATAGCTCAGCTGGTTAGAGTGCACGCCTGATAAGCGTGAGGTCGATGGTTCAAGTCCATCTAGGTCCACCATTATTTGGCCAGTTGGTGAAGTGGCTTAACACACCGCCCTTTCACGGCGGCATTCACGGGTTCGAATCCCGTACTGGTCACCAAAATGTTTATAAAAGTCCAACAAATGGACTTTTTTTCGTATTTAATGGTATAATAATCTTAGTGTAATAAATATAAGAAAGGTGATAAAATGGCTGGAATTAATACTTATATAAAAGAGTATGGTGATAAAACATTTGATGAAGAAAAGTTTAATGAAATTGACAATGTTATATTTTCGTCAGTTGTATATTTGAATTTTGATGGAATTGTACCTAAAAATAAAAAATCTATAAGTCTTGGTGAAGCAGGTAATATATTTTTATATAAATATAATTATTTTGATGTTAGTAAACTTGGAATAGCTCAAAAAGTAAGTTATAAAATTTTAAAACAAATAGTAAATACAAAAAGATATAAAGATATACAAATGTATAATTATAAATATATAGGTGATACAGATACACAGTTTGGAGCAGTTTGTTTTAAAGTTAAGAAAAAATTTATTTATGTTGCATTTGAGGGCACTGATAATTTACTTAGTGGATGGAAAGAAGATTTTCAAATGGCATATGAATTTCCAGTTCCATCACAAAAACTTGCGGTTAAATATTTGAATGAAAATATAAAACTATTTGACAAAAATATAATCGTTGGTGGACATTCTAAAGGTGGTAATTTGGCTTTAGTATCATCAATGTATTGTAAAAATAGAATAAATAAAAAAATAAAACGAATTTATAGTAATGATGGACCTGGTTTAAAAAAAGAACAAATTGAAAGTGAAAATTATAGTAAAGTAAGAGATAGACTTATTCATTTAGTTCCAAATTATAGTTATGTTGGAGTGCTTTTAAGAAATGATAAATTTACAGTAATAAAAACGAATAGAAAAGATTTTATGGCACATGCGGTTTCCTCATGGCAAGTAAATAAAAATGAATTTATAAGAGAAAATTTAAGTTCAATAAGCGATAATTTTAGAAAGAGTCTTTTAAAATGGCTTGATGAACATGATTTAGAACAAAGAGAAAAAATGATTTCTACTGTATTTAAAACTCTTGAAGAAAGTGGTATTAAAAATTTAAATGATTTCTTTAATTTAAAAAATGCTATTACAGTAATAAGAAATGTTAATAATATTGATGAAGAAACTAAAAATTTGGTTATAAGTCTAATTGAATTTAATTTGAATAATATAATAGATAGCAAATAAATTTGACAAAAAAATAGTATTTTGTTACTATATTTTCTCGTGAAAAAGGGTGTAAAAATGAACAAAATAGTATTAAAAGATTTTATTTTAGAACAATTTAATGATGAAAATATAGAACATCTAAGAATGATAGATAAATTTGATACAGATCGTGAAATCAATAAATATATAATTATGGATAATGATTCTTTTATTGAAGAATGTTATGAACAGTCTAATGATGATAGTATTTATAATAAGTTATATCTAGTTAGAAATTTAGAAAATGAAATTATTGGATCACTAGAACTTGAGGTCAAAGAAAATGATTTATATATAAATTATGCAATATTAAGTGATTATAGAAACAAAGGTTATTGTACAAATTTATTAAGACAAATATCAGAACTTTTATTACCTAAAGTAAAAAAGATTTCTTTATCAATAAGGAAGGATAATGAAAAAAGTAAACACTTAGCATTAAGCGCAGGATACAGTAAAATGCCTTATGAAAATCTTGGATATTACAAATATCAAATAAAATCTTAAAATTAATATTGACCTATCGCGTAAGAAATGGTAAAATTATATTGCGCGTTGGAGTGATACTCAAGAGGCTGAAGAGGCGCCCCTGCTAAGGGTGTAGGGTGGGTAACTGCCGCGAGGGTTCAAATCCCTCTCACTCCGCCATTAATGAAATTAATCCCGTTCGAGGGATTTTTTATTGCACATATATATGAATATTTGTTCATATGTTATTGACTTGTGAATAATATAGTAGTACAATACATATGAATTACTATTCATATGAAAAGGAGGATTTATGGAAGAAATTATTATAGATAAAGAAAGAGTAAATAAAGTTTTAAATAATATTATTGATGATGAAAAAATGTTTGAGCTTGCGGAAGTTTTTAAACTTTTTGGAGATACTACTAGAATGAAGATATTTTGTGCATTAAAAGAAAGTGAGTTATGCGTTTATGATATTGCATATATTACAAAGAGTACACAATCGGCAATATCTCATCAATTAAAATTATTAAAAGATTCTAATCTTATAAAATCAAGAAAAGAAGGCAAAGTAGTTTACTATTCACTTGATGATGATCATGTTGAAAAAATATTAGAGAAAGGTCTTGAACACATTGAAGAAATATAAATATAGATTAAATAATTTAGATTGCGCAAATTGTGCGAATAAAATAGAGGAAAGATTAAAAAAAGAAAGCAATTTAAGTGATGTAGTTGTAAACTTTTCATCACTAACATTATCTTTTATGTCTAATGATGATATAAAAATAGAAGATATTAGTAATATTGTTACTAAAATAGAACCAGAAGTAGTAGTTACTAAAATAGATGAAGAAGTAAAAGAAAATAAAAAAAATTATAATTTAATAAGATTAATTTTTGGCGTTATAATTGCTTTATTTGGTTTATATGTTAATTTTAATAATGAAATAATTAATAAAATACTTATTATAGCGTCATATGTTATTTTACTTTATAGAACATTTAAAGCAGCAGTTAAAATGCTTATAAAGTCACATACAATTAATGAAAATGCACTTATTACAATATCCGCAATTGGTGCTTACTTTGTAGATAAACAAATGGAAGGATTAATGGTTATAATACTTTATGAAATAGGTAAAATATTAGAAGAAAAAGCCGTTAATAATTCAAGAAATTCAATTAAAGATTTAATGAATATAAAACAAGATTTTGCAAATAAAGTTGTTGGTGATAAAACAGAAGTAATAAATGTAGAAGACGTAAAAATTAATGATATATTAATAATAAAAAAAGGTGAAAAAATTCCAGTTGATGGAATAGTTATTGAAGGTGAAACTAAGTTAAATTTATTTTCTTTAACAGGTGAAAGTGATCTAGTTAATAAAAAAGAAAATGATGAAGTATTATCTGGATCAATAAATGAAGGAAAAGTAATAAAGATAAAAGCAACTAAATTATTTAATGATAGTACTGTTTCAAAAATATTATCACTTATAGAAGATGCGACTGATAAAAAATCAAAGACAGAGACATTTGTCACAAAAATGGCTAAATATTATACTCCAATAGTACTTATAATAAGTGTAGTTACATTTATATGCTTTATACTTTTCACAGATCTTACAACATATGAATCAATTTATAGAGCACTAGTATTTTTAGTTATATCTTGTCCATGTGCAATTGCAATTTCAGTACCACTTTCATATTTTACTGGTATTGGTGTATCAAGTAAAAATGGAATATTAGTTAAAGGTAGTAACTATCTTGATTTACTTTCAAGAGTTAATAAAATAGTATTTGATAAAACAGGTACATTAACAAGTGGAGCATTTAAAGTTACAAATTTTAACTTACTAGATAGTAGTTATAGTGAAGATTATATTTTAAAACTTTATGCATTAGGTGAAAATTTATCAAACCATCCAATTGCTAAATCAATAATGAATTATGTAAATATAGAAGTAAATGAAAAAGTAAAAAATCATAAAGAAATAGAAGGTCTTGGTGTAAGTTATACATACGATGATAAAAAAATAAAAATCGGTAACAATAAAATGTTTGATTTAAAAGATGATGGTTCTTTAAATATATATTTATCTATTGATGATAAAATAGTTTCATCACTTACTATAAATGATGGAATAAAAGAAGGAGTAGAAAACACTTTAAATGAATTATCTAAAAAAGGTATTGAAACATATATGTTTACAGGTGATTCAAAAGAAAATGCTCTTTCTATATCAGAAAAATTAAATATAGATAAAGTTTATTATGAACTTTTACCAACAGAAAAATATGAAAAATTAGAAGAATTATTAAATGATAAAGATGTAGTTGCCTTTATAGGTGATGGAATAAACGATGCGCCATCTCTTAAAAGAGCAGATATTGGAATATCTATGGGATCTATTGGTTCATCATCAGCGATAGAAGCAAGTGATATTGTTATTATGGATGATGATATAAGTAAGATTAATAAAGCAATAAGTATTTCAAATAAAGTAAAAAGAATTATAAAAGAAAATTTAGTATTCTCAATAGGTGTAAAAATCTTAATATTAGTCCTTAGCGCTATTGGAATTGCAAATATGTGGCAAGCAGTATTTGCGGATGTTGGTGTTACAATTATCTCAATATTAAATACACTTAGAATAATGAAAAAATAGTCCTTTATGGGCTTTTTTTGTTATAATGAAATAAAGAGGTGCTATTATGGAAAATATAGTAGAAATTGTATCTGATTTATCTAGTAATGGATTACTTTTAAAATCATCTATTAAAAATGAGAATATAGTTCTTTTAGATATGCATTTAGATATTGGAGATTTAAAAGAATTAAAAAATTATAAAAGAAGTTTCTTAAAAAGTATAGGATATAATGTGGATGTTGCTGATTACAGTAATAAAATTAAATTTTTGTTAGATAATGCTAGAAATAATAAAAAAATTAGAATTTGGTCTAGTCATAAAAATTCAAATGAATACTTGACAGTTCTTTATATTTGTAATTTGCTTGAAAAATATGATGCAGAATTATATGTAGTATATTCTGATGAAATATCTAGTGAAGCAAAAAGTGTTGGTGAGTTAGATAAAGAAGAGATAAAAAATGTAGATGCTTTAGAGAGAAAACTCTTGAAAGAAGAAATAATAATGTATTCAAAAATTTGGAATAGACTATTAAATGATAATAATGATATAAGATATATTTCTTTTGATAATACAATTAAATCATGTAGTTATGATTATTTAGAAGAAAAAATATTAAATGAGTTAAAAAAATATAATGGGGTAAGAGTAGGTAAATTTATATCTAATCTTAAAATTGATTGTATAATTACTGAAATTGATTATTCTGAGTATCCAGATTTAGTTGAAAGATTAATAAATAAAGATAAAATTAAGGTTATTAAAAAATGTGATGATTTATTTGATTGCATAATAAAAATATAAGAGGAGAATAAATAATATGGCAAAATATTTTCAAGGAACTAGTAGTCCAATTGCTGCAGAAAAAAAGGAAAAAGGTTATAGTTTGGCATGGCAACATCATAAAGGACATAATCCACATCATTGGGAATATTGGATAGACAATATTGGTACATATAAAAATACTCCTTGCAAAATACCATATCAATATGTAGTTGAGATGATTTGTGATTGGTTAAGTGCGGGAATAGTTTATTCTAAACAAAAGCCTAATTACAATGAACCATATACTGAACCGCTAGAACATTACAATAAATGTAAAAATAAAATGATATTTCATAAAGAAACACAAAAATTAATAGAATTATATTTAAATATGATAGCGGAAAAAGGAATAAATTATTTTTGCAAAAATTGGAAAAAAGAAAGAAAAAATTATGAATATATTAATGGAAAACTACATGAATAAATATAATAAAATTTATATATTTAAAATAAAAACACAAAGTATAATAAAATGTATATTTGTGTTTTTTATTGACTTGCAAGTTAACAAGTAGTATACTATATTTAATTAACTAGAAGCTAATAACGATATTAATGTAATATTTTTTATTAAATATGAATATATATTATATAGATAAATATGTGGGGTAAAAAATGAAAAAAGATTTAATTTCTATGAATTTGTATAAAACTCTACTTGATGATGATTTAAAAATTGATGATTATACTATTAAAGTTATAGAAGAGTGTAAAAATAAAGGCTCTAAAATACTAATAAATACATCTCATAGCTATAATGAAGTTTTAAAGTATAAAAAAATAATAAACCCTGATTTTATTTCTTGTTTTAATGGCAATTATATTTTATCTGATGAAAATATATATTTTTCTAATCCATTAAAGAAAGGAGAAGTAAAAGAAATAATAGATGAAGTATTAAAAAATGATGATTTATTTATAATTGAATGTTTAAATACTTCTTATAGAAATAGAATTGATAAATATGATTTTATTGAAACAATATATTCTGATATTAATAAAATTAATTTTGATGATTGTTTTTCAATAACAATATTTTCAGATAATATTGATTATGTTAAAAAAATATGTAAAAAATATGATCTTGTAATTATTTATAAAAGTTTTTTAGATTGTTATAAAATATATCCTAAAAAATCAGAAAAATCAAATGTAATTGATATTATAAATAAATTTTTTTATGATGAATATAATATAATTTCATTTGGAAATGACAAAACAGATTATGAAACATTAAAAAAATCTAATATTGGAATAAAAATGAAAAATTCTAATGGATTAGATAATATTAATTTTTGGACTAGCAGTAATAATGATTCTGGTGTAGCAAAGTTTTTAACGAGTTTTTATAACTTAGATTTAAAAGCAAACTATGATAAAGTTAAAATTTTAGATTGTACACTTAGAGATGGTGGACACTTAAATAATTGTGAATTTGGTTATTCAACTATAAAAAAAATAATTCAAAATCTTTCAAATAGTAATATAGATATAATTGAAATAGGTTTTTTAGAAGATTGTATATATGATAAGAATAAGACTAGATTTAATTATGTATATGAAGCAAATAATTTACTAAGTAAAATTGATTTAAAAAATTCAATTATATCGCTACTTGTTCAAGTAGATAAATATGATATAAACAAACTAGAAAATTGTGATGGTTATGTAAAAATGATTAGGGTATCATTTCATAAAGAATATTTAAATAAAGCAATAAAATATTGTAAATTGGTTAAGAAAAAGGGTTATATATGTTCACTAAATCCAATTAATTTTTCTGGATATAATAATTTAGAAATAATTGAATTAATAAAAAAAATAAATGAAATAGATATTGATTATTTTTCTATTGTAGATACATTTGGCTTACTTTTAAATAATGATTTCAATAATAAATTAAATCTTATAAATAATTTATTAAGAAATGATATAAATGTAGGTTTACACCTTCATGATAATTTATCTTCTGCGTTTGGGGCAGCACAAATACTTATGCAGAAAAATACAAGATATAAAAATGTAATAATAGATTCTGCAGTTTTAGGAATGGGAAGAAATCCTGGAAATCTTAAAACGGAATTAATAACGTATTATTTAAATACTTATAGTGATAAAAAGTATAAGATGAAATATATTTATGAATTAATGGAAAATGAAGTTTTAAACTTTAAAAAAATATTTGATTGGAAACCAGATTTCTCATATTCTATAAGTGCTTTTGAAAAAACTCATAGAACATATGCTGAATACTTAAAAAATAAGAAAATTGGTTATGAACAAACAGAAAAATATATGAAAGAAATACCGCTAGAACATAGAGTTAGATATAACGAAAAAATAATCGAAAATATATTAAAAGAGGGGGAATAATAATGTATTTAGATAAGTATATAGAAGATCACGGAAAACAAACAGATTATCCTATTTTTGATGATGGAATATATAAAGATATTGATTTTCCAACAAATGATCTTTTCTTGGCACAATTTAAAGGAATGAATTTTAACGCTATTGATATTGTTGTAAAGTACTTAGCAATAGAAAATTATTATGGACTTAATGATTTTGGATTTAATTTATATAAAAAAATGCAAATGCTTAGAACAGGCAAAAACTGGAATGATAGGTTTATTTCTTTAATAAAATCTGTAGAAAATTCTTATGATAATGACTCAAAAATAGAAACGGATTTAAATTATTCTATACATGATGGTGCGCATAGAACTGCACTTGCATTATTTCATAATAAAAAGAATGTTCCAGTTAGATTATTTAATACATCAATTTATAGAAGAGGTTATGATTTATCTTGGTTTTATGAAAATCTATTTACTAAAGAAGAATTAGAAATTATGAAAAATAAATTTAACGAAATAGTAGAGATGATAAATGAACCATATTATTGTATATTGTGGACTCCAGCAAGAAATAAATTTGATGAAATAGAAAAAGATATTTCTAAAATATCTAGTGATGTTTCTATTTTATCTAGTGAAAATATAAGTATAAAAAAAGAGAATATAAAAAAATTTATTTATGATATTTATAGTACTGATGATATAAAAATAGAAAAATTAGATAAAAAATATAGTGCAATGATAAAATCACTTGAAATGGATGATTATAACTCTCTTGATTATATAATTAGGGTATTAAAATTGAATCTAAAATATCCAGATTTTAGAGTTAAACCTATGACTGGATTACCACAATCAAAAGAAACAATGAAATTAAAACAAATTATTAGAGATACATTTAAAGCATACGTTACAGAATATTATTATGACATAATAATGCATGTTACTGATAACACTATTCAAAATAGAGAAGTAGAAAAAATTTTGGAAAAAGAAAGGATAATAAATAAATGAAAAAGAAAGTTATTGGAATGATTCCATCAAGAATGAATAGTACAAGATTTCCTGGTAAGGCACTTGCGTTAATACTTGGTAAACCAATGATTTATTGGGTATATAAAAGTGCAAGTAAAGTAAAAAAGTTAGATGAAATTTTTGTTGCAACATCTGATAAAGAAATAGAAGAATGTTGTAATAAATATAATATACCATGTATATGTAACAAAACAAATGAAACAACCGCAGCGCAAAAAATAGCGATAGAATCAGATAATTTAGATGGAGATATTTATATAAATATACAAGGTGATGAACCTTTAATTGATCCAGGTGCTATAGAATCTATAATAGATGTAATGTTAAATGATGAAAGTTTAGAATATGTTGGATTAAAAAGTAAAATTACTAATGAAGAAGAATTTTATGATAGAAATGTTGTAAAAGTAGTGACAGATAATGATAATTTTGCAATGTATTTTTCTCGTTCGCCTATTCCTTATGAATTTGAGTATGGAAAAGCATACAGAGTAATGGGATTATATGGTTATACGAAGGAGTTTTTACCAAATTTTAAGAATAGTGAAAAAAGCGATTTGGAAAAATTAGAACATGGAATAGAAATGTTAAGAGTTATGGAGAAAGGCCATAAAATTAAATTAATAGATACAAATTATAAATCAATCGGAGTAGATTTAAAAGAACATATTAAGGAGGTAGAAAAAATTATGTTAGAAAATGGTAAATATGGAGAATATACAGATTTGTATGATGAAAATAAAAATTTAACAGGAGAAAAAATATTTAGAGAAAAAGGAACAAAATTGATTGTACCTAAAGGAAGATATTCAGTTGTTGTACTTGCATTTATAGAAAATTCTAAAGGTGAATTTTTATTTCAAATGACATCAAAAAGAAAGAAAAATGTATGGGCTACAACAGGTGGTCATGTAAAATCAGGTCAGACAAGTAAAAAAGCTATTATAGAAGAAATAAAAGAAGAATTAGGTATAGATATTAATGATGATGAAGTAAAACTATTTAAAACATATAAATATGATGATGCATTTAAAGATGTATTTTATATAAAGAAAGATATTGATATAAATTCATTAACTTATCAAGAAGATGAAGTAGAGTATGTAAAATACTTAACAAAAGATGAAATATTGGATTTAATAAATAATGATGGTAATATTAGAAAAACAAATATAGATGCATTTTTAGATATAATAAATTCAAAATAGTTTAATATATAAAAGTACATAATAAATAACTTGACAAAGAAACAAAAAAACTATTATAATAGTCTCACTTATACAAGGAGGTTTTATAATGAAAATAGTAGATCATGGAGTTCGTTACGAATTAAAAGTACCAAATCCAGAGTCTGAATTTGTTGGACCAAGATATAGAGTATATAATTTTTGGAAAAATATATTAGTAAAGGAACTATCAGATTATCCAAATAATGATATTATTCGTCAGCAAAAGAAATATTTTGTAAAGGTAATTCATGATGAGTATGAATTTCGTCAAACAGAAACAATTATATTTGATGATGAAGATGAATATAATGAATACTTACAAAGACACTTAAATGGTAAAAATACTAAAACATTATCATTAAAAAAATAAATACATATTTTATATATGTGTTTTTTTTGACATTTTTTTCATAATTATTGATTAATAATATTATTGTTAGGAGACATGTTTATGAATGATATTATTAAAAATTATGAACTTAGAAAAAAAGATGTAACTTTTGAAATATGGTTTATAGAAAATATACAATATAATTTTAAATTAGATGATATAAAAGAATTACTTAATATAACTGATGAACATATTTTTATATTTAAAAAATACTTAGTTTATTTAGATGTTTATAGAGTAAATTATCCTTTTTGTTTAAATAAGGAAGATGCTATAAATAATTTTTATAGTGTAATAAAGGATGATACTGATAAAGATTTATTACTTAGTATATTTACAAGACACGAAAGCTTATTTATGGACAAAAATGAGGTTAGAAGACTAAAATTAGTGCCAAACAAGTATAATAATCGTATTTTTAGGGGAATTTAAGGTAAAAAGAGATAATATAAATATCAGGAGGGTATTTATGTTATTGAAATTAGAAAATGTAAAAAAAGAGTATAAAATTTCAAAATCTAATAAGCAAATAATATTAAATGATATTAATTTAGAATTATCATCTGGTGAGTTTGTATGCATTTATGGTGAATCGGGTAGTGGTAAATCAACATTAATGAATATTATTGGTGGATTAGATAATAATTATGATGGAAAAGTAAAAATAGATGATGTAAGTATTAAAAAACTTGATTTAGATAACTATAGAAGAGATAAAATAGGTTTTGTTTTTCAAAACTTTAATTTAATTCCATATCTTACTGTATTTGAAAATGTAATGCTTATGCTTGATATGGTAAAATTAAAAGAAAAAGAAAAAATCAAAAGGACAAAGGAAGCACTAAGAAAAGTTGGTCTTATAAAACATAGCCATAAAAAACCTAATGAATTATCTGGCGGTATGAAGCAAAGAGTAGCGCTTGCAAGGGCAATTATAAATGAACCTGATATTATTTTAGCAGATGAACCGACAGGCGCACTTGATAAAAAGAATGCTAATAAGGTTTTAAATATACTAAAAAACTTATCTTTAGAAGGTAAACTTGTAATAGTTGTTACTCATTCAAATAATGTTAAAAAATTTGCTAATAAGATAATTACTTTAGATGGTGGTAAAATAATAAAATTTGATAATATAAGTGACAATAAGATTGATAAAAAATCATCGGAATCTTTAAAAAGAGGCTTAAATTCTTCTATATGTATAAAACTTGGTATAAATAATATATTTAAAAATCTTAAAAGAAATATTTTAATAATAATTGCATCAAGTATTGGTGTAATTGGTATTTTAATTAGTTTATATGTTGGTAGTGGTGTTAAAAAATATATAAATGATGAAATAAAAAATAATATTGATCCGTTATCCTTTAATATAACAGAAAAAGGGAAAAATGAACTTTATGATATAAAATATTATAGTGAAAGTGAAATAAGTAAAATAAAAAAGATAAAACATGTTAAAAACATTGTTAAAAATGTAAGTTATTCATCTGCATACATCATATATAAAAATAAAAAATATGATTTAGTAAGTTTGTCTAGTTATACAAATATGAATGAAAAAAATATAAAAAAAGGAAATATTTTAAAAGATGATGATATAGTATTTAGTGAATATTTAGAAAACAATATAGATGGTAATGTTATAGATAATTATGTATCTTTATATTTATTAGATACATCTAACTTAGAACCTAAAATGATAAGTGATGATTTAAAAGTATCAGGTATATATAAAAATGGTAAAATAGATCTTTTAAATAATTCTAATTATGCATATGTAAAATATGAAACACTAGAAAAAATATATAATGATTATGATATGAAGTTAAAACCAACTGAACTTAAAATAGAAATAGATAATAAAAATAATATAGAGTATGTAAAAAAAGAAATTAAAAAATTAGGTTATGAACTATCAAATATGCAAGATTATACTAATACTATTTTTAACTATTTAGATATTGCAACATTTATAATTTCAAGTTTTTCTTTTATATCATTAATTGTATCTATAATCATGATTATAACAATATTTAATATAAATGTACTTGAAAGAACAAAAGAAATAGGCATTTTTAGAGCAATTGGATTTAGAAAAAAAGATATTAAAAGAATTTTTAAAGCAGAAGCTATGTTAATAGGTGTTTTAACAGGTATAACATCAAGTTATTTTTCTATTATTATTTCTAAATTAATAAAAAAAGTAACTATATCAAAATTTAATGTTAATTTAGTAAATGTAGAATTTAAGTATATTATATGTGGTTTAATAATAAGTATAATTGTTTGTTTTATTGGAAGTATATATCCATCAAATAAGGCATCAAAATTAAATATAGTCGATGCTTTAAGATATGAGTAAATTTATGTATATGAAAAATAATAAACTCATGGTATAATAATAAAGGTGAGAAAAGTGAAAAAGATTGGAATTGTTAGTTTGATAATAATAATTTTTGATAGAATATTTAAAGTATTAGTTACTAATAATTTAACTTTAAATGTTAGAAATAAAGTAATAGATGGCTTTTTTTACGTAACTAATTGTCATAATGATGGAGCTGCATTTTCTCTTTTTTCTGGTAATGTATTGTTTTTGATACTGATTACATTTATGGTTCTTTATTTAATATATAAAACAATAGAAAAAAATAATATAAATAAAATTGGAATTATATCGTATGGATTATTACTAGGAGGCATACTAGGTAATTTATTTGATAGAATATTTTATGGTTATGTGATTGATTACTTAGATTTTAGAATATTTAATTTTAATTTTGCAATATTTAATTTAGCAGATATGGCAATTGTAATAGGAGCAATTTTACTTATTGTATTTGAAGGAAGTGGTAATGATGGAAGAAAAAATAAAGGTAGAAGTAGAAAACTTAGAAAAGAGTGAAAGAATAGATAAATATTTATCAAGTAAATTAGATGATAATTTTTCAAGGGCAAAAATTCAAAAATTAATTGATGAAGAGTTAATACTTGTAAATGATAAAATAATAAAAAGTAGTTATAAAGTATCAAATGGCGATGTTATTTTAATTACTGATAAAGAAGAAGATATGAGTATAAAACCAGAAAAGATGGATATAGATATTGTCTATGAAGATGACGATGTAATAGTTATAAATAAAAAAAGTGGAGTTGTAGTTCATCCTGCACCAGGTAATTATAGTGGGACACTTGTTAATGGTCTTATGTATTTAAGTAAAGATTTAAGCCATGTAAATGGTGAATTTAGACCAGGTATAGTTCATAGAATTGATAAAGATACTAGTGGGCTTTTAATAGTTGCTAAAAATGATAAAGCACATAGAATTTTAGCAGAAGAATTAAAAGAAAAAAAGATAAAAAGAAAATATATTGCACTTGTTTCTGGAGTAATAAATCATGATGTTGGAGAAATAGATGCACCTATTGGAAGAGATCCATCAGATAGAAAAAAAATGTGTGTAACAAGTGTAAATTCAAAAGATGCAATTACACATTTTAGAGTACTTGAAAGATATAAAAATGCAAGTTTAATAGAATGTGAACTTGAAACAGGTAGAACACATCAAATAAGAGTACATATGAAATATATAAATCATCCTGTTATTAATGATCCAGTATATGGAAAAAATAATCATGGAGAATTTGGACAACTTTTGCATGCAAAAGAAATAACATTTACTCATCCAACTACAAAGAAGGTAATGACATTTTCTTGCAACGTGCCAGAAGAATTTAATAAAATACTAGAAGAATACAAAGAAGAGTAGGAGATAAAATGGATTTAACAATTATGGATAGTTATGATTTACTTGTTATGAAGTTAATACATTATTTTATAGTTAGTGAAAATTATACTCCAATAATAATAAAAGGAATTGATGATGAAGTATGGCTTGAAAATAAAAATAACGAGTATAGTATTATAAGAATAGTAACAAGAAAAATTATAAATAAAGAACAATATGATTATGATATATTAAAAACTAAACATATAGCAAAACAGTTAAAAAGAAAGTTATTAGATTTTTCTATGAATGTTTTATCAATATATTTAGATAAGAATTTTTACACTAATAAAATTGATAACTTTGATGAAAAATATATAAGCATATTAATTAAAGATGAAGATGATTTTATTAATAATGAATATATAAATAAGGCATATAAAAATTTAAGAGATAAATTTGTATATAAAGAGGAAGGCTTTGAATTAATTTCAAAATTAACTAAAGAAATAGAAGAAAAAAATATTAAAGAGGGACAAGAGAGGGAAAAATATATGAAAAATAATAAACCAATAATTACATATATATTAATATTTATTAATATAGTTATGTTTGTACTTATGTATATGCTAGGTAATGGATCAGAAAATACAAATACACTTATAGATTTTGGAGCTAATTATATATTGCTTACAAAAGCAGGAGAGTATTATAGACTTATAACATCTGGATTCTTACATATTGGAGTAATTCACTTATTACTTAATATGTATTCATTATATATTGTTGGAACGCAAGTTGAATATTTCTATGGTAAAGTAAAATACATAATAATTTATTTATTTAGTTTAATTATGGGTTCATTATTTACAGTAACGTTATCTTCAGTAAATACAGTAAGTGCAGGTGCATCAGGAGCAATATTTGGTCTTCTAGGTTCAATACTATACTTTGGTGTTAAATATAGAGGATATATAGGAAATTCATTAGTAAATCAAATTGTTCCTGTTGTAGTACTAAATTTAATTATTGGTTTTACAACTCCTGGAATAGGAAATGCAGCTCATATTGGTGGACTTGTTGGTGGATATTTAATATCTATGGCAGTAGGTATTGGTATTGATAAAAAAGAACAACAAGGTTCTAAAATAAATGGAATTATAATTAGTACTATACTTACTATATTTATGATTTATATTGGATTTATAAGATAATAAAACTAGGAAATAATTTTTTCCTAGTTTTCATTTAATATTTTTTCTGTATTTTTGAAATTTAACTTAGCAATACTTCTAAGTTTTTCTTTACCAAAATTTTGAACTATTTTCTTTCCATAATCATCAACTAAAGTACTTGCGCCTTTTGGAATAAATGATCCAAGATTATTTCCCATTTTTTCAATTTCTTTTAAAAATAGATATCTACTTATTATAGAAGAACAAGCAACAGATAAACATTTATCTTCAGCCTTAGTTGTAAATTTTATCTTTCTAAATACGTTAGGTTCACTTTTTAAATAATTATAATAATTTCTTTCCGGAGTAAATTGATCTACTACAACCATATCATATACAAAATTATTTTTTTTCATAAGACCTAAAATTGCTTTATTATGGTATATTGCTTTAATTTTATTCATATTATAACCATTATCTTGCATATTATTATATTCTATGTTAGATATTATTTCTTCTTGATGTGGTATTCTTTTAATTATTTCTGGTGCTATTTTTAAAATTTTATCATCAGTAAGTTTTTTTGAATCTCTAACACCTAGTTCTTCAAGAAAAGATATATCTTTTCTATTTACATAAGATGCACAAACTATAATAGGTCCAAAATAATCACCAGTACCAACTTCATCAGAACCAATAGAATTAATAAAATAGTAATCAGTTTTATCATCATCAACTTTTTTTTCTTTTTTAGGTTCTATTGTAACTGGTTTACCATTAAGCATCATTTCAGTTTCTTTCCATATATTTGCATCTATATCTGCACTTATACCTTGAAAAACAACTTTACCAGATTCATAAAGTGTAATTACAGTATCTGCATCCTTTGCTTGAAATAAAGCATATGCAGGAGTTTTATCTCTTTTTATATATTTATAATGTTCACACATTTTATCCATTGTATTTTTACTTATTTTAAAAGAAATTGTCATTAAAAAATCACCTCATAAGAATATTTTATCATAAATATTTATTTTTTTGCAAAATTATAATATAATTAGTATGTAAAGGAGAATAAAATATGCTTGATATTATAATTATAATGATACTTTTATTTGGTGCTTTGATTGGATTTAAAAGGGGAGTTATAAAACAAGGGGTTATTACAATTGGAATGATACTTATTTTAGTATTATCATTTATACTTAAAAATCCAGTATCATCATTAATGTATAAAAATTTACCATTTTTTAGTTTTGGTGGTTTATTTGAAAACTTAGCTGTACTTAATATAATTGTATATGAAGGATTTGCATTTTTAATTGTATTTTCAGTATTAAGTACAATATTTATAATACTAATAAAAGTTAGTTCTATTTTAGAAAAAATCTTAAGAGCTACTATAGTACTTGCACTTCCATCAAAAATATTAGGAATGATACTTGGTATATTTGAATATTATTTAATTATATTTGTAGTATTATTTATATTATCATCCCCAATATTTGGACTTAATGATAATAAATTATTTACTGAATCAAAAATAAGAAATATTATACTTGAAAATACACCATTTGTATCAGATCAAATTAGTGGTTCATTATCTGCATTAGATGATATTAGTGATTTAATTAATAATAAAGATGAAATATCTGATTCAGAATTTAATTGTAAATCGATTAATATAATGAAAAAGAATAATGTCATAGAAAAAGATTCACTTGAATATTTATATTCAAAAAATAAAATTACAAGATGTAAGGAAGGAAAATAATTATGAGCGTAAAAGTAATAAATTCAAGAGATTTTAATGATGAAATTAATAATAATTTAGTTTTAATTGATTTTTTTGCTAAATGGTGTGGACCTTGCAGGATGATATCACCAATAGTAGAAGAATTATCAAATGGAATGACTTCTGTTTCTTTTTGTAAGGTTGATGTTGATGAAAATAATGATTTAGCATCTTCTTTAGGAATTCTTAGTATACCAACTTTACTTTTATATAAACAAGGAAAATTAGTTTCAAAAAAAATCGGTTTTCAAAGTAAAGATGAGTTAAAATCTTGGATAGAAGAAAATAAATAAAAAAGAAAGCTTGAAACTTTCTTTTTTATATTGCTCTCATTAGATTTTCATTTTTATAAGGATTATTTTTATCTATTTTATCATAGAATAATATCCCATCTAAATGATCATATTCATGTTGAAATGCTATTGCAAGTTCTTCTCTAAGTCTTATTGTATGCTTATTACCATCTACATCATAATATTCAGCATTAAGTCTTGCGTATCTTGGAACAATACCTTCAATTTCTCTATTAACACTAAGGCATCCTTCACCACCATCAACATAAACCATTTCTTCTGAATGACTAATCATTTTTGGATTAATAAAGATATAATTTTCAAATTTACCTTCTTCGTATTCATAAACGATAACAAATATTCTTTTTAAAATGCCAACTTGTACAGCAGATAGTCCCATACCTGGTCTTAAATTATATTTTTTAGCTTCTTCATCAATTTGACTTAAAGTAAGCATCTCAATTGCTTCATCTATAAATTTTTTATATTTATCATCTAATGGAAAAGATACATCTATACTTTTTTTTCTTAGTCTTTTATCTTTTTCATCTAATATTTGATTTGATTTAATCATACTTCTTCACCCCAAATCTGATAAATATTCTATCACATTTTATTAAATATGTAAAATATAATTAATGGTGTTAAATTTTTTTAAAATTTGTTATAATTTTATAGTGTTAAAAATTTAATTGGTTAGGAGGAAAATATATAATGAACAAAATAGTATTAACTTCAGATAGTGGAATAGATCCTACTAATGAACAAAATATGATACCTGCATTAATTGTTGAAAATGGAGAAAAAACATATAAAGATTGTCTCGAAATAAATTCAAGCAAGATTTTAGAAAGGATAAAAGAAGGAAGTGTATTTACAACATCCTCTCCATTATTAGGTGATTATTATAATATGTTTTCTAAAATACTAGAAAATGGTGAAGATGTTATTCATTTATGTATGAGTAGTGGTATTAGTGAAGGAAGCTATAATTCTGCTTTTTTAACTGCAAATACCTTAAATGAAGAATATAATAACAAAGTACATGTAATTGATACATTAAATGGTGCTACAGGCGGAACATTAATTTATAATATTGCTGAAGGTTTAATTAAAGAAGGGTATAGTGTAAAAAGCGCAATAGAATATTTAAACTTATTAAAAAATAATATTTTAACAAGTTTTTATGTTCCAGATCCTAAAGGTTTTATAAGAAGCGGTAGAAATAAATCAGAACTATGTATAAAAGATAAAGCAATATTAATGGGATTAAAAACTGCCTTAATTGCGGGAATTAAGTTTCGTGTTGACTTTAATGAAGATGGTAATTTGTATACTAAAAAGATTTTTAAATCTAAGAAAAAAGATGGAATGATGAAATTAACTCAAAATATAATTAATGAACAAAATAAATATCAATATGATCCTAAAATAGCTGTTGTTGGCACTGTTAAAGAAAGATATGTTTTAATTGATGATATAATTACATATTTAGAAGATTTACATTATTTTGATAAAATTATTCGTAAAGATATAAATGGAATAGTCGCAGCATATGGATCAGAAGATCTATGTGGAATAAGTTTGGTAAAAAAATATACCAATTAAAAAAAGAACCAGTTGGTTCCTTTTTTAGTTAGCTCTATTAAAGAATCCTGCTCCTATAACTATTACAAGTAATATAAATAATACTAATATGATAGCGGCACCTGAGCCATTATTATATCCATAGCCAGTATTTACTGGGTAAACATAACCGCCTTGATTACCGCCACAGCAAGGATTATTATATCCATAACCACCACTGTATCCGTAATAATACATACTAAAACCTCCTTTTTGTTTTCTATTATATTGTATTAATAATGTAAATAAAATGTTATTTAATTTACCTAAAATATAGGTAAAAATATTTATTTATGGTATTATTATATTAGGTGAAGAAAATATGATAAGAGCATTAAATAAAATGGATAAGCCATTGCTTATTTTATCAATAGTTATGTTTATGTTTGGATTATTTATGATACTTGATGCATCAAGTATGAAATCCTTTTTAAATACAGGCGAAAATACAAATTATTTTTTTAGACAACTTGCATTCTTAGTTTTAGCATCAATATTTTCAATAATAATTATAAGATTGCCACTAAAAAGATATAATAAATTAATTTATACAATATCATTTGTACTTATATGTATGCTTCTTTATTTGCTTATCGCAGGAACAGAAACATCTGCTGGGGTTAAAAGCTGGATATACATTGGTAAATTTGGTCTTCAACCTAGTGAATTTGCTAAAGTCGCACTCATATTATTTACTGGAGTATATTATCAAATAAATCAAAAAAGATTAAATAATTTTGTTGTTGCAATAATACCACTTGCACTTGGGGCTACATTTACATTATTAACACTTCTTCAACCTGATGGAGGTACTGGATTAATTTTATTTTTAATATCTGTAATACTATTTTATTCTTCAAAGGTAGATAGAAAAATAAAAATTAATATTACGTTTGCAGGTTTAATAGTTGCTGTGATAGGACTTTTAATAATATTAGTATCAGGTAAAAACCCATTATCAGATATGCAACAAGGAAGATTTAATTATAAAAAACCTTGTACTAGATATCAAGAAGATACAGGATATCAAGTATGTAATGGATATATTGCTATTAATAATGGTAAATTATTTAGTATAGAACCAGGTAATAGTAAACAAAAATATTTATATTTACCAGAAGCATATACAGATTTTATATTCCCAATTGTAGTAGAAGATATGGGACTTATTACAGGTATTGTGGTTATACTTATTTATATGTTTATAATTATTAGAATTTTTATGATAGGATTAAGATCTTATAATATTTTAAATTCTACTATTTGTTATGGAGTAGCAGCTTATATAACGCTTCATGTAATTATTAATTTAACAGGTGTTTTGGGCCTTGTTCCATTAACTGGGGTACCACTTCCATTCTTAAGTTATGGTGGTTCATTTGCACTTACTTTAGCAATTGGACTTGCACTTGTACAAAGAGTTTCAATAGAAAATTACAATTTTTTACAAAAAAAAGTTTTAAAATAGGGGAATTTATACCTTTTATAGAGAATATAACTATAGGAGGTATTTTTTTATGGAAAAAATAAAAGAAAATTTAAAGTATATTGTTTTAGGTATTATTATATTGTTTATGATAATTTCAGTTGTAAGTTATATTAAAGTTGATAATGATGTTATAACTAAGGATGAAACTATAAAAAAGGAGAGTACTGTAAATAAAGTAACTGGTAAATATTATGTTGATATAAAAGGTGCCGTAAAAAATCCTGGTGTATATAAGTTAAAAGAAAATTCTAGAGTAATAGATGTAATTAATGCATCTGGTGGTTTACTTGAAGATGCAGATACAAGTGTTATCAATTTAAGTAAGATTATAGAAGATGAAATGGTAATAATTATATATACAAAAGATGAAGTAGAAAAATATAAAAATAATGAGATAAATAGTACTTCTTCTATAAATCAAAAAATAGAAGAAAATACTAAATCTATCGATAGTAATAACGATGCTGAAATAAGTAAAAAAAGTACGGTAAAGACAAATAGTAAAATAAATATTAATACATCAGACAAAAATACTCTTTTAAAGATTACAGGAATAGGTGAAAGTAAAGCAAACAATATAATAAAGTATAGAGAAGAAAAAGGTAATTTTAATTCTATAGAGGAAATAAAAAATGTATCTGGAATAGGCGATTCTTTATATGAAAAAATTAAAAATAGTATTACAACAAAATAATATATTTTATTTTATATTTATATTTAGTTTAATTTATATGTTTATCTTTATTAATTTTATTAATGTAAAATCAAAATATAATGAAAATGATAGTACTTTACAAGTTAAAATTATAGACTATAAAAAATCAGATGATAAATTAGTTATATATGCAAAAGGTAAAGAAAAAATATTAATAAATTATTATGATGATATAAATATATCTTATGGTGATTATGTATATGTTAAGGGTAAATTTATTAAACCAAAAGATAATACAAATTTTAATTTGTTTAATTATAAGAAATATTTATTAAGTAATAATATAAAATATACAGTAAAAGCAAGTAATATAAAAATATTAAAAAGAAATAAAAATATATTTTATAAATTAAAAAATTATATATTTTTTAAAATAAAATCATTAGATAAATCTAAAAAATATATATTAACATTTATATTCGCAGATAAAAGCTATATAGATAAAGAAATGTATAATAATTATCAAAATTTAGGAATAAGTCACTTATTTGCGGTATCTGGAATGCATGTTTCATTAGTAACATTTATTTTATTAAAATTATTAGAAGGTAAAAATAAAGTAATTAAATATTTAATAACATCTATATTTTTAATATTTTACTTATTTCTTACAAATTATACGATTTCTATGGTTCGTGCGTGTTTTCAGTTTATATTGTTTTTTATAAATAAATTTTTTAAATTAAATATAGATAATTCTAATATAATAATTTTTTTGTTTAGTGTTTTAATAATTTTAAATCCATACATTATTTATAATATTGGATTTCTATTTTCTTTTTCTATAAGTTTTACTTTAATAAAATTTAAAGATCTGCTTACAGGAAGTTTTATAATTAAAAATATTAAGACATCACTATTATCTTTTTTTGTATCTATGCCTATATTAGTTAACAATTTTTTTAAAGTTAATTTTTTAAGCATTATCCTTAATATAATTTATATTCCTTTTGTTTCCTATATTTTATTTCCACTTTGTTTAATAACAGTTTTATTTCCTTTTTTTGATTCATTTACATATTTTGTTATAAATGTTTTTGAAACTATTACTAAATTTTTTTCTAGTATAAATCTTTTAACTTTTTCTATTTCTAAAATGAATATTATTTTAGTAATTATATATTATTTCATATTTATATGGATTATAAAAAGCAATGATAAACTAAAGAAAAAAATTATCATATCGTTTATTTTAATTGTTTTTATAATTAATAATAATGTACTAGTGAATAATGAGGTTCATTTTATAGATGTGGGTCAGGGAGATTCTACTTTAATTAGAATTAAAAACAAAAATATATTAATAGATACAGGTGGTAATGTAAATTTTAATATATCAGAAAATGTATTGATACCTTATTTTAGATCATTAGGAGTAAAAAAAATAAACTATTTAATATTAACTCATGGTGATTATGATCATATGGGAGAAGCGATTAATTTAGTAGAAAACTTTAAAGTAGAGAAAGTAATCTTTAATTGTGGCCCATATAATGATTTGGAAAACGAATTAATAGAAGTCTTAGACAAAAAGAAGATAAAGTATTATTCCTATATTAAAGAATTAAATGTTGATAATAATAAACTCCATTTTTTACAAACAAAAGAATATGATAATGAAAATGAAAATAGTAATGTTATATATACGAAGTTAAATGGTTATAAGTTTATGTTTATGGGAGATGCAGGAGTAGAGAAAGAAAAAGATATATTAGAAAAATATAATGTTTCAAAAATTGATGTATTAAAAATTGGTCATCATGGAAGTAAAACAAGTAGTGATAAAAATTTTATAGATGAAATGAATCCTAAATATAGTGTTATAAGTGTTGGCAAGAATAACAGATATGGTCATCCAAATAAAGAAGTATTAGAAAACTTAAATAATTCAAAGATATATAGAACAGATCAAGATGGAAGTATTATGTTTAAGATTAAAAATAATAAATTAAAGATTGAGACTTGCAGTCCGTGAAAACTTGTTAAAAATATTAAATTATGATAAAATAGAATCGGAGGTGTTAAGATGGATATTTTAAAATATATTGAAAAAGATGTAGAATATCGTACAATCGGTGAAGGGAAAAAGAATCAAGATCCAAATACAGGAAATATACCTGACTCTCAAGAAAAGAAACAAGTATCTAATTATTTATCAAGTATCGATTATGAAAGTGCTGATCAGCTATTTAAATCATTATCTAAACGTTATGATGAGCTAAAAAAAGAATTGGATGCACTTTGTGTTTGTGCAGCATCTTTCAATAAAGATACAGTAGAATATGCGAAACTATTTGAAGTACAAGTGTCTATAGGAACTCAAATGTACATTATTTATAATGAATTATTACCATCATTAGGTGAAAAATTGCAAGATACAAATTCTAAAACTAGATAGTTTCATTAAAAATGGCTATGAAAAATTGGACTTTAATATTAGAGAACAAGCAGAAACTTTAAAAGAACAAATTTGCTCGATGGTGGAAATAGAAACTTTTTCTCATTCAAGATAAAATTATTAAATGTGCTTTTTATAGGAAACTATCTAATTGATAGTTTGAATTACAAAAGATTGTAAAAACAATCTTTTTTTCTTTGTGTAAATTTATATGCATAAACGTATGTCCCTACATGGCGATTATGATCATATGGGAAGTTCTATCGATTTAGTAAATAATTTTAATGTAGAAAAAGTTATATTTAATGTTGGAAGTTATAATGAACTTGAGAATAATTTAATAAAAATACTAAAAGAAAAAAATATAAAATATTATAAAAATATAGAAGAAATAAATATAAATAAAAATAAATTATATTTTTTAAATACAGATATATATGATAATGAAAATGATAATTCGTCTGTAGTTTATTTAAAACTAAATAATTATAAGTTTCTGTTTATGGGTGATGCAGGCAAAGAAAGAGAGCTTGATATTATAAATAAATATAATTTAAATAAAATAGATTTTTTAAAGGTTGGTCATCATGGGTCAGACACATCATCAAATATAAAATTTATTAATACTATTAAACCTAAATATAGTTTAATTAGTGTAGGGGAAAATAATAATTATGGTCATCCTAAAAAATCTGTTTTAGATATATTATCTAGTTCAAAAATATATAGAACAGATATAAATGGAGAAATAAAAATAAAGATAAAAAGGAATAATTTTAATATTAAAACTTGTAAGTGATAGGAGGGATAAAAAATGAACGAAATAAAAAAATATACTGAAAAGATATTTGAAGATATAAAACATATAGATGAAAGTGGTAATGAATATTGGGAGGCTCGTGAATTACAAAAAGCACTAGAATATAAAGAATGGAGAAACTTTAAATTAGTAATAGACAAAGCTATAATATCTTGTAACAATAGTAATTTTAATGTGTTTGACCATTTTGTTGATTTCAACAAAATGGTAGAAGTAGGTTCTGGTGCAAAAAGAAAACAGAATGATTATAAGTTATCTAGATATGCTTGTTATTTAATAGTACAGAACGCAGATTCTAAAAAGAAAATAGTTGCTTTAGGACAAACATATTTTGCAGTTCAAACAAGAAAACAAGAATTACTTGAAAAAGAATATGAAGATTTAACTGAAGATGAAAAAAGGTTTTATCAAAGAAATTTAACTAAAAAAGGAAATTATTCTTTAAATATTACTGCTAGAAATGCAGGAGTTAAGAATTTTGATAAATTTCACAATAGTGGTTATAAAGGACTTTATAATGGTGAAACCGCAGGTGATATTGACAAAAGAAAAAATCTTAGATATAGAGAGGATATATTAGATAATATGGGAAGTGAAGAATTAAGTACTAATTTATTTAGAATAACTCAAACTGAAGCTAAATTAAAAAATGATAAAATAAATACACAAAAAGGTGCTAATAATGTTCATTATGAAGTAGGAAAAGAAATAAGAAATACGATAGAAAAATTAGGTGGAACAATGCCTGAAAAACTTCCTACACCAGAAAAAAGTTTAAAAGAGTTAGAAAAGGAAAAGTAAAAATTTTTTTGATAAACCAAAATTAGTATTGTTTTTAAATAAAATATGTTAGAATATGTTTAAGATTTAATACGATTTATTAGTAAATTGTATAAGATTAGATAATAAGTAGGTGAAAAAAATGTTTAATAATATTAATTTAAATTTATATAAAGATTTTTACTTAGTTTGCAAATATGGAAGTATAAATAAGGCTGCAAAAGAGTCATATACATCACCACCTGCAATAAGTAAATCAATAAAAAAATTAGAAAGTGAATTAAATAGACAATTATTCTATAGAAATAGTGATGGTATGATGCTTACAAGTTATGGCGAAAAATTACTATTTTATGTTGAAGAATCATTTAATAGTTTAAATGTTGCTGAAAGAACTTTAGTAGAAGAAGATACTTTAAAAAAAGGAAGTTTAAATATTGGAATACCATCCAATGTAGGTTCATTTTTCTTATTTGATAATTTAATTAAGTTTCATAATGAATATCCAAATATAGATGTAACTGTAGTAACAGGTTCAACATCTAAATTAATAGAATTATTAAAATCACATACAGTTGACTTTGTAATTGATACATCTCCTATAAATATAGAATTATCTAATGATTATACTATAAAAGAACTTGCTAAAGTTAATTATTGCTTTACAGCAAGTAAAGATTTTGATACATCTAAAATAAAAAAATTAAAAGACTTAGAAAAGTATCAATTAATACTTCCAATTAAAGGTACTGCAAACAGAAATGATTTAGATGAATTACTTAAAGAAAATAATATAAGTTTTAATAATCCTCTTAATTTTCATACTAGTGAAATGATTATATCTGCAGTTAAAAATAATATTGGAATAGGATATGTAATTGAAGATTTAATAAAAAAAGAAAGTGATTTAAAGATTGTTAATATAGATGAAAAACTTCCAAATGTAAAAATAGATATAATATATAACAGTAAATATTTAACAGTTGCTCCTAAAAAGTTTATAAATATGTATATAGATAAAACTATTAATTAAAAGTTAATAGAGTATTAAAAAATAGATAATTTTTCGTTATCTATTTTTTTGTTACAATTGTTTTAGGAGGAAAGAATTATGATAAAAAATATTGGAAATTTTAAAGATAAAGTTGATGGAACAATAAAATGTGTTTATGAAATGGAAAACAAAAAAATAGTAGAAATGAGTGTACTTTATAATAAGGAAGATAAGGATGTAGTATGCGTTCCAACACACCATTTTTGTAATCTTGGATGTAAAATGTGTCATTTAACAAATAAAGGATTAAATAAAAAAATGATAAGAATAGAAATAGATGATTTTATGAAATGTTTAATAGAAACATTAAACAAATATAAAACTGATAAAAGTAAACTTTTAATTTCGTTTATGGGAGTAGGAGAACCATTATTAAATATAGATCTTATTTTAAATGTATTTAAAAATGAAGATAAAATTAAAGCATTGGGATACGAAAGTGTAAGTTATGCACTTTCAACTATGATGCCAAATGATAATTTAGAAAAGTTATCAGTATTAGTAAATGAATATAATATTCCACTAAAGGTTCATTTTTCACTTCATACACCTATTGATAGTGAAAGAAAAGAGTTAATACCAAGTACAAGAGTAAATGTTTCTGGTGCATTAAAATTACTTTCAAATTATAAAAATCAAGTTATGAAAAATGAAAAAATAATGGATAATTATATTATATTTCATAGAAATAATATACCAGCTGAAATTCATTATACTTTAATAAAAGGTGTAAATGATGGAAACAAAGAGTTAAAGTGTTTAATAAATTTATTAAAAGAATATAATATTCCAATTAAGTTTATAAAATTTAACGAAACAAATACTCTAAAGAGAAGTGATAATGAAGAAATTTGGATTAAGTCTTTAAAAGAAGAATTACCTAATTTAAATATTAAAAGCTATTCTCCACCAGGAAGATGTGTTGGTAGTTCATGTGGTGAATTTACTAAACATTATTATCACTATGAAATAGAAACTAAGGAAGAAAAAGAAAGTTTCTTAAAATGGAAAAAAGAGTATGAAATATAAGTAATTTAAAATGATACTTATAAATAAGATTTTAGAAAAAGTATAAAAATACTAAAACAAAGTAGAAAATATTCTACTTTTTTTCTTTATCTTATCTTGTTCTAATTTGGACTTGCCTTCATATATTTTATTAGAGGTGAATTATGTGTTTTTCAAAGATATACATGTTAGAATAAGATTATTTTTTGTAGTAGTAATTATTTTATTTTTAGTAGTAATAGGGAAAGTAATATATATACAAGTATTTGAGTATGACAAACTATCTAATTTATCTAGTGAACTTTGGAGCCGTAATTTACCTATAGAAGGTAGTAGAGGACTAATATACGATAGAAATGGAGTAGTGCTTGCAGATAATGTTACAACAACAAGTCTAGTATTAATACCAAATCAAATAACAGATAAGAAAAAAGTAACAAAAGAATTAGCTAGTATTCTTAATGTAACAGAAGAAGAAATGGCAAAACATGTTAATAAAAAAACATCTATAGAAAGAGTACATCCAGAAGGAAGAAGATTATCATTTGAAGTTGCAGATAAAATAGTGGCTTTAAATTTAGATGGGGTCTATTTAGTAAAAGAGTCTAAAAGAAATTATCCGTATGATACTAATTTATCGCATGTTTTAGGTTATGTTGGAATTGATAACCAAGGATTATCAGGTCTTGAACTACAATATGATAAGTATTTAACAGGTGAATATGGTTCAATTAAATATTATTCGGATGCCAAAGGTAATAAGTTAAAATTAAGTGAAATATATGAACAACCACAAGATGGCATGAATATAACACTTACAATAAATAATGATATACAACTTGCGATAGAAAGAGAACTTGATAATGCAGTAAGTAAATATAATCCAGAACATGCTCTTGCGATAGCAATGGATCCAAATACAGGAGAAATTTTGGGTATGAGCTCAAGACCTAATTTTTCACCATCAAATTATCAAAATTATAGTACGGAAGAAATAAATAGAAATCTTCCTATATGGATGAATTATGAACCAGGATCAACATTTAAAATAATAACCCTTGCGTCATCATTAGAAGAAAATACAGTTGATTTACAAAATGATCACTTTTATGACGGAGGTAGTGTAAGAGTAGCAAATGCAAAAATTAAATGTTGGAAAACAAAAGGCCATGGTGCGCAAACATTTCTTCAAGTTGTTGAAAATTCATGTAACCCAGGATTTGTTGCTTTAGGACAAAGACTTGGTAAAGAAAGATTATTTAGTTACATTGAAAAATTTGGATTTGGTAAAAAAACAGGAATAGATTTAAATGGTGAAGCGACAGGAATAATATTTAAACTTGATAGAGTTGGTGAAGTTGAACTTGCAACTACTGCATTTGGTCAAGGTGTATCAGTAACTCCAATACAGCAGATAACCGCAGTATCAGCTGCAATTAATGGTGGTAAATTATTTAAACCATATATAGTAAAAAGTATAACAGAACCAGAAACAAATAATGCGGTTGTAACTAATAAACCACAGATGGTAAGAAGAGTAATAAGTGAAGAAGCAAGTAAAAAAACAGCACTTGCACTTGAAAGTGTTGTTACAAATGGTACAGGTAGGAATGCATTTATAGATGGATATAGAGTAGGTGGTAAAACAGGAACTGCTCAAAAAGTTAAAGATGGTGCATATATGTCTGGTAATTATATATTATCATTTATTGGATTTTTACCAGCAGATAATCCTAAAGTAGTTGTATATGTTGCAATCGATAATCCTAAAGGAATAGTGCAATATGGTGGAACAGTTGCAGCACCAATTGCAAAGGCAATATTAGAAGACTCTATTAATGCATTAAATATTCCTAAAAGTGAAGATGCTAAAGAAAAAAATTATCAATTATGGGATAAAAGATATGCTGAAGTACCTAATGTTGTAAACCAAAAATTAAGTGATGTAAAAGGAAGTTTACAGAAATTTGATGTACAATATACTGGCACGGGAGAATACATATTATTCCAGTCGCCATCCGCAGGAGAAAGAGTATATGAAGGTACAAAAATAAGAATATTACTTGGAGATAAAAAATAAAAATGTAAAATAATTAAAATATTTATAAAAAAATTATCTAGTTATGATATAATTATTTTTGTAAATAGAAGGATGTGTTTAATATGTATGTACTCGCAAAATCAGTATTAGCTTTAATGATAGGATTTATGGCATCAGTTATTTTGGGTTTAATACTAATACCATGGCTTAGAAAACTTAAAGTAGGACAAAAAACAAGTATATTTGTTAAAGCTCATGAGAAAAAAAGTGGAACCCCTACAATGGGTGGAATAATATTTATTTTATCAACAATAATTACAATATTTGTTTTATATTTTACTAATAAACTTAAGATATCAAGTAATTTACTTATAATACTATTTGTATTTTTTGGATATGGTCTTATAGGATTTGTAGATGATTTCTTAAAAGTAAAATATAAATGTAATGAAAAAGGTTTAACAAGAATGCAAAAGTTCTTAGCACAAGTAGTAATTGCAATTATGTTCTTTTATGTTTATATAAGAAATGGATCTAATCCAGAAATAGAAATATATGCACTTAATTTAAAAATTAATTTAGGATTTATGTATGGATTCTTTATATTATTTATGCTTGTTGGAACAAGTAATGCAGTTAATTTAACAGATGGACTTGATGGCCTTGCTGCAGGACTTTCTGCAATAGCAATTTTAGTATATGGTATGATTGCTTGGAATTCTGGATGGCTAGCAGGTTATGATGATGTTGCAGTATTCTGTTTTATACTTGTTGGAGGACTTCTTGGATTCTTAGTATATAATAGTCATCCTGCCAAAGTGTTTATGGGTGATACTGGATCACTCGCACTTGGTGCAGTACTTGCAACACTTGCAATATTAACTCATAGAGAAATGTCATTAATAGTAGTAGGTGGTGTATTTGTTATTGAAACACTTAGCGTAATACTTCAGGTTGCATCAGTAAAAATAAGAGGAAAAAAATTATTTCCAATGACACCAATACATCATACATTTGAAAAATTAGGATGGAGCGAAACTGACATAGTAAGATTATTTTATGTAGTAGGATTTATTCTTGGAACAGGCGCTCTTGTATATGGGGTATGGTATTAATGAAAAAAATAGATTATAAGCTTTTTATAGCAGTGGTAATTTTATCACTGTTTGGAGTACTTATGATTTTCTCAGCGTCAGCGGTATGGGCTGAATATAAATTTAATGATGAATTTAAATATTTAAAATTACAAGCATTTTTTCTTGTAATTGGACTTATCGCACAATATATAATATCAAAGGTAGATTATACGAACTATTTGAAGAAAGCAAACATTATACTAGGAATTTGCTTTCTTCTTTTAATTTTAGTATTAATTCCTGGGATAGGTACAATTAGAAATGGTTCTAGAAGTTGGTTTGGTATTGGTGGACTTGGAGTACAACCATCTGAATTTATGAAACTTGGTATTATTATATTTGCATCTAAATATTTAAGTTCTAATCCAAAGGATGTAAGGCATATTGTAAAGGGAGTATTTCCTATATTAATTATTACATTACTTGCTTTTGGTCTTATAATGCTTCAACCAGATTTAGGTACGGGAGCAATTATATTAGTAGGGGTAGTTGGTTTACTTTTTGTATCCGGTGTAGATATGAAGTTCTTTGTAAAAATAGGTGTAGTAGGGTTATTAGGACTTGCTGGACTTATTATTGCAGCTCCATATAGAATAAAAAGAATAGTGTCATTTATTAATCCTTGGACAGATCCATTAGGGGCAGGATTTCAATCAATACAATCATTATATGCAATAGGACCAGGTGGACTTTTAGGCCTTGGACTTTTTAACTCAGTACAGAAGCATTTTTATTTACCAGAACCACAAACGGATTTTATATTTTCAATAATAAGTGAAGAACTTGGTATACTTGGAATATTAATAGTAGCATTTTTATTTATAATAATATTTCATAGATGTATAAAAATTGCGATTAATTGTGATAATTTATTTGGTAAATATTTGGTCTTTGGTATAACATTTCAAATGGCTTTTCAAACATTATTAAATTTAGCAGTTGTTGTAGGACTTGTTCCTATAACAGGTGTAACACTTCCATTTCTTTCTTATGGTGGATCTAGTTTAATATTATCTTTGGTAAGTATAGGAATAATATTAAATGTAAGTAGACATAATGAAAAAAGTTAAATTAGGAGATTTTTATCTTCTTTTTTTTAATCTTTAGTGGAATTTACTTTAAAAAGAGAGAATATAATTATAGGAGGATACAAATGTACAAGCTAAAGAATGAATTAAAGGTAAATAGAAATGATACAAAATCTTTAAAAATACTTTTATGACATTGAGTTTACAGATTTGAAGTCGAAAATTTCGACTTCAAGTTTAGAAAATGGTTATGTATAAGAGGATATATTTCATTTAGATGAAAAAGAACCTAAAAACCTTTGGTCGAAATTTTCGACCAAAAATAAAAACAGGTGAAAAATATAAAGTTCCTCGAGTTTTTACAGAATAAGAATTTGCAAGAAAGTAATAATAAAAATAATCAAAGATAGGAGAAATAAATGTACGAACTAAAAGAAGATTTAAATATAGAAAATATGATATATGAAATAAGAGGAAAACAAGTAATGCTAGATTCAGATTTAGCAAGATTATATCAGTGTAAAAATGGAACAAAATCAATTAATTTAGCAGTAAATAGAAATGTTAAAAAATTTCCAAATGATTTTTATTTTCAATTAACTAACAATGAAACATAAAACTTGAGGTTTCATTTTGAAACCTCAAGTTCAACGACTAACTATGGTGGAAAAAGGTATAATCCATATGCATTTACTGAACAAGGAGTTGCAATGCTTGCAACTGTTTTACATACACCTGTTGCAGCAGAAGTAAGTGTTAATATAATGAGATCATTTGTAAAAATGAGAAAATATATATCAGTAAATTTAATAGAACAAGATAATATGAAAAATATGCTTATTAAACATGATAATGAAATAAAATTACTTCAAGAATCATTTTCAAAATTAGAGGAAAAAGAAAAAATAAATCATATATTTTATGAAGGACAAATATATGATGCATATTCACTATTAATTGATATATTTAGGAAAGCTAAGAAAGAAATAATTATAATAGATAATTATGCAGATAAAAGTATTTTAGATATGATTACGAATTTAAATGTAAAAGTAACTATTGTTACTAAAAAATTTAACTTACTAAAGGATATAGATATAAAAAAGTATTGTATCATTCAGGAGCAAGTTATAAAGATTTAGGCAATAAATGTTTTGCAATTACTAAAATTGAAGATAAATGGTATTTAGAAACAATAATCAAAAATATAGGAGAAGATAAATGTACGAATTAAAAGAAGAATTAAATATAGAAAATATGATATATGAGATAAGAGGAAAACAAGTAATGCTAGATTCTGATTTAGCAAAATTATATGAGTGTAAAAATGGTACTAAAGATATTAATAAAGCAGTTAAAAGAAATATAGAAAGATTTCCAAAGAATTTTTATTTTCAAATAACTGAAGAAGAAATGAAAAAATTGTGGTTCCAATCTGGAACCGCAAATAAAATGATTAGATCATTACCCTATGTATTTACAGAACAAGGAATTGCAATGTTATCAAGTGTATTACATACCCAAATAGCAATAAGTCAAAGTATAAGAATAATGGATGCATTTGTAAAAATGAGAAAGATAATATCATCGAATTTGATAGAACAGAAATATATAAATGAACTTGTTATAAAAGATAATGAAAGGATTAATTTATTAGAGGAGTCATTTTCAAAGTTAGAAGAAAAAGAAAAAATAAATCATATATTTTATGAAGGACAAATATATGATGCATATTCACTATTAATTGATATATTTAAAGGTGCAAAAGAAGAAATAATTATAATAGATAATTATGCGGATAAAAGTATTTTAGATATGATTACAAACCTAAATGTAAAAGTAATTATTGTAACTAAAAAATTTAATTTATTAAAAGATATAGATATAAAAAAATATAATAGGCAATATAATAATTTAAAAGTAATATACAGTGATAAATTTCACGATAGATTTATAATACTTGATAAAAAAGTATTGTATCATTCAGGAGCAAGTTATAAAGATTTAGGTAATAAATGCTTTGGAATTAATAAGATAAAAGATGATGAATATCTAGAAAATATAATAGAGAAAATAGGTTTATAAAATATTTGCATTATAAAATAAATTATATTATAATATATGTGCTTCAAAAAAGAGGTGAATAAAATGAATTATAGTAAAAATAAAAATATATTAAATAATTTAATGTTAAAATATGATTTATCAAAAGATGAAAGAAAAGAATTTTTTAAGATTATATATAAGATATTTAGACATAAAGAGTTTCAAAGAAGAATGACAAGTGAATTTAATCATCATAATGATATAACACTTGGTTATCATGTACTTGAAGTAGCACTTTATACATACAAAACATGTAAAAAGAAAATAAAAAAGGGTATAAAAGTAAATATAGATGTAGCAGTTAAAATAGCAATGCTTCATGATTTTTATGAATTACCTTGGCAAAATAATAAAGAATCATCATCTAAGAATTTAATTCATAAACATGGTTTTCGTCATCCAATAGAGGCAGTTATTAATGCTATATATTATTATCCATTCTTGTTTAAAAATGAACTAGAATCAATAATGATAATAGATGGTATCGTTCATCATATGTATCCACTTGCAGTACCAGTACTTACAGGATTTGATACAAATGAAATAGAACTTAAAAATTATGATAAAGTAAAAAAAATAGATAAAAATTTATTAGATAAAATAATTTATTCTACAAATAGAGGAAGAATAATAAAATTATCATTATGTAAGAGTAAATTTATTGAAGGAAGAATAGTATCAAATTCAGATACATATGTATCAATTAATAACTATGAAAGTTTAAAAGGTGTACCAGCCCTTATTACTGGAGTAAATAAAAATATAGAAGTGTAAATATTACATTTTTGTTAAAAAAGATAAAATATTGTACAATATTAAATCACAGGAGGTCTTTATGGAAAACTTAAATGATGAAAAATTAAAATCATTCTTAAAAAAGGAATCAAAAAGATTAGGAATAAGCGTAAATAATGTTTATAATACATATTTTTCTAGAATTTTACTTAATAATATTAGTAATCATAACGAACATAATGAGGTGATTGTAAAAGGAAGTTTTGCCCAGTTAGTTCAACTAGGAAAAATAGTAAGACCAATAACAGATATTGATTTGGCTAGTAAGGAACCACATCACGATCCATTATTAATATTAATAAATGCAATGTGTGATGAAACAAATGATGTTGATTATATTTTAAGAGGTAAACCATTTACAACAAATACTGGAATAATAAAAATACCTATATCAGCAAAGTATGGTAAAATTAGCCATCCAATTGGAATTGATTATAGGGAAAATTATCCTTTTATATTTAAAAAAGAATCAAAAACAGTTCCTAAAATATTTGAGGGTGATGAAGAATATAAGGTGATTGTACCATCAATTGAAGAAATCCTTGCAGAAAAATTATATATAATAATAAAGAAAAATAAGCTTTATGATTTAAATACTAGAGTTAAAGACTTATACGATGTATATCAACTTCATGGTGGAAACTATGATTTGGATTTGTTCTCATATTTTTTTGAAAAAATAATAGAAATGAGTTCGCATGTAAATAAAGATGATTTGACTACAGAATTTTTATCAAAAGATTTTGTGAATAAATATGAGGGAGAATGGGAACATAGTAAGAAGAAATACGAGTTTATGGATGATGATATAGATTTAGAAGGTTCTGTATACTATGCAAGAGGTGTTCTTAGTGAACAAATTCAAAAGATTAAACAAGGAAAAAATAAAATATATTCATATAAAATAGATGATTAACGGTAAAGAATTCTTTATCGTTTCTTTATATTTTTATTAAAATATGGTATAGTGTAGTTAAGTAAAAAAGGAGTAAATTTATGAGTAATGTTGGAATAATAGGTGGAGGAGTATCAGGTGTAATAAGCGCAATATATGCAAGTAAGAATGGTAATAAAGTAACTATTTTAGAAAAAAATAATGATATACTTAAGAAACTTTTAATAACAGGTAGTGGTAGATGTAATTATTTTAATAGTAATCAAAATATAAATCATTATCATTCTAAAAACGAAGAATATTTAAAAGAAATTATTACAAAAGAAAATACAAAAGAATTATGTAAATTTTATGATAGTATTGGTATTGTTCCTAAAATAAAAGATGGTTATTATTATCCATATTCAAATATGGCAATAAGCATAAAAAATGCACTTGTGACTGAAGTTTTAAAATCAAATATAAAAGTAATATGTAATTACGATGTAAAAAGTGTAGACTATAAGAATAATGAGTTCATTATTAATAATGATAAACATTTTGATAAACTTATAATAAGTACAGGTTCTAAAGCATATCCAAAAACAGGATCAGATGGATTTGGATATAGTCTTGTTAAAAAACTAGGACACACTATAAATGAAGTAAAACCTGCACTTGTAAGTTTACGCTCAGATGATAAAATATTAAATATAATTTCAGGAGTAAGAGCAAATGCTAAAATATCCTTATATCACTTTGATGAATTACTAAAAGAAGAAATAGGAGAAGTACAATTTGTTAAAAATGAAGTATCTGGAATTTGTACATTTAATTTAAGTTATTTAGTTACTAAAAATAATAATGTAAGAATTAATTTTATGCCATTTATAAAATTAGAAGAATATGATGATTTTATGCTTAAAAATAATAATAAAAGAGTAAAAGAAATATTAAATGGAATATTAAATCCAAAACTAATACTAGCTATAATTAAAAGATGTAATATAAATGAAGAAAAGTATTTTTATGAACTATCTAAAAAAGAAAAAGAGTTATTAAAAGAAAATTTAATTAGTTTTAGAATTGATATAAAAGGAAAAGGACCATTTGATAAAGCACAAATATGTATGGGCGGTGTACCATTAAATGAAATTGATATAAAAAGTATGAAATCAAAAATAAATGAAAACTTATATATAATAGGTGAAATGCTTGATGTAAATGGTGATTGTGGTGGATATAATTTAACATTTGCATTTATTTCTGGATATCTTTCAGGAAAGGATATAAAATGATTAGAGTAAGACAAGTAAAAGTAAATATAGATGATAATTCTTTAGAAAATATAAAAAAGTGTACAAGTAAAAAATTAAATATAAAATATGAAGATATACTTAATTTAAAAATAATTAAAGAGAGTATTGATGCTAGAGGAGAAGTAAATTATATTTATGAAGTAGAAATAGAAACTAATTTAGAAAATAAATTACTTAAAAATAAAGATGTATATATTCCAAAAGATGAAAATTATATATTTGAAATAACAGGAACTAAACAAATGAAAGAAAGACCTATAATTGTAGGAAGTGGACCAGCTGGGTTATTTTCAGCATATATGCTTTCACAAAATGGTTATAAGCCTATAATTATAGAAAGAGGAGAAAAAGTAGAAGATAGAGTAAAAACTATAGAAAACTTTTGGGAAACCGGTAAATTAAATAAAAATTCTAATGTACAATTTGGAGAAGGTGGCGCAGGTACTTTTTCTGATGGTAAGTTAAATACACTTGTTAAAGATAAAAACTATAGAATGAAAAAAGTGTTTGAGATATTTGTAGAGTGTGGGGCACCAAGTGATATACTATATAAAAATAAACCACATATTGGTACTGATTTACTTAGAAATGTAATAATAAACATGAGAAATAAAATTATAGATATGGGTGGAACATTTTATTATAATTCTTGTCTTACAGATATAGTTATAAATAATAATAAAGTCACAGAAATAGTTATAAATGATAAAGAAAAAATCAAATGTGAAACACTTATTTTAGCGTTAGGTCATAGTGCTAGAGATACATTTAAAATGCTTTATGAAAAAGGCATTAATATGATTCAAAAACCATTTGCGGTAGGAGTTAGAATAGAACATAAACAAGATATAATTAATAAATCACAATATGGAAAATATAGTAAGTATTTACCTAATGCAGATTATAAATTAACTCATACTTGTACTGATGGAAGAGGAGTATATTCATTTTGTATGTGCCCTGGTGGATTTGTAGTAAATGCATCAAGTGAAGAAAATCATTTAGTAATAAATGGAATGAGTAATCATAAAAGAAATGAAGAAAACGCAAATAGTGCGATAGTTGTTCAAGTATCAAATAAAGATTTTGGTAATAATATATTTGATGGTATGAATTTTCAAAGACATTTAGAAGAAAAAACATATAACCTTGGTAATGGTTTAATACCTGCTCAACTTTTTAAAGATTATGAAAATAATACTATTTCAAAAGAATTTAAAAGTGTAAAACCAATATTTAAGGGTAATTATAAATTTGCTAATATAAATGATATATTTCCAGAATTTATAAATAATGATTTAAAAGAAGCAATTAATTATTTTAATAATAAAATAGATGGATTTAATAGTGGTGACGCTATTATCGCAGGTGTTGAAACAAGAACATCATCACCAATTAGAATAGTAAGGGATGAAAATGGAATGAGCAATATAGATGGAATTTATCCTATAGGAGAAGGTGCTGGTTATTCTGGTGGAATAACAACTAGCGCAATGGACGGAATAAAAATTTCAGAATTAATTGCCAAAGTATATAAAAATTAAAGATGGTGAAAAAAATGGATGGAATATTAATAATTAATAAAAAAGAAAATATGACTAGTAGAGATGTAGTTAATATTGTAAGTAAAAAGTTACATACAAAAAAAGTAGGTCATACAGGTACACTTGATCCAATGGCTAAAGGTGTTTTAGTAGTCGCAGTTAATAAAGCATTAAAATTAGTTGATGATATTACTAGTTTAAATAAAGAATATATTGCAGAAGTAACACTTGGAATTAAAACTGATACACTAGATATTACCGGTAATATTTTAGAAAAATATGATGTTAAAAGTATAGATAAAGAAAAATTAGAAACTATACTAAAATCTTTTATAGGAAAATATGATATGGAAGTACCTATTTATAGTGCAGTTAAAGTAAATGGAAAAAAATTATATGAATATGCAAGAGAAGGAAAAAAGGTTGAACTTCCTAGAAAGATAGTTTATATAAATAGTATAGAATTATTAAATGTAAATGGTAATAAATTTACATTTAAATGTAATGTTTCAAAAGGGACATATATAAGAAGTTTAATAAATGATATTTGTAAGAAAATGAATTCTATTGGATGTATGTCAGATTTAATACGTACAAAACAAGGAAAATTTTATATAGAAAATGCATTAGATTTAGAAGATATCAATGAAAATACACCTCTTATAAATATGATTGATGTTATTGATTTTCCTATATATGAAGTAGATGAGTTTTTATTTAATAAGATAAAAAATGGTTCAAAACTAGAAAATAGATATACTAATCAAAAGATAGCATTTTCTTATAATAAAAAACTTATTGGAATTTATATAGAAGATATAAATGATAAAACAAAGATTAAACCAAAAAATATTTTTGTGTAAAATTTTATTGCATAAATAAAGAATTTTATGATTTAATATAATAGAGGAGGAGTTAAGAGTATGTATTGTGAAAAATGCGGAAGCAAAAATTCAGAAAATGCAACTTTTTGTACTAATTGTGGTAATAAATTATCAAATAGTGAACCAAATGATCAAGTTTTAGAATCATCAACACCAGTTGATAATAACGTAAATAATGTACAAAATTCAAATGTTGTAACAAATGAGCAAAAACCAGTTTATAATAATGTAAACAATGCTCAAACAAATGTAGTAACAGAACCAGAGGGTAGTAAATTTGGATGGGGAGTATTAGGTTTCTTTTTTCCAATTATTGGACTAGTTTTATTTTTGACTTGGAAAAAAGATAGACCTAAATCATCAAAAGCAGCAGGTATAGGAGCGCTTATTTCAGTTATACTTAATTTAGTACTAACTATAGTAATTGTAGTAATAGGAGTTACTATGGGTATTAGAGATGTGAAAGATTCATATGATTATAAAGATATTAATATTGATAATTATGATGATAGTTATGAAGAATACGAAAACGAAGAAGATAAGAAAAATGTTAATGCTGGAGAAAAATTTGAATTTTCAAATCTTGAAATAATTATTGGAACTGATTATACATTTACAACATTAGATAATAGTAATTCGGAAAATAATGGCATGGTACTTGTTAAACTACCTATAACTGTAAAAAACTTAAGTAAAGAAGAAAATCATTTAAATATGTTTTATTCAAGTATATTTGATCCAAATAATAATAAGTTAACAAAACAAAGTACGTATTTTGATGATGCGATAGATTATGCGGATGATTTAAAAGAAAATGAAATATATACAAAATATTATTATTTTGAATATAAAACTGATGGAACTTATAAAGTTAAATTTAATAATTATAAACAAGAAATTGAAGTAAATGTTAATATAAAAAAATAAAGATGTAAAGAAATATAATAAATATTTACATTTTTATATATAGTTTGATATAATGAATTTAAGGAGATGAATAAAGATGGTATGGATTATTGTTATTGCTATCATTCTTATAATTGTTTTATGGATAATTACTACACAAAATAAATTAGTAAGAAAAAGAATGAGAGCAGAAAATGCATTCGCAGATATTGATGTACATTTGGTTAAAAGATATGACCTTATTCCAAATATTGTTAATACTGTAAAAGGATATGCTAAACATGAAAAAGAAACTTTAGAAGGAGTTATTAATGCAAGAAATAAAGCTGTAAGTGCTGGAAGTGTTGATGATAAAATTAATGCTGATAATGAGGTGACAGAGGCTATAAGCAGATTATTTGCTTTAACTGAAAGTTACCCAGAATTAAAAGCAAATACAAACTTCTTAAGTTTACAAGAAGATTTAAAAAATGTTGAAAATGAACTTGCAGGAGCTAGAAAATATTATAATGCAGCTGCTAGAGATTATAATTATGCTATTGCTGCAATTCCTGATTGCATAGTTGCTAAACTTTTCAAACATAGAGCTATGAATATGTTTAGTGCTACTGAAGAACAAAGAAAAAATGTAAAAGTAGAATTTTAATTAATGGGAGGAAGATATGAAAAAGAATTACGTTAAATTACTTTTTATATCTTTTTTTCTATTTTTAATTTTTCCATTAAGTGCTAGTGCATCTAATGGTTATACAATAGAAAATTATGAAGTAGATATAAAAGTAAATGAAAATAATGTTTTAAATGTTAAAGAAGTAATTGATGCTGATTTTATATATGAAAAACATGGAATTATAAGAAATATTCCATATAAGAATACATATTATAGAACTGGTAAAACGGTTGAAACTAAAGCAAAAATTAGAAATTTAAAAGTAAATGCTCCATATAGTGAAACAAAAGAAAATGGAGAATTAAAAATAAAAATAGGTAGTGCAAGTGAAACTATAACAGGAAAAAAACAATATGTTATTACTTATGATTATGATGTAGGTGATGATAATATTGATGAATATGATGATTTATATTTTAATATAATTGGTACTAATTGGGATACTGAAATAAAAAATGTAAATTTTAAAATTGAAATGCCTAAAGAGTTTGATGAAACTTTAGTTAATTTTACAGTAGGAAGATATGGTTCAACATATTATAAAGATGTAAAATATGAAATAAATGATAATATAATAACAGGATATGTTAAAGCTCCATTTGATGTATCTAATGCACTTTCTTCATATGAAGGATTAACTGTTAGGATAGAACTTCCAGAAGGATATTTTAAAGGAGAAAGAAAAGTATTTGATCCAACATTAACTATAGTTATAATATTAACTGTAATACCATTATTTTTAATAATAATAGGAATTATATTATTTATAAAATATAGTTATAGGAAGAAAGATTTATTAGTGGCAGAATATATTGCTCCTGATAATTTAACACCTGCTGAAATAGGTTATTTATATAAAGGTAGAACAGAAAATAAACAAATTGTATCTTTAATTACATATTTTGCTAATAAAGGATATTTACAAATAATAGAAAAAGGTAAAAATAGTTTTTCATTAAAAAGATTAGTAGATGTAAAAGAAGTAAATGAACCAGATTATGCAAAACAAACATTAAGCGGTTTATTTGATGATGAAAATAAAGATGGTGTTGTTAAAAAATCAGATTTAAAAGATAGTTTTTATGTAATACTTACTAGAGCTTTAGCTAAATTATCTAAAACACATAAAATATATGATACTTCACATTATGTGAGTGCAGTAGTATATTCATGTTTAATAATTATGCCATTTATATTGTTTTATATTTTAATGCCATTTACAACATATAAATTAGAATATTATTATTTTGAAATATATTTTATATCAAAAATAATTAAATATATTTGTATTATTTTAGGAATAATATTCTTAGTATTTAATAAAAAAAGAAATAGTGAAGCAACAAGATATTATAATAGAATAAATGGATTTAAAAATTATATTGAATTTGTTGAAAAAGATAAACTTGAAGCATTAGTAATGGAAAATCCAAATTATTTTTATGATATACTTCCATATGCATATGTTCTTGGTGTATCAGATAAATGGAGTAAAAAATTTGAATCAATTGTAGTTGCACCTCCAACTTGGTATGTTGGAAGTATGTATTCTCCTACAACAGGAGCATTTGATGTTAATAGATTTAATAATTCACTTACAAGAACATTATCAAGCGCAAGTTCAACTATGAGCTCAAGACCTTATGAATCTAGTGGAACATCAGGAGGAGGAAGCTTCTCTGGTGGTGGAGGATTCTCTGGAGGCGGCGGAGGAGGCGGCGGCGGAAGCAGCTGGTAACCTTCCAAAAAAAATAAATAAAATTTAAATTTAGGCATATATTAAATTAGGTAGGGTGGTTATATGTCTAGTAAAGAAGAATTTAAATTATTTGTTAAATCGCATCCAGAACTTATTAGTTTTGTCAAAAATGGTGAAATGACTTGGCAAAAATTTTATGAAACTTATTCCTTATATGGAAAAGATGATAATATATGGAGTAAATATTTTAAAAAAGAAGAGAAAGAAGTAAAAGAAGAAAAAGAAAATATTTCTGTTTCAGATTTAATTGATATGGTTAAAAAAGTTGATTTAAATAGTGTACAAAAAAATATAACCAATATAAGTAAAGCATTAGGATTAGTACAGTCTTTAATAACAAAAGATGAAATAAATACTGAAACATATACACCAAGACCTTTATATAAAAAATTTGAGGATTAATGAATTTAAGTACACAATTTAAAATTAAAAATAATCCATTACTTCAAAAATATATTAGAGAAAACTCATATTGGTATAAATATTTAAATAGAAATCCTAATCTTTTAACTGAAATGGAAAAAGAGATGAAAGAAAAGTATAAATTAACCGCATCAGATAAAATTAATAATATATCAGAAAAATTAGATTTAATAAGAACATTTATGAATGTTATGAAATAGGTGTAAAGATGAAAGAAATGACAAAAGAAATAATAGAAAAATTAGATGATACAGAAGAAATAAAACAAATGAAAGAATTAAGAGATAAATTAAATAAAAATGAAGAATATTTATCTTTAATTGACACTTTTTTAAAAAATAAAAAAAATTATATAAAAGATAATAAGTTAGATGATGAAATATTAAATTTAAGAAAAAAATTATTTAATATTGAGGAATTAAAAGAATTTTTAAAAATTCAAAATAATTTAAGACTTTTATCAATAAATATAAATAATGTAATATTAAGTGTGCTAGATTAATACTTGTTAATTTAGCACTTTTTGTTTATAATAAAAATGGTGATGTAAATGAAAGTAATTAGTGGTTTTTTAAGAGGAAGAGAAATAAAAGGATATACAATAGATGGTACAAGACCTACAATGGATAGAGTAAAAGAATCAATGTTTGCAATTGTACAAGATTATATAAAAGATAGCGTATGTTTAGATTTATTTGCGGGAACAGGAAATCTTGGAATAGAAGCAATAAGTAATGGTGCTAAAAAAGTATATTTTAATGATAAAAATCCAGTAGCAGTAAAAATGATAAAAAATAATTTGGAAAAATTTGGTGTTTCTGATAAAGCAGATGTAATAAAAATGGATTATATAGATGCAATAGAACACTATAAAGAAAATAGAATAAAATTTAATATTATACTTTTAGATCCACCATATGATAATCATGTAATTAATGATATTTTAAAATTAATTTATAGAAAAAAACTTCTTAAAAAAAATGGAATTGTTATTTGTGAATTTCAAAATGAAGAAATTTCTACAGAATACTTTACTGTAGAAAGACAAAAAACATATGGCTATAGAAAAGTTTGTATATATACAGAAAAAAAGTAAATAATAATAGTGTAAAGTTAATATAAAATGTATTGACTAAAAAATTATGGCGTGATAAGATAAATATGTAATATAGGAAGGGAGAAGTAAAAAATGAAAAAAATGAACAAGAAAGGTTTTACATTAATCGAATTATTAGCAGTTATCGTTATACTTGCTATAATCATGGTAATTGCAGTACCACAAATTTTAAATGTTATTGAAAATTCAAGAGAAAGTGCTTGGAAAAGTAATGTAAAAATGATTGCTGAAGGTATTGAACTTGGAAAGGCAACTTCAGATTTTTCTACTGATAAATTTAATATCAATGATGTATGTACTGGAGCAAGCGGAATAGAAGGAACAAATTTACTAGATAATGAATCATTTTTGAAAATTGCTGATGTATCAGCTGATGATACAAAAGTAACTTGTACATCTAAAAAAGGTGGAGTAAAAGTTGAAGGACAAGGTCAATTTAAAGATCAAAAAGTTGCGACATTAGATTGTTCAACAGGTAGTTGCAAAGTTACTTATGCTAAATAAAAATACTTTTTAAAAAGTATTTTTTTTATTTTCATTTTTTGATATACTTATTATGGTGATAAAAATGAATTTAATAATAGGATCACATGTATCCTTTAACAAAGATGAACAATTAGTTAAAAGTGTAAAAGAAGCAATTAGTTATAATGCAAATACATTTATGTTTTATACAGGTGCTCCACAAAATACAAATAGAAGTGAACTAAATTTAGAAAAAGTAAAAGAAGCAGATAAATTAATGGAAGAAAATAATATTGATAAGTCTAAAGTGATAGTACATGCTCCATATATAATAAATCTTGCTAATGATACTAAGTCTTATGATTTTTCAATAAATTTCTTAAAACAAGAAATAGATAGATGTGCTACTTTAGGTATAAAAAATATAGTACTTCATCCAGGTAGTCATGTTGGTCTTGGAGAAGAAAAAGGACTTGATAATATTGTGTTCGCATTAAAAAATATATTAAGTATAGATAAAGGTGTAACAATATTAATTGAGACAATGGCTGGAAAAGGTAGTGAACTTGGTAAAACAACTGATGAAATTAAATATATTATAGATAATGTTAATAGTAAAAATTTAGGTGTATGTTTAGATACATGTCATTTAAATGATTCAGGTATTGATATAAGTAAATTTAATGAATATATAGATGATTTTGATAAGAAAATAGGTATTTCAAAAATAGGATGCATACATGTAAATGATAGTTTAAATACTATTAGTTCACATAAGGATAGACATGCAAATATAGGATTTGGTACAATTGGGTTTGATAATTTAATAAATGTTATATATGATGAAAGATTTGAAAATATTCCTAAAATATTAGAAACACCTTATGTAACAAAAAGTGATGATTCAAAAGAAAAAGTATATCCTCCTTATAAACATGAAATAGAAATGATAAAAAACAAAACATTTGATAAAGATATGATAGAAAATATAAGAAAACAAAAATAAGTCTTATATTTTTTTAATTTTTAGGGGAATTTAACTTTAAAAGAGAGAATATAAGAATTAGAGGTGATTTTTATAAATTATTATGATGAAATAAAAAATGAATTAATAAATAATGAAGCAACTAAGAAAGTAAAAGATTATAGTAAAAATAAAAGTGATTTAACTACATATTATAATGTAGGTAAATTATTAGCTGAAGCTGGTAAACATTATGGAGAAGGAATAATAAAAAAATATTCTAAAAAATTAACTGATGATATTGGGAAAAAATATACAAAAAGTAGCCTTTATAATATGTTAAAATTTTATGGATTTATGAAAAATACAAAATTCCAGACATTGTCTGGAAAATTAACATGGTCACACTATTGTGAATTATTATCTATAGATTCAATTGATAAAGTTAACTATTATATAAAAATTGTAGAAGATGAAAATTTAACAGTAAGAGAATTAAGAAAAAGAATTAAATCTAATGAATATGAAAGATTAGATGAAGAAACAAAGAAAAAGTTGAAAGATAAAGAAAAATTAAAAGTACCGGATTTAGTAAAAAATCCTATTCAAATAAAGAATACAAGTGGTAATAATGAAATATCAGAAAAAGTACTTCAAAAACTAATATTAGAAGATATACCATCATTTTTAAAAGAATTAGGTAGTGGATTTAGTTTTATAGATAATGAATATAAAATAAAGATGGGAGATAGATATAATTATATAGATTTATTACTTTATAATATTAAATATAAATGCTATGTAGTAGTTGAATTAAAGGTTACTGGACTAAATTCAAATCATACAGGTCAAATTCAAAAATATATGAATTATATAGATAAAAATATAAAGAATATTGATGATAATAAAACAGTAGGAATAATAATATGCAAAAAAGAAAATAAGTATGTAATTGAATATTGTTCAGATAATAGAATAATAGCAAGAGAATATGAATTAGTATAAGGAGGAATAAGATTGAATTATTATGATGAGATAAAAAACGAATTAATAAATAATGAAATTACGAAAAGAGTAAAAGACTATAGCAAAAATAGAAGTGATTTAAATACAATTATAATGTTGGTAAATTACTTTCTGAAGCTGGTAAACAGTACGGAGAAGGAATAATTAAAGAATACTCTAAACGACTTACAAATGAATTAGGTAAAGGATATAGCATTTCAAACTTGAAAAGAATGAGACAATTTTATTTTGTTTTAGAAAAAGGTGTAGCAATGCCACACCAATTATCTTGGTCACATATATTATCAATATTGCCTATAGATGACGTAGATAAAATCAATTATTATATTAAAATTGCAGAAGAACAAAATTTATCATATAGAAATCTTAGATTGAAAATAAAAAATAAAGAATATGAAAGATTAGATGAAGAAACAAAGAAAAAGTTGAAAGATAAAGAAAAATTAAAAGTACCGGATTTAGTAAAAAATCCTATTCAAATAAAGAATACAAGTGGTAATAATGAAATATCAGAAAAAGTACTTCAAAAACTAATATTAGAAGATATACCATATTTTTTAGATGAATTAGGTAATGGTTTTACCTTTGTAAGAAATGAATATAAAATAAAGATAGGAGATAGATATAATTATATTGATCTATTATTATTCAACTATGAATTTAATTGCCTTGTAGTTGTTGAATTAAAAGTAACAGAACTCAAGAAAGAATATATAGGGCAAATAGAATTTTATATGAATTATATAGATAAAAATTTAAAAAATATAAATCAAGATAAAACTATAGGAATAATAATATGCAAGAAAGAAAATAAGTATGTAATTGAATATTGTAGTGATGATAGAATAATATCAAGAGAATATGAATTAGTATAAGAAAATATTAATAAAATAAGTTATTATGTAAAAGTTGTAGCACTTCTACCATTACAAGCTCACTAGCCAGTTATTCCAGTTTTTTTAAAATATAAATAATTTTTAATATAAAAGTTTATAAATTGAATACTGTTAATAAGTTGTATAATGTTAAAATTTTATATTGTCTATAGCATTAATTTATGATAAAATTGGTATAGAAAATATGTGGTTTTAATGTTTTTTTATTCTGTAAAAATTTTTGTTCGTCAAAATTTGACAAAAAAGTACACTTTAATTATAATATACAGCCAAGTAATTAAAGAGGGAGGAAATGTGATATGCAAGAAGAGGTTTTAGCAGCAAAAACAGTACATAGTATTTCTATTAGAAAAACAATGTTTTTAGCATGTAAAAGAACATTTGATATATTTTGTTCATTAATAGGGTTAATAATGCTATTACCAGTATTTCTTATAGTTTCAATTATAATTAAAATTGATTCTAGAGGACCAGTTTTCTTAGTACAAAAAAGAATTGGTAAAAATGGTAAAGAATTTAATTTTTATAAATTTAGATCAATGGTAGTAAATGCTGATAATATTCTTTTTGAAATGTTAGAAAAAAATCCAAAGATGAAAGAAGAATATGAAAAAAATAAAAAATTAAATAATGATCCTAGAATAACAAAAATAGGAAGATTTATTAGAAGATATTCAATAGATGAATTACCACAATTATTAAATATATTAAAAGGTGATATGTCTGTTATAGGTAATAGACCATATTTACCTAGAGAGAAAAAAGATATGAATGGATACTTTGATGAAATTGTTAAAACAAAGCCAGGTTTGACAGGTTATTGGCAGGTTTCTGGAAGAAGTAAAACTGATTTTAAAACAAGATTAAAATTAGAATCATATTATTCTAATCATATGTCACTTAAAATGGATATAAAGATATTTTTTGGAACATTTTCAGCAGTATTTGGTCATGTTGGTGCTAAATAACAAACAGATACATTGAAAAATGTATCTTATTTTTTAGAAAAGAGGTGTTAGGTGTGAAAATAGCAATGATTGGACATAAAAGAATACCATCAAGAGAAGGTGGCGTTGAAATTGTTGTTGAAGAGTTATCCACTAGAATGGCAAAATTGGGATATGATGTTACTGTTTATAATAGGGGTGGAAAACATGTCCTTGATAAAAATCAAGAAACTAGGAATTTAAAAGAATATAAAAATGTAAAAATAAAAAAAGTACTAACAATTGATAAAAAAGGTTTAGCAGCAATGACCTCATCATTCTTTGGAACTTTCAAAATCCTTTTTTCAAAAGCAGATGTTGTACATTACCATGCTGAGGGACCATGTGCAATGATTCCAATTATAAAATTTTTATCAAGAAAACGAATAATTGTTACAATCCATGGTCTTGATTGGCAAAGAGCAAAATGGGGTGGATTTGCAACAAAATATATTAAATTTGGTGAAAAAATGGCTGTAAAGTATGCTGATGAAATAATTGTACTTAGTGAAAATGTAAAAAAGTATTTTAAAGATAATTATGGAAGAGATACATACTTTATACCAAATGGAGTTAATAAACCAACAATATTGAAACCAAAAATAATAAAAGATAAATATAATTTATCAAAAGATGATTATATATTATTTTTAGGAAGAATAGTTCCAGAAAAAGGAGTTCATTATTTAATAGATGCTTTCAATAGTATTAATACAAATAAAAAATTAGTTATTGCTGGAAGTGCAAGTGATACAGATAATTATTACCAAGAATTAAAAAACAAGTCAAAAGCAAATAAAAATATAATTTTTACTGGTTTTGTTCAAGGAAAAGAACTTGAGGAGTTGTATAGCAATGCATATATTTATTGTTTACCAAGTGATTTAGAGGGTATGCCATTAAGTTTGCTTGAAGCAATGAGTTATGGCAATTGTTGTTTAACATCTGACATTGACGAATGTTCAGAAGTATTAGAAGATAAAGGTGTAACTTTTAAAAAATCTGATATAATAGATTTATCAAATAAATTACAAAAATTATGTGATGATATTAATTTGGTAAAAAAGTATAAAAATGAATCTCAAAAATTTATTTTAAATAAATATAATTGGGATTATGTAGTAGAAGAAACATTAAAGTTGTATAATGAATAGGAGTTTATGATTATGAAAGAAAAAAAATTAAATGGAACAGTAATAGTTACGTACAGATGCAATGCAAGATGTACAATGTGTAATAGATATAAATGCCCATCAAAACCAGATGAAGAAATATCTATTGAAACTATAAAGAAATTACCAAAAATGTATTTCACAAATATAACAGGAGGGGAACCTTTTATAAGAGAAGATTTACAAGAAATAGTAGAGGAATTATATAAAAAATCAGATAGAATAGTTATTAGTACAAATGGTTTTTTTACTGATAGAATTATAGCAATGGCAAAAAGATTTCCAAATATCGGTATCAGAATATCAATAGAAGGATTGGAACAAACAAATAACGAAATAAGAGGACTAAAAGATGGATATAAAAGAGGATATGAAACATTAAAAAAATTAAAAGAAATGGGTATGAAAGACGTTGGATTTGGTATGACTGTTCAAGATAAAAATGCAAAGGATTTAGTACCATTATATAATATATCAAATGAAATGAACATGGAGTTTGCAACTGCATCTTTACATAATAGTTTTTATTTTGTTGAAGCAAAGAATATTATTCATGATAGACCAATGGTTGCACAAAATTTCGAAGATTTAATTAACGAATTGTTAAATTCCAATTCTCCAAAAAAATGGTTTAGAGCCTATTTCAACCATGGATTAATTAACTATATATATGGACAAAAGAGATTATTACCATGTGATATGGCTTTTGATACATTCTTCATTGATCCATATGGAGATGTTATGCCATGTAACGGAACAAAAGATAAAGAAGTTATGGGAAATTTAAATGAATGTAAAACATGGGAAGAATTATGGAATTCAGAGCAAGCAAATAATGTGAGAAATAAAGTAAGGCATTGTGATAGACAATGCTGGATGATTGGATCAGTATCACCAGCAATGCATAAATATATATGGGTACCTGCTTGGTGGGTATTTAGACATAAATTTTTAAGATTTTTTAAAAAGAAGAAATATTCTATGTATGAAAATAAAATTGTTAGAGATTTAAGAGATGGTAAAGTAACGAAAGAAGAATTAGATAAATGTTCTACTTGTGATAAAAATTGTATTGTAAACAATGGTTTATCAAAAGAATCTTTAGAACAATTAAAGAATAAAACTGGAGAAGAAATAGTTGATGAAGATATAGAAAAACAAATGAGAGGAGAATAAAGATGTTTAAGATTGCTTTGGTTCGTTCTACATCATATAAAGTAAAAAATTCACAATATAATGTTCAGGAGATTGGCTTAGCAAATGAATTGTCAAAATTAGGAATGGAAGTTGATGTTTATATTTTTAGTGATACAGGAGAAACTTATATTGAAAAATGTGGAAAAGAAGATAGAGTTACTGTATATTGGATGAAGGGTATTCCTATTCCGGGTAGACAAGCATATTATAAAGAATTAAATAAATTTTTAAGTGCAAATAAATATGATTTAGTTTGGGCGTTAGATGATTCTCAATTAACAACAGTATTAGTTAGTAAATATTGCAAAAAAAATAAAATTAAATTTGTTTTGTGGCAAGGAATGTATGAAAATTATCCTGAAAAATGGAAAAGAATTTTACAATATGTATTTGACTTTACATTATTAAAAACATTAAGATCTAATACTAAATATACAATATCTAAAACAACATCTGCACAAAAATATTTAGTAGATAAGAATTTCCCGAAAGGATGTGTTATACCAGTTGGTTTAGATGTTAAAAACTTTCAAAATAGTGTATCAATTGATTTTAGGAAAAAATTAAATATACCTAAAAATATGAAAATATTATTGTATGTAGGTAAAGTTGAAGAAAGAAGAAAACCAATTTTTTGTATGGATGTTTTCAAAAGTGTACAAGCAAAATATAACAATGTTTGCTTAGTGTATGTTGGAAATGGTCCAATGAAAGATGAGGTACATGATTATGTAGAAAATAATAAAATATCAAATGTGTTTTTTATAGATAAGATTGCTCAAAAAGAATTGCCATCATTATATAAAGAGAGTGAGTTATTTATTTTACCAACAAAATATGAAATATTTGGAATGGTTTTAATGGAAGCAATGTATTTTGGAACACCAGTTATTACTTATAAGGCAGCGGGCCCTATAGATGTTATATCAAATGGTCAAGACGGAATAATAATGGATAATTTTAATATTGATGATTGGGCTGGCAAAATTATAAGGTATTTAGAAAATGATGAAAAGAAAACAAAAGGTATTAAATGTGAGGAGAAAATAAAAGAAAAATATCTATGGAATAATGTTGCTAAGAATTATTTTGAAGAATTAGAAAGAATTATAAAAATTAATGAAAATAAATAGCAGAAATTTATTTCATTCTATTTTTTATCTTTTATTTTTCTTTACATATTTTTTCCCGGAATACTTATTGGTAACATATCCCAAAGTTTCAATATATTTAACTTGTTTTAAAATATTCTTTTTCTTAATAATTTTGTTTATTTCTATATTAAATAAGAATTTATTTAACAAAACTGTAATGTTTTCATTTCTATTTTTTTTGTACTTTGCTTTAATTTCATATATAAAAGTAAATAATATGAATGAGGTAATGAACATTTGTATTTGCTCATTGTCACTTATCCTATTATTCAATAATGGAGTAAAAAGGGATAAAATTAATTTGTTTAGAAGTATGTCAATATTTTTTTCAATTATGTTGATTATTAACACAATAACAATAATTTTATACCCTAATGGGATGTATGTCAGAAATGTTACTGGATTGAAAGATAATTGGTTTTTAGGATATAGAAATAATCATATCACATACATTTTACCATTATATTTAGCTATAATAATTAATTCTTTTCTTAAATATAATTTTTTGAGTAGAAATTCGAAAATCATCTCTATTATTTTATTAATACTCACTTTTTTTACAAAAAGTAGTACATCAATTTTATGTATGACTTTATTAACATTATCATTGATTTTAAATAAACAAATATATGCATGTATTAGAAATTTGTATGTTTATGTTTTTTCTTATATTATTCTTTATTTATCAATAATAATTTTTAGAATTCAGGAAATTTTTTCTTTTTTGATTCAGAGTATACTAAAAAGGGATTTAAGTTTTACTGGAAGAACTAGAATTTGGGATTATATGTTAAATGGAATAAAAGAAACACCATTTCTAGGACATGGCTTAGAACAAAGTGCAATAAGATATGAAAAATATAAAGTATGGCATGCACACAATCAGATATTAGAAATAATTTATGAAACTGGTTTAATTGGTTTTTTGTTATTTATAATGAATTTATCAATAGCACTTAAAGAATTAAAAAAATTTTGGAATTATGAAATAACAAAATGTTTGGCAGTATTTTTATTCATATTTTTTATTATGTGTTTGACCGAGGTTTATTCTTATTGGTATTTTTTCTACATAATAACAACAATTTGTAACATAAGTTATTTATTAAGGAGGCATGAACATGAATAATGAATTAATAAGTGTAATTGTGTGTATTTATAATAGAGAAAAATATTTGAAAAAATGTATTGAAAGTATTATAAATCAAACATATAAAAATATTGAAATTATTTTAATTGATGATGGTTCAACGGATTCGAGCTATAATATTTGCAAGAAATATGCAAAATTAGATTATAGGATTAAATTATTACAACATGATAATCACGGAATTGCCTTTACTAGAAATAGAGGTATTAAAGAGGCAAAAGGAAAATATTTATGCATGGTTGATAGTGATGACTATATAGACAAAAATTATTGTCTTGATATGTATAAAAAAATGATTGAATATGATTGTGATTTAGTTATATGTGATATAATGCAAATATCTAAAACGAAAAAATATTTAATATCATGTGAAGAAGAAAGCAGGTTATTTAAAGATAACATAATGGATCTTCTGTTTCTAAATTATAGAATTATAAATCCAATTAATAAGTTATATAAGTCTGAGATAATAAAAAAATTTGAATATCCTAATAATAAAATTCATGAGGATGCATATGTAATATATGATATATTATCGCAATGTAACATTGTTTACTATTATAATAAAGTTCTTTATTATAGAAATCTTCACAGTGAAAGTATTATGTCATCCAATACACTAGATAGGCTTAATGAGATAGAATCCTTTGAACATTGGATAACTAAATTTAAGGAAAATGGTGATATTGTTGGATATAATAAATCTATTATTAAGGCAATGAAATCAATATTAAGAAACTATTGTGTTTTAAACAATTTATTATCAAAAAAACAAAAGAAAGAATTATATGGTAAATTTGTGAAGTATTATAATATCATAAAAAATGACATTTCTTTTTCACAAAAAATAAAATTTAAAATATATAAATACTTTCCATCTTTAACAGTAGTATTATATAAATTTAAAAAAATTGGAAAAGTTAACAAGTAGAGGGTATAATATGAAAGTTAAAAAATCTATAAAAAATAGTGTTACATCTATGTTAGCAAATTTTTGCTCAATATTGTTTGGATTTATTGCACAAAAGATTTTTATTATATATTTGGGAGTTGAATATTTAGGCCTAAACGGATTATTTACGAATATTATATCTATGCTAGGTATTGTAGAATTAGGTTTAGGTACAGCAGTAATATATAATTTATACAAACCATTACATGATAAAAATTATGAGACGATAAACTCTTTAATGATTTATTTTAAAAATGCCTATAAAAAAATATCATATGTTGTTTTGATTATAGGTGTAATTATTTATCCTTTTTTAGGTGTTATTGTTGGAAATACAAAAATTGAAATAAATGTTTCTATTGTTTATATTTTATTTATATTGGATGCTTATGTTACATATATATTATCCTATAAAAGAAGTATATTGTATGCTGATCAAAATAATTATATTATTAATATTATACATATTTTATATGTTATTATTCTAAATATAGTTCAAATTATTATTTTAGTCTTATTTAAAAATTATTATTTTTATTTGATTATGAAAATAATATTTCATCTATTAGAGAATATATTAATAACATTATATGTAAATAGAAATTACAAGTATTTAAATGAAAAAACATCTAAAAAATTGGACAAAGATATACAAAAAGATATTACTAAAAAAATTAAAGCATTATTTTTTCATAAAATTGGAACATTTGTAGTATCAGGTACAGATAATTTAATTATTTCTAAATATTTAGGGCTTATTACTGTTGGTTTATATTCAAATTATTATTTAATAATAAATTCTGTAACTAATTTATTTACTCAATTTATTTTAGCAATAACTCCAAGTGTTGGACACTTATTGGTTGAAAATGATAAGAAAAAAACATTTTTAACATTTAGAAAAATTAGATTTCTAAATTTTTGGATTTCCTGTTTTTCTGGTATTTGTCTTTTGGTGTTAATGGAACCATTTATAACAATATGGTTGGGTAAAAAATATCTTTTGTCAACTATTACATTAATAATTTTAATAATTAACTTTTATCAAAAAATGATGAGGGCTTCATACCAATCTTTTAAGGATGCTGCTGGAATATACTATGAAGATAGATTTGTACCATTAATAGAATCAACATTAAATATTGTTTTATCCATATTTTTTGTTAAGAAAATTGGATTACCTGGAGTTTTTTTAGGAACTATATTAAGTGGATTAATTTTATGGTGCTATAGTTATCCTAAATTTGTTTATATTAATTTGTTTTCTAGAAAAAAGATAAATTATTATTTAGAAACTTTCTCATATATACTATTGTTCTTACTTATTTCAATTATTACTTTATTTATATCGAATCAGGTTAGTGTAATTAATTACTACTTAAATTTTATTTTGAAGTTAATAATATGTATTATTGTTCCTAATGTTTTACTATTAATTATCTTTAGAAAAAATGAAAATTTTATTTATTTTAAAAATTTATTACTAGATATGCTTAAAAAAAAGAAAGGAAGTAAAAAAATATGAAAATAGCAGTGGCAGGTACAGGTTATGTTGGCTTATCTTTAGCTACATTACTTAGTCAAAATAATGAGGTGGTAGCACTTGATGTTATACCTGAAAAAGTAGAGATGATAAATAATAGGATAAGTCCTATTCAAGATGAATATATTGAAAAATATTTTAAGGAAAAAAAGTTAAATTTAAAAGCTACTTTAGATTATAAAGAAGCTTTTGAAGGTGCTAGATTTGTCATAATTAGTACACCAACTAATTATGATGAAGAAAAAAATTTTTTTGATACATCATCAGTGGAAGATATAATCCAAAAAGTTATTTCTATGAATGATGACAATATTGTTATGGTTGTTAAAAGTACAATACCAGTTGGATTTATAAATAATATGAAAGAAAAATATAATATTGATAATATTATGTTTAGTCCTGAATTTTTAAGGGAAGGTAAAGCATTATATGATAATTTATATCCATCTAGAATAATTGTTGGTGAAAAAAGTGATAGAGCAAAAGAATTTGCTGGATTATTAAAAAGTGCATGTTTAAAAGATGATGTAGTAGTTAAATATATGAATTCTACTGAAGCAGAAGCAGTTAAATTATTTGCTAATACATATTTAGCACTTAGAGTAGCATATTTTAATGAACTTGACACTTATGCAGAATTAAAAGGATTAAATACAAAAGATATAATAGATGGTGTATGTTTAGATCCTAGAATAGGTAACCATTATAATAATCCAAGTTTTGGATATGGCGGTTACTGTTTGCCTAAAGATACTAAACAATTAAAGGCTAATTATAATGATGTACCAGAAAATTTAATAAGTGCGATAGTTGAAAGTAATAGAACAAGAAAAGATCATATTGCGGAAGAAATTATAAAGAAGAATCCTAAAATTGTTGGTATATATAGATTGACAATGAAAAGTGGTTCAGATAATTTTAGAGCAAGCGCTATTCAAGGTGTTATGAAAAGAATTAAAGCAAAAGGTATAGAAGTAGTAGTTTATGAACCAACACTAAAAGAAGATAATTTCTTTAATAGTAGAGTTATAAAAGATTTAGATGAATTTAAAAATATATCTGATGTTATATTAGTTAATAGAAATGATAACATATTAGATGATGTTAAAGATAAAATATATACAAGAGATTTATTTTCAAGAGATTAATCAAGTTAAAAATAACTTGATTTTTTTATTAATTTTTAATAAAAAAATAAAAAATATGCAAAAAAAACGTGATTTTTTGTTAAATTTTTAAAATAAAGATAAAATGTCCTATTTAAGTTTATAATTATATAAAGGTTGTATATTGAAAGGAAGTAATTAATATGGCTAATAAAAATATTTATAGGATAATTTTATCAAATGAATTTTTAGGAGTAAGTAAGGAAATTAGTGCTCCTAATAGATATGAACTTAATTGTAAAATAGAAAATCAAAAAAGAATATGGAATGATAAAATTAATCGTGAATTAAATAGACAAAATAAAGAACAAATGAAAAATCAAGCTGAAAGATTAACACACGTTGATGAAATAAAAGTTGAAAAATATAAATCAATAATAAAACATATATATAATCAGACATCAAAAAAATATTATAATTCATTATTGGAAAACAAAAAATATAAATCATTTTCTACAGAATTAATTAAACCAAGTTTGGAACAGGTTTACTTAGAACTTGATGTTCCTAAAGAAAACTTTTTAGAAAAAATATTTAAAAGTAGAATAGAAAAAAGATTACAAAAAGAAACAGAAGCTAATAAATTATATGAAATAAGACTTAGTTATTATAATGAAGAATATGAAAAACAAAAAAATAATTATGAAAAAAATAAAATACTATTTATTAATGAACAAAATAAACATAATGAAGAAGTAAATGTAAATAAGAGCAAATATGAAAATGGAGATAATATTCAAATAGAAAAATATTTTTCATATGTATTAGACAATAGTATATATCCTAATGAATTCATAAAGGATTTTGAAATTCAATATATAAAAGAAAATAAGATTTTAGTTGTTGCATATTATTTACCTAATGAAGAACTTGTTCCAAGAATTATTAAACATAAATATGTTTCAACTAGAAATGAAATAGATGAAATTAAGATGTCTGATAAAAATTTTGAAAAATTTTATAATGATGTAATTTATATGTGTTGTTTAAGAACAATAAAAGAATTGTTTTCATCTGATAGTGAAAATTATATTGATGCAATTGTATATAATGGATGGTTAAAATATATTGATAAAAGTAATGGGAAACCTGCAGAGAGTTGTGTATTAACAGCAGAAGTAAGTAAAGATAAGTTTAATGAAATAAATTTAAATAATATTGATTATAAAACTTGTATAAAAGGATTAAAGGGTATTTTTGCTCCAAACATATTAACGATTACACCAGTTATTCCTTATTTAGATATTAATAGAAATGATTCAAGATTTATTGAAAGTAAAAAAGTAGAAAATATAACATTAGATGGATTTAATCTTGCTACAATGCCTTGGGAGGATTTTGAATATTTTGTTAGAGAATTATTTGATAAGATGTTTAATGTTAATGGTGGAGAAGTAAAAGTTACTCAAGCAAGTCATGATGGTGGAGTAGATGCTATTGCATTTGATAGTGATCCTATTAGAGGTGGTAAATTTGTAATACAAGCAAAGAGATATAATAATGTTGTTCCAGTATCTGCTGTTAGGGACTTATATGGAACAATGATTCATGAGGGTGCAACTAGAGGAATTTTAGTTACTACAAGTTTTTATGGTAAAGAAGCATATGAATTTTCAAAAGATAAACCAATAACATTAATAGATGGTTCAGCATTATTAGGTTTACTTAATAAATATGGGTATTCAAATTTAACAATAAAAATTGGTAGGTAGTGAAAAAATTAAGTTAAATAGTAACTTAATTTTTTATTTAAATGTATTAGTTAAAATGTTGAATAAAAACCCTATATTTGTATTGTAAATATAATGATTATTATTGAAAAATTATAATTATATTATAATTTTTTATATTTTTAGGGGAGTTTTATATAAAAAGAGAGAATATAATTATTAGATGATAATTATATATATTTTTCTAAAATAATTTGTTATAATATATTTATAGAAGAATTTGTTATAATTTTGTCATCTATTAATATTATGAAAGGAATCATTTATATGGAAGATTTAGAAAGGTTGATTTTGTTTTTACAAAATGAATTCAAAAATTTTTATAGTGATTGGAAAAATGATGACAATTATGTGAAATTTAATATGAAGAAAAATCTTGTTGAAAATTTATATAATGATGAAAACTTATTTTTATATGTATTGAAATATAGAGATTTTATAAGTAGTAAAGTCGATGATATGCATGATAAAGTAAATAATTTGGGTATAGAAAACGTGACATTCAGAATTAAGACAGTAAACTCAATACAATATAAAATAAAAAATTATACAAAAACTCATGAATATGGTAAAATACCTATTAACAAGTGTTTGAATGATCTTTTAGGTTTTAGAATTATATGTCCTGAAAATATAAATTTTGATAGTATTTTTCAAATAGTAGAAGAAAAGTTTGATAGTATAAAATGCATATCTGGAAGTAAAGGAGAATATGTTGCGGTGCATTTATATTTTGGAAAAGGTAATAGTTATGTTTTTCCATGGGAACTTCAAATTTGGGATAAAAGCCATGAAGAGAGTAATTATTCATCACATTTTAAATATAAACAAGCTTACACAAAATGGGAAAAAGAAAACGAGGAGGATGTTTAATATGATTACACATTATATATTTTTATGTAGTGCATATTCTATTGGTAAAAGAATATGTATTGATTTTTGTAATAATGAAACAGAAGAAGAAATAAAAAATGTTAGAAATTATATTACTGAAAAATGTGGGTATAATGTGCCAACGTCTACACATTACATTCAAACAAATTCAAAAGATTGGAAGTCAGTGATAGAAAAAGATAAATTCTTTGAAAATGTTAAACGAGTTAGCACTGTAGAAGAATTTGTCAGAATTGTTTTATTTGATAAAGAGTTAAGTGGAATTGATGTAGCTAAATACATATTAGCAAAGATGCCATGTACTCATTTAAAATTAGAAAAATTGTTATATATGTGCTATGCAGATTATCTTTGTGAATCAAATGATAAACTATTTAATGATTATATATATGCATATAAATATGGTCCAGTTATATTGGGAGTTTATAAAAGATATTGTGGAAATTCAGAAATAATAAAAGAAACAGATAATTCGATTTTATCCTCTAATGGATTGAAACTTATGCCAGTTAGAAGTAGAATTATATCTTCTAAAGATGGTATAAAAAAACTGATTAGTATTGATAAGACGTTAGATAAATATGGTAATTTATCCGCATCTGAATTAGTAAGATTAGTTCATAGTAAATCTAGTCCATGGTCAAAATCAGGTGAAGGAGAACTTTATAATAAAGAAATAACAGATGATATAATTATTAAATATCACAAAAATGAAGTAATTTAGTTATTATAAGCGATTAAAATGTAAAAAATATTATAAATGTAATAATAAATTTAATAAAAGAAAATTCAAATATTAAACAAGAAGAAATTGTAAGTACAATTGGTAAATCATTAAGAACTATAAAAACTATAATGGACGATATAAACCCCGCATAAAAACGGGCTTTTTTTAATACTTTAGAAAATTATTGCAATGTTTTATTAATACAAAAAAAGTAAAAAAACAAAAGTTTTTGTATTTGATTGCAAAAACTTTATAAAACATTGTATATTCAAATTATGAAAAAGTAGATATTAATATGATAGCTAGAGATGAATATTTAAGTATATTAAAAAGATTTAAAGATAAAGAATTAATAAAAGTCATAACTGGAATAAAGAAATGTGGTAAATCTACTTTACTTGAAATGTTTCAAGAATATTTAAAAGATAAGAAAAAAACTAATGTACAATTTATTTTTTTTAATATTAACTATTAAAAATTTAAAATATATTTGTTATAATTATTAAAAGATATAGTAGGTGTTTTATGAAGAAGTTTTTATGTATATTAATTATGATAGTTATATTACTATTTCCTAGTAATATATATGCTAAAAGTGTTAATAATGAAAAAAATTATGCTAACGTAGTATTTTTTACATATTTTAATGGCGATTTAGAGGGTAAAAAATATATGGAAGATAATTATAAAACTATAATGGAGTATTATAATGGTTCTAGTGAAACTAGTGTTAAGAATTATTTAGAGAATATATCTTATAATAATTTCCATTTATATAATTTATTTCCTCAAATAAATGATAGTACTTTTATTCCAATTGAACTTAGTATTACAGAAGATGATGCGAATAATTCTAATTATGATTCAATTATTATTAGTGATGTTTTAAAAAAATATCCAAATGTTAGTGGAACAATTGATTATGATAATGATGGTATTGTTGATAATTTAACTATTATTTTAAGGAATAAAGCTGATAATGCTGGTTCTAATTCATCTCTTGTATCTCATAAGAGTGATTATCCTGGTGGTAATGATATAACATTATCTAATAAGTCTTTAGGTACTTATAATATGCTTAATACATATTCAATTAGAAATACTAAGAGTTCTGTTATTATTCATGAATTTATGCATTCTTTAGGTTATCCAGATTTATATAATAGTAATAATGATTATCCAGTATTTACTTGGGATATTATGGGTAATGTTATTTCACCACCTCCATATTCACTTGCTTATTTAAGAAGTTATTTTACAAATTGGCTTAGTATTGATGAAATTACTAAATCTGGAACTATTACATTAAATACTCAAGATAATAAAGATGGTAATCAAGCATATATAATTAAATCACCATTAAATGATTATGAATTTTTTGTTGTAGAATATAGAAAGAAACCAACTTTATTTGATAAGATAGACAGAAGTATAAGTAATAGTGGTGTTATTGTATATAGAATTAATACAACAATAACTGGTTTAAGTAATAAATTTGGTTCATACGGTGTATATGTATATAGAGATAATTCTTTTGCTTTAAATAGTACTCCATCTTCAGCAGTTTATAATACAGTTTTTTCTAAGGAACTTGGTAGAACAACTGTAGGTAATAGTGATTTAAATAGTAAAGATAAAGCATTATTATATAGTGATGGAACTAATTCAGGTATAGTACTTAGTGAAATAGGTTCATCAAGTTCAAATAGTATTACATTAAATGTAAGTATTCCAAATAAAGGTGATTTAGATGTTTGGAATGAATTAAAATATGATGATATTAATAAAAATAGTGGTTATAAAGTTCAAACATCTATAGAAATGAATAATAAAATATATGTGGGTTCAATAACAAATAATAAATTATATACTACTGTTTATGATAATGGTAATTGGAGTACTATATCAAATGGTACTAATATTGTTATTGGTGATGTATCTCCAAGTACAATGGAGTTTAAAATAATTAATAATAAATTATATTTAATATATGGTTGTTGGAATAAAATAGGTGTTTATTCTTTAGAAAATAATATATGGAAAAAAAGAGCAGAATATAACTATTCAACTGGTTATATGAGTACTGAAGTAATAAATAATGAATTATATATTGCTAATATGTATGACAATAATAATGCTGAATTATTAAAATATAAAGATGATAATATAACTAAAGTAACTAATTATTATAGTGGTTCATTTGTAGGTGATCCAAAAGTTTTATCAATTAATAATAAAATATATTTAATGGTAAGAGAATCTAGTTCTAAAAAGATAAAAATATATGAATATAGTAATAATATTCTTAAAGAAATTAATAATGATATATTAGTTAATTCATATGATGCGAAAGATTTAAATAATAAAATAATTATTGCTGGTAAAAATACTGGTGATATTGAATTATATGAATTTGATGGAACTAATTTTAAAAAGAAAACTGAAACAATTCCATATAATTTACCACAATTATTTAAATCACAAGGTAATCTTTATTTAAGAACAATTAAAGATCCAACTGATATATATAGTAACGATAATGTATTAATGGTTTATTCATTATCCGATAAAGTTACAATGGAAGGAAATAATATTGCAAGTGGTGTTAATGCAGATTATAGTGGTGTATTTTCTATAGGTAATAGATTATATATTTCATATATAAAAGATAATATAACTCATATTAAGTATAAAGAATCAAATAATAGTTTATTATCTTTAAGTATTACATCACCAAATAAAACAACTTATACAGTTGGTGATAATGTAGATTTAACGGGTTTAAAAGTAATTGCTAATTATACTAAAAATAGAAAAGAACTTAGTAATAATGAATATACTATAACTAATTTTAATACAAATAAAGTGGGTAGTTATAGTGCTACTATAACATATGAAGGAATTAGTAATACATTTAATTATGAAGTAATTGAAAAAGTAATATTAAACCCACTTAAAAGCATTAACTTAAATAAAACTAGTGGTAAAAAATATATAGGTGAAACAGAAAATTTAACTGTTATTTATAATCCAAGTAATACAACTGATAATAAAAATGTAACATGGACAAGTAGTAATAATAATGTTGCGTCAATTAATAATGGAGTTGTAACTGCTAAAGGAATAGGTAATGCTATTATAACTGCTAAAGTTGGAAGTTTAACTGCAAGTTATAAAATAACTGTTATAAAACATGATAATCCAGTAATAGTAAAAGCAAATGATTTAAAATATAATGGAAAAGAACAAGAAATTATAACAGTAAGTAATATTAAAGGTAATATTTGTTATTCATATAATCCTATTTCTAGTTGCTCATCAAATGAAAGTATACCTAAAAAGATTAATGCAGGTGAATATACAGTATATTACTATGTAAGTGGAGACAATAATTATAATAGTAAATCAGGTAGTATAAAAGTTAATATTAATAAAAAGGTTATAACAAAACCTGTAAGTTCAAGTCATAAAACTTATAATGGAACAATACAAAATTCTAATATAGTAAAACCAGATGGAGTAAGCATTAAAAATGGAAGTATTGAAAATGCAACAAATGTTGGAAAATACAATATAACATATATATTAGATCAAAATCATATATGGAATGATGGAAGTAATAATGATGTTACTGTTATATGGAAAATAAATCCTTACAATATAAGTAATGCATTAGTAAATGGTGTAAGTGACAAAGTATATAATGGAAATAATATAGTGCAAGATAATATTAATGTAACAGTACCAATACCAAGTGGAAAAACAAGTAATCCAACATATAATGTAACTTATAAAGATAATTTAAATTCTGGAGTAGCAACTATGATTATTACTGGAACTGGAAATTATACTGGAACAAAAAATGTAACATTCAAAATAAATAAGGCAAATAATCCAGTAATAGTAAAAGCAAATAATTTAACATATAATGGAAAAGAACAAGAGCTTATAACAATAAGTAATATTAAAGGTAATATTTGTTATTCATATAATCCTATTTCTAGTTGTTCAAAAAATGAAAGTATACCTAAAAAGATTAATGCAGGTGAATATACAGTATATTACTATGTAAGTGGAGACAATAATTATAATAGTAAATCAGGTAGTATAAAAGTTAATATTAATAAAAAAAGTGGAAGTATTTCTTATTTAAATAAAAGTATAACAAAGACCCAAGGTGATCAAGCATTTACAAATTTACTTACAAAAACAGGTGATGGTATTATAAATTATTCATCAAGTGATAATAAAGTAGCAACTATAGATAAAAATGGTAAGGTAACAATTTTATCTTCTGGTAATACTGTAATAAAGGCAATAGTTATAGATGGTGAAAATTATTTTTATAATATAAAAGAAGCAAGTTATACTTTAACTGTAAATAAAAAAATAATAAATATTCCAATTACTAGTATAAGTTTAAATAAAACTAGTGGTACAAAATATATTGGAGAAACAGAAAATCTAGTAGTGTCTTATAATCCAAGTAATACAACTGATAATAAAAGTATTACATGGACAACTAGTAATAAAAAAGTAGCAACTATTAATAACGGAGTTGTAAAAGCAGTAGGAGTAGGTAATGCTGTTATAACAGCTAAAGTAATGAATAAAACTGCTACTTATAATATTACTGTAAAGAAAAAAGAAAATAGACCAATAACTTATAAATATAGATATGATAGTTCTAAAAAAATAATATTTAAATTAAATAATAATATTAATATAAATACATTTAAAAATAATTTAAATTATAGTTCTATAATAAAGAGTAACAACAATATCTTAAAAGATAATGATTTAATTAGAACAAATATGACTATAACATATACAGATGATGAAGGTAATGTTCAAATATATAATACATCTGTTTTAGGTGATGTTAATGGTGATGGTAATATTAATGCATTAGATTATGTAAAAATAAAAAATCATATTATGAATACTAAAAAAATACTTAAAGATGTATTTATATTATCAGCAGATTATAATAATGATGGAAAGATAAGTGCATTAGATTATGTAAGAATAAAAAATTATATTATGAATGGAGGTAAATAATGAAAAAGTTTTTAGTAATTTTAATTACGTTATTATGCTTTTTTCCTATAAATGTATTTGCTAGTGGAAGTATTAGTGTAAATAGAGGAAGTTTATCTATTACAAAAGGAAGTTCTTCTTCATTTGTAGTAAGTGCAAATAATGCAGCAGGAAGGGTTGATATTTATTCAAGCAATTCATCAGTTGCTAAAGTAAGCACTAGTTCATCATGGCTTGATAATAATTCAGTAACAGTAACTGTTACTGGTGTAAATGATGGGAATGCTACTATTATTGTTAAAATAACTGACGCAGCAACATATGATGAAGAAGCATTATCTGGAACAAGAAGTGTAAGTGTAAATGTTTATTCTAATACAAGTTCAAATAATGTTTCAAATAATAATTCACAAAATAGTAATCAAAGTAAACCATCGAATTCAAGTAAATATAATAATTCATCTAATACTAAAAAAAATGAACCTATAAAAAATGATGCAACTTTAAGTAGTTTAAATGTTAAAAATTATGATATTGGATTTGATAAAAATAAAGAAGAATATAATATTGAAATAGAAAATTATATTAATTCACTTGATATAGATGCTAAAGCAAATATGTCTACATCAAAAGTAAATATTGAAGGCAATAAAGATTTAAAAGTAGGGGATAATACTATAAATGTTATTGTTACAAGTGAAGATGGTACTAAAAAAACATATAAAATTAATGTAAAAAGAAAAGATGAGGTAGTTGAAACAACAATTGATAAAATAAATGAAGTAATTGATGGTACAACTAAAGATACTGTTAAGATAAAAATAATAGATAATTTGAAAATATCAAAAGATATAATTGATAAGATAAATTCAAGTAAAAAGAATATTATTATTAATAAATATGATAATGATAAGATTGTTTATTCTTGGAACTTTAAAAGTGGTAATATGAATTTTAAAAAAGAATTTGATTCTAATATATCATTTTCTGATAAAGATTTAGAAAGCTTACGTAAAAAAAATAATTATTCTGAAATGTATAAAGTTATATTTGGATATAATGGAGATATTAGTGATTCTATAATAAAATTAAATGTTTCAGGAAAATTTAACAATAATGATAAAGTAAATATTTATAAATATGATAAAGAAAGTAATAGTTTTATATTAATTAAAAATGATATAGTCGTAAAAGATGATATGATTGAATTTAATATAAATAAAGCAGAAGATTTAATATTATCAAGATCAAAATTAGATAATAAATCAATTAATGAATTTTGTAGTGGTATTAAAAAATCATTTAATTACTTTATTATTATATCTATAGTTGAGTTATTAATAATATTTGTATTAATATATTATTTCTTATTTTATAAAAAAATAAGAAAACAAAATATAGTAAAAAATGATGTTAAAAAGAAAAATAACAAAAAAGTTATAAAAACAAAAAATAATAATATAAAGAATCAAGCTAAAAAATAACTTGATTCTTTTATTAATTGACTTAAGAAATTGTTTGACCTTAATATATAATTGTGATATATTGTCTATGCAAGTTAGGTGATAAAAATGAAAAAAATAATAATATATATTTTATTAGCGCTATTATGCATGATAACTATATTTTGTTTTTCAAGTAAGAATACTATGGAATCTAATAGTACTAGTAAAAACTTAATTAGGTATTCAGTAAGAGTATATGAAAAAGTTACTAATAAAGAAGTAGATGAAGAAAAAGTTATTACTAAATTAAATTATCCAATTAGGAAACTTGCTCATTTTAGTATTTATTTCTTACTTGGAGTGTTTGTGTATGGTATATTTTCTTGCACTAAAATAAAACATAAATTACTTTTATCAATGTTTATATGCATAATATATGCATCATTAGATGAAACACATCAATTATTTGTATATGGTAGAACTGCACAAGTATTAGATGTATTAATTGATAGCGTAGGTAGTTTAATTAGTATGTTACTTATTAAAGTTATAAAAGATAATTAGTAAAAGAAGAAATTATTACAAAACAAATAAATAATTTTGACTTTATTTTAATAATGTGCTAATATATCACTTACTTATGAAGGGATGATATTATGAATAAAGTTGTAGTAGAAAAAACAGATGAAGAAAAACTAGAAGAATGTAGTTTAAAATTAAAAAAATTAATGAGTTTAATTAAAAAGGATAATTGTGGAAGTAAAGAAATCAAGGATGCAAATTTTTTCCTAGAATGTCACAAAATATTAACGGAAAGAGTATACCCTGAAAATGAAACAGATGTTGATTCTATTCCTCTGATTTATTTAAATTAGGAGTGATATTATGTTAGATATGTTAATTGATATAACAAAGTATTTAGATAAATTAAATGAAGAGACTATAGAAGAAAAAATTATTAAACTAGGATATATAAATAATATAATTAATCTTTCTATAGAAGAGTATAAAAAAAATCCATTAGATCAAAAAACTGAATATATAGAATATTTAAAAGTAATAACAAAAAAAAGAGGTAATCTATTAGATAGATTACATGATCAATTAGATGTTAGAATTTTATATAAAAAATAAGTTTTTAAAAAACTTATTTTTTTTGTGTTAAATTAACTAATTTTATTACTTCTGATGCACTTTTAGTATATGCTCTAACAAGTCCACCAGCACCTAATTTAATTCCTCCAAAATATCTAATAACAACACATAAGACATTAGTCATATCTTTTTTTTGAAGTACATTTAAAATAGGTTTACCAGCTGTACCAGATGGTTCACCATCATCAACTGCTTTAGCATTTGGTCCTATAATATATGAGTAACAAATATGAGTACATTTTTTGTATTCTTTTTTAAGTTCATTAATAATATCATTAACTTTATTTACATCTTCAATATAATATAGTTTTGTAATAAATCTTGATTTTTTAATAATTATTTCATTTTCAGCATTCTTATCTATAATATACATTCTTTTCACCTAAAACAATTATACTATAATTTATAAAAATATGGTAAAATAATTTAGAAGGAATGATTAATATGGATGAAAATACAAAAAAACATATACAAAGTAAACTTGCATTATTACCTAGAAAACCAGGTTGTTATCTTATGAAAGATAATACAGGTAAGGTTATTTATGTAGGTAAAGCAAAAATACTTAAAAATAGAGTAAGTAGTTATTTTAGAGGAGAAAAAACAGGTAAAACAAAAGCACTTGTTTCAAATATATCAACATTTGAGTATATAGTTACAGAATCAGAAAAAGAGGCATTTCTTTTAGAAATTAATTTAATAAAGAAATATGATCCTAAATATAATATTATTTTTAGAGATGATAAATCATATCCATATATAGCGCTTACAACTATTCCATATCCAAAACTTGATATTGTAAGACCAAGACATAAAAGAGTAAAAAAAGATGTTAAATTATTTGGACCATATCCTAGCTCATATGCCGCAAGAAGTATTGTAAATATGTTAAATAGAATATATCCTCTTAGAAAATGTAAAACATTTCCTGATAAACCATGTTTATACTATCATATAGGTGAGTGTCTTGGATATTGTACTAAAAATGTAGATAAAGAAAAATGCGAAGAAATGGTAAAAGAAATAACTTCATTTTTAAATGGAAATTATAATGATATAGTAGTTAAATTAAAAAATGATATGTATGCTGCATCGGAAAAATTAAATTTTGAAAAAGCAGGAGAAATAAAAGAATTATTAGATTATATAGATAAAGTGCTTGAAAAACAAAAAATAGATTTAACTGATAATGTAAATAGAGATATATTTAATGCTTATGAATATAAAGGTTATATATCTATGCAGGTATTTCATTCTAGAAGTGGACAATTAGTTGAAAGAAATAGTTATATTTATGAACAAAATGAAGAAAAAGAAGAATGCTTAAATAACTTTATATTATCATTTTATGAAAATAATGATTTACCTAAAGAAATCCTTGTACCAGATTTTTTAGACTTAGATCTTTTATCTGATGCACTAGGTGTAAAAGTATTATCTCCAAGTAAAGGTCCTAAAAAACATTTAATAGATATGGCAGAAGAAAATGCTAAAATAAAGATAATGGAAAAATTTGATTTAATTAAAAATGATTTGGATAGAAGTGTAAAAGCAAATGAAGAATTAAGTAAAAAATTAGGATTTACTATTCATAGGATTGAATCATTTGATAACTCACATTTATTTGGTACTTATACTGTAAGTGGTATGGTTGTATTTGTAGATGGAAGAGCAAGTAAAAAAGATTATAGAAAGTATAAAATAAAAGGTGATGCAAAAGATGATTATCATTTAATGCAAGAAGTAATAGAAAGAAGATACTCAAGAGTTATTAATGATAATTTAATTAAACCAGATTTAATATTAGTTGATGGTGGACTTATTCAAATAAATGCATGTAAAGAAATACTAGATAATTTATGCTTAGATATACCTGTTTATGGTATGCAAAAGAATGATAAGCATAGAATATGTGCACTTGTTTCAGATGAAAAAGAAATTGAAATAGAAAAGGATAGTAATTTATTTCATTTCTTAGAAAAAATAAGTGAAGAAGTTCATAGATTTGCAATTAGTTATCATAAAGAAATAAGAAGTAAAGGATCACTTTCATCAGTACTAGATAATATTCCTGGAATAGGTGAAAAAAGAAGAAAAGCATTAATTAAAGAATTTAAAAATTTAACAGGTATAAAAAATGCTAGTGATGAAGAATTAAAAAAAGTACTTCCAGAAGAAGTTGTGCAGTCATTAAGAGAATATTTAAAAGATGAAGATTCAAAATAGAGTATAGCAATATATATAGTTTTATGTTATTATATATTGCACAGGAGGTTATAATAATATGTTTTTTAGAAGAAAAAGAAAAAATGAGGTCAATCCTGTAGAAAATACAGAACAAGCGGTAAAAAAATATTATATCGAAGATTTATCAGTAGCATTTATATGTGATGTTAGTTATTTTAAATATAATAGACCTTATTCAATTCCACCACATTATGAAGTTTTATGTAAAAATTATGGTGTAAAATCAGGTAGAAGTCCAGATGTTGAACCATATGATTGCTTTTCTAGTCCTGCTGGACTAAGTGTATTGGTAGGGAGAACACCATTAGATTACTGTTTAAAAGACAAGAATAAAAAATATTTAACTAAAGATGATATTTTCTATATACAACGTCAATTAGATTCTATAAATAATACTATTTTTGTAAAAGCTGATATTGATCGTGATTATATAAATCGATTGTCAAATTTAATAAAACCAGATAGTCTTAAATTACCAGAAGAACCAAAAAAAGAAAATACAATTTTTAAAACAAGTAATAACAATATTTCAAATGAATTTCTTCTTGAATTAAAGAAAGTTATGGATAAAATAGATCCAAATATGAATGAAGAATTAAAAAAAGAATATCAAACAAAATTATCAAATATAGGAAATGAATATATAAATAGTGTTGTAGAAAATTATAGTAGTATAAAACTAAATCCAAGTCTTGAACTAGAAATATTAAAAGAATATTTGAAAAAACTTTGTGCTTTAGAAGAGGAAATAATTAAATTAAATTATAGAAGTAATTTAGAAAATGAATTAGAACAAATAAAAAAATATGAAATGAAAAAAGATAATAATTAATGTTAGTTATTATCTTTTTTAGTAATTAAATACTTCTGCTGCACATGAAGTAAAGACATCTTCAAATATTTTTTTATTTAGTTTATATAATGAAATAGTGCATTTACTATTTAAACTTTCTTTTATTACTCCATTCATATTTCCATTAACTGGAGAAGATAATTTATTAGACTTATAATAATCAAGATTTATTATAAGCTTTTTTAGTCCTTGTTTAACTGTAATTATATATTTATTATCATTTAATTTTTTTAAATTTACTTTAGCTAAATAGTAACTAGCAAATCTATACTGTTTTTTATTTACTTCAAGTATGCTTATTATACCAGTAAATCCAAATTTTAATATAGGAATATGTGCCATAGAAAAAAATATACTACTATTTTTATTTGTATTATCTTGAAGCCATATATATTTTTTAGGAAAACTATTTCCATAATCTTTTTCTATATATCCAGTACCATTATCAAAATTAATTATATTATCATTAATATTTATTTGTCCATTTAGTTTATGTCTTAAACTAATAACAGAGTGATTACATTCCATATTAGTTAGGTATGCAAATGGGCCCATAATATTAGGTGAATATATATTTTTATTTATTTTAGTTAAATTAGAATAATTTATTATTCCTTTAATAGTAATTTTATCATTTATATCTATTACTATTTTATTAAGAGAAAAGTAATTATCTTTAATTTTTATGTAAAAAGGATCATTACTATATTCAAAATCTTTAATATCATATTTAATATAATAAGATTTATTAGTTATATTTTCTATTACTTGGATAAAAACTTCTTTTTTATTTGATTTAGAAATCCCTATTATAAAAGATAATGAATATTTTTTATTTTTATTTACGTGTTTAAAATACCAACCCTCAAAATAATTACTATTTATTTTATTTCCTAAATATAAGTGATCATTACATATTTTATTCTTATAGTTTATTTTCATATTTTCACCTGTAATATTATATTAAATAATAATAAATAATATGTTATAATTAAATAGTAAGTAGGTGTAGTATATGGGAAAAATAAAAGTAATGAGTGAATCACTCGCAAATAAAATTGCGGCTGGTGAAGTAGTAGAAAAATGTGCATCGGTTGTTAAAGAACTTGTAGAAAATAGTATTGATGCTAAAGCAACAGAAATTAAAATAGAATTAAAATCATCAGGTGTAAAATCAATAAAAGTAACTGATAATGGTATTGGAATGGATAAAGATGATGCACTTCTTTGTTTTGGTTCACATGCAACTAGTAAGATTCAAGATGAAGATGATTTATTTAATATAAATACATTAGGATTTAGAGGTGAAGCTCTTCCATCAATCGCAAGTGTATCAAACGTTGTTATATCTTCTTGTGATGGAGTAGATAGTGTTATTTATACACTTGAAGCAGGAGATTTAGTAAAAAAAGAAAATGGCGAAATGAGAAGAGGTACTATTATAGAAGTAAAAGATTTATTTTATAATACACCTGCTAGACTAAAATATTTAAATAGTTTATATACAGAACTTGCTAATGTTACGCAGGTTGTAAGTAGAGAAGCCTTATCTCACACAAATATCAGATTTACACTTATTAATGATGGTAATATTGTACTTAAAACTAGTGGAAGCGGTAATTTACTTAAAACAATAAATGATATATATGGAGTTAAAACTTCTAAAAAAATGCTTTTAGTTAAAGGTGAAACAAATGATTATGAAGTATATGGCTATGTATCACTTCCTGAAATTACTAAGTCTAATAGAAATCATATAATAACTATAGTAAATGGAAGAGTAGTTAGAAATTCAGAACTTAATAAAGTAATAAATGATGCATATCATAAATATAAATTTGATAATAGATATCCAGTAGTAGTTTTAAATATTGATGTTGATCCATCACTAACAGATGTTAATGTTCATCCATCAAAAATGGATATTAAATTTAGTAATTTTGATGATTTAAAAAATTTAGTTTTTGAAAAGATTAAAGAAGCATTAAATTCTCATTTTTTAGCGCCTACAGTAGATAATTCTAGCGTAAAAGTTGATAATATAATAGAAACTATTAATGTAAATGATGAAGAAAAAAAAGAAGTAAAAGAATATGTACTTGATTTTTCATCTAATGACAATATTATAAAAGAAGAAGAAAATGATTATAACTATCAACCAACAGAAACCAAAGAAGAACAAAAAAGAGAATTCCCACCTATGGAACCTGTTGGACAAGTACTTGGTGTATATATTGTATGTCATAGTGAAAAAGGAATGTATTTGATGGATCAACATGCTGCGGCTGAAAGAATAAATTATGAAAAATATAAAAAAGCAATGGCAAATCCTACTAAAGATACAATAAGTATGTTATTTCCAATAAATTTAGAATATCCTAAGGAAGAATTTTTAATAATAAAAGAACATATGGATTTTATAAAAAGTCTAGGTATTGATATTGAAGAATTTGGTATGAATTCATTTATTATTAAAGCTCATCCTACTTGGTTTAAAGAAGGCTTAGAAGAAGTTTTTATTAGAAACTGCTTAGAAAAGATAATAACTATGAATAAGAATTTTGATTTAGAAAGATTTAATGATAGTATTTCTGCAATGATGGCATGTAAAGCATCTATTAAAGCAGGTGATCCAATTTCTATGGAAGAAATGAAGACTTTAATTGAAAGGTTAAAAAAGTGCGAAAATCCTTTTAACTGTGCACATGGTAGACCAACAATAATACATTATCCAAAATATGAATTAGATAAACTATTTAAAAGAGCGGTTTAAGGAGGAAAAAATGAAAAAGATATTAATATACGGGGATTCTAATACTTGGGGAGATAATTTCTTTTTAGGTAAAAGAATAGATGATGATAAACAGTGGGCAAATATACTTCAAAAAAAACTTGGAAGTGAGTACAAAGTAATTCAAGAAGGATTACCTGGCAGAATTGCTGGTAATTTTGATATAGAAGAACCATATAAAAATGGTAAAGATTCGTTTTTATCTATTTATAAATCACAAGCACCAATAGATATTCTTATAATTGCTCTTGGAAGTAATGATTTACAAATAAAATATAATAAAGATTATAAAGATATTATAAAAGATTTATTATGGTATAAAGAAGAATTAATAGAAGATAATTCTAATTTACTTCATAAAAATAAATATTTTAATAAAGGTGAATTACCAAAGATAATTTATATAATGCCAATTAATTTTAAATATGGTTTAACTCAGCCATTATTTAATAAGAATAGTGAAGAAAAAAGAAAAAAAATAATAAAGTATTTTAATTCACATAATTGTGATATAATATGCCTTAATGGTGTTCCATTATTTAAAGATGGACTTCATATGAATTATGAAGGACATGAAATGATGAGTGAGGAAGTACTAAAAAAAATAATTAACTATAGGTGATAAATATGGCTATACCTTTTTATGATGAAATAACATCTAGGTTAAAAAAAGAAAATATAGTAAATAGTGAGGATGAAAATTTAAAAAAATTAGGTTTAGAACCACTTATTATATATTTAACACCTCTTTTTATAGATCCTGATGGTAAATTATATTGTAGTTCAAATAGTAATCATTATGAAACAATTATAAATAATCATGTAAAAGATGCATTATCATTTTTGAATAATGATTACGCTAATTATGTAATAAATAAAGGATTAACATATTTGGTATATGAAGATAATATTTATTTTATGGATATTAATGATTATAAATATTTTGTAGCATTTCCTAGGATAAAAGAAAAAATAGAAGAAACGATTAATAAAAAATTATACGTAAAAGATGTAAGTATGGATGATATATTTGATTCTTATTATTTAAATTATGTTGATTTAAATAGTGAAAAATGTAAATTTGTTTTAATAGAACCTATAATTAGTGAAGAATTAAAAATGTATTATAATGCAAATAATCCAACTAAAATAATTAAATGTTCAAGTGATATAACAGGAATAGATGTATTAAGTATGCTTAATTATAATGCTAATATATTTAATTATTTACCTTTTTATACTAAAGGTATCTATAATGATAATGCATTAAATTTAATTAATGAATATTCAAAGATAAAGAAAGATATATATGATAAAATATTTTCTATAGGTTTAAAATCAGCAGATATAAATGAGATGATTAATAATCTTATTTCAAAGCTTTGTGCATATAAAAATTATGGCTTTTTAGATGAAAAATTAAAAAATTCAAAGATATTTAAAGATATAAGTAATGATCTACTTGTTATGATGTTTGGTTATTCAAAAATTGAAACAACTATTTCAAGAACAATAACAACTTCAGTAGATAATATTTATGAAGAGTTTTTCAATTATCTTTTAATGGATTTTAATATAGTTCAAATTCCAAAACTTATGTATGATGAAAAAAATAATGATTTTATATTTTCTTTTCCTTCTTCATTAGATATTGGTAGTAATAGAGAAGCAAAAGAAGAAATAAGCAAAATAAAAAAATATGTTCCATATGAAGAAAGATATTTATTTTTTAGATAATTTGGAGGTAAAAATATGATTATAGTAATAGCGGGACCAACTGGCGTAGGTAAAACAAAATTAAGTATAGAACTTGCAAAAAAATATAATGCAGAAATAATTAATGCAGATAGTGTGCAAGTATATAAGAAAATAGATATAGCGTCTGCTAAAGTGACAGAAGAAGAAAAAGAAGGTATTCCTCATCATTTATTTGATATAAAAGAATATGATGAAGATTATACAGTATATGATTATCAAATAGATGCTAGAAGAGTACTTGATAAATTACTAAAAGAAAATAAAAATGTAATTATTGTAGGTGGAACTGGGCTTTATATTAAAGCATTATTATATGATTATAGGTTTAATAAAGAAGAAGATAGTCATAAATATGATAATTTAACTAATGCTGAATTATTAGATAGAATATACAAAATAAATCCAAATTCAGTTGTAGACAAAAATAATAATAGAAGACTTGTTCGTGAATTAATTAATTTAGAAAATGGTGCAGAAAATAAAACTGGTGATAATCTTTTATATAATAATGTATATTTTATTGGTCTTACAACAGATAGAAGCATTTTATATGATAGAATTGATAAAAGAGTAGATATAATGCTTAAAAATGGATTAGAAGATGAAGCCAAATATTTTTATAATAAAAATAGAGATGCAAAAAGCTTAAGAACTGTTATTGGATACAAGGAATTATTTCTTTACTATGATAAAAAAATAACAAAAGAAGAAGCAATTGATTTAATCAAAAAAAATAGTAGACATTACGCTAAAAGACAATATACATGGTTTAATAATAAATTAAATTTAAATTGGTTTAATGTAGATTTTAATAATTTTGATAATACTATAAATAAAGTTAATGAAAAAATAAAGGACTATTTTAAATAGTCCTTTATTTTAAGTAATCATAAACAGATGAATTAAATTTATGCTCATTATCATTTTTTTGATTTAACTCACTTGTTGTTATTAAATAATAATCATATATAATTATATCTTGTCCGTTTGTAGTAATAGGATCATCCCAAGTAAGATCTATATGATACCAATTATCATCTAATTTAAGTGCATTCCATATATGATTTTCAGTAGAAACTCTAACATTATCAACATTAATCATATTTAAAAATATTGATAAAGTATCAGTATATCCACTACATACACTCATACCTTCAAATAATGTTCCAATCGCAGAATCAGAATGATATTTTGAATTGTTTTTATTTGCTCTATCAGAATCATATTTATTTGTATTTGCTATATAATCATGAAACACTTTAATTTTATCAGTAACGTTATTATATGAATTAATATTCAAATTAATTATTAGTTCATTCATTTTATCTTTAATCATTTTTATATCATCAACACTATATTTTTTATTAATCTTAATATCAATTCTGCCATTATTACTATAGTTTGATTCAATTGAACTATATGAGTTAAAAGGATGAACTAATTGATTCATATATGAAAATGTTACTTTATCTTTTGAAATTACTTCGATATCATTTAGACAATTTGCATATTCTTTATCACAATAAAAAGAAAAATTATCCCAACCATTATTTAAAACAGTATAATACACATTTAATAATTCTTGTCTATTTTTAGGTTTAAAATTATCAGTATCAGATACAAAAGAATTATAGTTTTTAAGCTTATATTCATTTGCTTTAAGTGCATCTAAATTAGTAGTAATATAATAATCTTTATTTAAATATGTGTTTTTTATGTAATCTATTATTTGATTATTTGCGTATTTTGAATCTACAATATTTAAACATGAAAGTAAAGCTATTACAATTGTTATTAGTTTCTTCATATTATCACCTATAATAATCATATCAGAAAATAAAAAAAATATCTATAAAAGATATTAATTATTATTGTTTAATTTTTTAGCTATACGAGATTTTTGTCTAGCTGCTTTATTTTTTGTAATAATTCCACTTTTTAAAGCCTTATCAATTTTTTTGTTTGCTTCATTAAAAGTTTCAGCAGTAGGATTTGTTAAAGCTTTCTTAATAGTAGTTTTCATAACAGATTTTACAGGTACATTATTAGCTCTTTTAGTTTCATTAACTTTAATTCTTTTTTTTGCACTCTTGATATTTGCCATTTTTTCACCTCCATGACCTCTAACTCCATTAATTTTATCAAATAATGTGCAAAAAATCAATAATAATTGTGATTTTTGGTAAAAATAGTAAAGAGGTGAAGATAAATGAGTCACAATATTGATTTAAGTTTTCTAAATGTAAGAACAGATTTAGCTTTAGAAGAAGTAAATGAAGATGATAAAAATAAATATGTAAGTGAAAAGAAAAATGGTAGTATAAATGTAATTACACTTGACATTAATGAAGATAATAAAGATAAATTTAATAAAAATATAGGTAAATATATAACAATTGAATTTGATGATGTTACTGATTTTAATAATAGTAAAGAAGTAGAAAAAGTTTTTATTGAAGAAATAAAGAATATGCTTTTAGTTCATAACATAAAAAAAGATGATTCATGTATGATTGTAGGACTTGGTAATGAAAAAAGTACACCTGATTCTTTAGGACCTAAGTCTGTAAATAATATAATAGTTACAAATCATTTTTTTGATATGGGACTTAATGTTGAAGAAGGTTTTAGAGTAGTTTCTGCATTTAATCCTGGAGTAATGGGTCAGACAGGAATGGAAACAAGTAATGTTGTTTATGCAATTGCTAAAGAATTAAAACCTGATTTTATAATCGTTATTGATGCACTTAAAGCATCTAATGTAAATAGAGTAAATAAAACAATACAAATTACAGATGCTGGAATAAATCCAGGTTCAGGTATTGGTAATACTAGAAAAGAAATAAGTGAAAATATATTAAATATACCTGTATTTGCAATAGGTATTCCAACAGTAGTAGATACAGTAACAATAGTAACAGATACATTTAGTTATCTTGAAAACTATTTTTATCATATGAAAAATAATATAGATAAACCTAAAGAAAAATTAAAAATAGTAAGAACTAATATAGATAAGGGAAACCTTACTAATAACGAAAAACAAAATTTATTTGGAATGCTTGGTACTTTATCAAAAGAAGAATTTAGAAGTTTAATTGGTGAAGCTATAAATCCTATTGGATATAACATGATAGTAACACCTAAAGAAGTTGATTTTGTAATAGATAAATTATCTGAATTAGTATCTTCTGGTATAAATAATGCACTTCATGAAAAAGTAAATCATTTATAGTGTAAAATTTATGTTTTAGTTATACATATCGACATATATTTTATATAATTCATACTATCATACTACTAGGGTGATACTTATGAAAAAAATAAAGCTTAAAAATAATAGTAAAAAGAAAAGTTATAAAAGAAGTATATTTAAATTATTTTTATTTGTATTACTTATTTATATTTCTTATTCTTTAACATTTAATTATTTAAATAAAAAAAATATTGATGTTAGAGATAAAAAATATGTAGATTATTTACTAGAAAATTCCTATAATAATAAGAATTCAAAAATTTTATTAGAAGAGGGAATAAAACTCGTATCTAATATTAACTTAAAAGATCCTAAAACATTACTTGATAGTAAAATAAAAAACAATCCAAAGCAAAATGAAGTAGTTTATGAAAAAGATAAAACAGCTCTTGATGATGATTATGATAATAATGTTTATTCTAAAATTACATCATATGTAGAAAATATGGTAGAAGAAAATGAAAATCCAATAATATATTTATATAATACTCATCAGCTTGAAACATATTCTAGTAATGGATTTGAAAGTACTAATATTAAACCAAATGTACTTATGACTTCATATTTATTATCTGAAAAGTTAAATAAATCAGGAATTAGTACAATAACAGAAGATACTAATATTAATGAATTTATTAGAGTATCTGGTATAAAAGATAATGATTTTTATTCAACTACTAGAATTTTTATAAAAGATAAAATGGGGAAATATAATACTTTAAAATATTATATAGATATACATAGAGATGCAGTTAGTAAAAAGGTTGCAACTGCAAATATTAATGGAAAAGATTATGCAAGAGTTTTATTTGTATTAGGTACTAATAATCCTAATTATTTAGAAAATAAAAAGTTAATGGAATCACTAGATAATATATCTGATGAGTTATATCCTGGGTTATCTAGAGGTATATTTGAAAGAAAGGCAATATATAATCAAGATTTAAATAATAATGTTATTTTAATTGAAATTGGAGCAAAGGAAAATACAATGGAAGAGGTAATGAATACTGTAGAAGCACTTAGTAATATAATAATAAAATATATTAAGGGGTGATATAACTTTGAAAATAAAACCAAAAAAGATATTTAATACTATAATGTTTGTATTATTTACTTTGTATATTTCTTTTTATGTTGCGTCAGTTTCAGGATATTATGAATATGAAAAAAGTGAACAAAATAAAATGACAGAAGAAAAAATGAAAGAATTTGAAAATGATATAAAAAATGGAAAAAAAGTTGATATTAAAGATTATTTAACTGATAATAAAGTAAAATATGATAATAAGGTTACTGAAATAGGAAATACATTATCTGATTTAATTAATAATGGTATAACAGGATCATTAGAAAAAACATTTAAAGTTGTTGAAAAACTTATTGAATAAAATTTAAAAATAATATATACTTAATATATATGGTAGAAGGTGTGGTAAAATGAAAATGAATAATAAAGGATATGCAAGTACAATAATAATGTTTAGTGTTCTTGCGTTATTTTTAGTAAGTATGCTTATGCTTATACAAACTATGAATAATTCAAAATCTCTTAATAAAAATATAACAGATAAGGTAACAGATAATATTGACTATAGTGCTAGTGGATCCTTACGAACTGAGATAGATTTATTGAAACAACAAATGTCTAATTTGGTAGATAAAATGTATCCAGTAGGAAGTATATATATGACTACTACATATTCTGAAGCTAGTCAAGTTCATGATGCAATAGGTGGAGAATGGGAAAAATATGCACAAGGTAGAACTATAATAGGTGAAGGAACCGGAACAGATAGTAATGGCCTTGTTAAAACTTTTGAAAATAATGTTACCGATGGAGAATATGCTCATACATTGAGTTCTAGTGAAATAGCAAGTCATACACATAGTATACCCTCTTTAAGTGGAACAACAGGATCAATAGGAAGTGGTTATTCCCTTCACCATACCTGTGAAACTAGAACAACTAATTCAGGTGGTAGTCATAGCCATAGATCTATTGCGAATACATCATATGGTATTACAATATATAAAAAAGATCTTAATGTGTATAGAGGTCGTGTATCATCTCCATCATCAGGTAGTTTATATACATGGATTAGTCCAGTTTATGATAGTATAGGATATTATGAAGGGGATACATCGACTTCTGGAGCACATACTCATACGTATCCAGATTGTTATTTAGATAGTTTAAGTGGAGTGCAATCACATAGTCATACATTTTCAACTGGAATTTCAACTACAGGATCTACTGGAGAAAATACTGCGCATAATAATATGGAACCATATATAGTTACGTATATATATAAGAGAATAAAATAGTCACTATTTAGTGATTTTTTTCTTTTACCAACAGGAACGTTAAATATAGAGATAACATCCCGTTAGTATGAAATGTAACCTTTTAAAAGTAAAATCCCGTAAAATAAGAAAAAAATTTGCTAAAATGTTAATAAAATGGTATATTATAATCGAATTTTAGTTAAATTAATGCATGCGAAAAGACGGGAAGTTTGAAAAAATTTTTTTCAATAGAGGTAACGTCCCGCTAAATTTTTGAATTTATATGTGTATTTTGACTTAAAATTTATGTTTTATTTATTATTAGATTACTTTTTCAGTAATCTAATAGAAAGATCGATATTGTCGTTATCGATTTTTTTTATGTTAAATTTTTCAATGTTGTTTTTACCAAGAAATAATAAAGCAGAATCATAAGGTGAATTATTATTTAAAGAAATTCTAGGAGTAGAATTAATATGTGAGGCGATTAAATAACAGTCATCCTGAGTAAGACCTGCAAAAGAAGTACCTTTAGGAAGAATATATCTAATATATTCATGATTTTTTTCAATGGAACCTTTTTGCCAAGAACAAGAAGGATCACAGTAGAAAATAGAAGAAACCTTTTCACCAGTATTCATATCTATTTCAATACTTTCAGGATCAGAAAATTCAGTACCATTGTCAGTAAGAATAACTTCAAATAATCTTTTAAATTCATCAATACCGATTAGATTTTTAATATTATTAAATACTTCAGTAACAAATTTGGATTGTTTATAAGGTAAAAGATAAATAAGCATAAAATTATATTGTCTAAATAAAAGAGTAAGAAAACATTTACCACCTTTACCACCAGAAGTACCAATAACAGTATCCATTTCAACAATAGAAGAATTAGGATAATGTTCAATATAATCTTTAAAATCAGAGTAAAATCTACCAATTTTAATTTTAGGATTACATTTTTCTCTAGAAGAGGAATAATTATATTCTTTATTAATTCTAAATTTAACTCTTCTTTGAAGATCAATATTTCTAACATTAAGAATACCTAAATCAATATACTTATAAAAAGTAGATTTAGAAAAAGGTAAAATATCAGGATGAGAAATATAAACATGATTAACGGAATGATGTTTATGAATCATAAGAGGTGAAACAATATCATTGATAGAAGCAATCTCTTCTTTAGTGATTTTTAAGTGACTTCTAGATTTAATTAAAGATTTATGATATTCGTTATAAACAACATCATGAGAATAAGAATAACGAATTCTTTTACAATGATTAAATTTGGAACAACCATTACAAACATAAGGCGGTTTAGATTCAAAACAACAAGATTGATTGTTACAATTACTAGTAGTTCTAAGGAATCTATGCTTTTTAACTTCATGAGAAACAGTAGTTCTATCTTTACCAATACGATTACCAATTTTAGTAAAATTATAATTATTATTTAAAAATTCTTCAATAATACATCTATC